>Ga0182745_1000127_pt1 | contig 106920 bp, 103 predicted proteins | sample eDN3rd30CKraftBY_FD_128523 | JGI IMG/M metagenome (GOLD analysis project Ga0182745, IMG submission 128523) | Enriched backyard soil microbial communities from Emeryville, California, USA - eDNA 3rd pass 30_C Kraft BY (version 2) (version 2) | ecosystem: Environmental > Terrestrial > Soil >...
CCTACGCCCAATGTGGTGGCTTCGGGCACCTACACCGCCGGCTCGCCGATCGCCTTCAATGGCATCCAGGTGACGGTGAAGGGCAATCCGGCGGCGGGCGATTCATTCGCGATCAATCGCAGCAGCTCGGAGAGCGCGTTCCAGACGCTGCAGGGCATCGTCACCGCGCTGAATCAGCCTGGCGGATCGGAAGCCGCCAATGCCCAACTGGAATCGGCCCTGGCCGGTTCGCTGCAACAGCTGGACCAGGCCGGCGATCATTTCCTGGGCCTGCGCGCCGAGGTCGGTGCCCGGCTCGGATCGCTCGACACGGCGGATGCGGCCCGTGCCGACCAGGCCATCGATACCGACAGCGCGTTGTCCGATCTCCAGGACCTGGATTACGCCTCGGCCCTGGCCCGTATGAACCAGCAACTGGTGGGGCTGCAGGCGGCGCAGCTGTCCTACTCGAAGATTTCCCAGTTGTCATTATTCAATTACCTGCGCTGACCGGCCGCGGGCAGAGATTTTCCGTGACCGGTTCCGCAGTTCGTAACGAAGGCCCGATGGCGCCCCGGCGGTGGCTCAAGTTCACCCCGCCGGCTCCGATACAGGCCCTGACAGCAGACCGGCGCACATCACGCCGCCAGTGCTGAAATCAGAGCCGCGGACGGGCGTCCACGGCACGAGTCATACCAGGAGTCAGATTCATGGCACTTGTCATCAACACGAACGTGATGTCGCTGAACGCTCAACGCAACCTCACGACTTCCGGCAACCAGCTTGCCACTTCGCTGCAGCGCCTGTCCTCGGGCCTGCGCATCAACAGCGCCAAGGACGACGCCGCGGGTCTCGCGATCTCCGATCGCATGACCACCCAGATCAGCGGCCTGAACCAGGCGGCGCGTAACGCCAACGACGGCATTTCGCTGGCGCAGACCACCGAAGGCGCCTTGCAGGAAGTGACCAACAACCTGCAGCGCATCCGCGAACTGGCCGTGCAGTCGGCCAACGCCACCAACAGCGACAGCGACCGTGCCGCGCTGAACCAGGAAGTGCAGCAGCGCTTGCAGGAAATTGACCGTATCGCCAGCCAGACCTCGTTCAACGGCCGCAAAGTGCTCGACGGCACGTTCGGCAGCGCCACCTTCCAGGTCGGCGCCAACGTCGGTGAGACCATCGGCATCGCGCTCGGCACCGGCACCAGCATGAAGTCTTCGGCCATCGGCGAGATTCACAGCACCGCCGGCAACGTCGCGCTCAGCTCGCTGGTCGTGGCGGGCACGCCGGGCACTCCGGGTACGCCGGCGGCTCCGGGAACCTTGTCCACCGGCAGCCTGACCGCTGCGCTCGGCGGCGGCGGCATCGTGATCGACGGCACCACCAATGCACTGTCCGTGGGCGGCACCAACGTTGCTGCGGCGACCTACACTGACGGCGCCACCCTCGCTGCGGCTATCGCTACTGCCGCCGGCGCTGGTGTCACCGCGGCCTTCGATGCCGGCACAGGCGAGATCACTGTCACCAACACCACCGGTTCCGCGGTCGCCATCACAGGCGCCGGCACCGCGGCTGCTGTGTTCGGTGCCAATGCGAGCGTTGCCGCGCAGACGGCTGCCGTGCCTGCGGTGCCGGCCACCGAAGACGCGCTGACGGTCGGCGCGTTCACCATCACCGTCGGCGGCTCGATGGTCGATATGGCGGGTACCTACGACTCGGTACAGTCGTTCGTCGATGCGGTCAACGCGCGCTCGGGCGTGTACGCCTCGGTCGATGCCAGCGGTTACCTGAACCTGGCTTCGTCCGGCGAATTCGCGGTCGGCGGTGCTGGCCTGACCGCCCTCGGCGTGACCGCCGGCACCACCACGGCGGCTGGCAATCTGTCGGGCATCAACGTGTCGTCGGCGGCCAGCTCCAACGACACCATGCTGCGGGTCGATTCCGCGCTGACCTCGGTCAGCAACCTGCGCAGCACGCTGGGCGCCATTCAGAACCGCTTCCAGTCGGTCATCAACAGCCTGCAGGCTGTCTCCGAGAACCTGTCTGCCTCGCGCAGCCGTATTCTCGACACCGACTTCGCGTCTGAAACCGCCAGCCTGACCCGCGCCCAGATCCTGCAACAGGCAGGCACGGCAATGGTCGCGCAGGCGAACTCGGCTCCGCAGAACGTGCTGAGCCTGCTGCGCGGCTGATGTGAGACGACGATGACCAACGCCTTCGGGCGCAACGGTCGGCGGCGGGCGGTCGGGATCGCAGGATCCCGGCCGCTTGCCTTATTTTTGCGAGGGATCGGGCTCCTGAGATGCTGCGGAACCCCCGGCGGGGGGCCGCGACCCTCGCGCAGTGGGGAAAAAACGTGGTTTTTCCCCACTGCAAACGCCACCTGCGGCGGCGGGCACATCCCTGTGCCTGGGGCCTTTTTAAGCAGTGGGAGACGGCCATGTCCATCGATGCAGTGACTGCGGTCGGCTCGGCGGCCAGCCCGGTGGTTCGTGGCACGAAAGTTGCTGAACAGTTGACTCAGGCAACCCAAGCGGCGTCCGCCGACGGTTTGACGCCACAGGCGCAACTCGCCGCGGTGGATACGCGGGCGGCCTTGCAAGCGGCGGCCCGGCAGATCGATTCCTATTTGAAGAGCGTCGGGCGCGAAGTGGAATTCCGCGTCGACGAGGATACGGATCTGACGGTGGTGACGGTGCGCAACACCGCCACCGGAGAGGTGGTGCGACAGATTCCAAGCGAGGAGGCGCTGCAACTGGCACGCCATCTCGAAGCGGGGTCCTCGGCACTGTTGAGCCTGACGGTTTGAAGGACAGCGGAACGGGAGCGGAACAATGGCGACGACAACGGGCGCGGTCGGTGGATCACAGATAGACGTGCAGGGTCTGGTCAGCCAGCTGGTTGCGGCGGAGCGCGCCACGACTGACAAGCAGATCTCGCGCGATTCCTCGCGGATCACCACGCAGATCTCGTCCATCGGCCAGCTCATGGGCTCCCTGTCGACGTTCCGTTCGGCGCTGACTTCGCTCAAGGGCCCCGATGCGTTCAACACCCGCCAAGTGACCAGCAGCGACGAAGCGCTGCTCACCGCCACCGCGGACGCCAAGGCGGCGCCCGGCAGCTACGAGATCGAAGTGGTGCGCCTGGCGCAGGCACACCAGATTTCCTCCAGTGCGTTCGCCAATGGCAACAGCACCGTCATCGGCACCGGCTCGCTGACCATTTCACTCGGCGGCGAAAGTTTCACGGTGGACATCACCGAGGAAAACTCGACCCTGGCCGGCATTCGCAACGCCATCAACAATGCCGTCGACAACACCGGCGTCAGCGCCAACCTGGTGCAGGGCGCCGGCGGGGCCCGCCTGGTGCTGAGCTCGACCAAGACCGGCGCGGAGAACACCATCACGGTGGCGCAGAGCGGTGGCGATGGCGGCCTGGCGCAGATCGCCTACAGCGTGGCCGCCCCAGGCAGCTATACCGTGGCCAAGACCGCCCAGGATGCACTGATCCGCGTCGCCGGCATCGAGACCAGCAGCGCCAGCAACACGGTCGACGACGTCATCGACGGTCTCACCCTGACCCTCAAGAAGCCGACCACCGAAGAGAGCGGGCCGGTCATGCTGAGTATCGGCAACGACAAGACGGCGGTGATCGACGATGTGAAGAATTTTGTCGACGCCTACAACGCGCTGTTGGGGCAGTTGAGAAAGCTGCGCAGCTACGACAAGAACACCCAGGTCGCCGGCCCCATGCTGGGCGACGCGCTGGTGAATTCCATCGAGAGCGACTTGCGCCGCACCGTGTCCGACACGGTGGCCGGGCAGCCCAAGGGGTTCCAGTCGCTGTCCAACATCGGTGTGCAGATGCAGCTGGACGGCTCGCTCACCATCGATTCCGCCAAGCTGCAGAAGGCGCTGGACGCCAATTTCGGCGCTGTCGGCCGGCTGTTCACCGCCGAGGATGGTCTTGCCGGCCGGTTGTACGACCAGGCCGACCAACAGCTCAAGACCGGCGGCGCCATCGAGACCCGCAACCAGAGCCTGGTCGATCAGCAGCGCACCATCAGCTTGCGCAAGGACCAGTTGGACGCCCGCATGGAAGTGGTGCGGCAGCGCTACCTGGCGCAGTTCACGCGCCTCGATACACTGCTCTCCCAGTTGCAGGTGACTTCAGCTTACATGTCGCAGCAGCTGGCTTCGCTGCCGGGCGCGAACTCGTCGAAGTAGCCCCGGGTGGGAGGCTGCCGAAGGCCCAGCTGCAGTCCAATAGCGCTCAAGTCCGGATCGCCGCCGCCGTTATCGTTTCTAGCTGCACGCAGCAGCTTCATCGGAAAGCATCGGCAATGTCCTACTCACGAGCCTCGCAGATGGCCGCCTACCAAAGTGCCGCAGCGCACGGTGGCGTGGCCGCGTCCGACCCGCACGGGCTGGTGGTCATGCTGATGGACGGAGCACTGGAGCGCATCGCCACCGCGCGCGGCTGCATGCAGCGCGGCGAGACGGCGGAGAAGGCCCGCCTGATCAACCGTACCGTGTCCATCGTCGGTGAGCTGCGGGGCAGCCTCGACCTGGCGGCGGGGGGCCAGATCGCTGCCAACCTGAGCGAGCTGTACGATTACATGTGCCGGCGTCTGCTGACCGCCACCAGCGAGAATCGCCCCGAGCTGCTCGACGAAGTGGCGCACCTGCTGCACGAAATCCGCTCCGCCTGGGTCGCCATTCCCCAGCAACTGCGAGCCCAGCCATCGATGGCCTCCATTGCTTCTTGACGCCACCGCTGATCACGGCATCATCGCACCATGTACGAAGGGCTCGACACCATCGTCTTATATGAGGAGCTGGCCTACGAAGACGTGGTGCCGCTGGCCTGGCGCGATCTGCCCGAACCATTCGATCCGGCGCTGATCGGCAGCTATTCCGACCGCAACCTGCGGGTGCTGCAGTCCCTCGCAGCCATCGAGGAACACGGCGCGGTGGACAAGGCCGACGACAATTCCCCGTACGCCGCCGACATCGTGCGCCTGGAGCTGAAGGTCAATCTGTTGCTGGACATCATGGGCCAGATGCTGGTGACCAGCCATCCACGGCCCAAGCCGGCCTCGGTGCGTTTCAACGCGCTCGGCGCGGTCTGGCAGGGTACCGCTCCGTACCCGCCGCTGGGCAATCAAGGCGTGCTCGAAGTCTATCTGCGCGACTGCCTGGCCGAGCCGCTGCGCCTGGTGGGGCGCATCGCGTCGGTCGCCCCCGACGGACGCATCAAGACCCGCTTCGTCCCGCCCGGCGAAAACATCGCCGACCTGATGGAAAAACTGGCCTTCCGCCGGCATCGCCGCCAGGTGGCCGGTGCCAAGCACCCGAAAAAGTGAGAAGCGCGCCTCATCCAGAGGCGCGCCGCCGAACTCTCCCGAAGCATCCCCGCAAGCGTCCCCCAGCGTCCACTAGTGCCGTAAATTGTCGGCGCCAGTCCGGTCTACACGGACGCCGGCGTCAAATTACTGGCACTGGTTCACGGCCGATCCACCTTCAGGGTTTCCCCGATGGCCTGTCGCCAGGCTGCGACCACAATGCGCCGCCAGCCGGGACGCGTTTGAACGTAATCACGTAAAAGTTTTGACGCCCCCGGCAGCGACGATCCGAAGCGATGGGAAGCGAGTCAATGAATTCGAACGAAGCGACCAAACCGAAGCTGGCGGCACTGCAGCGTGCCGTGGTCTATGACTGTGACATCGAGCGGGCCGACCGGGTGGCCGCGGTGTTGCGCCAGCTGGACTTGGAACCCTTACTGATCGATCACGCGGCCTTGATGCGTGCCGTGATCCAGGCCCCCACCACCGCGCCGGCCCTGCTGGTGGGCGACGTCATGGATGCATTGGACTGGCGCGAACTTGGCGCTGCCCTGCGGGAGCAACTGGGCGATGTCCCGGTGGTGGCTTACGGCTCCGCGGCCGCGGCCGAACAACTCGCGGCGGCCGTCGGTGCGACCCGGGTCATCCGGCTGCCGTTCCCGTTCCAGCACGACAGCCTGGCCAAGGCTCTGCACGTGCCCCCGCAGGCGGCTTTGGAAGAGGCCGGCAATGTAATGATGCCCACCGGCGTGTCGCCCGCGGTGCGTGAAGTCACCCGTCTGATCCGCCAGGTGGCGGCCCATGATTCCAGCGTGCTGGTCCTGGGCGAGTCGGGTACCGGCAAGGAAGTGGTGGCCCGCGCCATCCACGATGCCAGCCCGCGCCGGCAGCGTCCCTTCGTGGCCATCAACTGTGGTGCCATTCCAGCCGAGCTGCTGGAGAGCGAATTGTTCGGGCATGAAAAGGGTGCGTTCACCGGCGCCATCGCCGCCCGCAAGGGCAGGTTCGAAATCGCCGAAGGCGGCACCCTGTTCCTCGACGAGATCGGTGACATGAGCCTGCCGATGCAGGTGAAGCTGTTGCGCGTGCTGCAGGAACGCGTGTTCGAGCGGGTCGGCAACCACACGCCGATCCGGTGCAACGTCCGCATCATTGCCGCCACCCATCGCAATCTCGAGGACTCGATCACCCGTGGCGCGTTCCGCGAAGACCTGTTCTACCGGCTCAATGTCTTCCCCATCGAAATGCCGTCGTTGCGCCAGCGGACCGAGGATATTCCGCTGCTGATCCGTGATTTCGCCAACCGGAACATCAACGAGGGGCGGGCACGGCTGGAGCTGACCGCGCGCGCGCTGCAGGCGCTGTGCCGCCATCCCTGGCCAGGCAATGTGCGCGAGCTGGGCAATCTGGTCGAGCGCCTGTCCATCCTGTATGCCCAGCGCCGCGTCGACCTGGCCGACTTGCCGGCCAAATATCGTCCCGCGGCCCTGGTCGAGGACTTGCTGGATTGGCCGGTCGAGGCCCCAGAGCTACTGCCAGAGCCACTGCCAGAGCCGCTGTCGCTCCCCGATGTTGATGCCGGTGTCGATGCTGATGCGGAACTCGGCTTCGAAGAGCGTGCCGCCGTCAGCGCGCTGGCGCAGACCGAACTCCCTTACGGCCTGGCCGAACTGCCCGCCGAGGGGCTGGACCTGCGCGACCATCTGTTCGTCATCGAGCGCGACCTGATCCACCAGGCTCTGAGCCGGGCCGGTGGCACCGTGGCGCATGCCGCCCGGCTGCTCAAGCTGCGCCGCACCACCCTGGTGGAGAAGCTGCGCAAGTTCGAAATGCTCAATGAGGCCGCGTCGGAAGTTTGACGTCGCCCTGCCGCGGCGGGACCGGCATCACACTGCCGCCTGCCGCGAGGTGTGACGCGCTGCTCAAGATCGGTGCTTCAGCGGGGCGGATTCCCGGCCTGGAACGGAACTTGCTCCTACCAGAACGCAATGAGCGCACATCCTTCCATAGTCGAGACCATGGCGCACCGGGCCGCGCTGAGCGAGGGCCAGGACGCTCCCCTGCCAGCAGTAGCGGCGGTGGACGTCCCGGAGTCGCACCTCGAATCTACCGCGCAGGTGGATTTCGTGGCGTGCGCCCTGGCATCACGCCGCCTGGCTGCGCTGGCCCGGCGGGTTGCCGTCAGCGATTGCACGGTGCTCATCAGCGGCGAGTCCGGCACCGGCAAGGAAGTGCTGGCGCGTTTCATCCATCGCTGCTCGTCTCGCGCCCAACACCCGTTCGTCGCCGTCAACTGCGCCGCCATCCCGGAAAACATGCTCGAAGCCATGCTGTTCGGCCACGAACGCGGCGCTTTCACGGGCGCGCATAGCAGCCATGCCGGCAAGTTCGAGCAGGCCCAGCACGGCACACTGCTGCTCGACGAAGTGACCGAGATGCCGCTGGCCCTGCAAGCCAAGCTGTTGCGCGTGCTGCAGGAGCGGGAAGTCGAACGGCTGGGAGCCCGCTCGCCGGTGGCGCTCGATGTGCGCGTGCTGGCGACCACCAACCGAAATTTGCGCGCCGAAGTGGCGGCCGGGCGCTTTCGTGAAGATCTGTACTATCGACTGAACGTGTTTCCTCTCGCCACCGCGCCCCTGCGTGAACGGCGGGACGATGTCCTGCCGCTGGCCATGCGGCTGCTGACCCAGCGTTGCCGGGCGGGCGCGCGTATTCCGGCGCTGAGCGCCGATGCCGCGCACCTGCTGTTGACCCATCCCTGGCCCGGTAACGTGCGTGAGCTCGACAACGTGATGCAGCGGGCCTTGATCCTGTGCAATGGCGCGGTGATCGAGTCCGAGCACATTCACCTGGAACCGGCGTTGACGGTTGCCCCCGAGATCGCGCCGGCCGCGGCCTTGGCGGACGACACCGCAGTCGTACCAGCCAAGGCGCGGGCCGAGGGGTTGTCCGCGCCCGAGCGCTCGGCCTTGTCGAACTCGCTGTCCAATACCGAACGCCAGCTGATTCTCGACGCATTGCACAGCGACAGCGGCAATCGCCAGGCGGTGGCGAAACGGCTGGGCATCAGCCCGCGAACGCTGCGCTACAAGCTGGCGCGCCTGCGGGAAGCCGGCGTGAGCGTTTGAGAGGAATCTATGTCCACATTACAAATCGATGCGGTGTTGTCACAGATCCGCGCCATGCAATCGCAGATTCGCGGGGTTGGTGGCCAGGCCCATGACGCGCCGCAGGCGATCGCCGGAATGCGGCCGGACGCCGCCGCCGCCAGCGACTTCTCCAATGTCTTCAAGCAGGGCCTGGATCGAGTCAACCAGGCACAGCAATCGGCCAACAGCCTGGCCACCCAGTTCGAGCAGGGCGTGCCCGGCATCGAGTTGCCGCAGGTCATGCTGGAGATGCAGAAGGCCAGCGTATCGTTCCGCGCCCTCACCGAGGTGCGCAACAAGTTCGTCAGCGCTTACCAGGAAATCATGAACATGCCCATCTGAACGGGCGCCTGACCGCAGCGATACGAATCCAAGTACCAGTGACCAGAACCGCGATGAGTGATGTGAGCCTGACATGAGTGCTGAAGCCCTGGCCCTGCCCAAGCCGTCCTTGATTCCGCCCAACCTGAAGCCGCTGTTGCTGCTGCTGGGCATCGCGGCGGCTGTCGCAGCCGGCGTGGGCGTGGTGCTGTGGACCAAGGAGCCCACCTACAGCCTGTTGTACGGCAATCTGGGCCAGCAGGACGCCGCCGAGATCGTGCAGGCGCTGCAGACCAGCGGCATTCCTTACAAGCTGGACGGCAATGGCGCCATTACGGTGCCGGCCGAACAGGTGCACGATGCCCGGTTGAAGCTGGCCGGGCAGGGTCTGCCGCAGGCCGACGGCGGCTTCGCCGTCATGTCCAAGGACCCCGGCTTCGGCGTCAGCCAGTTCATGGAAGGTGCGCGCTATCAGCATGCTCTGGAAACGGAGCTGGCCCGTACCATTGCCAATCTGCAACAGGTCGAAGCCGCCCGTGTGCATCTGGCGCTGCCGCGCCAGTCCGCATTCGTGCGCGACCGTCGTCCGCCGAGCGCTTCGGTGCTGCTGCAACTCAAGCCGGGGCGCCGCCTGGCGGAAGAACAGACCACCGCCATCGTCAACCTGGTGGCGTCGAGCATCCCCGAGCTGGAAGCCAGCCAAGTCACGGTGATCGACCAGCAGGGACGGCTATTGTCGTCGCCTGAGCTGCATGACGAGTTCGCGGCGCGTGACAAGCAGCTGGAGATCGCCCGCGACCTGGAAGAGCGCTACGCCAGCCGTATCGAAGAACTGCTGACGCCGTTGGTGGGTGCGGGCCGGGTGCGCGCTCAAGTGGTGGCGGACGTGGAACTCTCTTCCACCGAGGAAGCGCGTGAGCAGTATCGGCCGGACAGCCAGATCGTGCGCAGCGAGCAAACCAGTGAGCAGACCAGCCGCAACGGCGCTGATTCGCAGGGAGTGCCGGGTGCATTGACCAATCAGCCGCCCACTCCCGGCGTGGCGCTGCCTCCCGCGGCGGCAACGCCGGCGCAGGGTGCGGCTCCCGGTAGTGCACAGTCGGGCAAGGCACAGGCCAGTAAGGCGGCCGGCGCACAGAACGCGGCCAATGCGGCAGCCGCGCCAACCGCGGCCGAGCCGCCGGACAATACGTCCCGGCAATCCACCCGCAACTACGAGATCGATCGCACCGTGGCCTACACCAAGCAGCCCGCCGGCCGTTTGAAGCGCATCACGGTGGCGGTACTGGTGGACAACCTGAAAACCACGGCGCCGGACGGCAAAGTCTCGGAAACCGCGCTGACGCCGGAACAAGTGGCCAACATGACGCGCCTGGTCAAGGACGCCGTGGGTTATGACGAGTCGCGCGGCGACAGCGTCAATGTGGTGAATGCCTCGTTCAAGGGCGTCGCCGCGCCGGAAAAATTACAGCCTGAGAGCATTCCCCTGTGGGAACGTCCGTTGGTGCGTGACATCGCGAAACTGCTGGCCGGAGTGGCTGTGTTGCTGGCGCTGGTGCTGGCGGTACTGCGGCCGCTGGTGCGCGGTTTGTTGGCACCGCCGCGGCCGGCCTACGCGCCACATGCGCTGTCCGATGGAACGGGTGCGCGGGTGGCCGTTGCCGCCGCGCCCGTCGTGGATTACGACACCCAGATGGCGCAAGCCCGGTCGCTGGTCAGCCAGGATCCGGCACGGGTGGCGCAGGTGGTGAAGACATGGATCGGCAAGGATGGCAAAGATGAGTAATGCCCAGGCTCAGAAAAGCGCGCGCAACGGCACCGAGCGGGCCGCCATCCTGCTGCTGTCGCTGGGCGAGCAGGAGGCCGCCGAGGTCATGAAGCACATGGGCGCCAAGGATGTGCAGCGCATCGGCTCGGCCATGACCCAGTTGCAGAACGTGTCGCGCAAGGAGCTCGAGCAGGTACTGGTGGAATTCACCACCACGGTGGAGGGCCAGACCTCGCTCGGCCTGGGAGTGGATGAATACCTGCGCAAGGTGCTGGTCGGTGCGCTCGGCGAAGACAAGGCGGCCGGCGTCATCGACCGCATCCTGTTCGGCCGGTCCAGCAAGGGTTTGGAAGCGCTCAAATGGATGGATGCGCGCGCCGTCGGTGAACTCATCCGGCAGGAGCATCCGCAGATCATCGCCATCGTGCTGGCCTACCTGGATGCCGATCAGTCGGCGGATGTCCTGGCGCAATTCCCGGAGTGGCTGCGCGCCGATGTCATCATGCGTATCGCCACCTTGGACGGCATCCAGCCCAGTGCCCTGCATGAGCTGGACGACGTGATCGAAAAGCAGTTCGCCGGCAAGAGCGGCGCGCTCAAGACTTCGGTGATCGGCGGCATCAAGACCGCCGCCAACATCATGAACCTGATGGACACCCAGCAGGAAGGTGGGGTGATCGAGCAGATTCGCAAGGTGGACGAGGCGCTGAGCACCCGGATCCAGGACTTGATGTTCGTGTTCGACGATCTGCTGGAGATCGACGATCGCGGCATGCAGGAAGTATTGCGCACGGTGCCCGGCGATAAGCTGCTGCTCGCCCTGAAGGGTTCGGACGAGTCCTTGAAGGACAAGATATTCAAGAACATGTCGCAGCGTGCCGCCGAAATGCTCAAGGACGATCTGGAAGCACGCGGCCCGGTGCGGTTGAGCGAAGTGGAAGCGGCCCAGAAGGAAATCCTGGCGCTGGTGCGCAAGATGGCGGATGCCGGTACCGTGCAACTGGGCGGCAAGGGAGAACAGTTCGTATGAGCGAGGCGGCACAAGCCAGGGTCTGGGATTTGCCGTCGGTCTCCGGTCGCAGCGTGCAGGGGCGCCGGGCCGGACCGACGGTCGGCGAACTGGAGGCCCTCGAGCAGAAGACCTACCAGGAGGCGCACGCCGCCGGTTACGCAGCGGGCATGAAGGCGGCCCGTACCGAAATGCAGTCGCGGCTGGCCCAGCTCACGGCGCAGGTCGAGCGCGTGGCGGCGGTGCTGGATCAACTGGCCAGGCCGCTGGAACAGCTGGACCAGGAAGTCGGCCAGCAGCTGGCCGGATTGTCGCTGACCATCGCCAAGCAGTTGGTGCGGCGCGAGCTCAAGACCGAGCCGGCCCAGGTCATTGCCATCATTCGCGAGACGGTGGAGTTGCTGCCCGCGTCGGCGCGTGATGTACGTGTTCACCTGCATCCCGAGGATGCAGCCGTGGTTCGCGAGCGGCTGGCCGCGCCGAGTGCCGAACGGGCCTGGAACATCGTCGAGGATCCGGTGCTGAACCGTGGCGGCTGTCGCGTCATGACCGATACCACCCAGATCGATGCCAGGCTGGAGACCCGCATCAACAGCATCGCCAGTTCGCTGCTCGGCGAGGAACGGACGGCTGCCCGCGCTGAAGCGCCGGCGGCGCCGTAGCGGTGGCTGGCATGAGTGCCGCTCTCGATCTGAATCGTACCCCGTACTGGCTGCGGCATCTGGAATCGTGTCAGCGCCGCGTCGAGGGCTTGCCGCTCCCGCCGGTGGAGGGCGTGCTGACCCGTATGATCGGCTTGACGCTGGAGGCGGCCGGTTGCGAGGCGGCGGTGGGTGATCGCTGCGACGTGCTGACGGCCGAGGGTGGGCGAGTCACGGCCGAAGTGGTGGGGTTTTCGGGCGACCGCCTGTATCTCATGCCCACCGGCGACATTCACGGGCTCAAGCCCAATGCCCGGGTCATTCCGCGCCTGGGAGCTGAAACCGCGCTGGTGGGGCCCGAATTGTTGGGCCGGATCATCGACGGCGCCGGCCAGCCCCTGGACGGCCTGGGGCCGTTGCAATGCGAGGACCGGGTGCGACTCACCGGGGCGCCCATCAATCCGCTGGCGCGCCAACCCATTCATGAACCGCTGGACGTGGGCGTGCGCACCATCAATTCGGTACTGACGGTGGGGCGCGGTCAGCGCATCGGCCTGTTCGCCGGCAGCGGTGTCGGCAAGAGCGTGCTGCTGGGCATGATGGCGCGCTATACCAATGCCGATGTCATCGTGGTCGGCCTGATCGGCGAACGTGGCCGCGAAGTGAAGGAATTCGTCGAACGCATCCTGGGCCCGGAAGGACGCCGCCGCGCCGTGGTGGTGGCCACGCCGGCCGACAATCCGCCGTTGATGCGTCTGCATGGGGCGTGGCTGTCGACAGCCATCGCCGAGTATTTCCGCGAGCAGGGCAAGAGCGTGCTGCTCATCATGGACTCCTTGACTCGTTTCGCCCAGGCGCAGCGTGAGATCGGTCTGGCCATTGGCGAAGCGCCGGCCACCAAGGGCTATCCGCCGTCGGTGTTCGCGCGTTTGCCACAACTGGTGGAGCGTGCCGGCAACGGCGCCGCGGGTGGCGGTTCGATCACCGCGTTCTATACAGTATTGACCGAAGGTGATGATCAACAGGATCCGATCGCCGATGCGGCTCGCGCCATCCTCGATGGGCATGTGGTGCTGTCGCGGCGCATCGCCGAGGCCGGCCAGTATCCGGCCATCGATGTCGAAGCGTCGGTGAGCCGGGTGATGCATGACATCGTCCCGCCCGAGCACAGTTCGCTGGCGCGGCGTTTCCGCCAGACCCTGTCGACCTATCAGCAGAATCGCGACCTGATCGCCATCGGCGCGTACCAGAAGGGCAGCGACCCGCGCATCGACGGCGCTATTGTCCAATGGCCGCAGATGCAGCGTTTCCTGCAACAGGACATGCACGAGAAAGTTCCCTACGACGCCAGCCTGCAAGCGCTGCAGCGCCTGGTCGAGGCCCAAGGTAATAGTGGGGTTGACGGTGGGATCAATGGTGGAATGGAAGCCGGCGGCGGCGCGGTCGCAGGCGCAGGCGGGGCTGTGACGCGAGTCGGGGGTAGTGAGTCGTGAGCCGGGCCAAGCGGCTGCAGCCGGTCCAGGAGATGATCGACGATGCCGAGCGCCGGCTGGCGCAAAGCGTCGCGGGCTGCGAGCAGCGCTTGCGGGAGGCCGAGACCAAGCTCCAGGAACTGCAGCGATATCTGGAGGAATACCGGCAGCAATTCTCCAATTCGGCCGCGCGCGGCATGGGCGTGACCGGCCTGCGTGACTATCAAGCATTTCTCGCCAAGCTGGGCGATGCCATTCGTCAACAAGGTGACTTGGTGCAGCGGCTGCGCGCCGAGCGGGATGCGGAGCGGTTGCGCTGGCAGGATGCCGCCAGGCGTGCCAAGGCGCTCGATCATGTGACCGACCAATGGCGCAATGAGGAGCGCCAGGCACAGGACCGGCGCGAGCAGCGCGATTCCGACGAGCGAGCCCAACGTAGCAAGCCCCACCAAGGGATGATTCAGTGACCATGACCGCGACCGGCCTGCCAGTTGCCAGTTCCTCGCCGACCCCGGCCGCGCCAACGGCTTCGCCGTCGGCCGCGGAGGGTACAGCTGCGGAGGATTTTCTGCTGATGCTCGGCCAGTTGCTCGGCGGCGCCGCGTCGCGGACTGCTGCGGACGCTGCGAGCACTCAGTCCTCTGCAACGGAGGGTGACGCCGCGCCGGCGGAGGATGTGTCGGCCACCGCGCTGCCGTTCCCACTGGTGATCCCCTGGCTCGTTCAGCAGGATGCCCGTGCAGGTGCGGCCGAGGGTTCCGATGCCCTCGAGTCCTTGCAGTCCATGCTTGCCAGCGGGGGCGGGACCGGAGCCCAACCAGACGATGGGCTGGCAGCTGCGCTCCTGGATATGCTCGGCAAGGACTCCCAGGAGGTACCCGGTATCGCGCTGCAAGGCACCGTATCCGCCACCGCCACCCAGGACGTCTCGTCAGCCCAGCGCACCGTGCCTGGCGACGTGCCAAGAGCGCTGCACCAGCCGGTGGGCAGTTCCGCCTGGGCCGACGAACTGGGGACGCGCCTGGCATTGATGACCGAGCGTGGCCATCACTCGGCTTCGTTGCGGCTGTCACCCGAGCACCTGGGGCCGCTGGAAGTTCGCATCGCGGTACGCGATGACCAGGCGTCGGTCTGGTTTGGAGCCGGTAACGCCGACACCAGGGCGGCGCTGGAACAAGCGCTTCCCCGGCTGCGCGAGCTGTTCGCATCGCAGGGCTTGTCGCTGGCCGATGCCGGTGTCTTCCGTGAGCCGCCGCGGGATCCGCCGAAATTCGCCGCCGCCTCGTCGGGTGGGAGTGAAGGTTCCGTGAGCGAAATCGACGCGCTGCCGCAAGCCAGCCTCGTGCGGCTCGGCCTGGTTGACGCCTACGCCTGAACCCCGGCGCCGCATCGCCAGCGCAATGTGCTGCGCGTCACACTCGCTGCGCCAACTTTCCGTCGCTGGGTATCGAGTGTGCGCCATGTCACACTCGTTGAAAACACGAAAACCCTTGTTTTAAAGGCTTTTGCGCGCGCCGGAGCGGGTCTGGCACGCAGCTTGCTTTTTATTCGTGAGCTTTAACGCATCGCCAGTCCAGTTCGAGGGTTTCGTCATGTCCGACGCTGTCGCCAACGCCTCCGCCCCCGCTCCCGCCAAGCAGGCCGGGCGCAGCTGGCGGGTCATCATCCTGGCGGCGCTGGTCGCGGCTACCGTGGCGGGCGGCACCGCTTACTATTTCGCCGTGCTCAAAGAGCACGCGCCGGCCGCCGACGCCAGTGCCGCCAAGGTCGAGAAGCCCAAGGCACCGCCGGTGTACGTGAAGCTCGATCCGCCGTTCGTCGCCAACTTCGAGGCCAAGGGTCTGGTGCGTTTTCTGCAGGTCTCGGTCGAAATCATGACGCGCGATCCGGTCACCGCTGAACTGCTGAAGCAGCACGATCCGCGCATCCGCAACGACCTTTTGATGCTGTTCGGCAATCAGCAGTACGAAAATATCAGCACCCTGGCCGGCAAGGATCAGTTGCGTGCCGCGGCGCTCGATTCGGCCAGGAAGGTCATCGCCGCCGAAGGGGGCGACCCCGCCAAGGTGGAGCAGCTGTACTTCACCAGCTTCGTGATGCAGTGAGGCGGCCTGCCGCGTCGAATGCCACTGCCCGCGACCGAGCCATCCAGTAACCCACCCGCCAGCCCCGATCATCCTCACATGTCCGGCCAAGACGTACTCAGTCAAGACGAAATCGATGCCCTGCTGCATGGCGTCGACAACGGCGCGGTCCACACCGAGGCGCCAGCGGTGCCCGGCGAAGCGCGCCAGTACGATTTCACCAATCAGGTGCGCATCGTGCGTGGGCGCATGCCCACGCTGGAAATGATCAATGAGCGTTTCGCGCGTCTGTTCCGCACCAGCCTGTTCAACATGCTGCGCCGCACCCCCGAAGTGGCGGTGGCGCCGATCAAGATGCAGAAGTTCAGCGAGTACGTGCACTCGCTGCACGTGCCCACCAACCTGAATCTGGTGCGCATCCTGCCGTTGCGCGGCACCGGCCTGGTGGTGCTCGATCCCAAGTTCGTGTTTGCCGTGGTCGATAATTTCTTCGGCGGCAGTGGCCGTTTCGCCAAGATCGAGGGCCGCGAGTTCACCGCCACCGAGACCCGGGTGATCCATATGCTGCTCAAGCATGTGTTCGCCGGCGTCAAGGAGGCGTGGTCGCACGTGGCGCAGTTCGACATCGAGTACCTGAACTCGGAAATCAATCCGCACTTCGCCAACATCGTCAGCCCGACCGAAATCGTGGTGGTCACCAGCTTTCACGTGGAACTCGACGGTGGCGGCGGCGACGTGCACATCACCATGCCATATTCCATGATCGAGCCGCTGCGCGAACTGCTCGATGCCGGCGTGGCCAGCGACCGCGTGGAGCACGATGAACGCTGGGTCCAGGCCCTCAAGGAAGAGATCGAAGATGCCGACGTGGAACTCACCACCACGCTCGGGCGGGCGCGCCTGACTATGCAGCAGCTGATGGAATTGCGACCGGGCGACATCATTCCCTGCGATTTCAGCGGCCGCGCCACCATTCTGGCCGAGGACGTGCCGATTTTTCGCGGCGCCTTCGGCGTGTCGCATGGCCAACAGGCGGTGCAGATCGATGAACGGGTCAGCCGCTTCAAGCCGAAAATTCTCGAGACTCTGCTGGCCCACAAATCCTGAACCTTGGAACCCTGCCCTGGAACTTTGACATGAGCACCAACCTTGCTGAGAACGCGCCTCCCCGTGCCGAGTTCGGCGACCTGCAGGATACCGGCCAACCGGGCGGCGCCCGCGAGCCCAATCTCGAGGTCATCCTCGATGTGCCGGTAACCCTGTCGATGGAAGTGGGCCGCACCCGCATTCCGATCCGCAACCTGTTGCAGCTCAATCAGGGCTCGGTGGTCGAGCTGGACCGTGCCGCGGGCGAGCCGCTGGACGTGTTCGTCAACGGCACCCTGATCGCCCACGGCGAGGTGGTGGTGGTGAACGAGAAATTCGGCATCCGCCTCACCGATGTGATTTCGCCGGCCGAGCGCATCAAGAAATTGAAGTGATGCGTGACGGGCGGGGGGTGACTGTGATGGTTGCGCGGTGGAGCCTGTGGTGCGCGGGCGCATTGCTGGCAACGCTGGCGGGCGTGGCGGCAGCGGCGGAAAAGCCTTTCGCGGCACCGCACAGCGTCGCGCCGGCTCCGGCCGGGAGCGCCGGCAGCCTGGCGCAAGTGACCTTGTCCTTGCTGCTGGTCCTGGCCGCCGTGTTCGCGGCTGCCTGGGTGGTGCGTCGCATGCGCGGTTTCGGCAAATTCGGCGCCAACACCATTCAGATCGTCGCCGATACGGCATTGGGTCCCAAGGAGCGCGCCGTGCTGATCCAGGTGGGACAGCAGCAACTGCTGCTGGGAGTGGCTCCGGGACGGGTGAACATGCTGCATGTACTGGCCGAACCGGTGGCCGATCTGGCTGGCGAAGCGTCGCACGGCAATGCAGCGACGCCGGCTGCCACGCCGCACGCGCCGCCGGACTCGCCAAGTTTCAAGGCTATCCTGAAGCGGAGCCTCGGACTATGAGGCGCGCACTGCTGGTGTTGTTGCTGCTTCCCATGATGGTCCAGGCGGCTCCCGGGCTCGAGGCGGTCACGGTGAGTTCCGCACCCGGCGGTGGCCAGACCTACTCGCTGACCCTGCAGATCCTGGTGCTGATGACGGCGGTGACCTTGCTGCCGAGCATCGTGCTGATGATGACGTCGTTCACGCGCATCGTGATCGTGCTCGCCATCCTGCGGCAGGCACTCGGCGCCGGCCAGGCGCCGCCCAATCAAGTCATCATCGGCTTGTCGCTGTTCCTGTCGCTGTTCGTGATGGGGCCGGTCATCGACCGCATCAACAGCGAGGCGGTGCAGCCCTACATGGCCGGCACCATCGATGCCACGGCGGCCCTGCAGAAGGGCGTGGACCCGCTCAAGAAATTCATGCTGGACCAGACCCGCGAAGCCGATATCGCCACTTTCACGCGTATTGCCGGGCTGCCCGGCTTCGACCGGCCCGAGGACGTGCCGTTGCGCATCCTGGTGCCGGCCTTCGCCACCAGCGAGCTGAAGACCGCGTTCCAGATCGGCTTCCTGATTTTCATTCCCTTCGTCATCATCGACCTGGTGGTGGCCAGCGTACTCATGTCCATGGGCATGATGATGCTGTCGCCGGTGCTGATCTCGCTGCCGTTCAAGCTGATGCTGTTCGTGCTGGTGGATGGCTGGTCGTTGATGATGGGCACCCTGGCCGCGAGTTTTTATCATTGAGCTGCGTATGACGCCCGAAACCATCATGACGCTGGCGCAGCGTGCGCTGGAAATCACCATGCTGCTGGCCGCGCCGCTGCTGCTGGCCGCCCTGGTCATCGGCCTGCTGGTGGGGGTGTTCCAGGCCGCCACCCAGATCAACGAAATGACCCTGTCGTTCATTCCGAAGCTGCTGGGCATGGCCGCCACGCTGGTGATCGCCGGACCCTGGATGCTCAAGTTGATCGTGAGCTACACGCGGGAGCTGTTCGAAAGCATTCCCGGATTGATCGGCTAGCGCGTCCGGCCATGCGTCGCCGCCCACCGAGACTGGCGCCATGCTGACTCTTACCACCGGTCAGCTCGAAGCCTGGCTGGTGCAATATTTCTGGCCGTTCGTGCGCATCGGCGCCTGTTTCATGGCGGCGCCGGTATTTGCCGCCCACTTCGTGCCGGCCCGGGTTCGCCTGCTGCTGGCCGGCGCGGTGACCATCATCATTGCGCCGTTGCTGCCAGCGGCCACGCTCGCGCCGTTTTCGCTGGCCGGCATGATCGCCACCCTCCACCAGATCATCATCGGCGTGGCGGTGGCCTTCGTGTTGCAGCTGATCTTCGACGCCCTGGCCATGGGCGGCCAGCTGCTGTCCAACACCATGGGGCTGGGCTTCGCCTACAACGTCGATCCGTTGCGCGGTGTGGGCACCCCGGTGCTCGGTCAGCTGTACATGATCCTGGTCACGCTGACCTTCCTGGCGCTCAACGGGCATCTGCTGCTGATCGAGTTGCTGGCCAACAGCTTCACCGGACTGCCGGTGGGCGCGACAGGTTTGGGCAGTGAGCAGCTGTGGAGCGTGGTGGCCTGGGGGTCGCAACTGTTCACCGGCGCGGTGATGGTGGCGCTGCCCGGCATGACGGCGCTGCTGGTGGTCAACCTGGCTTTCGGCGTCATGAGCCGTGCCGCGCCATCGCTCAACCTGTTTGCGGTGGGCTTTCCGATTTCGCTGATTTTCGGCCTGGTCATCATTTACGTCGGCATGCCGGCGGTGCAGAGCACCTTCATCGATTCGCTCGATGCCGCGTTCGGCCTGATCCGCTCGCTGCTCGGGGCTGCCCGCTAGGGTGCCGTCATGGCCGAGAACGAAGACGGTCAAGAAAAGACCGAAAGCGCAACACCCAAGCGCCGCGAGGAAGCGCGGCGCAAAGGGCAGATTCCACGCTCCAGGGACCTGAGCGCCGCCGCCGTGCTCATGACCGCCGGCGTGGCGCTGTCGGCTTTGGGCGGCCGGCTGGGGAGCGACCTGCACGGCTTGATGAGCCGTGGCTTGTCCCTGACGCGCGACCAAGCCATGGATGACGCCCAGTTGCTGCCCACGCTGGCGAGCGCGGCCCTGGACGGGTTGCTGGCCTGCCTGCCGGTACTGGGACTGATCCTGCTGGCGGCATTGCTGGCGCCGCTGGTACTGGGCGGCTGGAGCTTCAGCACCGAAGCCCTGCTGCCCCAGTTCAACCGGCTCAATCCCCTGGCGGGTCTGAAGCGCATGTTCGCCATGCGCAGCCTGGTGGAATTGCTCAAGGCGCTGGCCAAATTCGGCGTGGTGGCGCTGATCGCGGTACTGGTCTTATGGAAGGACGCGTCGGCGCTGCTCGCCCTGGGCCGGGAACCCACCGCGCAAGCCATCATCCACGCCGTCAGATTGAGCGGCGGCAGCCTGATCCTGATCTCCACCGGCATGCTGCTGATCGCCGGTTTCGACGTGCCGTACCAGCTGTGGCAGTACGCCAAGCAGCTGAAAATGACGCGCGAGGAAGTGCGCCGGGAAATGAAGGAGAGCGAAGGCTCGCCCGAGATCAAGGGGCGCATCCGGCAGCTGCAACAGCAGCAGGCCCGCCAGCGCATGATGCAGGACGTACCCAAGGCGGATGTCATCGTCACCAACCCGACGCATTTCGCCGTGGCGCTGCGCTACGACGAAAAGCGCATGCGCGCCCCGGTCGTGGTGGCCAAGGGCGTCGATCTGGTGGCCGCCCGCATCCGTGAGGTCGCCACCGAACATTCGGTACCGATCTTCGAAGCACCGCCGCTGGCCCGGGTGCTCTACAAGAACGTGGACATAGGCGCCGAAGTGCCGGCTTCGGTGTACGTGGCCGTGGCCCAGGTACTGACTTACATCTTCCAGCTGCGCACCGCCCGCCGCAGCGGCGCCCAGCCGCCCCCGCCGCCGGTCGTCTCGGTGACCGAGTAGCTTGCAAAAGTGTGAAGGAATGCCGGTTCGCCGGGGCCGCCGTGGCTTGGGAGTTGCACAGGTCTGGGGGCGTCAACTCTGTGACGCCTTCTGACTAACGAGCAATGGCTGTGGCTTCTGGCCTGAATCTGGGTTCGGTTCTGCGCTCCGGCATCGGCGTGCCGGTGGGCGTGCTGGCCGTGCTCGCCATGGTGGTGCTGCCGCTGCCGCCGATGGCGCTGGATGTGCTGTTCACCTTCAACATCGCACTGTCGCTGGTGGTGGTGATGGCGGTGTTCTATGTCGCCCGGCCGCTGGACTTCGGCGTATTTCCCACCGTGCTGCTGCTCGCCACCTTGCTGCGCCTGGCGCTCAACGTGGCCTCGACCCGCGTGGTGCTGCTGCACGGGCACACCGGATCGCATGCCGCGGGCAAGGTCATCGCCTCGTTCGGCGAATTCGTCATTGGCGGCAACTATGCGGTGGGCGTGATCGTGTTCGCCATTCTCACCATCATCAATTTCGTGGTGGTGACCAAGGGTGCCGGCCGCATCTCCGAAGTCAGTGCCCGCTTCACCCTGGACGCCATGCCCGGCAAACAGATGGCCATCGACGCCGACCTGAACGCCGGTCTGATCAATCAAGAAGAAGCCAGGACCCGCCGCGCCGAGGTACGGGCCGAGGCCGACTTCTACGGTTCGATGGACGGCGCCAGCAAGTTCGTGCGCGGTGATGCCACCGCCGGCATCCTGGTGCTGGTCATCAATATCCTGGGCGGCATCGCCATCGGCATGATGGCGCACGACCTGGCGTTCAAGGACGCCGCGCGCATCTACACCCTGCTGACCATCGGCGACGGCCTGGTGGCCCAGATTCCGGCGCTGCTGCTGTCCACCGCCGTGGCCATCATCGTCACCCGCATGTCCGGCTCCCAAGACATGGGGGGCGAGCTGGCCAAGCAGTTGCTGGGGCATCCGCGGGCGCTGGCCGTAGCCGCCAGCTTGTTGGGCGTGATGGGACTGATTCCGGGCATGCCCAATGTGCCGTTCCTGCTGATGGCGGCGCTGTGCGGCTCGGGTGCATGGCTGTTGCACAAGCGTCAGCACAGCGTGCCCGAAGTGGTGCAGGCAGCGCCGCCGCCGCCCGCGCCTGCCGCGGAGGCGAGAGAACTGACCTGGGATGACGTGCAGCCGGTGGACATCATCGGGCTGGAAGTGGGTTATCGGCTGGTGCCGCTGGTCGACAAGGCGCAGGGCGGCGACCTGCTGGCGCGCATCAAGGGCGTGCGCCGCAAACTGACCCAGGACCTGGGGTTCCTGGTCCAGGCCGTGCACATTCGCGACAACCTGGACCTGTCGCCCAATGCCTACCGCATCAACCTGGCCGGTGTGCCGGTGGGCGAGGGCGTGATCTATCCCGAGCGCGAACTGGCCATCAACCCCGGCAAAGTGTTCGGCAAACTCAATGGTCTGGAAACCCGCGATCCGGCCTTCGGCATGGATGCTGTCTGGATCGATCCGTCGGCGCGTGATCATGCTCAGACGCTTGGCTATACCGTGGTCGACGCCAGCACGGTGATTGCGACGCATCTGAGCCATGTGATCCAGGTGCATGCCCACGAATTGCTCGGCCACGAAGAAGTGCAGCACCTGCTCAACACCTTGGCGAAGAGCGCGCCCAAGCTGGTCGAGGACCTCACGCCGAAGCTGTTGCCGCTCGGCACGGTGGTGCGGGTGCTGCAAGGCCTGCTCAGCGAGCAAGTGCCGATCCGCAATATGCGCACCATCGTCGAGACCCTGGCGGAGCATGCGGTACGCACCCAGGATCCGGCGCAGTTGCAGTCGTTGGTGCGAGTGGCGCTGGGTCGACAGATCGTGCAGGACATCGCCGGCATGGCCAGCGAGCTGCCGGTCATCACGCTGGAACCCGATCTGGAACAGCTGCTGAGCAATTCGCTCGGCGGCGCCAATGCGGCCACGCCTGGCTTGGAGCCCGGCCTGGCGGAACGCATGCAGCGGCGCCTGGCGGAAGCCGCGCAGCGCCAGGAAATGACCGGCGAGCCGGCCGTGCTGCTGGTGCCGCCGCAGCTGCGCCAGACTTTGGCGCGCTTCATGCGAACCATCGTCCCGAACATGCACGTGCTGGCGTGGAATGAAATTCCCGACAACCGCAAGGTGCGGTTAGTGACGGCGGTGGGCAGGTAACAGTTGACAGCCAGGCTCGACAGATAGCGGCAGGACTTCCCGTTCATGAAAATCAAACATTATCGTGCCACCGACATGCGTCAGGCGTTGCGCCTGATCCGTGAAGCGCAGGGACCGAATGCCGTCATCCTGTCGAGCAAACGGCTCGAAGGCGGCGGCGTGGAAGTCGTGGCGGCGGTCGATTACGACGTCGACGAGACCGTGCAGGAGGCTGGCTTCGGCGCGGAGTCTCAAGGACGCAGGACGCATGAGGTTGAGCTGCAGCCGCCGGCGGTCGACACCGAATCGGCATGGGATACCGGTGAGCCGAATCCGGTCGAACCCGCCGATCTGGGTGAGGAACTGCGGTCGCTGCGCCAGATGCTGGAGACCCAGCTGGCCACCCTGGCGTGGAACGATTTGTCACGTCGCGCGCCGCTGCAGACCGAACTGCTGAAGCGTCTCACCATGCTTGGCCTGGCCCACGACCTGGCCGCCGAGTTGGTGGCTCAATTGCCGGCGCAGCAGGACCTGGCCGATGCCCAGCGCTTCGCCCTGGCGTTGCTGGCGCGCCGTATTGAGATGATGGAGGAGGAGCGCTGGATCGAACGAGGCGGCGTGATCGCCTTGGTCGGTCCCACGGGCGTGGGCAAGACCACGTTGCTGGCCAAGCTTGCCGCCCGCTGGGTGATGCGCCATGGACCACGTTCCCTGGCACTGATCTCCGCGGACTCGGTGCGCATCGGCGCGCAGGAGCAGATTCATACTCTGGGACGACTGCTGGGAGTGCCCGCCTATGCGGTGGACGGGATGGATGAGCTGCCTGAACTGCTGCAGCATTTGCCGGACCGCCGCTTGATCCTGATCGACACGGCGGGTCTCAGTCAGCGCGACGCGCGTCTGCCGGAAGAACTGGCCAAGCTCGCCGCCGCGCATCCCAGCCTCGAAACTTCTCTGGTGCTGTCCGCCGCGGCCCAGGCCGGAACCCTCGAAGAAGCCGTACAGCGTTTTGCCGCCGCGCGTCCCGCCAGTTGCGTACTGACCAAGCTGGATGAGGCGACCAGCCTGGGCGGCGCCGTTTCCATGCTGCTGCGCTCGAAACTGCCACTCGCCTACGTCAGCGAAGGCCAGCGGGTACCCGAAGATCTGGCGCCGGCACGCCCCCATCGGCTGGTTTCCCGCGCGGTCGAGCTGTCGCGCAAATCCGGAGCGATGCCGGATGAGGACTTGTTGCAGCGCCGCTTCGGCGCGGTGGCGCATGCGCTGGCGTGAAGCGGCGTGACGATCGAGAGCAATTAGAACGAATGACGCAAAGGTTTATGGAATCCATGCAAACAGCAGGTTTGAAGCGGGCGATGAACCCCGGCCCGGTGCAAGTGATCGCGGTGACCGGTGGCAAGGGGGGAGTCGGCAAGACCAGTGTCTCGATCAACCTGGCCACCACGTTGGCCATGGCCGGCCGCCAGGTGATGCTGCTCGACGGCGACCTGGGCCTCGCCAATGTGGATGTGTTCCTGGGATTGTCGCCGCGTCACACCATGGCGCACGTGCTGGCGGGCGAACGTGCGCTGGACGAAATCATCGTCGAGTCGCCGCAGGGCGTGCAGGTGGTGCCTGGAGCTTCGGGGGTGGCCGACATGGCGAACCTGTCGGCCGCGGCGCATCTCAACATGGTGCAGGCGTTCAGCGGCCTGAGCCAGCGGGTCGACGTGCTGATCGTCGACACCTCGGCCGGCCTGTCGCACAGCGTGCTGCAGTTCTCCCAGGCCGCCCAGCACGTGTTGCTGGTGGTGTGCGACGAACCGGCTTCGATGACCGACGCCTATGCGCTGGTCAAGGTACTGAGCCGCAGTCATGGCGTGAGCCGCTTCCGGGTGCTGGCCAACATGATCCGCACCCCCGGCGAGGGTGAGGCGCTGTTCCAGAAATTGCAGCGCGTCACCGGCAAATTCCTGGACGCCACCCTGGAATATCTTGGGGAAATCCCTGAGGACCCCTACCTGCGCCGCGCCATCCGGGAGCAACGTCCGGTGGTCAGTGCCTTTCCGGCCAGCCCCGCGACCCGGGCATTCAAGAAACTGGCCCTGCAGGCCGATAAGTGGCCTGTACCGGAGGGCCCGCGCGGCAACCTGGAGTTTTTCGTGGAGCGCCTGGTGCGCCGGCCGCAGGCGCGGCTGGAGGTGGTCCGATGAGCGCGCTGGCGGCTTATGGCGCCGGACGCCCGAATCGGGATGTCGATGCGATGGTGATGCGGCACGCCGAACTGGTGAAACGCATCGCCTATCACCTGGTGGGACGGCTGCCGGCGTCGGTGGAAGTCTCGGACCTGATCCAGGCTGGCATGCTCGGCCTGTTGGAGGCGGCGGCCCATTACACGGCCGATCGGGGGGCGAGCTTCGAGACCTATGCGGGCATTCGGATCAGGGGCGCGATGCTCGATGCGCTGCGCAAGCTCGACTGGGCGCCGCGCTCGGTGCATCGCAAGGCGCGTGCCGCGGCGGCCGCCATCAGGGAGCTGGAGGCCGAGTTCGGTCGTGAGGCTCGCGACGGCGAGATCGCCGCACGTATGGGGGTATCGATCGAGGAGTATCACCGTATCGCGCAGGATGCGGCGAGTTGCCGGGTTGCCAGTCTCGACGATCCCACCGGCGAGGACGACTCGCTGCTGAACCGGGTCGAGGACGATACGGCGGATCCGTTCCTCGATGCCAGCGAGGAAGGATTCCGGACCGCGCTGGCCGCGGCCATCCGGGAGCTGCCGGAACGCGAGCGGCTGGTGATGTCGTTGTACTACGACGACGAGTTGAATTTGAAAGAGATCGGCGCGGTGCTGAAAGTGACGGAATCGCGCGTGTGTCAGCTGCATGGGCAGGCGCTGGTGCGGCTGAAAGCGCGTCTCGTCGCTTGGCGCGATCGCGTGGATCCGATGTGATTGAGACTTTGAGTGTGGGTGCGGGTGCGGACTTGCGCAGGAGAGTGGACCGGTGAGCAAAGACATGAAATTCCTGGTGGTCGACGATTTCTCGACCATGCGGCGCATCATCAAGAACCTGCTGATCGACCTGGGCTACAGCAATGTCACCGAAGCCGATGACGGTACTACGGCGCTGCCGCTGCTGCAGGCCGGCAGCTTCGATTTCCTGATCACCGACTGGAACATGCCGGGCATGCCGGGACTGGACCTGCTCAAGGCGGTGCGTGCCGACGCGCGCCTGGCCAAGATGCCGGTGCTCATGCTGACCGCGGAAGCCAAGCGTGAACAGATCATCGAGGCGGCGCAGGCCGGCGTGAATGGCTATGTGATCAAGCCATTCACCGCGGTTACGCTGAAAGAGAAGATCGACAAGATTCTCGAGGCCCGCGCCAACGCGGCGTGAGGCGGCAGCTCGTCGCACCGCGCCCTGTTGCAGCCGTCATTGCATCCAAGGATCCGCTCATGAGTTCAGGAACCCCATCCCTGCAGGAAGAGTTCGGCGCCACCATCGCCGCGCTGGCAGGTGCCTTGGCCGCGGGCAACGAGGAGTTGTTCCACCAGGAGCTGGATGTTCTGGTGGAGCGGCGCGAGCACTACTTGTTCGGCGAATTGCGGCGTCTGGCCACCGGGCTGGAGACCGCGCTGATTCGTTTCAGCGTGGATTCGCGCCTGGTCGACCTGGCGGAGAAAGAGATTCCCGACGCGCGGCACCGGCTCGACCATGTGATCAAGATGACCGATGAGGCGGCGCATCGCACCATGGACCTGGTGGAACAATCCGGCCCGTTGGCCGAGCGTACCGCGCGCCAGGCCGGCGAGCTGGCCGATGTCTGGCACCGGTTCCGTACGCGCACGCTCGAGGTCAACGATTTTCACGACATGCTGCGGCGCATGGACTCGTTCCTCGATACCACCCGCAACGACATGGAGCGGGTGCGCGGCAACCTGGCGGAAGTATTGCTGGCGCAGGGCTACCAGGATTTGTCGGGGCAGATCATCCGCGGTGTCATGAAGCTGGTCGGAGAGCTGGAGGCCGCGCTGGGCGAGCTGGTGCGGCTGTCGTCGGGCCATGGTTCGCGCGAGCAGGCCAATGAAAGGGCCAATGAGAAGGCTGGCGAGCCGGCCAGTGAATCGGACCGCCGCGGCGGTGCTTCGAGTTCCAGTCACGGCTTCGGACCGCAGGTGCCGGGTATCGATCGGGGACCGGCGGTCAGCGATCAGCAGGACGTGGATGCCTTGCTGTCCGGCCTGGGCATGTAGCCCAGGGCATGTAACGATCGAGCCACCCTAGTCGATGGATATTCTCAGCGTAATCGGTTTGATTCTGGCCGCCGTGGCCTTGCTGGTCGGTGCCGTGCTGAAGGGTGCGGGACTGCACTCGCTGATGTCCGGCGCCGCCTTCATGATCGTGATCGTCGGCACGATCGCTTCCATTTGCGTGCAGACGCCGTTGCCGGTGATGAAGCATGCGCTGCGGGTGTTTCCCTGGCTGTTCCGGCCGCCGACCATGCAGCGCCAGGAACTGATCCAGAAGCTGGTCGAGTGGAGCAACATCGCCCGCAAGCAGGGCCTGCTCGGGCTCGAACCCCAGATCGAACAGGAACGCGACGAGTTCGTGCGCAAAGGCTTGCAGCTGGTGGTGGACGGCAGCGAACCGGAGATCATTCGCAACATTCTCGAAGTCGATCTACACGTGCGCGAGCAGGCGGATACGCGCGCCGCCAAGGTGTTCGAGGGCATGGGCATCTATTCGCCCACGCTGGGCATCATCGGCGCCGTGCTGGGCTTGATGGCGGTGCTGCAGTACCTGGCCGACCCGAGCAAGCTGGGCCACGGCATCGCCGCCGCGTTCACCGCCACCGTGTACGGCATCGGACTCGCCAACCTGTTCTTCCTGCCGGTGGCCAGCAAGCTCAAAGGTGTCATCCAGCACCAGAGCGAGGCGCGCGAAATGGTGATCGAAGGCATGATCTCGATCGCCCAGGGCGAAAATCCGCGCAGCATCGAGTCCAAGCTGCAGGGGTATTTGCACTGATGCGCCTGACCCTGTTGCAGCGGCCCCTGCCGTACCGACACTAGCGCCGCCTCCACCGTCATGGCGCGCCGCCACAAACACGAAGAGCATGCCAACCACGAAGCCTGGGCCATTCCCTATGGCGATCTGGTGACCCTGCTGTTGGCGTTTTTCGTGGTGATGTACGCCATTTCCTCGGTCAACGAGGGCAAGTATCGCGTGTTGTCCGATTCGTTGTTCGCCGCGTTTCGCGGTTCGCCGCGTACCCTGGAACCGGTACAGGTCGGCGAGAAAGCGGTGGGTTCGGGCGCCGACATTCAAATGACCATCGTGCAGCAGGCCATGCTGGAAGGCCAGCCGCGCTCGATGCTCGAAGCCACGCCGATCAATGCCGCCGAGCGCAGCCACAAATCCCGCCATTCGGACACCACCTATACCTCGGAAGTGCAACAGACCGAACAGGCGGTGGCGCAGCTGGAGGAAGTGGCCGAGGAGGTCGAACAGGCCATGGCGGGGCTGGTACAGAAGAAGCTGGTCGCGGTGCGGCGGCACAAGCTCTGGGTGGAAGTGGAGATTCGTACCGACATCCTGTTTCCGAGCGGCGTGGCGCAGTTGTCCCCGGATGCCGTGAACGTGCTGCGGCAACTGGCTGGGGTTCTGCAGCCGTTTCCCAATCCCATCCGGGTCGAAGGTCATACCGACAACCGGCGCATCAACACTGCCGCGTTTCCGTCTAACTGGGAGCTGTCCTCGGCGCGCGCCGCCAGCGTAGTGCACTTGTTCACCCAGCAAGGGATCCAGCCGGCACGGTTGGCCGTCATCGGACTGGGTGAATACCGGCCCGCGCAATCCAACGACACACCCGAAGGCCGCAATGCCAACCGGCGCGTGCTGCTGGTGATTCTGAGCGGCGAGGCGCCGCCGGAGGGCAACTATGCCCAGGATCGCGGCAAGGTGGACGAGTCCGAACTGCCGGAGATATTGCCGCCACCCGCTGCAACGGAGGCTCCGCCGAGCCTGCCGGTGCAGACGACCACGGTTTCAGCCGACCGGCCACCTGTTGATAAAGCTCCAAAAATACAGCCGGCGACCGGTGCGGCGACGACAGCGTCAGCCCCACCGGCGATCGACGTTGCCATGCCCGGTGCGGGCGGCGCAGCAGTCGCCACCGGGTCGGCGATTGCCGCTCAGGCCGAGTCGGCCCGCCCCTCGGGCACCAAGTAGGCCAAGCTCTCAGCCCGCTGCGCGGGCCGCCCGTCGTCGGTCATTTGTCAGGCTGACGCGACACCTGTCATTTTCCACGATAGGCACCGGGTCGCGGGCGTTTATGATGGGGCGGCATTTCCTAGTGCCGACTGGAGGACCGACCGTGTCGCCCGACGATCCCAACTCGACCAAGAACCCTGCCGCCAACTCCAATGCACCCCCCGCCGGCGGAGGCGGAACTGCCGTTGCGCCGACCACAACGACCACGGCGGAGAACCCGTATCAGCAGTTCCATGTGGTGAAATCCGGGGACACGCTGTCGAAAATTGCCGCTGATTATTACGGCGACGCCAGCCTGTATCCGAAAATTTTCGAAGCCAACCGGGACATTCTGCAGGACCCGAACAAGATCAAGCCGGGCCAGAAGCTGCGGCTACCCTGAGTGTCTGTCCTGGGCGCCGGTTTTCAATTGAACATTGTCAGGAGCAACTATGAAAACGAACCTGAATCGATACGGGCTGGGACTGGCCCTGGTGGCGATGGCATTGCTGGCGGCGGGTTGCGCCAGACAGAAAGAACCAGCTACCAAGGCGGTGGCGGATATCGAAGCATCGCTGAGCAGCCTGCAGGCCGACGCCACGGAGTATGCCTCGGCCGAATTGCAATCGGTCCAGGATTCCCTGGCTTCGCTCAAGGCCAGCCTGGCCAACAACGACTACAAGGCGGTGTTGGCGACGGCCCCGGCGGTGTCGTCGCAAGTGGCGTCGCTGCAGCAGACCGTGGCGCAGAAGAAGCAGGAGGCGCAGGCCGCGATGGCGGCAGCCACCGAGAAATGGAAGTCATTGAGTGCCGATCTGCCCAACATGCTGTCGGCCATCCAGAGCCGGGTCGACACGTTGAGCAAGTCCAAGAAGCTGCCCAAGAACGTCAGCGCCGATGCCTTCCAGTCGGCCAAGGACGGACTGGCGGCCTTGAAGAGCGGCTGGGACGAAGCCTCGGCCGACTTCACCGCGGGTAAGGCGACCGACGCGGTTGCCAAGGCCGAAGCCGCCAAGGCGAAGGGTGAGGAAGTGCTGAAGCTGTTGGGTATGGCTTGAAATAGAGACCTGAGGGCATGCCAGCGGCTGCTGGCATGTTTCCTGCTTGACTCCCGGCAGAGGCGGCGGCCGCCGTCAGCGAATTGACGCTGGCGGCGTGCCCAGCCGATATGCCAGGCCAATGTGCCTGGCCAATGTGATGTTCGTCACAGGAGTCATGCGATGTTCGAGATTCTGCCGAATCCCTCGCTGGAAATGCTGCTGGTCATCGGCCGCGCCGTCATGCTGACCGGCGCCTTCGGGGTGTTCGCCCTGGCATTCATTCGCTGGCGCCGTGCCGACGCGCAGTCACACATCGAATTGCGCGACCACCTGGACCGCAGCCTCGCCGAAATCCGCAGCCTGCACGAAACCGTGACTGCCATCAGCACTCGCCTGGATGCCCTGAGCGAACGGGCCGAGGTCGATTCCCATCGGGCTCCAGCCGGCGTTACCGCCCATCGCGGCTACGATATGGCGGCCCGTCTGGCCCGCAATGGAGCCAGCCGCGACGACCTGGTTGTCAACTGCGGCATCACCCGCCACGAAGCCGAACTGCTGCTGCGGCTCCACAATGCCAGGTCGGGCGCCAAAGCCGCTGACCCTGCGTTCGCCCAGCCCCAGCATGCGCCTGAACACCCTTCATCCGATGCCGCCGCTGCGCAGCGCCAGCCGAACGACTTTCAGCAGGCCCTCGCGCGTTCCGAGGCTCGCATCGCCATGAATGCGCCCGTCATCCGGCAGCAGCCGGCTCAATCCAGTCCCGGCCTCGGCAACGCCTCGCGCAAGCGCGGCTCGTTGCTCAGCGTGGTGGGGTAACGGTGCCTATTGGGGAGGAAAATCCCGATGGATGCGCGCCGTTACTATTTGGCGCAGATCGTCCGGAACGGCGGTGTTCCTGAGTCGACCAAGCAATGTTTCGGGCTGTGTGAGGCCGTGGCGGGCCAATTCGCGAGTGAAGACGAAGTCTTTTTCGCGACCGGCGACATATTTCGATATCGCCAGATCGTGCACCTCCAGGCATAGTCCCGTTATGCCGTTGGTATTCGGGTTCGAGATCGACACCAGCCGATCTTGCCAACCTTCCGGCAACGTAGCGGTGCGTTCGCCAACGCCCTGGGCATAGTAGCCATACAGTTCGTGGAACGACGACCCTTCGCCGATGCAGCCGTCGATCAGATCGGCTCGTTCCGGATGATGGCGTGGAAACATGTCGGCCTCTGCCGACACGAGCAGCGCGACAGGTGCGTGTGGAAACTGTCCGAGAATCGCTTGACTGCCAATTACCACGATTTCAGAGTCGCTCGCGATCGAGCCTGCTGCTCTGATCAAATGCTCAAGTTCGGAACGCCGCATAAATTCGTCTGCGCTCTGCTTCGGTGAGTATTCCTGGGAAAGGGGATGACTGCCGCAATCGAACGGCATTCTCGCTTTGCTCCGTGAGGAGTGCAGCGATAGCCGGCCAGGGACGCTGCAGAATATCGCGCCATTCGGCGATCCAGTGCGGTGCAGTGCCCCGGGAGTTCTGGTCCCAACGTTCCAGATTGCGCAGTGGAATCTCCAGCAGGCTTGGGTCGCGTTCAATTTTCGCCGCGATCAGGGCATGCAGAGCCAAACTTCTGGCTTCGAGTATGCGATGGGACGAATAAGTGGGTTGCTGCGTGCTTACCCAAGACGTGACGGCCTTCAATCCTTCCGCCTTGCGCCGCTGCCGCAGGCGATGCATCCGTTCCGCTGCCGACAGCGCCTTGCCGGACGACGGACGCCCGGGGGCTCTCTTGCGGGTTCGAGAGGTGTTGCTCATGTATTTATCGTAACTCGTTACGATAAATACCGCAAAGACGCTAACTATCTACCGCAACAGCGTTATAGGCCGCGGACCGCGCACGATTTCGTCCACGGCTATTTTGTTGCGTACAAGTCACAGTTAACTTGGGGCGACGGCGTGGCGACCGGTCAGAGCGCCGCGTCGCGATCAGTTGTAATTTAATGTGAGAAAAGCGGCCCTGAAGCCGCCTCCGGGGCGGGGTTGACCCGCCGGTCATGCAAATAACGCATGGCCGCCAGGCCGGAAAAACCCTTGTAAAATGTCGTCGGGCTGATGCCGGTGCCGGTAAAACCAGCACGGACTCATCGCGGTCGGATCGGCCATCGGGGCCGCGGGGCCGTTTTTTTCTTTTTGGAGTGCTGTTGTCCCAATTGGATTTGTATTCTATCCTCAGGTCTGCCTCGGGCGTCTTGGCATGTGTACGGAACGCAACGATAAGGAATCCGACTTTGGCGCCGTGCGCTGCCCGAGCACGTCAACCGAAACAATCCTACCTAGAGGGGAAGATCAAATGGCCGCACCACAGGCCCACTTGTCGACATTCTCGTATCGCCGCAGCGCCATCGCGCTGGGCGTCGCCATTGCATGTTATGGCACGGCTTTCGCCCAGACACAGAGCAGCGAAGCCGCGACCGACAACCAGACGCTGACCGAGGTCGTCGTCACCGGTTCGCGCATCAGCAATCCAGGGTTCGAGGCGCCGACGCCACTGACCGTGGTGGGCGCGGCTGAAATGCGCCAGGCGGGCTACACCGACATTTCCGCGACGCTGACCGATCTGCCACAGTTTCGCGGTACCTATAATGCGAACAACACCAACTCGGTCACCAATTCGGGCCAATCGCCCGCCGATTTGCGCGGCCTTGGATATACGCGCACCTTGATGCTGGTCAATGGCCGCCGCTACATCAGTAACGACCTGCAGACGGTTCCCTATTCGCTGGTGAAGCGTATCGACGTGGTCACCGGCGGCGCCTCGGCCGCCTATGGTTCGGACGCGGTCGCCGGTGTGGTCAACATCATTCTGGACGACGAGCGGGAAGGCCTGGAGATCGGCGCACAGGGTGGTGTGTCCACTCACGGTGACGCGGGCAAGCAGATGTTCGAATTGTCGTATGGCACCCATGTCGGTGAACGCGGCCATTTCCTGTTCGGTGCCGACTATCTGAAGGATGAGGGCGTTCAACCCGCCACACGCCGACCCAAAGTCGGTGGGGCCGGCTTTTTCCCGGGCGCCGACGGCCTGCTTTATCCAACAGCCAACTTGAAGAGCAACGATCACAGCATCGGCGGCTTGATCCTGACGGGCGCGCTGGCGGGGCAGACTTTCAACCCTGACGGCACCTTGCGGCCGTTCCAATACGGCAGGCTCAACGCGGGCTCCCCGCGCACCATGGTGGGCGGGGATCCGGATGCCTACGTGGGCGATCAGTATCGCTCGGTGGTGGCGCCGATCGAGCGTACCAACGTATTCGCCCGTTTCAGTTACGACGTAACGGACTCGCTCAAGCTCTGGGCGGAGGGCACCTACAACAAGGTTGGCAATAATCGCGCGTTCTTCTCGGATCTGGTGTTCAACGCCATCCCGATCGAGATGTCGGCCGACAATCCTTTCCTCGATCCGGCCGTTCGCGCGCAATTGTCGGGCGCGGGAGAGACCAGTTTCCAGATGGGACGGGCGCTGACCGACATGTCGCTCAACTATTACAACTTTTCGCGTGAGGCGTCGCAGTTCACCGTCGGGCTCGACGGCCAACTGGCCGGTGGCAAATACCGGTACAACGCGTATTACGGCCACGGCAAGCAGGAACAGAACCTGCGCCTGACCGATATCACGATCACGCAGGAGTTCTTCAATGCCATCGACGCGGTCACCGGACCGGGCGGCACACCGGTATGCCGTGTGGCGTTGACCGACCCCACCACCGCATGCCGGCCGCTCAATCTGTTCGGTACCGGCCGCGCCGATCCTGCCGCGGTGGCGTATGCAACCGGGGATTGGAACCTCATAGAGACCACCTGGCTCGACATCGCCGGTGCCAGCATCAGCGGCGATTTGTTCGATCTGTGGAACGAGCCGGTGTCGTTCGCCACTGGTGTCGAATACCGCAAGGAGCAGCTCCAGGATTCCTATGATCCGGTGTCGCTGGCGAATCGCTTCACCCTGATCAACGGCGTCAACATCCCGAAGACCAGCATCAATGTGAAGGAGGCGTTCCTCGAAGTGGCCGCTCCCTTGCTGGTCGACGTGCCGTTCGTCAAGAAGCTGACCTTCAACGGTGCGGCGCGCATCTCCGATTACAGCCTCAGCGGCTCGATCTGGTCGTGGAAGGGCGGTTTGACCTGGGATATCGTCGATTCGGTCAAGCTGCGCGGAACGCGTTCGCGTGACATTCGTGCGCCGAATCTGATGGAGTCGTATGCCACGCCAGGAACCTTGTTTACCACGGTCCAGGATCTGGGGACGGCTGGCGAGCCGATCGTGAACGTGGTGCAGCGAACCGGCGGTAACGTCAATCTCTCGCCCGAAATCGCTGATACCACGACCGTCGGGGTCGTATTGTCGCCGTCGTTCGTCCCTGGCCTGCAATTGTCGGTCGATTATTACGACATCAAGATCGAGGACGTGATCATCGACCCGACCGCCCAGGAAGTGGTCAATGCCTGCTATCAGGCGGGCGACCAATCCAAGTGCGATCTGATCGTTCGCGACTCGACGGGTAAGATCACCGACATCTACGGCACGCTGATCAATCTGCAAGAGATGAGCACCAAGGGGGTCGACGTCGAAGCCTCTTACCGCCGGAGCCTGGAGAAGCTGCCAGGCCAGTTGTCGGTGCGGGCGCTGGCGACTTATGTCGACACCATCAAGACGGGTGGCTTTGAAGGTGCTGGTTACGTGGGGGCCCAAGCGAGCTTCCTGGTGCCGAAGTGGCGTGGTCAGGTGACCTTCACCTATGAAAGCGATCGCTTCGGCGGCGATGTGCGGGCCCGTTATATCGACAGCGCTGGTTTCGCACCGGAGGACGTGTTTGGTGGCCTGGGCGATAACAGTGTGTCGAGCCGTACCTACTTCGACCTCGGACTGCGTACCTACATTCCGATGGGCGATGATGGGCGTCTGACCTTCTTCGGCAGTGTCCAGAACGTGTTCGACACGGAACAGCCGTTGGCGACGGTCAATACGGCGTACTACGACCAGATCGGCCGCTTCTTCTCGCTCGGAGTGCGGGCGAGCTTCTAGTTCTTGATGCTTGCGAGGGATCGCTGTTACCAAAAAGGCCGGGGTGCTCACGCACCTCGGCCTTTTTTCTATGTGTGCCCGTTCGGATAAGGAGCCCGGTGCCCGCTCACTGGACGGCTTGCCCGCGGTCGTGCTTCAGCGCAGCGGGCTCTTGCCCACCGCGGCCCAGGCAAAGGCGAGTACGTGCGCGACTGCCACGTACAGTTCGCGCGGTATCTCGGTTCCGAGATCGAGCCGCGACAGGGTGGTTGCCAGGGCGGCATCTTCTTCGAGCGGCACTTTGTGTTCGCGGGCGGTTTCAATGATGCGCTCGGCGATGGCACCGCCGCCCTTGGCGGTGACGCGCGGCGCGCCGTGACCGTTGTAGTGCAGGGCGACGGCGAGCGGCGTGTGAGGACGGCGGTCGTTCATGCACGTACATCCAGCAAGCGGGTTCGATGGGCGCCGGTGTCGGCGGCGGGCAGGCCGTGCAGGCATACCACCCGGTCGACTTCCAAGCCGGCTTCGCGGAGCATGGATTCGAGTTCCGGGGCGCGTGCAGCGAGCGTGTCGACGACGCCGGGAGAGTCGGAACGCAGCTGAACACCGATGCGATGGCCCAGCAGGTTGACGCGCGCGTGCAATCCGCCCGCCGTGCCCAGGTCCATGGCGGCTTCCAGTGTCCATGAATCGGCCGCGGCACCGTGCTGTTGGCGAGAGCGTTCCTGTTCGATGCGCATACGAATCACGCTGGCGCGATCGCCGTGCCGCACCGGCAGCTCCAGCAACAAGGGTAGAGTGGGGCTGGGCATATCTTGCGCCGCGTTGCCAGCTTGCAGCGCGGTGAGCCGGGACAAGGCGCCGTCGGTCTGGCGAGCCAACTCGTTCATCTGGTCGATGGGAGCGTCCAATACCGCCAGGGTGGCCGGCGCGGACGGGAGTGAAGTCAGCGGCCCGCGCGTCAACGGCACGGGGGAATGCGCGGCGGAGCCGGCGCTGCTCGAATCAGAAAACACAGCGCCGCCGGGGCGTGCTCCCGCATCGCGCAAGGCCCGGGCAAGATTGAGCAACAACGCTTTGATGTCGGTGGCCAGGGTCGCGGCCAGAGTGCGCGGATCGCCACTGGCCAGCGTCGATTCGAGAAAAATTCCCGAGCGTGCCAGCGCGTTGCGCAGGCCTTCTGGATCGGTGAGGGTGGTCATGTCCGGTAACGCCTGCCAAAGCCTGGCGGCGGCCTGAGCGATGCCGGCCGGTAGGGGGCGGCCATCGCCCTTGCCGGTGGCGATCCAGGCGAGATTGGCCATGAGCGGGGTGGCGCTCGACTGGCGCGGCAGGTATTTGCGCAGCGCATCCGAGGTGACCGCATCGGAGCTGTCGGCTGTCGAGGGCAGGGTCTCCAGGGCCAGCACCGGGCTGTTGCGCAGCACCCGCAATGTCAGCAGTTCGCCATCCGCGGGCCCGGAGCCATCACCGGAAGCGAGGCGGGCGGGGTAGCGCTGATTGGCGATCTGCAGCCACAACTCGCTGGTGACCGCGTCGCGCAGCGCAGTGGCTTGCAGAATCGCTCCGACACGCCATTCCGCGGCGAGCAGGCTGGAGCCCTGCCCGGAGAAGGCCATGCTGCGAATGCTGGGGAGGTCGACGCGCATGGCGTTGCTGACGAGCATTTTCCAGTGTGACGTACTTCAAGCATTTAACGGCCGCTGCGCGCCCAGCTTGAGGTGCAGGCGCCGGCTTCCGCGACTTGGCTCACTCTTATGGGCATGGGACGCCGGCGGAGGGCACCGGGGCGCGGTTTTGGCCTAAAGCACCTGTCGCGAATGCCGATACGCCGGGCATCTTCGGCGTGATCCCGCCTGCGCCGTGGGATCCAAACTCAAGGCGGCGGGGGCGATCGGCACGATGGCACGGAAATCCAACAAGAAGCACGCGGCAGGCAGCGCCGCGGCTGCCCAGGCTGCAGTCTTCACTGCCGCCCCTGCCACGGTAGTCAAGCTCGATACCAACTGCGGCATCAAGGATGCGGCGGCGCTCAAGGACTCGTTGCGGGCCGTGGTGGATATCGCCGACGACGTTGTGATCGACGCTGGCGGGGTCGAGCGCCTGGATACCGCGATCGTTCAGTTGTTGTGCGCGTTCGTGCGTCAGCGCGCCTTACTCACTCGCAAGGTGGTCTGGCGCGGCAGTTCGCCGGCCGTGACCGAGGCGGCACGCCTGTTGGGAGTGGCCACTGTGCTGGATTTGCCGGCCGACGTGCCGGCCGTGGCATGAAGCCGATCCTGGCGCTGGCCGGATCACGCAGCGAGTTGAGGTAGTCATGGCGATCGATCTTGCTCAATTTCATGACGCGTTCTTCGACGAGAGTTTCGAAGCGCTGGACACCATGGAGGCGTCGCTGCTGCGTCTGAACGCCGGCGCGCCCGACCCCGAACTGATCAATACCATTTTCCGCGTGGCGCACTCCATCAAGGGGGGCAGCGCCACCTTCGGGTTCGCCGAAGTCGCGTCCTTCACGCATACCTGCGAAACGTTGCTCGACGAACTGCGTGGCAACCGGATGAACGTCACGCGCGCCATTACCGACTTGTTGCTGAAGTCGGTGGACGTGATGCGCGACATGTTGCGGGCGGTGCAGAACAAGACGCCGGTGGACGCGCAGCGGGTGGCCGATCTGCAGTTCGACCTGGAGCTGGCCATCATTCAGAAGGACACGGCACCGGCCGAGCCGGCCCGTTGCGAATCCGCCGCCGCCAAGCCAATCAGTGCCGGAGCTGCCGATCCCGCGCCAGCGGTGGCCGTGGCTGCGCCGGTGCCGACGGCCGAGATTGCCGGCCACTGCTGGCAGATCAGCTTCCGTCCCTATCCGCAGCTATTGGCGCATGGCAACGATCCGTTGCGCATGTTGCGCGAGCTGTCCGAACTGGGGCAGCTGACGGTGACCGCCGATGTCGGCAATCTGCCGGCGCTGGACCTGATGGACCCTGAATCGTGTTACCTGGCGTGGGAAGCGCGGCTGCGGACCGAGGCCACCCGCGAAGTGATCGAACAGGTGTTCGACTGGGCCGAAGGGGACTGTGAGCTCAAGATTCAGGAGCAGACCGAATCGGCCGCTGCGCCCGAGCCAAAGCAGGACGTGGCGATGTCGGCTGGCACACCTCGAGCGGCCGTGGCTCCGTTGGCCCAAGCGCCGGCTGCCGCGCGCCCGAAACTGGCAGTCGTGCACGAGCATGCCGAAGCGCCGGCCAAGCAGCATGCCTCCGACAGCAGCTCGATCCGTGTCAGCACCGAGAAGATCGATGAGCTAATGAACACGGTGGGTGAGCTGGTGATTACCCAGTCCATGCTGACCCAGCTTGGCGCCAAGCTCGAAGGGACGGTGGCGGAGCGGCTGCGGGCGGGGCTGGCCCAGTTGGAGCGCAACGTGCGTGGACTGCAGGAGAGCGTCATGCGCGTGCGCATGTTGCCCATCAGTTTCGTGTTCAGCCGCTTCCCCCGCATGGTGCGCGACCTGAGCGGCCGGCTCGGCAAGCAGGTCGAACTCAAGATGACCGGCGACCAGACCGAACTGGACAAGACCGTGCTGGAAAAGATCGGCGATCCGCTGGTGCACCTGGTGCGCAACAGCGTCGATCACGGCATCGAGATGCCCGACGTGCGGGCCGCCGCCGGCAAGCCGGTGACCGGGACGGTGCACCTGGAGGCCTATCACAAGGGCGGCAACATCACTGTCGAGGTGGGCGATGACGGCGGTGGCCTGAACAAGGAACGCATCCTGCAGAAGGCGCGTGCGCGCGGCCTGATCGGTCCGAACGACACGCCGGGCGACGACGCCATCTACGAAATGATTTTCATGGCCGGCTTTTCCACGGCGGAACAGACCACGGACATTTCCGGCCGCGGCGTCGGCATGGACGTGGTGCGCCGGAATATCAAGGAGCTGGGCGGCACCATCGAGGTGCGCTCGGTGCCGGGCAAGGGCTCGCGTTTCATCATTACGCTGCCCCTGACTCTGGCCATCGTCGACGGCCAGTCGGTGTCGGTGGGCACCGAGAGCTACATCGTGCCGCTGATCACCATCATCGAATCGCTGCAGCTCAAGCCGGGCATGGTCAATCGGGTCGCGGGCCAGGGCGAGGTGTTCTGGTTCCGCGACAGCTATCTGCCCATCGTGCGTGTGCACGAAGTCTTTGGCGTGCAGCCCCGCACGACCGAATTGCACGAAGGACTGATCATGGTGGTGGAAGGCGAAGGGCGGCGCGTCGGGCTGTTCGTCGACGATCTGCTGGGTCAGCAGCAAGTGGTGATCAAGTCGCTGGAAACCAATTTCCGCCGTGTCGACGGCGTCTCGGGTGCGACCATTCTGGGCGACGGCGCGGTGGCGTTGATTCTCGACGTGGCCGGCTTGATTCGCGTGGCATCGCAGCGTCAGGCAGCGTAGGCCGGGTACGGCTCCAAGGCAGCGAATTTCAGACAATCGTTTCAGGCAAAGGGATGAGGTAAGACAGTGGCCATCATGAATCTGACGGTAAAGACGAAGCTGTATGTCACCTTGGCGGTGACGGCGGCCGTGATGATCGGCGTGGGAGTGCTGGGAGTGACTGGTACTCGTTCCAGCAACGCCAACCTGGACGCCATTTTCTCCAACCGGTTCATGCCCACCGGCTGGGTCGGCGCCATGCAGGCGCACGATCGTGAAATCCTGACGCGGGCCGAAGAGGCTGTGATTCGCCAGGATGCCACGGCGGTCAAAGGCGCACTCGACCACCTTCATGAGCGCGAAGCCAAGGTGAAGGAGCTGTGGAGCAAGCTGCAGGCCACCGAGCTTACCCCCAAGGAACGGCAGATCGCCGACACCTTCGGGCGTCACGGCAATGAAGTGCTGGCCTTCGTGGGCGAAGCTCTGGCGGCGGCGCAGGGCGGTACCTTCGACAAGGCCGAATCGGCGTTGATCGAGAAGGCGCGTCCGGCGTTCGAGAAGATGGCGGCGGCCAGCGATACGCTGCTCGGTGCCCAGATCGACGTTGCGCAGGACATGCGCAATGGGGCCGAAGTCCAATACAAGCGCAACACCGCGTTGATTCTCGGTGCCATCGCTGTCGGCATCGGCTTGTCGGCGTTCCTGGGTTTCCTGCTGGTGCGCTCCATTGTCAGCACGTTGAACGCCGCGGTGAACATTGCCGACCGTATCGCCAGTGGCTCGTTGGGCAACGATGTGCGGGTCGCGAGCAATGACGAGCTGGGGCGACTGCTCGACTCGTTGCGGCGCATGGATGCCAAGCTGGTCGAAATCGTCAGTGGCGTGAGTGGCAGTGCCGAATCGGTGGGCTCGGCGGCACGGCAACTCTCGCAAGGCAATGACGATCTTTCGCAGCGTACCCAGCAGCAGGCCGCGGCACTGGAAGAGACGGCCTCCAGCATGGAAGAGATGACCGCGACTGTGAAACAGAACGCCGATAACGCGCGGCAGGCCAATCAACTGGCGGTCGGTGCGCGTGAGCAGGCGGAGCGTGGCGGCTCGGTGGTGCAGCGTGCCATCGGCGCGATGGGCGAGATCAACGCCTCCAGCCGCAAGATCGCCGACATCATCAGCGTCATCGACGAAATCGCCTTCCAGACCAACCTGCTCGCTTTGAACGCGGCCGTGGAGGCTGCTCGTGCCGGCGAGCAGGGCCGCGGCTTTGCCGTGGTGGCCAGCGAAGTGCGCAGCCTGGCGCAGCGCAGTGCCAGTGCCGCCAAGGAGATCAAGGACCTGATCAAGGACTCGGTGGACAAGGTCAAGGTGGGATCGGAACTGGTGGACGAGTCCGGCCAGACCCTGTCGGAGATCATGGAGAGCGTCAAGCGGGTCACCGACATCGTGGCCGAGATTGCCGCGGCCAGCGAGGAGCAATCCACCGGCATCGAGCAGGTCAACAATGCCGTGACCCAGATGGACGGCGTGACCCAGCAGAACGCCGCCCTGGTGGAAGAGGCGTCGGCCGCCAGCAAGTCCATGGAACAGCAGTCGGCCACGCTGGTGCATCAGATTGGCTACTTCCGCACTCATAGCGCGGCCGCTCCCGCGTCACGGTCGCAGCCACAGGTGAGTGTTGCGCCGGCAGTGAAGCGAGAGCCCAGCGTGGTGCAGCAGGTACGCAAGCCGGTTCGCCCGGCTGCACGCCTTTCTGCGGCGACGGCTAAATCCACCACGCAAGCGCTGCCGCACTCGTCTGCGCCGCTGGCCCGGGCCAGTGGCGACGATGGCGTCTGGCAGGAGTTTTAACCAACCGCCGGCGACGGGGCTGGGTCTTAGGCGATTGGCTCAGCCCCGATAGAGTGAATGCCTTACTCGTGGCCGCGGGGCGGCGGCCGATACAGGGCCATAGGGCCAACGAGCAGTTCGGGCACCGTGTCAGGACAACGATTCGAGGAAACGATGACGATGAGCAGCCAGGCAAGCGAGCCCGCCAGCAGCGGCGAAGGCAGTTCGTATCAGGTACTGACGTTCACGCTGGGCCATGAAACCTATGGCGTGGATATTCTGCGCGTGCAGGAAATTCGTGGCTATTCCACCGTGACCCGCATTCCCCAGGCGCCGTCGCACGTGCTGGGCGTGCTCAACCTGCGGGGTTCCATCGTGCCGATCGTGGACATGCGTATGCGCTTCAACCTGGAGCGCGCCGAGTACACGCCGCTGACGGTCATCATCGTGCTGTCGGTGGAGTCCCATAGCGGCCGGCGTGACTTTGGCGTGGTGGTCGACGGGGTGTCCGATGTCATCGACGTCTCCAGTGCCGACATCAAGCCGGCGCCGGAGCTCGGCGCCCATGTGAGCACCGAGTTCATCGAAGGCCTGGCGTCGGTCGCCGGGCGCATGGTGATGCTGCTCGACATCGATCAGCTGATCGGCAAGGACGTGGCCGTGGTGGCGTCCGCGCCGCTGCCGGCCGTGGCCAACGGCTGAAACACGCGATCGACTTGCACGGGGTAACGGCGTGAGCGTGGCCAGTCAGGCGTCGGATGCCACCAGCTTGGGGCCGGTGCTGGGCGACCGGGAATTCAACTTCATACGCCACGTGATCAGCGAGAACGCCGGCATCGTGCTGGGGCCGAACAAGCACCAGCTGGTGCAGGGGCGGCTGGCGCGCCGGCTGCGCGAGCTGGGGCTGCCGAGCTACGAAGCCTACTGCGATCATGTGCGTGACTCCGGGCCGGAGGAGCTGGTGGGGCTGATCAACGCCCTGACCACCAACGTCACGGCCTTTTTCCGCGAGAATCATCATTTCGAGGCCATGGCCTCGTACATGCTGCCGGAAGCCCTGCAGCGCAACCAGCTGTCGCGCCGCGTGCGCATCTGGTCGGCCGGCTGTTCCACCGGCGAGGAGCCGTATTGCCTGGCAATGGTGGCGGCCGACTGCGTGCCCGCGGCGGTGCGTTGGGACGTGAAGATTCTGGCTACCGACATCGACAGCGACGTGGTCAATTTCGCGCAGCGCGGCGTATATGACATGGACAAGCTTGCGGCCGTGTCGCCGGAGCGTCTGCGTCGCGCCTTTCGCAAAGGGGTGGGGGCGAATGCCGGCCAGGCCAAGGTGCAGTCGGAACTCGCCAGCCTGGTGAGTTTTCGGACCTTGAATCTGATGCAGCCCTGGCCCATGACCGGTTTGTTCGACATCATTTTCTGCCGCAATGTCATGATCTATTTCGATCAGCCGACCCGTGAGAAACTGGTGTCGCGCTTTGCTGCGCAGCTGACGCCTGGCGGCTACCTCTGTCTCGGGCATTCCGAATCCATTCATGCCGGCACCGCGCCGTTCAAGCTGGTCGGCAAGACCATCTATCGCAAGACTGACGCACCATGATGGCGGGACATCCCAGCGTTGAAGATCTGCCACGCGCGTTGCCCGGCTTCGAGTCGGTGCGTCGTTACCGCAATGCCACCGGCCAGATCATCGCCAAGCTGCTGCCGGGCGACTTCTATGTCACGGCCCACGATGAAGTGCTGGATACCGTGCTGGGCTCGTGTGTATCGGCTTGCATCCGCAATCCGCGCACCCGGGTCGGCGGCATGAATCATTTCATGCTGCCGCGGCCCAGCGGCCTGGGCGGCGACACCTGGGACAGTGTGGCGGGGCGCTCCACCCGCTACGGCAGCGCCTCCATGGAACAGCTTATCAACCGGATCCTTGGCGCGGGCGGTGGGCGTAGCGATCTGGAAGTGAAGATTTTCGGCGGTGGCCGGGTGCTGGCCACCCTGACCGACGTCGGCAATCACAATGTCGCGTTCGTGCGTGAGTTTCTCAAACAGGAAGGACTGCGCGTGGTGTCCGAGGACGTCGGCGCAACCTGTCCCCGGCATGTGCAGTATTTTCCCTTGACCGGGCGCGTCCGGGTGCGGCATCTGACTTCGCGTCACAGCGACGTGGTGTCGCACGAGCAGACCTACCTGCGTGGCCTGGAGAAGGCGCCAGTGGCCGGCGAAATCGATCTGTTCTAGGCCCCGGGACTCGAAGCCATGCCCATCCGAGTGCTCATCGTGGACGATTCGGCGCTGGTCAGGAAGTTACTGACCGAGATGCTGGGGCACGACCACGAGATCGAGGTGATCGGTACCGCCGCCGATCCCTATGCGGCGCGCGACAAGATCAAACAACTCAATCCCGACGTCATCACTCTGGATGTGGAAATGCCGCGCATGGACGGGCTGACGTTCCTCGAGAACCTGATGCGGCTGCGGCCGATGCCGGTGGTGATGGTGTCTTCGCTGACCCAGCGCGGCGCGGACATCACTTTACGGGCACTGGAACTCGGGGCCATCGATTTCGTGTCCAAACCGGTGCTGGACGTGGCCGGCAGCCTGGTCAACTACACCGCCGAACTGATTGCGAAAGTGAAAATGGCCGCCGGGGCCCGCGTGACCCCACGCCTCGCGGCTCGCCCAGCGCCTCGTGTGGTGGATGAGCGTCGTTCCGCCGATGCCGTGCTGCCTGCCGCGCCGGCGCGCAAGGTATTGCGAACCACCGACCGGATCATCGCCATTGGCGCTTCCACCGGCGGCACCGAGGCGATTCGGGAGCTGGTCATGGCCCTGCCGCCCGACGCGCCGGCAGTGGTGATTTCGCAGCACATTCCCGCGGCTTTCAGCAAACCGTTCGCCGAGCGGGTCAACAGCGTGTCGGCCATGTCGGTCTGCGAGGCGCAGGACGGCCAGTACATCCTGCCCGGGCATGTCTATATCGCGCCCGGCGACCGGCATTTGCTGGTCGAACGCGATGGCGCCCGTTATCGCTGCCGGCTCAACGACGGGCCGCCCGTCAATCGTCACCGGCCCAGTGTGGACGTCATGTTCCGCTCGGTGGCGCAGAATGTCGGACTCAATGCCGTGGGGGTGATCCTGACCGGCATGGGAGACGACGGCGCGCGGGGCCTGAAGGAGATGCTCGAGGCTGGCGCGCGCACCGTCGCCCAGGACGAGGCCAGCAGCGTGGTCTGGGGCATGCCTGGCGCCGCGTTCAAGCTGGGGGCCGCCGAGCGGGTCCTGCCGCTGCACCGCATTGCGGAACAGGTGCTGGTCCTGGCCGCCGATGGGCGCGGCAAGGCGGCTACCGGCTGAGTGAGTTCACCTCCTGAGTAAATACACTAGAGTCTCAAGCTGCGGCCCTGTCGGCCGATAGCGGGAATTATGACCAGCCATCCCAGCTCCGCCAGCGACGAAGCCACTGTTCCCGCCGGATCCTCCGCCGCTTTCCAGTTTGTCGCCGAATTGGCCGAGGAAGTGTCCAAAGGGCGGGTGGAACTGCCTTCGTTTCCGGACGTGGCGGTCCGTGTGCGCAAGGTCCTGGCGGATGAGCAGGTGTCCAGCGAGCAGATTGCCCGCGTGGTGGGTTCGGACGCCGGGCTGGTCGCTCGGGTGTTCACTTTGGCCAATTCGGTGGCGCTGAATCGAGGCGGCCGTACCATCACCGAGCTCAAAACCGCGGTCAATCGTATCGGCCAGAACAATGTGCGCACCGCCGCGGTGTCGTTCGCCATCGCCCAACTGCGCCGCGCCAGTGAATTGCGGCATATTTCCAAGGAACTGGAACAGCTGTGGCAGGAAGCCACCATGACCGCGGCGCTGAGTTACTCGATCGCGTCGCGGGTCCCCGGCCTGAGCGCCGACGAAGCCATGCTGGCCGGGCTGCTGCACAACGTGGGCAAAATTTACATTCTGGCGCGCGCCAACCGTCATGGGCACCTGTTCAAGGACCCGGCGGCACTGGGCCAGGTGTTGCGGGACTGGCATGCCAACGTGGGTAAGGCCGTGGTGGAGAACTGGGGTTTCCCGGAGCACATCGCCAACGCCGTCGCCGAGCACGAGAACATCGGGCGTGTGGCCGGCCAGGCCGACCTCACGGATGTATTGACCGTCGCGGTCATGATGACCAGTTTCATGGGCCACGAGGCCGATCTGGAACTGAACATGCAGGAGGTCAAGGCGTTCTGGCGGCTGGGCCTGGACAATGACAAGGGCGCTCACGTGATGCGTGACTGCGCCGAGGAAATCGCCGCACTGCGTGCGGCGCTCGGCGACTGATCTCGCCACCGCTGGCCCTGGACGCCTGATCCCCCTGTCCGGGCCAGGCGTCCTTGAGCTATTCTAGGTGGTTTCAAATCCCTGAATCCGCCTAAGTTTTTCAGCCATGCAAGAACGCTACGACCCTACGACCGTCGAGTCGCAGGCCCAGGCCCATTGGCAGTCCAGTGGCGCCTTCGCCGTCACCGAGGATGCGGCGCGCCCCAAGTACTACTGCCTGTCCATGTTCCCTTACCCGAGCGGCCGGCTGCACATGGGGCATGTGCGCAACTACACCATCGGGGACGTGATCACGCGCTTCATGCGCAAGCAGGGCTACAACGTGCTGCAGCCCATGGGCTGGGATGCGTTCGGACTGCCGGCCGAGAACGCCGCCATGGCCAACAAGGTGCCGCCGGCCAAGTGGACCTACGACAACATCGCCTACATGAAGCGCCAGTTGCAGTCGCTGGGCTTTGCGATCGACTGGGGCCGCGAACTGGCCACCTGCCAGCCGGAGTATTACCGCTGGAACCAGTGGCTGTTCCTGCGCATGCTGGAGCGGGGTATCGCCTACAAGAAGACCGGGGTGGTGAATTGGGATCCGCTCGACCAGACCGTGCTGGCCAACGAGCAGGTCATCGACGGCAAGGGCTGGCGTACCGGTGCGCCGGTGGAGAAGCGCGAAATCCCGATGTACTACCTGCGCATCACCGATTATTCGCAGGACCTGCTCGATGCGCTGGCCACGCTGCCGGATTGGCCGGAGCGGGTGCGCACCATGCAGGCGAACTGGATCGGCCGCAGCGAGGGCGTGCGGCTGGGCTTCCCGTATGAACTGGAGGGCTGGCGCCACACGCTGAACGTTTTCACGACGCGCGCCGACACCCTCATGGGGGTGACGTTCTGTGCGGTGGCGGCCGAGCACCCGCTCGCTACCCATGCGGCACGCGGCAACCCGCAGCTGGCCGCTTTCATCGATGAGTGCAAACAGGGCACGGCGATGGAGGCCGAACTCGCGGTTATGGAAAAGAAGGGCATGGACACCGGACTGTTCGTGACCCATCCGCTGTCGGGTGAACCGGTCCCGGTGTGGGTCGGCAACTATGTGCTGATGGGCTACGGCGAGGGCGCGGTGATGGGCGTGCCGGGCCACGACGAGCGGGATTTCGGCTTCGCCAGGAAGTACGGTTTGCCGATCAAGCAGGTGATCGCCCTGCCGGCGCGGGACGGCCAGCCCGCGCCCGTGTTCAGCGACGCTGAATGGCAGCCCTGGTATGGGGAGCACGGCGTGTGCGTACATTCGGGCAAGTACGATGGTCTCGACTTCGACGGCGCCATCGCTGCGATTGCCGCGGACTTGCAAGCGCTCGAACTGGGTGAGACGCAGGTGCAGTGGCGCCTGCGCGATTGGGGTATTTCACGCCAGCGCTACTGGGGCTGCCCGGTGCCGCTGATCCATTGCCCGAAGTGCGGCGACGTGCCGGTGCCCGATAAGGACCTGCCGGTGGTGCTGCCCGAGGGGCTGGTGCCGGATGGCAGCGGCAACCCGCTCAACAAGACCCCGTCGTTCTACCAGTGCCAATGCCCGAAGTGCGGCGCCGACGCGCGACGCGAAACCGATACCATGGACACGTTCGTGGACTCGTCCTGGTATTTCCTGCGCTATGCGTGCGCGGGTAATGACCAGGCGATGGTGGACCAGCGGGCCGACTATTGGTTGCCGGTGGATCAGTACATCGGGGGTATCGAGCACGCCATCCTGCACCTGTTGTACTCGCGCTTCTGGACACGGGTGATGAACGATCTGGGGTTGACCCGGATTCGGGAGCCGTTCCAGAGATTGCTGACCCAGGGCATGGTGCTGAACGACATTTATTCGCGCAAAGGCGCTGACGGGCGCATCCAGTACTTCAATCCCGCCGACGTGACGGTGCAGTTCGACGCCAAGGGCGGCCGTCTCGGTTCGACCTTGACCAGCGATGGCCAACCGGTGGAATGGGAAGGCATGCGTACCATGTCCAAGTCGAAGAACAACGGCGTGGACCCGCAAGAGCTGGTGACCGAGTATGGCGCGGACAGCATCCGGCTGTTCATGATGTTCAAGGCGCCGCCCGAGGATACCCTTGAATGGTCGGGGGACGGCGTGGAGGGCGCGGCCAGATTCATGCGCCGCCTGTGGCGCATGGTGTACGAGCACGTACAAGCCGGCCCGGCCGAGGCGCTGTCCGCCGCGCAAGTCGCGGCGCTTTCGGACGATCAGCGCGCCCTGCGCCGTGCCGCACACGCGACGCTGGCCAAGGTGACTGACGATATCGGACGCCGTCGCGTCTTCAATACCGCGATCGCCGCGGTCATGGAACTCATGAATACGCTGGCCAAGTTCACCGACACCACACCGCAGGGCCGCACCGTGGTGCGTGAGACGCTCGAGCTGGTGGTGCAGATGTTGTCGCCCATCGTGCCGCATGCCACTCACGCGCTGTGGCAGGAACTGGGGCATGCGGATGCCCTGATCGACCGGCCCTGGCCGCAACCCGATCCAGCGGCGCTGGTGCAGGACAGCATCGAGATCGTGGTGCAGGTCAACGGCAAGCTGCGTGGGCGGGTGAGTGTGTCGGCTACCGCCGACGACGAGCAGATCCGCGCCGCGGCGCTCGCCGACGAGCATGTGCAGAAATGGTTGGAAGGCAAGCCGGTGCGCAAGGTGATCGTGGTCAAGGGTAAGCTGGCGAACGTGGTCGTATGATGACCGGGGGCGTGCGCCCGGGATTGAGCGGAGGCTGAGCTCATGAACATCGCTGCGGGTTCCGATCTCGAGGTGCGGGCGCAGGTGTCGGCCGCCGAATGGGCGGTGCGGGTCGATCTCGCCGCCTGCTATCGCTTGGTGGCGCATTTCGGCTGGGACGACCTGGTATTCACCCACATTTCGGCGCGGGTGCCGGACACCCATGATTTCCTGATCAACCCCTACGGATTCATGTTCGATGAAGTCACCGCTTCGAACCTGGTGCGCGTCGACCTGCGGGGCGCGCCAACGCTGCCCAGCCCGCACGCGATCAATCCGGCCGGCTATACGATTCACAGCGCCATTCATGAGGTGCGGAACGATGCCAACTGCGTGCTGCACCTGCATACCGTGGCGGGTATTGCCGTGTCGTGCCAGAAAGGCGGCCTCCTGCCCATTTCGCAGCAGGCCAGCGTTGTGGTGCAGTCGCTGGCTTATCATGACTATGAAGGCATCGCGCTCGATCCCGGGGAAAAGGTGCGTTTGCAGGCGGATCTCGGCGCCGCGCGGTTCCTGATATTGCGCAACCACGGCTTGCTGGTGGTGGGCCAGAGCGTTTCGGACGCGTTCCTGTCCATGTTTACGCTGCAACGCGCGTGCGAGATCCAGGTATTGGCGCAGGGCAATGGCGCCGAACTGCTGCCCATCCCGCAGGCGGTGCTCGATACCGTACCGGGCTATCTGAAAGCCGTGATGCGCGGCGAGGGCAGTGGCCTGACCTGGCCGGCCCTGCTGCGCCGCATGGACAAGCTCGATGGGAGTTACCGGACCTGATGCTGCAACAGCTCATGATGAATTCACGCCTGGCGGATGGTTCGCGTCGCGCTCCCTGGCTGATCGTACTGCTGGTCGCCGTTAGCCTGTTGGGCGGGTGCGGTTGGCGCCTGCAGGGCACCGCGCGACTGCCGGAAATCATGTCGATGACCTACATCGAGACCAACGACCGCTACAGCGATTTCAACCGGATGCTGCGTCAAAGCCTCGAAGCCTCGGGCGCCCGCCTGACGTCCGACCGGGCGCGGGCCACCGCCATCGTGCGCATTCGCAAGGATGAAAGCGGCCAGCGGGTGCTGTCGGTGTCGGCGCGCAATACTCCGGAAGAATACGAGGTGTTCTACAACATCGAGTATTCCGTCGAGGGCGTAAGCGGCGAGCTCATCGAGCCGCAGAAGCTGGAGCTGACGCGTGATTACAGCTACGACGAAACCGCCATGCTGGCCAAGGAGCGCGAACAGGGGGTTCTGCGCGAGGCGCTGGCACGCGATCTGGCGGGGCTGGTGATCCGGCGACTCGCTTCTTTGTGAGCGTCCTGCGGGTCGAGGATGGGAGCCATGAGTCGCTGGTCGGCCTGCTGGCGCGTTACGGTCTGCAAGTCATCCAACTGACGCCGCGGACCGATATTCCGGGTTCGTACTGGGGCGACAGCGAGGCGGGCCTGGTCGGTGACCGGCTCTATGTACGTCCGGACACCCCGTTGCATTCGGCATTGCACGAGGGCTGCCATTTCATCTGCATGGACCCCGCGCGCCGCAGCGGCCTGGAGCGCGATGCCGGCGGCGACTATGACGAGGAGAATGCCGTCTGCTATTTACAGATCGTGCTGGCCGCCGAGCTGCCTGCCCTGGGACGGGAACGCATGTGGGCGGATATGGACGCGTGGGGCTACACCTTCCGGCTCGGGTCGGCCCGCGCCTGGTTTGAACAGGATGCCGAGGACGCGCGGCAATGGTTGCTGGCACGAGGCCTCATCGACGCGCAGCGCCGGCCCACTTTCCGGCGAGTCGAGGACCGGTCCGCTTCAGTCGCCTAGCGAAACTTGTCGGTGGCGCTGATCAGCGCGTGCGTGTTGCCTTTCTCGAAAGCCGAGTGCCCGGCGTCGGCGGTGATGTGAAACTCGGCTTCCGGCCAGGCGCGATGCAGGGCCCACGCCGTCTGCATCGGGCACACCACGTCGTAGCGGCCTTGCACGATTACCGCGGGTATGTGCCGAATGCGTTCGACATTGCGCAGCAACTGGTCTTCGGTGTCGAGGAATCCCTTGTTGATGAAGTAGTGGCACTCGATACGGGCCACCGCCACCGCGAACTCTTCCTCGTTCCAATGCTGGATGTGCTCCTCGTCGACGTGCAGATAGCTGGTCGCCGCTTCCCATATCGACCAGGCGCGGGCCGCGGCCAGGCGCGTCTTGCGGTCGTCGCTGGTGAGGCGCTTATAGTAGGCCTTGATCATGTCGCCGCGTTCGGCCGCCGGGATGGCGGCCACGTAGTTCTCCCAGCGATCGGGAAACAGGGCGCCGGCGCCTTGCTGATAAAACCAGTCCAGCTCGAACTTCGAGAGCGTGAAAATGCCCCGCAGCACCAGCTCGCTGACCCGCTCGGGATGGGTTTGGGCATAGGCGAGGCCGAGGGTCGAGCCCCACGAGCCGCCGAACACCTGCCAACGCTGTACGCCCAGGTGGTTGCGCAGCTTTTCCATGTCCTCGACCAGGTGCCAGGTAGTGTTGTCGACCAGGCTGGCATGTGGCCGGCTGCGCCCGCAGCCCCGCTGATCGAACAGGATGATCCGGTAAGCTTCGGGGTCGAAGAAGCAGCGAGCGCGGTTGTCGCAGCCGCCCCCTGGGCCGCCGTGCACGAAGACCACGGGCTTGCCTTTCGGGTTGCCGCATTCCTCGTAATAGATTTCGTGCAGTTCGGAGACGCGCAAATAGCCGCTGCGATACGGCTTGATGGCCGGATACAGACCACGGGGACCTGCCGGTGCCTTGGTCGCCCGTTTGCGCTTGGACAGCACGGCGTTGCGGGCGTGGCTGCGTTGTTTGCCATTGGCGGGCTTGCGGACAGAGCGGCGGGTGGCTTTGCGCTTGGTGGCCATGCTTGAGTTCCTGGTATCGCTCGGGCGGTGAGCATTCTTCACGGCCCCGGCGATTCCTTCAAGTGTCCTGGTTGACACCGGCTCCGGCCGCATTGCTTCAGTATGGCATGAGATCAAGACGCATTTTCCATGATGCCCGGCGTTTTGCTGGCCTCGTCCTTGAGCGACAGCTGGCTCAGTCGCTGGGCGGCCGGCGCAACGTTCACAGCCGTGCACGCCGCAGTCGCAGGGCGTTGCCGATCACCGAGACCGAGCTCAAGCTCATCGCGGCGGCGGCGAGCATGGGGCTGAGCAGCCAGCCGAAGGCTGGATACAGCACCCCGGCGGCGATCGGCACGCCGGCCAGGTTGTAGACGAAGGCGAAGAACAGGTTCTGGCGAATGTTGCCCATGGTCTGTCGCGACAAAGAGCGCGCCCGAACGATGCCGAGCAAATCACCCTTGACCAGAGTGACCGCCGCGCTTTCCATCGCCACGTCCGTGCCGGTACCCATCGCAATGCCGACGCTGGCCTGCGCCAGGGCCGGGGCGTCGTTGATGCCGTCACCCGCCATCGCCACTACCCGGCCGGTGGCCTGCAGTTCACGCACCTTGTCCGCCTTGTGTTCGGGCTGGACCTCGGCGATCACCGACACGATGCCGAGCTTGGCGGCAACGGCGTGGGCCGTGGTGGTGCTGTCGCCGCTCATCATCACGATGTCGATGCCCTCGCGTTGCAATGCCGCGATGGCCGCGGGGGTGCTGTCCTTGATCGGATCGGCGACGCCGATCAACCCGGCGGCGCGGCCCTCGACCGCCACGAACATGGCGGTCTGACCCGCCTGACGCAACTGCTCGACCTGCGACAGCAGTGCCGACACTTCGACCTGTAAATAGGTCATCAGCGCCTGATTGCCCAATGCCACGCGTTGGCCGTCGATGCGGCCGGTAATGCCCTTGCCGGTGATCGATTGGAAGTCCTCGGCCTTGAGGAACGTCAAGCCCTGGTCCCGCGCGCCGGCAATGATGGCCGCGGCGAGCGGGTGTTCGCTGCCGCGTTCGAGGCTTGCCGCCAACTGCAGCACCCGGGCCTGATCGGCGTCGACGGCTACCAGGGCGGCCAGTTTGGGCTTGCCCTGCGTCAGCGTGCCGGTCTTGTCCACGATCAGGGTATCGACCTTGCGCAGCACCTCGATTGCCTCGGCGTTACGGAACAATACTCCAGAGTGCGCGCCACGCGCGGTTGCAACCATGATCGAGATGGGCGTGGCCAGTCCGAGGGCACAAGGACAGGCGATGATGAGTACCGCGACCGCATTGATGAGCGCGTGTGTCAGTCGGGGCTCCGGGCCCACCAGCCACCACACCACGAAGGTGGCCAAGGCCACCGCAATGACCACGGGCACGAAATATCCCGCGACCTGATCCGCCAGTTTCTGCACCGGAGCACGGCTGCGCTGCGCATCGGCAACCATAGCGACGATGCGTGACAACAGAGTTTCCGAGCCAACCTTTTCGGCGCGCATCACCAGGCTGCCGGTGCCATTCAGGGTGGCGCCGACCACACGCTCGCCCGGCTGTTTGGCCACGGGCATGGATTCTCCGGTGATCATCGACTCGTCGACGGTGCTCGAACCTTCCAGGATCACACCATCCACCGGCACTTTCTCGCCCGGCCGCACACGCAGCAGGTCGCCCACCGCGACTTGGTCGAGCGCGACATCGGTTTCGTTGCCGTGATCATCGATGCGCCGCGCCGCGGTGGCGGCCATTTTCAGCAACTCGCGGATTGCCGCGCCAGTGCGATTGCGGGCGCGCAATTCCAGGACCTGGCCGAGCAGTATCAGGGTGACGATGACGGCAGCAGCTTCAAAATAAACGCCGACCTGCCCATGCAGGTCGCGCATCGCGGGCGGAAATATCGACGGCAATGCCGTAGCCACCACGCTATAAATGAACGCGACACTCACACCAAGGCCGATCAGCGTGAACATGTTGAGGCTGCGATTGCGTACCGAGGCCACCGCCCGTTCGTAGAACGGCCAGGCAGCCCAGGTACAAACCGGTAGTGCCAGCGCCAGTTCGACCCAAGTGCGTCCCTTGAAGTCGAGCCAGTGCGTGAACGCGGGAATCATGTGCCCCATGGCGATCGCCAGCAGCGCCACGCTCAGCAACGCCGAAATCCAGAACCGGCGCGTCATGTCCTTCAGTTCAGGGGACGCGGTTTCCTGCAGCGAGATGGTTGCGGGTTCCAGCGCCATGCCGCACAGAGGACAGCTGCCCGGACCCACCTGGCGGATCTCCGGGTGCATGGGACAGGTGTAGATGGCGTTGGGGCCCGCCGCCGCGCTCGATGGCTTTGTGGCGGCGTGATGCGCGTGTCCAGGTTCATGCCCATGCTTATGGTCGTGCGAATGGCACGTCGGAGTCTTCGCGCCGTGCGCCGCGTGACTGCCCGTGCCGTGGTTGGAGCCATGGCTGGAATGATCGTGGTTCATTCTCGTTACCTCTGTTCGGTCTTCCTGGTCGCGGCGGGGCGCATCGCCAGGTCGTCCAGGATCGGGCAGTCGGGCCGGGCATCGCCGCGGCAGGCGTGGGCCAGTTCGCTCAAGGTACGCACCATCGACTGCATGGATTCGATCTTGGCCTGCAACTCGGCGATGTGTTCCTTGGCCAGGCGTTGCACGCTGGCGCTGGGCCGCGTCCGGTTGCGCCACAGCGAAACGAGAGTCGCTATCTGCTTCATCGAGAAGCCGAGCGCCCGCGCACGCTGGATGAAATGGAGCGTATGCACATCGCTGGAGCCATAGGTGCGATAGTTGCTTGCGGTGCGGTCGGCCTTCGGAATCAGCCCGATGGATTCATAGTGCCGGATCATCTTGGCCGATACGCCGGATACCTCCGCGGCGCGGCCGATGGTGTATCTGGCGCCCGCGCCCGATTCGTTCGCCGCGCCGGTCGTGGATGTTCTCATCTGGCCTCCGAGCTTGAGGTGTTGTCCGGAGCCTATGATGAACCTTCCCATTGTGGGAAGGTCAAGCTTTGGCGTGGTTCGCATGCGTATCCGCATCCGCGTTGCGGGCCCTGTCGCCGGTGGCACCGCTGGGCGACAATGCGCTGCATGACGCCCATCCGCCACTTTGCAAACAGCCAACCCTCAAAGCCAGTGATGCCGCTCCCATGAACGCGCGCCAGCGAGCCATCCTGATTCTGATCGGTGTCATGTCGGTCTGGGGCAGCACGTTCGTGGTGACCAAGGACCTGGTCGGTGATCTGCCGCCCATGACGCTGGCGTTCGCGCGGGTGGCCATCGGCTTTGCGCTGCTGCTGCCGTTTGCCTGGCCGCGTTATCGAGCGATGCTGGCCGCCGGCCAGGCGGTGCCGTGGAAAGCCGTGTTCCTCATGGCCTTCATCGGCGTGACGTTCTACTACGGCGTGTTCAATCTGTCGTTGCTCTACACCTCGGCATCGCAAGGCGCCCTGGTGCAAAGCTCCATTCCGGCAGTGACCGCCTTGGTGGCGATCGTCTGGCTGCGGGAATCGGCCGCGCCGGCGCGCCTGCTCGGGATCGCGCTGTCGGTGATCGGCGTGCTGGTGGTGCTTTCCGGCAGCCAGGCCGGTGGCGCCGCGCCCTGGCCGGCCCTGGGCAATGTGCTGATGTTCGCCGGCGTGCTGGCCTGGGGTATCTACACCTCCATGGCACGACGCCTGGGAGCCATCGATGCCACTTTGCTGACCGCCGGGATGATGGGGGTGGGTGGACTGCTGCTGCTGCCGTTCGTGGTTTTCGAACTGGCCGGCCGACCGTGGCCCAGTCTCGCGTTCGACGACTGGTTGCGGCTGATTTTTCTCGGCGCCGGCGCTTCCGGGCTGGGTTACCTGCTGTACAACCTGGCGTTGCAGGACGTCGATGCCAGTCAGGCCGGCGTGTTCGCCAACCTGATCCCGGTCGTCGGGGTTCTCAGTGGCGTGGTGTTGTTGAACGAGCCGCTGCCGGTACAGGCGGTGCTCGGTGGTTTGATCGTGATGGCGGGAGTGTGGATCACCACGACGGCGCAACCATCTTGAGCGTCGCAGCGCGCGGCGCTCGCATGCCGGTCGTCGTTATCTGGAGAGGGCGCTGTCTCGTTCAGGCCCTGGATGATGCCGCCGTGGCTGGCGGTTCAGCGGCGGTCTCGGGTGGCGTGGCGAGGTGCTTGACCAGTTCCTGCGCGTAGGTGGGCAGATCGGCCAGCTTGCGCACGCATATGGTCAGCCGGCGTAGTGCCCAGTCGTCGGTCAGTTCGATCTGGTGCAGCGTCATGCTGCGCGCGTTGCGCTCGACCGTGGTCTCCGGGACCACCCCGATGCCGACCTTGCATTCGACCAGTCGGCACACCGAATCGAAGCTGCGCAGCTGCACGCGCAACTTGAGCCGGCGACCGATCCGGTCCGCCTTGTCGGACAGGAAGCGCTGCAGCGAGCTGGCGCCATCCAGGCCCACGAAATCGAAGTCCAGGATCTCGCTGAAGGCCAGGCGGCGTTTGCTGGCGAGCGGATGGTCGGGCGCGGTCACCAGCACGAAGCGGTCGACGCGGAACGGAAATACTTCGAGCCCGGTGACATCCTCGGTGCCGGCGACGATGCCGATATCGGCCTTGCCGTCGGCGATGGCGGCGACGATTTCGTCACTCAACCGTTCCTCCAGGTCGATGTTGACCTGCGGATGGGCGGCTAGGAAGTTGCTCAGCGGCTCGGGCAGGAATTCGGTCAGGGCATTGGTGTTGGAGAGCAGGCGAATGTGCCCCTTGAGTCCGTCGGCGTACTCGCCCAGTTCGCCGCGCATGCGTTCGGCCTGCTGCAACAGCAACCGGGCGTGATGCACCAGGGTTCGGCCGGCGGGCGTCGGGTGCACGCCCTGGCGCTCGCGGAGCAACAGTGGAGTGCCGAGTTCCAGCTCCATGTTGCGGATACGGGTACTCGCGGCCGCGATCGCGAGGTGCATGCGTTCGGCGCCGGCGGTGATGCTGCCGGCTTCGACGACGTGCAGGAACAGTTTCAGGTCGGTGAGATCGAAGCGCATGGCGGTGGCGGATCGCCCCAAAATGGCAAAGTCGAAATGGCAATGGCGGACATGACGGCCAGGGCACCGTACGCGAAAAATGCCCGCTGTCAACGAACCGATGCGCTGGCTCCCGGTGCAAGACTACCTCGACGGGCTGCAAAAAGAGCAAGAATCGGAGTATTGAATGAACATCGAGCGCAAGAATCAGAGTTCTTGCGATTGAGGCCCGGACTATCGTGAGTCCTGTGAATGAAAGATTCCAGGAGTGCTGACATGAGTAACAAGACCTTCTCTCAACGTGCCGAACTGGTGGCGCGCGCCTGCCGCATGATCGAGGCGTCGCAGACGCCGCCACCGTTGGACGACCTGGCGGCCGAGGTGGGCATGAGCCCGTTCCACTTCCATCGCCTGTTCAAGGCTGAGACGGGCTTGACACCCAAGGCGTACAGCTCGGCCTACCGTGCGCGCAAGCTGCGCGAGGAACTGAGCAGCCCGGATGCGTCCATCACCAACGCCATCTACGGCAGCGGCTTCAATTCCAACAGCCGGTTCTACGAAGCCTCCGATCAGTTGTTGGGCATGCGTGCACGGGATTATCGGGCGGGCGGTGCCGGCGCGGTCATCCGCTTTGCAGTCGGCCAATGCTCGCTCGGCGCCATTCTGGTGGCCCAGAGCCAGCGGGGAATCTGCGCCATCCTGCTGGGCGATGACCCCGATCTGCTGGTGCGCGACCTGCAAGACCAATTCCCCAAGGCCGAGTTCATCGGCCGCGATGGCGAATTCGAGCAGTTGGTGGCCGAGGTCGTGGGCTTCATCGAAGCGCCTTCCATCGGTTTGCGTTTGCCGCTGGACGTGCAGGGTACGGCGTTTCAGGAGCGGGTCTGGCGCGCATTGCGCGAGATTCCGCCGGGTACGACGGTCAGCTATGCGGAGATCGCCACGCGCATCGGCTCGCCCAAGGCGGTACGCGCAGTGGCTCAGGCCTGCGCAACGAACCACATCGCCGTCGCCATTCCCTGCCACCGCGTCGTGCGGCGCGACGGCGACCTGGCCGGCTACCGCTGGGGCGTTGATCGCAAGCGCGAGTTGCTGCGCCGCGAAACTGGCGATCGATGAGGCGGCCCGCGGGGTATACTTGGACCCGTCTATGAGCCTATTGACCGCAGCTTTTTACAAATTCGTCGAACTTGCCGATGCCCCGGCGCTGCAAGGCCCGCTGTTGGCGTACTGCGAAGCGCACGCCGTGAAGGGGACCATCCTGCTGGCCGCCGAAGGGGTCAACGGCACCATTGCCGGTGCTCCCGATCAGGTTCGCGCAGTGCTGGAGTATTTGCGTCGCGATCCCCGCCTGGCCGACCTGGAACACAAGGAATCGGGCGCCGCCACCCAGCCTTTCTATCGCATGAAGGTGCGCTTGAAGCGCGAGATCGTCACCTTGGGCGTGCCGGGGTTGGATCCGACCAGGTCCGTGGGTACTTACGTCAAGCCGCAGGATTGGAACCGGCTGCTGGACGATCCCGACCTGGTGCTGATCGATGTGCGCAATGACTACGAGGTCGAATTGGGCACCTTCGCCGGGGCACTCAATCCCAAGACCCGCAGTTTTCGCGAGTTGCCGCAGTGGCTGCGTGAGCAGCCGGCCCTGCGTGGTATGCGTGACAAACCGAAGGTCGCGATGTTCTGCACCGGGGGCATCCGCTGCGAGAAATCCACGGCGTTGCTGCGAGCCGAAGGATTCGAGCAGGTCTACCACCTGCAGGGCGGCATCCTGAAATATCTCGAGACCGTGCCGGAGCAGGACAGCCGCTGGCAAGGCGAGTGTTTCGTATTCGACGAGCGGGTGGCGGTGGGGCAGGGACTGGCGCCCGGTCAGCATGAACTGTGTCGTTCGTGCCGCAACCCGATCGGCCCGGTCCATAAGGCTTCTCCCAAGTTCGTCGCCGGCGTCAGCTGTCCCAACTGCTTCGGCCAGAAGTCCGAGGTCAAGCGGGCGGGCCTGCGTGAACGGCAGCGTCAGGTGGAGTTGGCCAGGCGGCGCGGCGCTCAACACATCGGGGTGCGCCTGGCGCCGAAGCCGGAACGGGACTGACTTCAGGATCCGATGCCAGCGTCTCGATACCAGGTCGGGCCATTGCCGAACAGCTGGTCGGCGGCGTATGTTCGGGCTCCGATTGTCCACTTACCTGGTCCACTCGCCTGGCCCCGAGAGAACAATGTCGCTGTACGGACTATGGATTTTTGCCGGCGCCTATTTTCTTGCCGCGGCCCTGCCCGGACCCGGTGTGGCAGCCATCGTGGCCCGTTCCCTGTCCGGCGGCACCCGGGGAGCGCCGGCGTTCATTGCCGGATTTCTGGTCGGGGACCTGACCTGGTTTACCTTTGCCGCTACGGGACTGGCGGCGCTGGCCCAGGCTGCCTATGCGGTGTTCGTCGCCGTCAAATATGCGGGCGTGGTCTATTTGTTGTATCTCGCCTATCGGCTCTGGACCGCGCCGCCGACGATCGTGGATGAAGCCGCTGCCGAGGATAGCGAGGCTGTACGTCAGCTGCAGCGCGGCAACCGGCCTTCCCAGCTCTTTCTGGGAGGGCTGGCGCTGACTTTGGCCAATCCCAAGACCATGGTGTTCTTCCTGGCTTTGTTGCCCACCGTGGTGCCGTTGGAACGCCTGGGCCCGCTGGAATTTCTCGAGATCGTCATGATCATCTGTGTGTTGCTGCCGCTGGTGTTGGGCAGCTATGTGATCGCGGCGGCGCGCGCCAAGCGCTTTTTCAGGAGCCCACGCGCGCTGCGCAATCTCAATCGGAGCACCAGCGTGGCGATGGCTGGAGCCGCTGTCGCCGTTGCCACCCGCTCCTGACGCGCACCTAGCGCGGCATGTCGGGGCAGGTATAAGGAACGGACGCGGCGATGTAGATGCGTTCTTCCTGGCCGCTGATGCGCAAGCGCAGTGAGCTGTTGAACCGCACCGACACCTCGGCCTCGATCGGAATGGTGTCTTCCAGCCAGCGCACATGGTCGCCCGCCATGCCCCATTGCGACAGCCGGTAGGGTTCGAAGCACGAATCCATCACCAGGGTGCCGTTGGCCAGAAAGATCAGCATCGAACCGTGGGCGCTGCCCGGCATGGCGGCGACCCATACCTTGCCCACGAAGGGCAGGCGGCTGCGATCTTCGGTCTGTCGTGTGTCGGGCTGGACGGTCGCTGCCGACCCTCCGGTCTGTGCCGGCGGCGGCGCGGCGGAGCCGCCGCAAGCCGCCAGCACACAGGCGAGTGCAGCCGAGGTCAGCCGCACCAGACCCGCCCGCAATGTCCGGCCCAATGGCAGCCAGCCGGTCAGCGGCACACGCGCGTCGCGAGCTTGAAGCGTGGCCGACAGAGAAGTTCCGGCGGGTTCAGTGATTTCTGGCATGGGTTGTCTCCATCATCGCTGCGCCTGTTCGAGGCGGGCACCTGTGGATTCTAGCGCCTGCGGGACGGAGGGTTGGTGCATGATGCCGTATCTGCCGCTGCGGATGAGGTCGGGGACATGTACGAGTCTCGTCGCCATGCGCCACTGACTCGGCGCTTGTTCATACGGCGTCTGGTGTTCCACCTCGCCGTCCTGGTGCTGCTGATGCTGGTGTCGCTGGCCATCGGCATGGCGGGCTACGGCTATTACGAAAAACTGGGGTGGCGCGAGGCGTTCCTCAACGCCGCCATGCTGCTGGGGGGCATGGGACCGGTGGATGCGCCCAGGACCGATCACGGCAAAGTGTTCGAGGGTCTGTACGCCTTGTATGCGGGGCTGGTGTTCATGGTGGCCAGTGGGTTGATGGCCGCGCCGTTCCTGCATCGGCTGTTGCACAAGTTTCACTGGGAACAGGATAAGTGAACGCGAGGCAGGGGCGGCTATTCATCCTGGAGGCCTTGGGTCATAATCGGCCTGGCCCGATTCTTATTGTTGTTCTGCCGACACAGGTGCGCTGCGGCGCCCGGACGCTCTGACCGACGCCCCAACTCATCACTATCCGTACACCCAGTGTTCCAACATCCGCTTTCATTCGGGTGCCAGCTTGGCGTCAAGTCTACTGTTCGGCTTTCGGTCCCGCCGCGGCCCTGCGCCCGCCTGCCTTAAGTGAAGATTTCCGGCGATAACCTGGCTGCCAGCCTGGCGCGCGGCCTGAGTCCGATCTATCTGGTGGCGGGCGATGAACCGCTGCTGGTCAACGAGGCGGCCGACGCAATCCGTGCTCGAGCGCGACACGAGGGCTACACCGAACGTGATTTGCATGTGGTCGAACGTGGTTTCGACTGGAACGCCATGCTGGCCGACAGCCGCGCCATGTCGCTGTTCGCCGAACGCAAGATCATCGAAATCCGCATGACCAACCCCACGCCCGGGGAACAGGGCGGCAGCGCCATCGTGGAACTGGCGCAACAGGGTTCGCCCGATCACGTGGTGCTGGTCATCACCGGCAAGCTCGATGGGCGCACGCAAAATTCGAAATGGGTGAGCGCGATCGAGAAGCACGGCGCCCTGGTGCAAATCTGGCCCATCGACCTGGCGCGTCTGCCCAACTGGATTCGGGAACGTTTGTCGCGCCATGGCCTGCAGGCTGATGCGGCCGCGGCGGGCCTGTTGGCGGAAAAAGTCGAAGGCAATCTGTTGGCCGCGCACCAGGAAGTCGAGAAGCTGGCGCTGTTGTTGCCAGCTGGGCCGCTCGGCGCGGAGGCGGTGCTCGACGCTGTGGCGGACAGCGCCCGCTTCGACGTGCTGCAGCTTGGCGAAGCGACCATGCGGGGGCAGACGGGGCGTGCCTTGCGAATTCTTGAGGGACTGCGCGGCGAGGGCATCGAACCGGTGCTCGTGCTATGGGCCCTCAACAAGGACCTGCAATGGATCGCGCGGGTCCAGCATTTGATGCGCAACGGGCAAAGTGCCGACAGCGCCATGAATGCCGTGTATGTCTGGCGACCGCGGCAGGCGGCGATGAAACAGGCCCTGGCGCGCCTGAAGCCGGGCGCTGTCCGGGGACTGCTGCTGGACGCGGCCCGCGCTGATCGGGCCACTAAGGGATTGTTGCGCACCGATCCGTGGGTGGAGCTGGAAGCGCTGGTGGCGCGATTTGCCGGCGTGCGGTTGGCCAGGTCGAAGGCGGCGTGAGTTCCATGGGTCCGATAGGCATTTTCGGCGGCACCTTCGATCCGATTCATTTCGGGCACTTGCGTACCGCCTACGAATTGTTCCAGTCGTTGCGGTTGGCGGAGATGCGCTTCATGCCGGCCGGCAATCCGCCGCATCGTGAGACCACGGTGGCCACGGCGGAACAGCGCCTGGCCATGGTGCAGGCGGCGACTCGTGACCAGCCGGGGTTCGTGGTGGACGATCGCGAGATCCGGCGCGAAGGCCTTTCCTATTCGGTCGATACCATGCGCACACTGCGGGCGGATTTCCCGGAGCGTGCCCTGTGTCTGATCGTGGGCATGGATGCTTTTCTCGGCTTGCCGAAATGGCACCAATGGCGCGAGTTGCTGGATCTGGCGCATCTGGTCGTGGCGCACCGGCCGGGCTGGCGTGCGCCGAGCATGGGGCCGCTGGGTGAGCTGCTGGTGGACCGGGGCACCGGTCGTATCAACGATCTGCACGAGGCGCGCGCCGGCTGCATCTACATCCATGCGGTCACGCAGCTGGAAATTTCATCGACCGAAGTACGTAAATCGATCGCGGCGGGACGCGATCCCCGTTATCTGATGCCCGACCCGGTGCGGGACATCATCGAGCAAACCGGGTGTTATCGACCCAAGAGGTGAGCATGGCCGTAAAGCGCGCAACTACAACACGACGTCCGGCTTCGAGTGCCGCCGCGGGCAAGCCTGCCAAGGGCCGGTCCGCCAAGAGCTCCTCCACCAAGGGCCGGCCCGCCGTCAAAGCGGCCCAGCCCCGGGCCAAGGGCAAGGCGGCGGTTAAAACGGTTGCCGCCCGGCCGGCCGCGAAGAAGAAGGCGGCCGCCGGTGTGCGCCGCGCCGCGGCCAAGCCGGCGAAGCCCCAGGCGAAGCTTGTGAGCGGCGCCGACCGCGTGGTGCAAGTGGTCGAGGGTGCGCTGGATGAAATGAAAGCGGTGCAGATCAAGGTGCTCGACGTGCGCCAGCTCACCGATTTCGCCGATACGCTGGTGATTGCCAGCGGCAATTCCGACCGTCACGTGCGCTCGATCGCCGAACGGGTGGTGGAGCATGCCAAGAAGGCGGGGCTGCGCGCCATGGGCATCGAAGGCCTGCGTGACGGCGAATGGGTGCTGGTGGACCTGCAGGATGTGATCGTGCACGTCATGCTGCCGCGCATTCGCGAGCTGTATCGGCTCGAGGACCTGTGGGACGTGAGCGCCGCGCGCCGCGAAGCGGCGTCGGAAAAGATGGCGGTGTGAGTGCTGCTGCGCCTGGTCGCCGCCGGTACCCGCCTGCCACGTTGGGTCAACGAGGGCTTCGATGAGTATGCCGCTCGGCTGACGGTCGACTACAAGCTGGAGCTGAAAGAGATCGCGCTGGGCCAGCGCAGCGGTGGCAACGTGCAGCAGGCCATCGCCAAGGAAGGCGAACGTATGACGGCGGCGTTGCCGCCGCGATGTTTCATCGTGGCGCTGCAAGTCACCGGCAAGGCCATGAGCAGCGAGCAATTGGCTGGATTTCTGGAGGCCCGTGCTCGCGATGGCCGCGATGTGGCGTTTCTCATCGGCGGTCCGGACGGCATTGCGCCGCAGCTGGATGCCAAGGCACATGCCCGCTGGTCCTTGTCGGCCTTGACGCTGCCGCATGGCTTGGCGCGCGTGATGGTGGCCGAGGCGCTATATCGCGCGGTGAGCATCATCAAAGGGCACCCGTACCATCGGGCCTAGACCACTCGCGGCACCCGTCGTAGCCGCTGACCTAAACGTTCAGCCGCGCCAATTCGGCCACCGCGCTGGCCACCGACGGGAACCGATCGGCCGGGTTCTTGGCCAGCAGACCGTCGATCAAGCGTTGGAAGCGCCGCAGGTCCGCGGGCAGCTCCGGAATGGGATCGTTGCGATGCGACAGCAGGATGGCCATGACCTGGTTGCCGGTAAACGGGCGCCGCCCGGTCAGCATTTCGAAACAGATGACGCCGAGGCTGTACAGGTCGCTGCGGAGGTCCGCCGGCAGGCCCTCGGCCTGTTCCGGGCTGATGTAGTACGGTGAACCACGAATTTCTCCGGCGTTGCTCAGCGAGGCGTCGTTGTCCAGCTGCTTGGCCAGGCCGAAATCGATCAGCACCACGCGCCCATCGGGACGCATCATGACGTTGGCGGGCTTCAGGTCGCGGTGGCACAGGCCGGCCTGGTGCAGGGCGACCAGCGCGCCGGCGATCTGCAGGAAAATATCCACGCTGTCGCGCACCGTCATCAAGTTGCGAATACGCAGTTCCAGGCTGCCGCTGGGGAAGTACTCGGTGACGATGTAACTGAAGCCGTCGCCATGCCCCCAGTCGTAGACGTCGACGATGGCGGGATGACGCACGCGCATCAGCAGTTCACGCTCCCGCTCGAAGCGTTCCTCGACGATTCGCTGGCCGTCGAAATTCGAGCCGGTGCGCAGCACCTTGATCGCGACGTTGTGGCGCAGCTCCTCGGAGTGGGCCACATGGATGTCCGAATAGGAGGAGCGTGCGATGGTTTGCAGGAAACGATAGCCGGGAATGCCGGGGAAGCTGGCTGGTATCGGCTGGCGACCTGTCGCGGTGGATTTTTCGGCTTGGCGCATCATCGGCAGGTCTGGGGCAAGTCTGGGGCAGGTTCCGGGGGCAGGCTCTGGCGACAGCGGGTTCATGACGGGCGTGCCGGACACGAGGCTGGGCTCCGCCGGCAGGGTACGCCAACGAAGTGCTTTCCCGCGGCGGACTGTGTCACGATATCGGGCAAGGGTCGGGCGGAGTGCCCCAAGGCGTGGGAGACGATGGAGTCGAGCTATTCGATTGAGCCGGCGGAAAACCTGGTCCGCATGCAGGTTACTGGCGAGGTCACCCTGGAGAGCCTGAAAAGTCTGATCAACCAGGTCGGCAAGGACCCGCATTACCACCCCGGCATGCATGCCATCGCCGACCTGCGCCATTCCCACGGTCAGTGGGATTACTCGGAAATCCAGCGATTTCGCGACTATCTGGCGCACATCGCCCAGCAGCGGCAGTGCCGCTGGGCGGCGCTGGTCAAACCGGGCGCGGTGGTGGCCATCGGCTACGTGGTGATCCTGATCAGTGAAGGAGTGGGGATTCAGATGCGCATGTTCGAGGACCCGCACCAGGCCCTGCACTGGATCCGCGGCGAGACCGACTAGCGTTTCGGCATCAGTGCTCGCGGGTCGCGGATTCAGTGGGGGTTAATTTCCTGGCCCAAACAATTCAACGAATCCGCAATTGACCTGTATCCTTTCGGGATGACAAGCGTCTCCAACCCGTTGATCTGGCTGGCTTCGGCCTCGCCACGCCGCAGTGCCCTGCTGGACCAGATCGGTGTGCCCCATCGCATCCGGCCGCTGGCGCTGGATGAAACCCGCCTGCCCGGAGAAACTCCCGCTGACTATGTGCAGCGCTTGGCGCGCGCCAAGGCGGAACAGCTCTGGTCGCAGCTGGCCGAGGACGAACGCCTGCCGGTGCTGGGAGCCGATACCACGGTGGCGCTGGGAGGCGAGACGCTGGGCAAACCCGCCGATCGTGCCGAAGCTGCGCTCATCCTGCGACGTCTGTCGGGCCAGACTCATCAGGTGCTAACCGCGGTGGCGCTGCGGCATGGCCGTGGCTGCGAGGTGAAGCTTAGCAGCAGCGAAGTCACCCTGCGCCCCTTGAGCGAGCGGGAGATCGCTGACTACTGGGACTCGGGCGAACCCGCCGACAAGGCCGGCGCCTATGGCATCCAGGGACGCGCCGCCTTGTTCATCGAACACATCGCCGGCAGCTATTCGGGCATCGTGGGGCTGCCGCTGTATGAAACCGGCCAGTTGCTGCGTTCGTTGGATGGGGAGCGCGCATGACGGCGGAAATTCTGGTGAACGTCAGTCCCCGCGAAGTGCGCGCCGCCCTGGTGGAGGAAGGGGTGCTGCAGGAAATATTCCTGGAGCGCACCAACCGGCGTGGGCTGATCAGCAATATCTACAAGGGCCGGGTGTCGCGCGTACTGCCGGGCATGCAGGCCGCTTTCGTCGACATCGGCCTGGAGCGCACCGCGTTCCTGCACGCCTCGGATATCGTGCATCCGGCGGTGGGCGAGAACGGCCACCAGGACGAACCGGTGACCACGGTGCCCAGTCAGAACATCCAGACCCTGGTGACCGAAGGGGGCGAGATACTGGTGCAGGTATTGAAGGACCCGCTGGGGACCAAAGGCGCGCGCCTGACCACCTTCATCACCCTGCCGTCGCGCTACCTGGTCTACATGCCCAAGGGGCGGGGAGTCGGCATTTCGGCGCGTATCGAGGACGAGGCGGAACGACATCGCCTGCGCGAGGCCGCCAATGTCTTCCTGCGGCCCGACGAACCAGGCGGCTACATCGTGCGTACCGCGGCCGAGGGCGCCAGTCCGGAAGCGCTGCGTGCCGACATGTTGTTCCTGCAAAAACTGTGGACCGTGCTATGTGAAAAGGCCGCGCAGACCCGGCCCGGCAACCTGGTGCACGAGGACTTGCCGCTGGCCGTGCGAGTGCTGCGTGACGTGATGTCGAGCGGCGTGGACAAGGTGAGCGTGGATCAGCCGGAGACCCATCAACGCATGATCGAGTTCGCCCGCACCTTCATGCCGGACATGGTCGAGCGCATCGAGCTGCACGACGGCGACCGGCCAATCTTCGATCTGTACGGGGTGGAGGAGGAAATCCAGCGCTCGCTGGGCCGCAAGGCCCCCCTGAAATCGGGCGGCTACCTGATGCTGGATCAGACCGAGGCCATGACCACCATCGACGTGAACACCGGCGCCTACGTGGGGCATCGAACGCTCGAGGAAACCATCTTCCGTACCAACCTTGAAGCAGCGGTGGCGATCGCGCGCCAGCTGCGGCTGCGCAACCTGGGCGGCATCATCATCATCGATTTCATCGACATGGAGGAGGATGAGCATCGCAAGCAGGTGCTGCAGGCGCTGGAGCGGGCGCTGGTGGGCGACCACGCCAAGAACCACATTTCGTCGGTATCGCCGCTTGGGCTGGTCGAAATGACGCGCAAGCGCACCCGTGAAAGTCTGGAACACATGCTGTGCGGCGCTTGTCCTACCTGCGAGGGACGCGGCTTCGTCAAGACCACGGAGACGGTTTGTTACGAAATCTTCAGGGAAATCCTGCGCCAGTCGCGCCAGTTCCAGTTCCAGGAGCTGATGGTGCTGGCGCACCAGGACGTGATCGAGCGGCTGCTGGACGAGGAATCGGCGGCGCTGGCCGAACTGGAAGTGCATACCGGCAAGCCAATCCGCCTGCAGACCGAAGCGCTGTACCAGCAGGACCAGTACGATGTGGTGTTGATGTGACGATGTATTCAGCACAGGCGAATCGCCGCCACCCCGGTTCATGATCAGCTTGCGCTCCAAGCCCCTGAAGTATTGCCTGACGACGCTGCTGGCGTTGCTGGTGACGCTCGCGGTGCTGCTTGGCGCGGCGATCGGCGTCGGCCAGTTTGCGGTGACCCGGGTGCCCGAGTACCGGGTGCAACTGCAGCATTGGGTCAGTGCCCGGACCGGCCTGGTGGTCGAGTTTCGCAGCATCAGTGCCCGGCTGCGTCTGTACGGCCCGGAACTGGTATTCATCGACGCGGTGGTGCGCACCCCGGACCATGCGCAGGTGCTGGCGAGTGCGCGCCGCGGCAGCGTCGGACTGGACTTGTGGCAGTCGTTGACAGCCGGGCGCTTGATCGCCGGACGGTTCACGCTGGATGCGCCGCAGATCGGTTTGATCCGCAACCGCGATGGACATCTCCAACTGGTGGGGCAGAGCAGCCTGGCCGAGAGCAACCGGCCCATCGAGCTGTCGGCGCTGCCGATCGGACAGTTCCGGGTGCGCGACGCCCAGCTCAGTTTTCGTGACCTGGTCACCGGGCGCGGCCCCTGGTCGTTGTCCGGCATCAGTTTCAACCTGGATCGCAGCGACACGACGTTGCAGCTCCAGGGAGCGGCATCACTGCCTGCCGCGCTCGGCAAGTCGCTGGAGTTTTCGGCCGACGTGAACGGCGAGTTGCAGCAGGTCGATGCCCTGGTGTCGCGCTTCGAACTGGAAGGCAAGGGGCTGGAGCTGGCGGGCTGGGCCGACGTGTTGCCCGATGAATGGCTGGCGGCGGAGACCGGGCACGGGTCGGTGCGCGTAGTGGCTGCCTTGCGAGGCACCCGTTTGACCGATCTGTCGGCCAAGGTGGACCTGGCCGGGGTTGCCGCCGCGCCTCCGGTCTGGCTTACGCCACTGCCGAAAGCGAATCCGCTGGTCATTCCCGTGGCGCACCATGCAGCGCCTCACAACGGGGAGGCGCGTGATGCCACACCTGCGCGGGACGCTCCGCAACCCGATGGCGCCCAGGCTGAGAAGCGGATGATGGATGAGACCGCGCCCGCCTTGCTGCTCAGCTATGACCGGCTGGCATTCGATCTGCGCGCCCGGCGCCAGGCCGAAGGCTGGGAACTGGCGGTATCCGATGTCGAGTTGACGCGCCCCGGGTCGCCCTGGCATGCCGCCAGGCTCGGCGCGCTCTGGACACGCGGCGCTGACGGCCGGCTCGATGTTTCCGCCAGCGCGGATCGCCTGGTGCTGCAAAATCTCTGGCCGCTGCTGGCGTATCTGCCGGAGAGTCCGCAGCTGGCCAGGGTGCGGGCGCTGGCGGCCAGCGGCTCGGTCGAGAATTTTTCCTTGAGTCTGCAACGCGCCGGTTCGCAGCAGCCGCTGCAGTACTCGGTGCGGGCCGATCTGGATGACGTGAGCATGCAGCCGGTGCTGGCGGTGCCGGGATTCGCCGGCGTGACCGCCCGGGTTCAAGGCACCGATGCCAGCGGCCGGGTCATTCTCAACGCCAGCGACGTGGAGTTCGATCTGCCGAGAATGTTCCGGTGGCCGCTGCATGCCGCCACGGTTCGTGGCACGTTCGATTGGCGCCGTATCGCGACCGGCCTGGAGATCGAGGGCCGGCAGCTCGACGTGACCGGCCCGGATGGCAATGCCACCGCCCGCCTGAAGTTGCAGTTGCCGGCGGATGGCGGTTCCCCCGTGATCGATCTGACCGGGCAGGCGCACGATTTGCGGGCCAGCGCCACGACCAAGTACCTGCCCGCCAACAGATTGACGGCCAACTCGTTGGCATGGCTCGACCGGGCCTTTGTCGCGGGACGGGTGCGCAGCGCCGAACTGGTGCTCAAGGGACCGACCCGCTCGTTTCCGTTCCGTCATGGCGAAGGCGAGTTCCTGGCGCGCGGCCATGTCGATGGCATGACCTTCGACTACATGTCCGGCTGGGCGCCGGCGACCGGGCTGGCCGCCACGGTGGAGTTTCGCAATCAAGGCATGAAGGCCAGTGGGGGCGCGGGCCGGGTGGGTGGCATGGAGGTCAGCGATGCCAGCTGCGATTTCCCCGATTTCGCGGCCGGTGAAATGGCCATCCATGGACGGGCGCGCGGCGATTTGAATCAGGCCTTGAAGCTCCTGCAGGCCAGTCCGATCGCTCCGGTACTGGGCGCACAGTTCAATCGGCTGAACGGTACGGGTGAGACTCAGGCGGAGGTGCAATTGCATTTGCCGCTGCACCAGATCGAAGCCCGGCGCGTGGCGGTCGACGCCCGGATCGACAATGCCACGGTGAATTCTTCGGACCTGCGATCGCCGGTGAGCGAGTTGTCCGGCTCCTTGCAGGTGAGCCAGGACATGCTGGAGACCGCTGAGTTGCAAGGGCGTTGGCGGGATGGCCCGGTGCAGATCGAGGTTCAGCCGTTGGTCGCGGCGCAGTCGGCCCTGGTACGGGTGACTGGCAAGACTTCGGCCGGGGAACTGGTGAAGCTGCTCGATTTGCCCGCGACCGTGCAATTGAACGGTGCCGCCGATTGGCAACTGACCACGCGCCTGGCCGCCGCTCATTCGCGCGCTACGGGTACGGATGCCGATATTCGCGCTGCCACCGCGGGCGCCCACGAGTTCGTGATTGAGTCGGACCTGCGGGGGCTTGGTATAGGGCTGCCGTATCCGCTCGACAAACCGGCGCAGCAGGCCCGGCCGTTGCGAGTGGAACTGGAATACGATGGCGCCGATTCGCTGCTGAGTCGCGCGTCGCTTGGCGACGCGCGTGCGTTGCTACGCATGCGACACGATGCCAGTGGTTGGGTGTTCGACCGGGGTACGGTCCGCGCCGACGGGCTGCCGGCGGGGCTGCCAGGACATCGCGGCCTGCGGCTCGAAGGATCGCTGGATCGCCTGGTGCTCGACGATTGGCTGGCGCTGGGCTCGGGTCGGCATGGCGGGGCGGAGGCGGGTATCGGTACCGCGGGCAAAGCCGGGGTGACGACGGTGCTCGATGCCGCCAACCTGCGAGTGGCGTCGCTGGATGTCTACGGGCTGCATTTCCGGGACGTGCGCGGCCTGCTGCAGTCCACCGGCGCGGACTGGCGGATCGATGTGACCGGGCCGGATGCGGCCGGCACGTTGATCATCCCACACGATCTGCGCGGCTCACGACCCTTCGTGGCACAGCTCGAGCGGCTGGCGCTGGTCAAGACCAAGGACGTTGCGGGAGCGGTGGACGCCGGTGGGGTGAAGGACGATTCCAGCGAGGATCAAGCGGATGATCCACGCGAATGGCCAAGCCTGCGTGCTTCGATCACGGACCTGAGTGTCGATGCGCATTCCATCGGTGCGGTGACGCTGCAGACCACGCGCACGGCCGAGGGCATGAAGATCGATGCGCTCACCGTGACCCAGGATGCCGTGCGGGGTGATGCCAGCGGCGAATGGGTCAAGAACAGCACCGGCGAACGCACCGACCTGCAGGTGAAAGTCGTGAGTACCGACGTGGCCAAGACACTGCGCGCGCTCAATTATTCGCCCGTCATGGAGGCGCAGCATGGCGAGGTGAGCGCCGAGCTGTCGTGGCCGGGCGGGTTTGCCGGGGATTTCATCGGCCGCGCGTCGGGTACCATCAAAGTGTCGGCCGAGCGTGGCCAACTGCTGAGCGTCCAGCCCGGCGCCGGCCGCATGCTGGGTCTGTTCAGCATTGGCGCGCTGCCGCGCCGGCTGGTGCTGGACTTCCGCGATCTGACCGACAAGGGTCTGAGCTTCGACAGCGTGCATGGCGATTTCGAGATGCGCGACGGCAATGCTTATACCAACAATCTGTTGCTGAGCGGCCCGGCGGTGGAGATCGGGATTGCCGGGCGTACCGGCCTGGGGACGCGCGACTACGATCAGACCGCGGTGGTGACGGGAGATCTGGGGGTGTCGCTGCCGGTTGCTGGCGCGCTGGCCGCGGGGCCCGCGGTGGGAGCTGCCATCCTGTTGTTCTCGCAGGTGTTCAAGGAGCCGCTCAAAGGCATTACGCGTGGCTATTACCGGATTACCGGTCCCTGGGACAATCCACTGGTGGAACGCGTGGATGCGGCGGAGGCCAGGAGCAATTCCAGTCTGTCGGGGGCGCCGGACCTGCAGGGTGCGCAGGTACCGGGTCAACATGAAACCGAAGCCTCGGCGTCCCGGCGCACGTCATTGCGGCGTGCCGCGCCTTAGAAGCGATGAGGGTGTTCGAACCATGCCACGTGCCGCCGTCATTCAGCTGACTTCCGGCCCCGAAGTGCAGGCCAACCTGTCCCAGGTGCGCGCGTTGCTGCTGCAGGCACGGGAACAGGGTGCCGTGCTGGCCGCGCTGCCCGAGAATTTCGCCATCATGGGGCGTAAGGAGAGCGCCAAGCTAGCCGTGGCGGAGCCATTCGGCGACGGCCCGATCCAGGAGTTCCTGAGCCGCAGCGCCCGTGAGCTGGGGCTTTGGTTGATCGCCGGCACCGTGCCGCTGCGTGTGCCGCACTCGCCGGACAAGGTTGCCGCCGCCTCGTTGGTGTTCGACGAACGCGGCAACTGCGTGGCCCGCTACGACAAGATTCATCTGTTCGATGTGGATATTCCCGAGCGCGAGGAGCGTTATCGCGAGTCGGCCACGGTGGCGCCCGGCAGTGCGCCAGTGGTGGTCGACACTCCGCTGGGGCGCCTGGGAATGGCGGTGTGCTACGACGTGCGCTTCCCCGAGTTGTTTCGCCGGCTGCAGGAGCAAGGCGCGCAGGTGCTGAGTGTGCCGTCGGCTTTCACTGTGCCCACCGGGCGGGCGCATTGGGAAGTCCTGTTGCGGGCGCGTGCGGTGGAAAATCTATGTTATCTGCTGGCCCCCGCCCAAGGCGGCTTGCACGCCAACGGCCGGGAAACCTATGGCGATTCCCTGCTGGTCGATCCCTGGGGTCAGGTGTTGGCGCGGGTTGCCGAAGCCGGACCAGGGGTTGCAGTCGCGGAATTCGACCCCAATGTCCAACAGGACCTGCGGACGCGATTTCCGGCACTGAGCCATAGGCGCCTGTAAGCGGCGCCTCGACCGGCGATTTGCAGTAGGCTTACGTCATTCGCGGCGCTCCGCCCGCCATTGCAAGGAAACCCATCGTTCATGCCCATTGCCGCCCCTCATTCCCCGGACCTGACCAACCCGGACCCGACCAACCCGCTGCATCTGGGGCTGCCGGGCCCGCTCGTCAGTCCGACGGCGCTGGACCTGGCGCGGCAGACCATTCTGGCGCCTTCGGGGTTGGACGATACGCGTCTTGCCGGGGTGCTAGGCAGCGTGATGGGCTACAGCGTCGATTATGCGGACCTGTATTTCCAATTGTGCCGCGACGAGTCCTGGTCGCTCGAGGACGGTATCGTCAAGGACGGCGCGCACAGCATCGAGCAGGGCGTAGGCGTGCGTGCGCTGGCGGGGGAGAAAACCGGCTTTGCCTACTCCGATGAAATTCTGCTGCCGGCGTTGACCGAAGCGTCGCATGCGGCCCGGGCGATTGCGCACAGCGGTGCGAACGGCGGCTTGCAGGCATGGCGTGCTGCCGCGGGGCACCAGTTGTACCTGCCCGTCGATCCGATCGAAGGGCTGAGCGATGTCGAGAAGGTACGACTGCTGGAGCGGATCGATGCCGAGGCGCGACGCATCGATCCACGCGTGAAACAAGTCATGGCCAGCTTGTCAGGTTCACACGAGGTGGTGCTGGTCATGGCCAGCGACGGTACCATGGCCGCCGACGTGCGGCCGCTGGTGCGCTTGAACGTTTCGGTGATCGTGGAGCAAGCCGGCCGGCGGGAACAGGGCTACGCCGGTACCGGCGGCCGCCATGGCTTCGCTCGATTCCTGGAAAACGATCGTTGGCAGGAACTGGTACGCGAAGCGGTGCGTGGCGCCCTGGTCAACCTGGAAGCGGTGGCCGCGCCAGCCGGCTCGATGACGGTGGTGCTGGGGCCGGGCTGGCCTGGCATCCTGCTGCACGAAGCCATCGGCCATGGTCTGGAGGGTGACTTCAATCGCAAAGGCACCTCCGCGTTCGCCGGCCGCATCGGAGAACAGGTGGCCTCGGAGCAATGCACGGTGGTGGACGATGGCACGCTGGGGTTGCGCCGCGGTTCGCTGAACATCGACGACGAAGGTACGCCGACCCAGTGCACCACGCTGATCGAAAACGGTGTGCTGCGCGGCTACCTCCAGGACAAGCTCAATGCGCGTCTGATGGGCGTCAAGCCCACTGGCAACGGGCGTCGCGAATCGTTCGCGCACATGACGCTGCCGCGCATGACCAATACCTACATGCTGCCTGGCAAGCACGATCCACAGGAAATCATCGGCTCGGTGCGCAAGGGACTGTATTGCCGCAACTTCGGCGGCGGCCAGGTGGACATCACTTCGGGCAAGTTCGTGTTCTCGGCGAGCGAGGCGTACCTGATCGAGGACGGCAGACTGACGGCACCGGTGCGGGGGGCCACCCTCATCGGTAACGGGCCCGATGTGTTGCGCCGGGTGGCCATGGTGGGCAACGACCTGAAGCTGGATGAGGGCGTGGGCACCTGCGGCAAGGAAGGGCAGGACGTGCCGGTGGGCGTCGGACAGCCCACGTTGCGCATCGATGGGCTCACGGTGGGTGGCACCGCTACGGATTGACCGCTACGAATGGTCTGTTGCGGACGGAGTCCGGGAGGGGGCGAGCGATCTTCAGCGTTCCCGCGCGCCGAGCGCGTCCGCATCGTCTTCCGCCGCTTCGTCGTCGGCGGCCTCCGATTCTGGCGGGGACTCCGCGGAGTCCTGGTCGGACAGGCTGGCATATTGCGCGGTTCCGGACAGTGGTACGGCGTCATCGTCCATCTCGCCCGGCGTGGCGCGGGTTCTCGACAGGCGCTCGTCGAAATACATGATCTCGTGCTGACCGATCTGCACCACGTCGCCATCGTTGAGAATACGGCGCCGTACCCGCTTGGAACGCACATAAATGCCGTTGGTGCTGTTCAGGTCTTCCAGCACGCACGAATGCGTCGTGGTGATGATCTGTGCGTGATGGCGGCTGATGTACTTGCTGTCGATCTGCAGATCGTTGTCGCTGGTGCGGCCGATGATAAAGCGGCCGACGGTCAGGTCGCGTTCGGCGATGGTGGCGCCATCGGTGCCCACCATGATGCGCCCCAGAACGATGCGCCGCTCGCCACGGGTGCCGTGCTGTGCCTGATGGTCGCGACTGCCGCTGCCGAAGTCGGCGTGCAGCGCCTGCAGTTTGGCTGAGCGCTCCGCATATTCCACCCATTGCATTTCGCCGATGGCGCTGCGTATGTCCTCGAGCTGCACCACGTCGCGGTCCTGGCCATAGGCCGACATCATGGCGGTATCGCACAGCGTGTTGATCAGGCGCGGAATGCCGCCGGTGTAGCGATAGATCAACGGATAGGTGTCGGTCGCGAAGATTTCACGGCCCTGCGAGCCGGCCACTTCCAGGCGGTGCTGGATGTAGGCCTCGGTGTCGCCGCGGGACAGCGGGGTGAGATGGAAGCGCAGGCGGATGCGCTGCGCCAGCTGCATCAGGCCCGGGGAATTGAGCTTGTCGTTGAGCTCGGGCTGGCCGGCCAGGATGATGCGCAATACCTTTTCCTTGGTGGTCTCGATGCCCGACAGCAGGCGCACTTCCTCCAGCACCTTGTTGGACAGGTTCTGCGCCTCGTCCACGATCAGCAGCACGCGCCGTCCGTTGGCGTACTGCTCGATCAGGAATTCGTTCAAGGTCGAGAGCAGCTCGGCCTTTTTCATCTTGAACGGCTGAAAGCCGAACTGCACCAGCACGGTTTGCAGGAATTCGATGGCCGAGACCTGGGTCTGGTTGATCTGCGCCACCACCACGTCCTTCTCCAGCTCCTTCAGGAAGGTTTCGATCAGGGTGGTCTTGCCCGAGCCGATTTCGCCGGTAATGACCACGAAGCCGTCGGTGAACCAGATGGTCGATTCCATGTACGCCTTGGCGCGCGCATGGTGTTTCGACAGGTACAGGAAAGCCGGGTCGGGGGTCAGCCGAAAGGGCAGTTCGTGCAGCTTGAACAGTTCTAGGTACATGGAAATCGCGAAGCTTGCGAGTGCCTTGCCGGGTTGGATGGGCCTGTTCGGGTTGTGTGGCGCGAGGGCATCTGAATCTCAGCCCTGCCAACCAGTTTACGGGCAACTTTGAGCCGACACAAAGAAACGTCGGCGGTCGCGCTGTCGGAAAAAGAACCGCGTCACGTCCTGGCCCACGGACAGGGGTGGAAGCGACAGTCCTGGGAAAGGACAGCTGCGCAGCGGCATGGTTCCGGGCATCGCCCGCGCGGTCGTGGCGCGTGCCGGTGGCCGGCCCGGCCCGGCATGGAAGGGGTCAGCCCAGCTTGAGTTTCAACAGCGCACGCAAGGCCCGGTCCCGGGCGGCCGCTGAAGGCGCGGTGACGGTGCAGTGGCCCAGCTTGCGGTTGGGGCGGGGTTCCTTGCCATAGCTGTGGAAATGCACTCCAGGCACTTTCAGGATACGTTCCAGCGAGGGGATGGTGCCGATGAAGTTGAGCATGGCGGAATGGCCGATGGCGCGGGTGCTGCCCAGCGGCAGCCCGAGGATGGCGCGGATATGGTTCTCGAACTGGCTGGTCTGCGCGCCCTCGATGGTCCAGTGCCCCGAGTTGTGGACTCGGGGAGCCATTTCGTTGGCGATCAGCCGGCCGCGCTGCACGAAGAATTCAATGGTCAGGATGCCGGCGTAGTCGAAGTGCCGCAGCAGGCGCTTCAGATAGGTTTCAGCCTGCTTTTGCAGCGTCGCATGCTGGTAGGGCGCGATCGAGTAACGCAGTATGCCCGCCGCATGGGTGTTGGCGGAGAGCGGATAGCAGCGCGTCTCGCCGCGAGTGCTGCGCACGCCGATGATGGAGACTTCGCGACTGAAGTCGATGAAGCCTTCGTAGATCAGGGAGACCGAGCCGAGCGTATCCCATGCCGCCCGCAGGTCGGCCGGTTTGCGCACGTAGAACTGACCCCGGCCGTCGTATCCCAGGCGTCTGGTCTTGAGTACGCCCGGGATGCCTATGCTGGCCGCGGCGCGCTGCAAATCCTCGAAACTGTCGACTGCCGCGAACGGCGGCGTGGGAATCTTGAGCTGCCGGAAGAGAGTCTTTTCGTGCAGACGGTCCTGCGAAGCTCCGAGTGCCGCCGGCGGCGGCAGGAACGGACGCTTGGCCGCGATGGCGGTGACAGCATCGACCGGCACGTTCTCGACATCGAAGGTGATGACGTCGACTTCCTGCGCGAGGTCGGCCAGGCGCCGGGGATCGTCGAAGGCTCCCGGTACGATATGACCGACTTGCGCGCCGGGCGCATCCGGACTCTGGTCGAGGAAGGAGAAGCGCAGTCCCAGAGGATAGCCCGCCAAGGCCAGCATGCGTCCCAGCTGGCCGGCGCCGATGATGCCGATTCTCATGCGTGCGGAATGACCGATGGAGCGACCGAAGGGTCGGGGTGGGCCAGCACGCTGGCGGTCTGATCGCTGCGGAACTGATCCAGTGCCTCGCGAATCGTCGGGTACTTGTTGGCCAGGATCGCGGCTGCCAGCAACGCGGCGTTGGTGGCGCCGGCCTGGCCGATGGCCAGCGTGCCCACGGGAATGCCGGCCGGCATCTGGACGATGGACAGCAGCGAGTCCATGCCGTTGAGGGCTTTGGATTGTACCGGTACGCCGAGTACCGGCAGCGTGGTCTTGGATGACGTCATGCCCGGCAGGTGGGCGGCGCCGCCCGCTCCGGCGATGATGACCTCCAGGCCGCGGTCTCGCGCCGCGCTGGCGTACTCGAACAACAGGTCGGGGGTGCGATGGGCCGAAACCACGCGCGTCTCGAACGCAACGCCAAGGCGCTGCAGCGTGTCCGCCGCGGGCCGCAGGGTCTCCCAGTCCGAGCGCGAGCCCATGATGATGCCAACCAGCGGCGTGCCAGCGTTAGATTTCATACATGAATTATATCAGGTGGGGCTGTCGAAGCCGACCGCGGCGGCTGGCCGCCAACGCAGTCAGTCCTCCAGCATGCAACCGCGCAGCGCGCGGAACAGCTCCCGGGATGACTTCAGCGGCAGTTGCTCCCGATGTTCCCGCGCGGCGCGTTCCATCAACGCCGTCAAGGTGCGCAAAGTGGCCGGATCGAGCGGCTTGGGACACTCGGCCACGAACTGATCCAGGGCCGGGCGACCTTCACGGACCAGGCGGTCGCGCCATTGTTCCAGGCGTCGAAAACGCATGGCGGCGACACGTTCGCGCTCATGCCGGGCCGCCAGCGCGGCGCGAATCGGTTCGGCGTCGATCTTGCGCATCAATTTGCCGATGTACTGTTTTTGCCGGTACAGCCCGCCGTGAGCAGTGATACGCCGGGCCAGCAGCACCGCGTCGCGCAGGGTTTCAGGCAATGGCAAGGCGTCGAACTCGTTGTCGGGCAGTTCGATCAGCGCCTCGCCCAGCGCCTGCAGATCGTCGCTGTGGCGTTTTCTGGCGCTTTTGCTGGGAGGTTCCAGCTCGGTTTCGGGGGTGGGTGCGGCGCGGCGCGGCATGGAGATACACGGTGACAGGATGCCCGCAGCATAAAGCGCCCCGCGCCAATCCAAAAGCCCGCAGGGCACCTGTTAAGATTCCGTTCTCATGTCACAACTCACTCCTACTTCGACGGGCGCCGCTGGCGAACTGCTCAGCCAGGCGGATCTGGAAACCTTGGTGACCCTGGCGCTCGATGAGGCCAGGCGCCTGGGAGCCACTGAGGCCGAGGCGGCGGTCAGCGCCGACACCGGGCTGTCGGTCACGGCGCGACTGGGCGCGGTGGAAACATTGGAATATCAGCGCGACCGCGGCATGGGGGTGACCCTGTATCGAGGCAAGCGCAAGGGCTCGGCCAGTACCGCGGATCTGAGCGCCAAGGCGATTCGGGAAACCGTGGCCAAGGCATTCAGCATCGCAGGCTTCACGGCGGAGGATGCGTGCGCCGGCCTGCCGGAGGCCGGGGACCTGGCACGAGACATTCCCGACCTGGATCTGTCGCACCCCTGGGACATCGAGCCGGACCAGGCTCGCGATCTGGCCGTCGCTTGCGAAGCCGCCGCGCTGGCGGTCGACAAGCGCATAGGTAATTCCGAGGGCGCGACGCTGTCGAGCCATCGTGGCGTGCGGGTCCTGGGTAATTCGCTGGGGTTTCTCGGTGGCCTCGCCAGCACGGTGCATAGCTTGAGCTGCGTAGTGGTGGCGCAGGCCGATGGCGAAATGCAGCGTGACTACTGGTACAGCTCGGTACGGGACTGGCGGGAACTGGAGGCCGGCGATGTGATCGGCCGCACCGCGGCGCAGCGCGCCCTGCGACGTCTCAACGCACGTAAGCTGGCGACGACGGCCGCGCCGGTATTGTTCGTGCCGGAGTTGGCGCGAGGCTTGATCGGGCACTTCCTCGGCGCGATCCGTGGCGGCAGCCAATATCGCCGCGCATCGTTCCTGTTGGATGCGGCGGGGCAGCAGGTGTTCCCGGACTGGATGCGGATTTCCGAGCGGCCGCATATCCCCAAGGCGTTGGGCAGCGCCCCTTTCGACAGCGAGGGAGTGGCGACCCGCGATCGTGAACTGGTGCAGGGCGGGGTGCTCGACGGTTACGTGCTCGGCACCTATTCAGCGCGCAAGCTGGGTTTGAGGACCACCGGCAATGCCGGCGGCGTGCACAATCTGATCGTCGCGCCCGGCAACGATGGTTACGAGGCGTTGCTGAAAAGGATGGGCCGAGGCCTGGTGGTCACCGAGCTGATGGGACAGGGCATCAATGGGGTCACCGGCGATTATTCGCGTGGTGCCGCCGGTTTCTGGGTGGAGGATGGCGCCATCGCTTATCCAGTCCACGAAATCACCATTGCCGGCAATCTGCGCGACATGTTCAAACAGATCGTGGCCGTGGGCAGCGATGTCGATGCGCGCGGTGGCGTGCGCACCGGCTCGATCCTGATCGAGCGCATGACCATCGCGGGCGCTTGACGCCGGACAGACAGACGCCGATAGCCGAGCCGCAACGCTACTGTTCTTCCACCAAGTCGCGCAGGGTCTTGCCCTTGAAGCTGTCCTTCAAGGATTGTTCCGCCCGGCGCGCGGCGTCAACCGCTGGAGCGATGTCCCGAATCCGTCCCAGGCGGGGGCCGGCCATGTCGTTGCGGATGGCGTCGAATACATCGGCCAGCTCGATGACCGCGGGATCGCGCGCCGGCAACCAGGTGTCATCGTCGGCGACGATCAGCAATTGGCGCTGTTCCAAGGCCGTCATGATGGGGCCGAGCGCCGCCCCCGGCAGTTCCAGGTGTTCGGCCAGCCGGTTCGTGCTCCAGCGTGGCCGGGCCGAGCCGAAATCGCTGACGATCAAATACATGATGGACAGGGCAACGCGCTCGCGCAGGCCGGCATTGAGCTGAATTTCTCCGCGGCCCGGCCTGAGGTACTGGGGGTTCTGCACGTAGAAGGCGAGCTGCGCGCCGAGCAGCAGCACCAGCCATGAGGCATACAGCCAGATCAGCGCCACGATCACGATGGCGAAACCGGCATAGATCACCAGGGTGCCGCCGGTGGTCTTGACGAAAGAGGCGAATATCAACCCGGTGGCGAGCCAGCCGATGCCGGCCGCGATCCCGCCGATCAGCGCCGCGCGCAGTGCTACGCGTGTGTTGGGTATGAAGGCGTACAGGAAGGTGAAGACGCAGATCACCAGCACATAGGGCGTCAGCCGCCCCAGCCATACCATCAGCGTGCCGAACGGTTCGTATTGTGAAATGCCCTGGACCACGGTGCTGCTGCTCATCGAGGCCAGCAGACCCAGCGCTCCGACCAGCAGGGCCGGTCCAATCACCATCACGCTCAAGTACTCGCTGAAGCGCCGGCCCAGACTGCGCGGCTGATCGACACGCCAGACGAAGTTGAAGCTTTCCTCGACCTTCTGCACCATGGAAATGACGGTGTACAGCAGGAAGATCAGGCCGATCGAGCCGAGCACGCCGCTGCGCACGTTGTCCACGAATTGCATGACCTGATTGGTCAGATCGAAGGCCTTGTCGCCCAGGGGCTCCAGGAAGCTGTACAGCACCGGCTCCAGCTGGCGGTGGAAGCCCAGGCCCTTCAGGACCGAGAACGACAGCGCGATCAACGGCACGATGGACAGCAGCGTGGTGTAGATCAGGCTCATGGCGCGCAGCGTCAGGTCGCCGCGCATCACGTCACGGATCAATGCATAGGGATAACGCAGGATGCGCGTCAGCAGCCACACGGGCTTACCGATCAAGGAATCGGGAGGCTCGAATACCCAGCGTTCGAGGCGGGCTGTCAGCAGCTCTATCATGTGACTCCTAGAGGCGCGTCGCGGTAACGAACTTTCATGCCGGGAGCCCGCCCGCCGCCGGTCATTCGATCAGGCGACGCAGTGCCTCGGCATACTTTTCGCTGGTCTTCGCGATGATGTCGGCAGGCAGCTTGGGGCCGGGGGCGCGCTTGTTCCAATCCAGCGTCTCGAGATAGTCGCGCACGAACTGTTTGTCGAAGCTGGGCGGGCTGATGCCCGGTCGGTAGGTGTCCATCGGCCAGAACCGCGAGGAGTCCGGAGTCAGCGCTTCGTCGATCAGGGTCAGCCGGCCCTGGGTGTCGACGCCGAACTCGAATTTGGTGTCGGCGATGATGATGCCGCGTTGGCGCGCGTGCTCGGCGGCATGCTGATACAGCGCGATGGCCGTCGAGCGGACCTGCTCCGCGAGTTCCGGGCCGATGGCGGCGGTCACGTCGGCGAAGCTGATGTTCTCGTCGTGCTGGCCCTGTGGTGCCTTGCTGGACGGGGTGAACAGCGGCTGGGGCAGCCGGTCGGCCTGGCGCAGGCCGGCGGGCAACTGGATACCGCACACGCTGCCGCTGGCCTGATAGTCCTTCCAGCCCGAACCGATCAGGTAACCCCGTACCACGGCTTCCACCGGCAGGGCGCGCAGCCGTTGCACCACCATGCTGCGGTCGGCGATCCGGGCTCGTTCGTCCGCATCGGGGACTGCCCGTTGCAGCGGAAAGTCGGTCAAGTGATTGCCGATGAGGTGCCGGGTGCCATTGAACCAGAAGCGTGAAATCCGGGTCAGAACACTGCCCTTGCCCGGAATCGGATCCGGCAGCACCACGTCGAAGGCGCTGAGCCGGTCGGTGGTCACGATCAGCATGTGCGCGTCGTCCACCGCGTAAATGTCCCGTACCTTGCCTCGGTGGATCAGCTGCAGGCCACGCAGATTGGACTCGAACAGCGGCGGGGAAGCGGGTATGGCGGACATTGCGGGCCTTGCGGTTGAAGAACGGGAAGATTCGCGGTCGGCGGGGCTGGCCGCTGTTACCATTGTCGATTGAATTTCACACTTGGGGTGGATTGTCGCAGCGGCCCCCCCGGACCTTCAAGCCGAGCTGATCTGGATTTGACCTGGACGTGATTGGGACATGATTTGGCAGGGCAAAGCATTGGGGGCGCTGGTTGGCGGAGTCGCGGCCGGTCCGGTCGGGGCGCTGTTCGGCGCCTTCATCGGCCATCTGCTGGACTCGCAGGCCGAACAACGCCTGCGCGGCGCCGCGGCCGGCCCCACTTCCATCGGGGTTCAGGAAGCGTTCTTTCGCGCCACGTTTCAGGTGATGGGGCACGTGGCGAAGGCCGATGGCCGGGTGTCGCAGGAGGAAATCCGGGCGGCGCGCGCCATGATGAACGAGCTGCGCCTGGGCGAGCGCGAGGTGCAATTGGCCATCGAGCTGTTCACCCAGGGCAAGGCCGCCAATTTCCCGCTGGATCAGACCTTGCTGCAATTGCGGCGAGTGTGCCGCAACCGGCCCGATCTGTGGCGCATGTTCGTACAGATTCAAGTGCAGTCGGCGCTGTGGAGCGGTGGCCTGCACCCGGCGGCTCGCACAGTACTGACGCGGGTGTGCGGTGCGCTGGACATATCGGCGTACGAGCTGGTGCAGATGGAGGCGCTGCTGCGAATGCAGCAATCGGCACGGCAGCCGCAAGCAGAGCGTGCGCAGGTGGATAAAGTGGCGCAGGCGTACCAGGTGCTTGGCATCGAGCCCAGCGCCAGCGATGGTGAGATCACCAAGGCCTATCGCCGCCTGATGAACCAGAATCATCCGGACAAGCTGCATGCCAAGGGCCTGCCGGAGTCGATGATGAAAGTGGCTGAAGAAAAGACGCGCCAGATCCGTGCCGCCTATGAAGTGCTGCGCGCGGCGCGTGGGTTGAAATAGCTGGAACGGTGAGAGGTTGCCGGTGAGCAGTATGTCGAATGCATCCCCCCTGACGTCCCCCATGACATCCCCGCTGACAGCATGGATTGCGCCATCGATCCTGTCGGCCGATTTTGCGCGCCTGGGTGACGAAGTGACGGCCGTGCTGGCGGCGGGCGCCGACAGCATTCACTTCGATGTCATGGACAATCATTACGTGCCCAACCTCACCATCGGTCCGCTGGTGTGCGAGGCGCTGCGCAAGCATGGCGTCACCGCGCCGATCGACGTGCATCTGATGGTGCGTCCGGTGGACCGGCTGATTCCGGATTTCGCCAAGGCCGGCGCCAGTTGGATCAGTTTCCATCCCGAAGCCAGCGACCATGTGGACCGGACCTTGGGATTGATCCGCGAGCATGGCTGCCGGCCGGGGCTGGTATTCAATCCAGCCACGCCGCTCAACTGGCTGGACCATGTCATGGACAAGGTGGACATGATCCTGATCATGTCGGTGAACCCGGGATTCGGCGGGCAGCAGTTCATTCCCTCGGCGCTGGCCAAGCTGGCGGCGGTGCGGCAACGCATCCAGGCCAGTGGGCGGGAAATCCGCCTCGAGATCGATGGGGGAGTGAAGGTCGACAATATCGGCGCCATTGCCGGCGCGGGGGCCGATACCTTCGTGGCGGGCTCGGCCATTTTCGGCGCCAAGGATTACCAGGCAACCATCGCGGCGATGCGCGCCGAGATCGCCAAGGCGCGCACCGTCGTCAATCAATCCTCGTCGTCGAAATCGTCGTCGTCATCGTCCTGACGGCTCGACGCGGCGCCACGACTGCTCGAGGTCGCGGTGGCCAGCGGCGGCTTGGCTTTCATCTTCGGGCGCGCACCATAGACCACGATGGTCTTGCCGGTGGCGCGCAACAGGCCCTGGTCCTCCAGCACCTTGAGTACGCGGCCCGCCATTTCCCGCGAGCAGCCCACCAGGCGCGACAGCTCCTGCCGGCTCACCTTGATCTGCATGCCTTCCGGGTGCGTCATGGCGTCGGGTTCGCTGCACAGGTCCATGATGGCGTGCGCCACGCGGCCGGTGACATCGACGAACGCCAGGTCGCCGAGTTTGCGATTGGTGCGGTCGAGACGGGTGGCGAGCTGGGTGGCCAGTTCGAACACCAGACCCGGGCTTTCCGCCGCCAGCTGGCGGAAGCGGGGGTAGGTCATTTCGGCCAGCTCGCATTGCTGCCGGGTGCGCACCCAGGCGCTGCGGGTGGGTTGTTCATAGAACAGACCCATCTCACCGAAGAACTGTCCCTTGTTCAGGTAGGCCAGCACCATTTCGTTGCCTTCCTCGTCCTCGATCATCACCTCGACCGAGCCGCTGACGATGTAGTACAGCACGTCGGGCAGATCGCCGGCATGGATGACCACCGTCTTGGACGGCACCGTACGGATTCGGCAATAGCTCAGAAACCGGTTGATCGCGGGAATATCACTCAATGGCCTTGCGCCTTCTTCCATTACTGATCCCCTGGCTGGCGTGATTAAATTGCGACAGCGTCGATATCTGCGCGCCTTTTAATACAGTATGCGCCCCCACCGCAAGTATTTGAATGTTCAGGCACTAGTTTTCCAACGAGTCGTGCCAGAGCTCGATGGGCATGAAGCATCAGGGGCACATGGATGTGCCCCCGCCGCCGCAGGGCTCGGCGGTGCCTTCAGCGAAGCATCGCTTCGCTCCGCCGAGCGGGTGGCCAAGGATGGACACCCAGGGCTTGCGCGCAGCAGGGACTGCGCAGCGCAATGCGAGCGAGCAGCAAAAGCCACGCCTTTTGATGCGAGCTCTCGGGGCGGACACGAGTCCGATCCCGAGAGACTAAACTAGATCCAGTAGGCGGTGCGCGTCATCAGCCGTGCGGTCAACTTCATCAGCGCGCGCGCATAAACAGGCAGTTCCGCACCGCCGGCCAGGCGTGCGTTGTCGCCATGCCGTGCCTCGTCGTCACTCATCTGGCGAATGATGGCGCGTGTGCGCTGATCACCGTGCGGCAGCAGCCGCAGGTGGCTGTCCAGGTGTTCGACCACCTGTCGTTCAGTCTCGGCCACGAAGCCGAGACTGGTCTTGTCACCGGCCAGACCGGCGAGTGCGCCGATCGCGAACGACCCGGCGAACCATACGGGGGCGAGCAGGCTGGTCCGACCGCCGAGCTCCTCGACGCGGGTGGCGCACCAGGCCAGGTGATCGGTTTCTTCGCGGCCGGCCTCGGTCAGCGCGGCCCGGGTGGCGGGATTGGCGGCCACGGCGGCCTGGCCCTGGTAGAGCGCCTGCGCGGCTATTTCGCCGGAATGGTTCACCCGCATCAGGGCCGCCACCTGCCGCCGGTCGGCAGGCCGGTCCACGGATTCGGCGATGCCCTCGGCCGGGTAGGGGCGGCCTGCGCGGGGATGGCCAAACAAGGTGCGCAGGGCCTGGTCGGCCGGTTCGATCAGCCGGTCCAGCAGGGTCGGGGTGCGCTCGGCGGAAGGGGCCGGGGAAGTGGAAAAGGCTGCCATGACCACATTATATATATCGGCCGGAAAACCCCCATCTGCCGCCGGTCCGCCGCTGTCCCGGAGGCCGGGATGAACGGATGGTTTGCAAAGCCCCGACTCGTCCTTTAGACTTGCCGGCCTTTTCGCCCCTGGCGAGAGATTTTCCCGGAGAATTCAATGAGAACCGTATTTGCCAACGAGGCTACGGTGCGCCGTGATTGGTACGTGGTGGATGCCACGGGTAAGACCTTGGGCCGCTTGGCGTCGGAGCTTGCTACCCGCCTGCGCGGCAAGCACAAGGCTTCCTATACCCCGCACGTCGATACCGGCGACAACATTATCGTGCTGAACGCTGGCAAGGTGCATGTCACCGGCCAGAAGCTGACCGATAAGTTCTACCATCATCACACCGGGTACATGGGCGGCCTGAAGTCGACCAGCCTGGAAAAGCTGCTGGACAAGCACCCGGAGCGCGCGCTGGAATTCGCCGTCAAGGGCATGCTGCCGAAGAACTCGCTGGGTCGCAAAATGTTCAAGAAGCTGCACGTGTTTGCCGGCTCCGAACATCCGCATTCCGCTCAGCAACCCAAAGCCCTGGAAATCTGAGCGCGGCGCGCCCAGATCCGTTTCCGACACTAGCGAAACCAAACACTTATGCCGATCTCCTCCAACTACGGCACCGGGCGTCGCAAGACCTCCACCGCCCGTGTTTTCCTGCGGCCCGGCTCGGGCAGCATCACGGTCAATGACCGCCCGCTCGACCAGTTCTTCGGCCGCAAGACCGCGCGCATGATCGTGCGTCAGCCGCTGGAATTGGTGCAGTTGGAAGGCAAGTTCGACGTCAGCGTCACGGTGAAGGGCGGCGGCACCACTGGCCAGGCCGGTGCGATTCGTCACGGTTTGACCCGTGCTCTGATGGAGTACGACGAGACCCTGCGCAAGCCGTTGCGCGATGCCGGTTACGTGACCCGCGATGCCCGTGAGGTGGAGCGTAAGAAGGTCGGCTTCCGCAAGGCCCGCCGCGGCACTCAGTTCTCCAAGCGTTAACCGCTCTGCTGGGGGATCGTCTAGCGGTAGGACTACGGACTCTGACTCCGTCAACCTAGGTTCGAATCCTAGTCCCCCAACCAATAAAGCCCGCTTCTGCGGGCTTTATTCGTTGGGGTGCGTTTTTTAATGCGCGAAGGTCGGACTCCCTGTCACGACCTTCGCGGCATCAGGGGAAAAAACGTGGTTTTTCCCCTGATGCAGCAACGCCACCTGCGGCGGCGGGCACAGCCCCTGTGCCTGGTTCGGACCAAGAGGAAGAACGGACCTTGCATTGCGCGGTCCTGGGCTGCGCCTATCGGCGGGGCACAGTTCCTGTGCCTGGTTCGGAACCAAGAAAAAGAACGGACTTTGCACTGCGCAGTCCTGTGCCTGATTCAGAGGGCATTGAGCTGCGTCGTCGACGTATTTGCTTGCTTCCTTGCTCAAGGGGGATGCGAGTACCGGTATCCGTAGTTAGGGGCGCAGGGATGTGCCCCGCCGCCGCAGGGTTCGGCGGTGCCTCGCAGCGAAGCACCGCTTCGCTCCGCCGAACGGGCGCACCTGGATGTGCGCCCGGGGCTTGCGCGCAGCACGGATAGCGCAGCGCAATGCCGATCCCGAGGTTCAAAGAATACGGACCCCGGTGCCCGTGCGTCCGTAGGGACGACTTATCGGGGTAGTTACGTACCCGCTTGCGGCAGAACGCGCACACCGGAGTCCGTGCCGAGGATCAGCACGTCGGCGGGGCGACGAGCGAACAACCCAACGGTGACCACACCGGCGATCTGATTGATCGCGTCTTCCATGGCGATGGGATCGGTGATGCTCAGGTGGTGCACGTCGAGGATCTGGTTGCCGTTGTCGGTGATGACTCGTTCGCGCCAGACCGGCATGCCGCCCAGCTTGCCCAGCTGGCGGGCCACGTAGGAGCGAGCCATCGGGATCACTTCCACCGGCAAGGGGAACTTGCCGAGCACGTCGACCAGCTTCGAGTCGTCGGCGATACAGACGAAGCGCCGGGAAGCGCCGGCCACGATCTTCTCCCGCGTCAGCGCCGCACCCCCCCCTTTGATCAGTCGCAACTGCCGGTCGGATTCGTCGGCGCCGTCCACGTACAGGTCCAGGTCGCCGCTGCTGTTCAGGTCGAAGACCTCGATGCCATGCTGCTTCAGGCGTCCGGTGGAGGCCTCCGAGCTCGATACCGCCCCCCGGATGCGCAACTTCCGCGCAGCCAGCGCGTCGATGAAATGGTTGACCGTGGAGCCGGTCCCGACTCCGATGACGGTGTTCTCCTCGACGTAGTCGAGGGCTGCGAGTGCGGCTTGCTGCTTCTTCCGGTCGGCGCTCATGACGGTGCTCCGATGAACCTGGGCGCGTGAAATGACTGTTTTTCCAGCGCCGGAAACGACTGTGCCCGCTTTCGCGGGCACAGTCTTCATCAACATCAGCAAGAAGAAATTTACTTCTTCTTGGCAGCCTTCTTCTTGGTGCCTTTCTTCTTTGCCGATTTCTTAGCTTTAGTTGCCATAGTCTTTAGTCTCCATGTCGAGTTAGTCCGGGCGCAGTATATACATAAATTGAAAATGCGTAGCAAGAGGTGTATGCGAAATTATTGCCGGAGGTCACACTGCAACTCGACACCGCGGCTCACACCAGCGAGCGGACGAACTCGAATTCCGACTTGGTCACCGGCGTGATCGACAGTCGATTACCCCGCCTCAGCACCACCATGTCCTTCAGTTTGCCCTTCTCATACTTGCGCAGTTCATCGAGTGCGACGATGCGGTCGAACTTGCGTTCCAGCTTCACGTCGACCGCATACCAGCGCGGCGCATCGGCCTTGCTGGCGGGATCGTAGTGGTGGTCCTTGGGGTCGAAAGCGGTCTTATCCGGGTAACCCTCGCGCACCACTTTCACGATGCCGGCAACGCCAGGAACCTCGCAGCTGGAGTGATAGAACAGCGCCAGGTCGCCCTCCTGCATGCTGCGTAGGTAATTGCGGGCCTGGAAATTACGTACGCCGTCCCAACCGGTGGTGCGGCTCTTGGCCTTGGCCAGGTGGTCGATGCTGAAAGTGCCGGGTTCGGACTTCATGAGCCAGTAGTTCATTCGGGACCTGCAAAGTGTGGGCGATGGGTTCAGGGACGTAGGCTGGGATAACAGCGGCGCTCGGTGATTACCGCGTCCAGCGGCACATCCCAGGGTTGTGCCGGCAGATGCTCGACACGCTGGAATTCGTAGGCGATGCCGATCAAGCGTGGCCGCCGCCATCGGCGGTCGCCCCGGAGGTGGCGCAGCCGACGGTCGTAGAATCCGGCGCCATTGCCCAGGCGTGTGCCATGGGGATCGACCGCCACCAGCGGCACCAGGATCAGATCGAGTTCACGCACCTGGATGCGATTGGCATGGTGCGGGTCCGGTTCGCGAATGCCGAAGGCGCCGCAACGCAACGGGGTTGTGGCATCGAAGCTCAGAAACTCCATGCGGCCGCGGCGGACTTGCGTGACGACCGGCAGGAACAGACGGCAATGCCGGCGGCGCACCAGTTCCAGGGTCTCGGCAAGGTCGGCTTCGTGTCCATGGCTGAGGTAGGCGGCGACTCGCCGGCCCGGGCGCAACCAGCGCTGTTGATCCAGGATGCGGGCGATGCTTTCGGCGGCGCGGCGCTGATCGGCGACGCTGACGGCACGCCGGCGGGTACGCATTTCGCGACGCAGCTTGTTACGGTCGACAGGGGAGGTCGCATCCATGGCGAGAGGAGCAACTCTTGCTTTGCTTGAGGGCGGCGCCACCCGCTTGTGCCGTCATGAGCCATTGCTCTCGACACGGAGCAATAGGTGGGACCCAGCCACGACAGCTTCAGGCTTTCCGTTCGGGACGGACTTGCACAAGGCCGGCGTGAAACCAAGCCCCGGGGTATTAAACATTAGGGTCGAGAGGTAACCCGACACATGTCGAACACCGCAGGCGGCGCCATAAACCAAAACCATTGTCCACGGGCGATCCACAACCGGTCCCTGGCCGCAACCAGCCAGCCGCCGTCGCCAACCAGCGGCTTTAGAGATCGATCTGCTGGCCTTTGACCAGCGCCGCCTCGACGCGTTCACGCATCTGGCGGATCTGCGGCGCGACTTCGTTGTCGACCGCGCCGCGATTCCGAACCTTCAGCAGCTCATTGGCCAGGTTCAGAGCGGCCATCACCGCGATCCGATCCAGTCCGATGATATTGCCAGCGTCACGGATCTCGCGCATCTTGGCGTTGAGGTATTCGGCCGAATCCAGCAGTTCCGAGCGCTCCTCGGGCAGGCAGGCCACCTGGTATTCCTTTTCCAGGATTCGCACACTGACTCGTACCGTCCGGTCGGTCATGCGCCGTGCTCCATTGCTTTGAGGCGTCCGATCATTGCTTCCACCCGCGCCCGTACCTGCTCGTTCTTCTGCAGCAAGGTGGTGCGTTCGGTCATCAGGCTGTCGAGGCGCTGGCGAAGCGCTCGATTCTCTTCCTTGAGCTGCGTCACCACGGTGACGAGTTCGTCAAGGCGCTGCTCGAAGAGCTTGAGCTCCTGGCCGACCGTGGATTTGTGGCTGGATTCACTCACGCGGGCGATTATGCTGCAGGGCTTCCGGTGCGGTCAAACGACTTTCCCGCCGCGCTGCGCGCGGGTCCGATTCCGAGTTTGAAGTGCTACCATAACCAGCATGTTGCAAGTGACTTTTACCGAAATCGCTCAGCTGCTGCGCAGCGCCGGTTCGGCCATCCCGACCGCCGAAGGCCACGGTTGTCTGAGCGGCGCGCTGTGCATGAGCGCCGACTATTCCCTCGATCGCTGGCTGGCCGAGATCGTGCCGGCCGAAGACGAGACCGAAACGGGGCGTGTGGCCGACGACGTCAGGCAGCCGCTGAGTCTGCTGTTCGCCGACACGTTGAGTGCGCTGCGTGGTGATGCGATGGAGTTCGAGCCATTGTTGCCCGATGACGACGTCCCGCTGGAACAGCGCACGCTGGCGCTGTCGCAATGGTGTCAGGGCTTTCTGTACGGTTTCGGTTCGGTGCGCAAGGTGCGGGCCGAGGAATTGCCCAACAGCATCGATGAGGTGCTGCACGACCTGGCCGACATCAGCCGTGCCGAGGTCGATGTGACCGAGGCCGGCGAGGAACAGGAGCAGTCGTACAGCGACCTGGTGGAATACCTGCGCGCCGGCGTACAGCTGGTGCATGACGAACTGGTGCTGGTGCGGGCCGGCGAAGCGGACTCCCGTGCCGATTCCGCCATGGACTACGACATCGACGCCGCCGGCGACGATACCGGGTCCGATGTGGCCGATGACTTCGATTCCGGCCACGACCACCCCTCCGGTGGGGTGCCGCCGGGCCGGATACCCCCTGGCCGGGTACATTGACGCGCCGCGCCAGTCGTTTCCCAAAGGTACTATGCGTAAAGCCGAGTTCGTCCGCCGCCGCCGCCAGTTGATGAAAATGATCGGCAAGGGCGGCATCGTCATCCTGCCCGCCGTTCCCGAGCAGCCGCGCAACAGCGATGTGCTGTATCACTATCGTCCGGACAGCGATTTCCATTACCTCACCGGCTTTCCCGAACCCGAAGCGGTGGCGGTCCTGATCCCGGGGCGTTCGCAGGCCGAGTACGTGCTGTTCGTGCGCGATCGCGACCCCGCGCGTGAAACCTGGGATGGCCGCCGCGCCGGCCCGGAAGGCGCCACGCGTGACCATGGTGCCGACGACGCTTTCCCGATCAGCGATATCGACGACATCCTGCCCGGGCTGATGGAGAACTGTTCGCGTGTCTACTACACCATGGGCGTGCACCCGGACTTCGACCAGCGGGTGATCGGCTGGGTCAATGGCTTGAAGACCCAGGCCCGTACCGGCATCCAGCCGCCGCAGGAATTCGTCGCCCTGGACCATTTCCTGCATGACATGCGGTTGTTCAAGTCGCGCCCGGAGCTGGCGGCGATGCGGGAGTCGGCGCGGATCGCGGTGGCGGCACACCTGCGCGCCATGCGTTTCGCCCGGCCAGGACGCATGGAATACCAGGTGATGGCGGAGCTGCTGCATGAGTTCCACAGCAACCAGGCGGATATCTCCTACCATCCCATCGTCGGCGGCGGCGCCAACGGTTGCATCCTGCATTACCACGAGAATGCCGACTCGCTGAAGGATGGCGAACTGCTGCTGATCGACGCGGGTTGCGAGTACCAGCTGTATGCCTCGGACATCACCCGTACCTTTCCGGTCAACGGCCGGTTCACGCCGGAGCAACGCGCGCTCTACGAAGTAGTGCTGGAAGCGCAACACGCCGCCATCGCCAAGACCCTGCCGGGCAATCACTGGAACGAACCGCACGAGGCGGCGGTGAAAGCCATCACCCAGGGACTGGTCAAGCTGGGCCTGCTCAGCGGCAAGGTGCCGCAGCTGATTCGCGATGGCGCCTATCGCAAGTTCTACATGCATCGCACCGGGCATTGGCTGGGGCTCGATGTACACGACGTGGGCGACTACAAGGTGGGCGAGCAGTGGCGTGTGCTCGAGGCGGGCATGGCCATGACGGTGGAACCCGGCATCTATATTCCGGCCGGCACTCAGGGGGTGGCCAAGCGCTGGTGGAACATAGGGATTCGTATCGAGGACGACGTGGTGGTCACCGACGGCGGCAACGAAGTGTTGACCGCCGACCTGATCAAAGAGGCGGACGCCATCGAGCGCTGGATGCAGGCGGCATGATGACGGGCGGGCGTCCCTCCGGCGGCAACTCCGACGTCAGCGAGGCGCAGCCGTGCAAGTAGATATCGCCATCGCCGGCGGCGGCCTGGTCGGTGCCAGTCTGGCACTGGCCCTGGCCCAGTTGGATCTCAAGGTGCTGCTGATCGAGGCGCATCCGCTCAGTGTGGCGGCGTCACCCAGTTTCGACGACCGCACCACGGCACTATCCAACGGCAGCCGCCGTATCTTCGAGGCGCTCGGGGTCTGGCCCTTGATCGAGCGCGAGGCCACGCCGATTCGGCGCATCCATGTGTCGGACCAAGGGCGTTTCGGTTTCGCGCGCCTGGATGCCAGGGAACAGAACCTGCCGGCGCTGGGATTCGTGGTGACCAATCGGATCATGGGCGCGGCCCTGTGGCGGCGCTTGGAAGAAGCCGCCGTCACCATTCTGGCACCGGCGCGGGTCGAGTCGGTCGAACTGCAAGACGGCCATCGGGAGTTGACCTGTCAGCTCGGCGCGGGCGGCAGCGTCAAGGTGCAAGCCCGCCTGGCGATAGCAGCAGACGGCGCCCGCTCCGCGGTAAGGGAAGCGGCCGGTATCGGCGCGACCACCTGGGACTACGAACAACAGGCCCTGGTGACCAATGTGTTCACCCAGAAATTCCATGACTACGTGGCCTATGAGCGGTTCACGCCCGCCGGTCCTCTCGCCCTGCTGCCCATGACCGAGGGTCGGGTCGGCCTGGTCTGGACCCTGGCGCCGCCATTGGCCGCCGCCACCGCCGCGCTGCCGGATGCCGAACTGCTGGCCAGGTTGCAGGAGGCTTTTGGTTTTCGCCTGGGACGCTTCACGCGAGTGGGGGCGCGCCAGCTTTATCCACTATCCCTGACACGCTCCGAAGAGCATGTCGGCAGCCGGCTGGTCGTGGTGGGCAACGCCGCCCAGGCACTGCATCCCATCGCCGGACAAGGATTCAATCTGGGGTTGCGCGACGCCGCCAGCATCGCCGAAATCCTGGCCGATGCGCGCGCTGATGCTACGGCCGGGACGATGGCCGCGGCCGATGCATTCGATGCCGGCGACGCGGTGTTGCTGGAACGTTACCGCGCATGGCGTGCCGCCGATCGGGGACGGATCGTCGGCTTCACCGACGGTCTGGTGCGGCTGTTCACTCAGCCCTTCGGGCCAGCGAAGCTGGCGCGGAACGTGGGGATGCTGGCTTTCGATCTGTTGCCGGTAGCGAAAGATGCGCTTTCGCAGCTGTCTCTCGGCGCTGCCGGCCGCATTCCACGCATGGCGCGCGGCGGCGCCTTGGTGCAGCGATGAAACCCGATTTCGATCTGCTGATCGTGGGCGGCGGCATGGTCGGCGCCTGCTTTGCCGCGCTCGCCGCCGGCCAGCGCGAACTGGCCGAGTTGCGCATCGCCTTGCTCGACGCTCATCCACCGACGCTGCCGCCTCCAGACACGGACGTGGATTTGCGGGTCTCCGCGGTGTCGCGAGCCTCCCAGCGCATCCTGGAATCGGTGGCAGCCTGGTCGAAGATTCCAGAGCGCCATCGGTCCGAATACACCGAGATGCGGGTTTGGGATGCCGGTGGACAGCCGCACGGCGCGGGTTCCATCCAGTTCTCCGCCAGTGCCACCAGCGAACGTTGCCTGGGCAGCATCATCGAGAACCGCCGGCTGCAATGGGCGCTTTATGAATCCTCGGCGCTGCGTCAGCGCGTCACGGTGCTGCGCGCCGAATTGTCGGGGCTGGAGCTGGCGGACGAGCAGGCCATCGCCACATTGGCCGATGGCCGCCGCATCACCGCTGCCCTGGTGGTCGGGGCGGACGGCGCGGCCTCGGTCAGCCGCCGGCTTGCCGGCATCGATACCCGTGGCTGGAGCTACCAGCAACATGCCTTCGTGACCCATGTCAGCACCACGCTGCCACACCGGCACACGGCATGGCAGCGCTTTCTGCCGACCGGTCCCATTGCATTTTTGCCGCTGGCCGATGGCCGTAGCTCCATCGTTTGGACCACCACGCCGGAGCACGCGCAACAGCTGGTTGCTGCGGCGCCGGAACAGTTGGCGGCCGAGTTGGAGGCCGCGCTGGGCACGCTCGACGGCCGGGCAGGCGATGCAGAGAGCGGCGCAGAACGCGCAGAGTCGGTGCTGGGAAGAATTACGGTGGCGGGACCCCGTGCCCATTTTCCTCTCAAGCTCACCCACGCCCAGGTGTACGCCAAGCCGCGCTTCGTCCTGGTGGGCGATGCGGCGCACGCGGTGCATCCGCTGGCCGGCCAAGGTGTGAATCTCGGCTTCCTCGACTGCGCCGCACTGGTGCAGGTACTGGCGCAAGCGCTGGCGGCCGGCGGCAACGTCGCGTCGCTCGCCGAACTACGCGTGCTGCGTCGCTACGAACGCTGGCGCAAGAGTGAAAATACCCTGGCGCTGGGCCTGATCGATGGCTTGAACCGCCTGTTCAGCAATGCCGATCCGGTGCTGAGCGTGGCACGTCGTCTCGGCCTGGCGAGCGTCAATCGCAGCGCCTTCGCCAAGCGCTGGCTCATCGGCCGCGCCATGGGCATCGCCGGCGACAGTCCTGAGATCGTGCGGTAGCTGCAGTCAGCGCAGCGGCCACCGGGGGAATCCGGCCGCAGACTTGACATCGCGGCGCTACGGCGCAAGGCTTTTCCCGCGACCGCATCGTTCGCTTCATTGCAGGTCTGCCATGACCCGGTACCGTGCCGCCGTTGAATCGCTGCTCAAGGGAACCGACATTGCCCTGGATGGTGGGCGTCCCTGGGACATCCAGGTGCGCGACGAGGGGTTCTTCCGGCGCGTGCTGGCGCAGGGCTCGCTAGGTGTGGGTGAAGCGTACATGGACGGCCAGTGGGATTGCCCACGGCTGGACGAGATGCTGTTCCGGGTATTCCGCGTCCATGCGGAGCGCCATCTGCCCACCTTTCGCCAGGCCTGGGCCGCCATCACCGCCACGGTGTTCAATCCCCAGACCAAAGGGCGCTCGTTCAAGGTCGGCCGGCAGCACTACGACATCGGCGACGACCTGTACCAGCGCATGCTCGACCGGCGCATGATCTACACCTGCGCTTACTGGAACCACCCGCGGGAGAGCGCCCAACCGCCGCACCAGACGCTGGAGCAGGCTCAGGAGGCCAAGCTCGACCTGGTGTTTCGCAAATTGCGGCTGGCCCCCGGCATGAACGTGCTCGACATCGGTTGCGGCTGGGGCGGGGCGGCGCAGTACGCGGCGCAGCGCTATGGCGTCAAGGTGACCGGCGTGACCATTTCGCAGAACCAAGCCGCCGCAGCCACCGAGCGCTGTAAGGGGCTGCCAGTAAGGATCCTGTTGGAGGACTATCGGGACCTGAGCGGCAAGTTCGACCGCATCTATTCGCTCGGCATGTTCGAGCATGTCGGTTTTCGCAATTACCGGACCTACTTCGAGACCTCGCGCCGGCTGCTGGCGGATGACGGTCTGTTTTTACTGCACAGCATAGGTAGCAACACCTCCCAGGAAGCCAACGACCCCTGGATCGAGCGCTACATTTTCCCCAACTCCATGCTGCCCTCGATGGCCCAGATCTCCACCGCATCCGAGCAACACTTCGTGGTCGAGGACTGGCATTCGTTCGGGCCGCACTATGACCGCACGCTGCTCAATTGGCACCAGCGCTTCGTCGACGCCTGGCCGGAGCTGGCGGCCAAATACGGTGAACGCTTCAAGCGCATGTGGGAATTCTGGCTGCTGTCCTCGGCGGCGGCCTTCCGGGCGCGGCGCATCCAGTTGTGGCAGGTACTGCTGTCCACCAATGGCGTCGCCGGCGGGTTACAGGAAATTCGATGAGCGCCCCCCCCGAATCGTTCACCCAGTCATTCGCCCAGGCACCGCCGCGACTGGGCAACCAGTATCGGGACGACGCGTTCCTGCGGGCCTGGCTGCGACGCAAGCTGCCACCGCAGGTGCTGCGGGACATCGAAACGGAACTGCTGACCATGGGCGAACTGGCCGGCGGTGAGCTGTATCAGCTGCAGTTGCAGGACCGGCTGAACGAGCCTCGGCTGGTGCAATGGGATGCCTGGGGCAACCGCATCGATCGCATCGAGGTCACGCCATTGTGGCAGAAGGTGGGCGCGCTGGCCGCGCGCAGCGGTCTGATCGGTGTGGCCTACGAGCGTCGGCATGGGCGCTGGTCGCGTCTCCATCAGTTTGCGCTGGCCTATCTATTCCATCCCTCATCGGACCTTTATACCTGTCCGCTGGCCATGACGGATGGCGCGGCACGCACCTTGAGTTCGAGCGCCGGCCCGGCGCTGCGCGAGCGGGCGCTGACCCGCCTGACGCACCGCGATCCGCAGCAAGCCTGGACCAGCGGACAATGGATGACCGAAGCCACCGGCGGCTCCGATGTCGGCGCCAGCCTGACGCGCGCGGAGCGCGACGCGAACGGGCAATGGCGCCTGTCCGGTAAAAAATGGTTCACCTCGGCGATCACGTCGCAGATGGCATTGACCCTGGCGCGGCCGGCGGGCAATGGGCCAGGGGGAGGCGGCCTGGCCATGTTCTATGTCGAGACCCACGATGCGCAGGGCAAGCCGAACGGGATCCGGATCGAGCGGCTGAAGGACAAGCTCGGCACCCGCAAAGTGCCCACCGCCGAGTTGCTGCTGGAAGCGGTGCCGGCGGAACTGATCGGAGAGGCGCGTCACGGCACTCGCAACATCGAACCCATGCTGGTGATCACCAGGACCTGGAACAGCGTGACCTCGGTGGCTTTCATGCGTCGCGCGCTGGCCTTGGCCAAGTCCTATGCCGCCGAGCGCCGGGCCTTTGGCGCCACGCTCGCCGACTTGCCTTTGCACGCCGACACCCTGGCTTTGCTCGAAGCGCAGACGCGCGCCGCCTTTCTGCTGGCCTTCGAACTGGTCGAGCTGCTGGGACGCCAGGAGGCGGGTGACATCGACGACGAGCAGCGGGCACTGCTGCGCTTGCTGACGCCCATCGCCAAGCTTTTGACGGCCAAGCAAGCCGTTGCTGTGGTCAGCGAAGCCATCGAGGCGTTCGGCGGGGCCGGCTACGTGGAAGATACCGGCCTGCCGGTATTGTTGCGCGACACCCAGGTCCTGCCCATCTGGGAAGGTACCACCAACGTGCTGGCGCTCGATGCCTTACTGCGCGGTGATGCCAATGCGGGCCTGGCGGCACTGACCCGTCGCATCGAGACCAGCGCCACCGGGCTCAAGGAGGGCCGTCTGGTCTCGCTGCAACGAACCGCGATCGCGGCGGTGGAGCATGTCCGCCAATGGCTGGCCGGACACGGCGACGCTGCAACGCTGCAAGCCGGTGCGCGACGAGTGGCCATGACCCTCGGACGCGCCTGGCAGCTGGCTTTGCTGGTGGAACAGGCGCAATGGAGCCTGGATGTCGACGTCGACCCTGGCGGCGTGGCCGCCGCCGAGCGCTTTGCCATGGCGCCGGTCGACGTTCTGGCCGACATTCCCCTCGAAGACTCCCGCCTGCTGCTGCGCTGACGTTAATATAAGAGGCTGCCATTTTCAGGGGCCGAAGGACGCCGTGCGGTTCGCCGACGCTGAATGATCAATCGCCATATCTATTTGTTGTCGGCCGTCCTGACGGTGTTGGCGCTGTCCTTGTTTTTCTACAAGGCGCGGCTGCTCGGCTTTCCAGTGGCGCCGCAGGCGCAGACCCAGGTCTGGACCATCGAGGCCGCGGTCTCGTTCGTGCCCGGGCCGGCGGCGGTGAAAGCGACGCTGCGCATCCCGGGACTCACGCCGGGCTATTCGCTGATGGACGAGAACTTCGTGTCGCGCGGTTTCGGCTTGACCACGCACAACGCGGGGGCAGGGCGCGAAGCCGTATGGGCGGTACGCGAAGCCAGCGGCCCGCAAACCGTCTACTATCGCGCCCTGGTCTACAAAGACCCCCAGCGCCAGGTCGAAGACACGACGCCGCCGTTCCCCGAGTTTCCGACGCTGGATGAAGCGTCGAAAATTGCCCTCGAAGGATTGATCGCCGACGTGCGCCGGCAGTCTGCCGATGTCGCCAGCTTCACCGCCGAACTGTTGCGGCGCATTCAGCAGGGCGAGACCGACCAGTACGTCCGGCTGTTCCTCAACAAGACGGTCACGGTCGCGGATCGCGCCCACCTGGCCACTATTTTCCTGGCGGGAGCGCAGATTCCCGCCCGTATTGCCCACGGTGTTTCGTTGCGCGAGCGTGGCGGTGCGGTGCAGCCTGAGGTGCTGCTGGAAGTGCATGACGGAGTGCAATGGCTGTATTTCAATCCAGCTACCTTGCAGCAGGGGCTGCCGCCGGATTTCCTGATCTGGTGGCGCGGCGATGACAAACTGGCGGACATCGAGGGAGGAACCCCCGAGAACGTATCATTGGCGGTGCAACGCAACGAGCTCGATTCCATGCTGGTGGCCGAGCGGCGGGCCGAATTGCGGGGTTCGCATTCCGCTGAGTTCTCCCTGTTTTCGTTGCCCATCGCCACTCAGTCCGTGTACAGCGTGCTGCTCATGATTCCGGTGGGCGCGCTGGTCATCATGGCGCTGCGTAATTTCATCGGCATCAAGACTTTCGGTACTTTCATGCCGGTGCTGGTGGCGCTGGCGTTTCGCGAGACCCGCCTGGTGTGGGGCATAGTCCTGTTCGCCACCATCGTGTCGCTGGGACTACTGGTGCGTTTCTACCTGGAGCGGCTGCGCTTGCTGCTGGTGCCGCGCCTCACCTGCGTGTTGACCGTGGTGGTGCTGCTGATGGCGGGTATCAGCGTGTTCAGTCATCGTCTGGGCCTGCAACCTGGCCTGTCCATCGCCTTGTTCCCCATGGTCATCATCGCCATGACCATCGAGCGCATGTCCATCGTGTGGGAGGAGCGCGGCGCTTCGGAGGCCGTGCAGGAAGGCGCGGGCAGCCTGATCGTCGCCGCCGTGGCCTACCTGGTCATGGAGATCGCCTGGTTGCAACACTTGATATTCGTGTTCCCGGAGCTGCTGCTGCTGGTGATCGCGATCACGCTGGTGGTCGGGCGCTATACCGGCTATCGCCTGTTCGAACTGTGGCGCTTCAAGGCGTTGCTGCCTCGCGATGGAGCGGCCTAGTCGTGTTCCGGCGCTACCGTGGCCTGGCTGACGCGGGCGTGCTCGGGCTCAACCGGCGCAACGGCGACTACATCCTCAAGTTCAATCCGCGACATCTGTATCCGCTGGTGGACGACAAGCTCAAGACCAAACGCCTGGCGCTGCAGGCGGGCATCGCTGTGCCGCAGCTCTATGGCGTCATGGAAACCCAGCGCGACATCCGCCGGCTGCCGGAAATCGTCAAGGATCACCTCGAGTTCGCGCTCAAGCCCGCGCATGGCAGCGCCGGCGATGGCATCGTGGTGATCGCCGGGCGCAGCGCCGGGCGCTATCGCACCATCAGCGGCGCGCTGCTCGACGAGGAGTTCCTGGCCCATCATCTTTCCAATGCCATCAATGGCCAGTTCAGCCTGGGCGGCGTACCCGACACGGTGATCGTCGAGTACATGGTGCGGTTCTCGGACCTGTTCGAGCGCATCAGTTTCCAGGGCGTGCCCGATGTGCGGGTGATCGTGTTTCGCGGCTATCCCGTCATGGCCATGGTGCGCCTGCCGACGCGAGGGTCGCACGGCAAGGCCAATCTGCATCAGGGCGCGGTGGGCGGCGGCATCGATCTGGCCACCGGCGTCACGTTGGAAGGAGTCGTCGGCACCGAGGTGGTCACGCACCATCCCGACACCACGCACGCCATTGCCGGGCTGCAGATCCCGAACTGGGACACCATCCTGGACATCTCGGCGCGCTGTTACGAGCTGACCGGCCTGGGATACATCGGCGTGGACGTGGTGCTCGACCGCGACCTGGGGCCGCTGGTGCTGGAACTCAACGCCCGGCCCGGACTTGCCATCCAGATCGCCAATCGCCAGGGATTGCTGCGCCGGCTGCAGATTTGCGAACGACGCGGCGATTTCAGTGCCACCCCCGAACATCGCATCGCTTTCGCCAAGCGCGAGTTCCAGCATCCGGTCGGTCCACTGGTCGACACCGAAGTCGCTGCCGCCTCTGCTGCCTAGTGTTCCGACATCAAAGTATCCGAACATCCTGTTCGGATACTTTGGCAGCGAGCGCGGCGCAGGTCCGCACTACGCTGCCGCGCTGGCACGAGGCCAACGCGATTGGGCCATCCTTGGCCCAAGCTAGTGCTCCCGCGACTTTGTTTGCAAACTAAGCTGCGGGAGCACTAGCTACTGTGAGGGCAAGGTGTCGATCTTGGCCGCGCAGATGAAATCGTTCTCGGACAACCCGCCGATGGCGTGGGTGTGGTACCGGATGCGGCAATAGCCGTAGCCGGCTTCGATGTCGGGATGATGGTCTTCGGCGTTGGCGATATGCGCCACCGCGTTCACGAAACTCATGGCATGGTAGAAGTTCTTGAACTTCCATTCGCGCCGCAGGCCTTTGGCGTCATCCACCAGTTGCCATTGGGGAGCGAGTTGCGTCACCAGGCCCAGGGCCTCGGCCGGCGACAGCGGCGCGACGCCGCCTTCGCAGGGCTGGCATTTCTTGTCGGTCAATGCGCTCATGAGGGGTACCTCGCTACAGTGGCGTCGCGCGCGACGCTGGGCCATTGCTTCAGGGCATGACGCGTGGTGCATAGGTCCTGGCGACGTATTCCTCCACCAGGGTCTGGAATTCCTCGGCGATGCGCTCGCCCTTGAGCGTCGGACCCTTTGCACCATCGATGTAGACCGGCGCCACCGGGCGTTCGCCGGTGCCCGGCAGGCTGATGCCTATGTTGGCGTGCTTGCTTTCACCCGGTCCGTTGACCACGCAGCCCATCACGGCCACCGTCATTTCCTCCACACCCACATAGCGCTTGCGCCAATCCGGCATCTGATGACGTAGATGACTCTGAATCTTCTGGGCGAGTTCCTGGAAATACGTGGAAGTGGTTCGCCCGCAGCCCGGGCAGGCCACGACCATGGGCGTGAACGAGCGCAACCCCATGGTCTGGAGGATTTCCTGGGCCACGATCACTTCCTGGCTGCGGTCGCCGTTGGGTTCGGGAGTGAGCGAGACCCGGATGGTGTCGCCGATGCCTTCCTGCAACAGCACGCTCATGCCGGCAGTGGAGGCGACGATGCCCTTGGAGCCCATGCCGGCCTCGGTCAGTCCCAGATGCAGAGCGTAGTCGCAGCGGACCGCCAGGTTGCGGTACACCGCGATCAAATCCTGTACCCCGCTGACCTTGCACGAAATCACGATCCGGTCCTTGGGCAGACCTAGCTCCACCGCCCGTTTGGCCGATTCCAACGCCGAGACCACCAGCGCTTCGCGGGTCACGTCGGTGGCATCCAACGGCTGCGCCAGGCGCGAGTTCTGGTCCATCAAGCGGGTCAGCAGGTCCTGATCCAGGCTGCCCCAGTTGACTCCGATGCGCACCGGCTTCTGGTGGGCGCAGGCCACTTCGATCATTGCGGCGAACTGCGGGTCGCGCTTGCTGCCGCGGCCGACATTGCCCGGATTGATTCGGTACTTGGCCAATGCTGCGGCGCAACCCGGGTGCGCCTTGAGCAATTTATGACCATTGAAATGAAAATCACCGACGATCGGCACCGCGACGCCTGCCTTGGCCAGGCGCTCATGAATATGAGGCACGGCCGCGGCGGCCTCGTCGGTGTTGACCGTGACCCGCACCAGCTCCGAGCCGGCGCGCGCCAGGGATTTGATCTGCTGCGTGGTCGCCTCGATGTCGGCGGTGTCCGTGTTGGTCATGGACTGCACCACGATGGGGGCGGTACCCCCGACGGTGACGGCCCCTATGCGGACGGGAATGGATGGGCGGCGCAACGGCATGGTCGGCGGGAGCGGGGTAGTGGCTGGAGCGTCATTGTAGCCGCCGGGGCACTGGAGCAGTACCCGCGGATACCGGCCAAAGAAATACGCGCCCGTTCGCCGGGCTTCGGCTACCATAGCGCCACCCATCGCAAGGTGTGGCCGGAGAGAGCGGATTTACCCGCCGCCGAAGGCGCAACCGCCCGGAAACGCTCAGGCAAAAGAACGGCCCACCCCGCGCTGATCCCAGCTGCCTGTCCCAGGCAGCCAGGGTCGTCGCCCGAGGGGCTCTGGAGAGTAGTCGCGTGTCGCCGGCCCCGCTTGGGTAGCCGAACTCGCGCTCACCGAAGGGGAGAGGTGCTGCGCCCGCAACGGGTGGCACCGGATCTCTCAGGTCGCAGGACAGAGGGGCGCCGGATCGTTCGCGGTCCGACGCGTCGACACGTTTTGCGCATTCACGTTCGGTGACCGGAGCAGTTATGGGTTTCAAGACACCTCTCTACGATACACACGTCGCTGCAGGCGCCCGCCTGGTGGATTTCGGCGGCTGGGACATGCCGGTGAACTACGGCTCGCAGATCGAGGAGCATCACGCGGTACGCCGGGATGCGGGCATGTTCGATGTCTCGCACATGCTGAGCGTCGAAGTGACCGGGGCCCGCGCCCGCGACTATCTGCGCCACCTGTTGGCGAACGATGTCGCCAAGCTCAAGGAATCCGGCAAGGCGCTCTACAGCTGCATGCTCAACGAGCGCGGTGGCGTGCTGGATGATCTGATCGTCTATTTCCTCAACGACAACTGGTTCCGGGTGGTGGTCAATGCCGGCACCCGCGACAAGGACATCGCCTGGCTCGAGAGCCATGCCGGCGCTTTCGGTGTGGAAGTCAAGCCGCGCACCGATCTGGCGATGATCGCGGTGCAGGGACCGAATGCCCGCGCCAAGGCCGCCGCGCTGCTCGGGAAGCATGCCGCCGCCGCGCTGGAACTCAAGCCATTCACCGGCCGCGAACTGGGCCCTTATTTCGTGGCGCGCACCGGCTACACCGGCGAGGACGGCTGGGAAATCATGTTGCCCGTCGGCGAGGCCGCCGGGTTCTGGGCCGCCCTCAAGGCCAGCGGCGTGGTCGAATGCGGCCTGGGCGCGCGTGACACGCTGCGCCTGGAAGCCGGCATGAATCTGTACGGCAACGACATGGACGAAAACGTCTCGCCCCTGGAATCGGGCCTGACCTGGACCGTGGCCTTCGATCCGCCGGAACGCGACTTTGTCGGCCGCGCCGCCCTGGATGCACTGCGCAAAGCCGGTGTGCCACGTAAATTGGTGGGCCTGGTGCTGGATGAGCGCGGCGTGCTGCGCGGCCACCAGAAGGTCGTCGCCCCCGGTATTGGCGAAGGCGAACTGACCAGCGGCACCTTCTCGCCGACCCTGGAACGTTCGATCGGTTTCGCGCGGGTGCCGGCCGCCACCGCCGACCAGGTCCAAGTCGACATTCGCGGCAAATTGCTGCCGGCGCGCATCGTGAAATTTCCGTTCGTCCGCAATGGCAAGGCATTGATCTGAAGCGTTGCCCGCGCTCGCTCCGTCTCCATCGTCTTTACCTCGTTTCACCTATCCAAGTTTTACTAATCCAAAGGAATTCGTCATGGCTGCTATTCCCGCTGAGTTGAAGTATCTCGATTCCCACGAATGGGCCCGCCTGGAAAGCGACGGCAGCATCACCGTCGGTATTTCCGATCATGCGCAGGGCGCGCTGGGCGATCTCGTGTTCGTCGAAACTCCCGAAGTGGGCAAGGCGCTGACCAAGGGCGGCGCGGCCGCGGTGGTCGAGTCGGTGAAAGCCGCCTCCGACGTGTACAGCCCGCTGTCCGGTGAAGTGATCGCCGCGAACGAGTCGCTGGCCGCTTCCCCGGAACTGGTCAACCAGGATCCGTACGGCGCCGGCTGGCTGTTCAAGCTCAAGCCCAGCAATGCCGCGGCCGAGCTGGCCCAGATGCTCGATGCCGGCGCGTATCAGAAAGTGGTGGACGCCGCGCACTGAGCGCCGGCGACCATTGCCGATATCGCGGTTCAAGCGTTACCCCTGTTACTTTCGCTCACCGACTAGCCACTATGCCGTTCATTCCTCACACTGAAACCGACGTCAAGGAAATGCTGGCCGTCATTGGCGCGCCGGCGCTGGATGCGCTGTTCGACGAGATTCCCGCCGAGCTGCGCAATCGATCGCTGGCGGGCATTCCCGAAGCCCTGTCCGAGATGGAAATCGGACGGCTCATGCACGCGCGCGCGCAACTCGACGGCCGCCCCCTCAACTTCATCGGCGCGGGAGCTTACGAGCACCATATTCCAGCCGCGGTCTGGTCGATCGTGACCCGCGGTGAGTTCTACAGCGCCTATACGCCCTACCAGGCTGAAGCCAGCCAGGGCACGCTGCAGCTGCTGTACGAATACCAGACCATGATGGCCAACCTGACCGGCATGCAGGTATCGAACGCTTCGTTGTATGACGGCGCATCGGCGCTGGCCGAGGCGGCCCTGATGGCGGTGCGGGCGCACCGCAAGTCCAAGTCGGCGCGCATCCTGGTGCCGGCGGCGCTCAATCCCACTTATCTCGAAGTGGCGCGCGCCATCACCGAGGGCCAGAAGCTCAACTTCGACGTGGTGCCTTATCAGCCGGGTGCCGGTACCACCTCGAGCGCCGCGCTGGATGCCTTCAAAGGCCAGGACATTACCGCCGTGGTCATTCAGCAGCCGAACTTTTTCGGCTTGCTGGAAGACGTGGATGCGCTGACCGACTGGGCGCATGCCAATGGCGCGCTGGTCATCGCGGTGGTGAATCCGCTGTCGTTGGCGATCCTCAAGCCGCCGGGCGAGTGGGGCAGCAGTGGTGTGGACATCGTGGTGGGCGACGGGCAGCCGCTGGGGGTGCCGTTGTCGTCGGGCGGACCGTACTTCGGGTTCATGACCACGCGCACCGAGCATGTGCGCCAGATGCCGGGCCGCATCATCGGCCGCACCGTGGACCTGGACGGCAAGCCGGGCTTCACGCTGACGCTGCAGGCGCGCGAGCAGCACATTCGCCGCAGCAAGGCCACCTCCAACATCTGCACCAACCAGGGGTTGCTGGTGACGGCGGCGACCATTCACATGTCGCTGCTGGGAGCCGCCGGGCTCGAGAGCGTGGCCACGGTGTCGCAACGGCGTACGCGCGAACTGGTCGATGCGCTTACCAAGATCAAGGGCGTCAAGCTCGCCTTCGGCGGTCCGCGCTTCCACGAAGCCGTGCTGCAGCTGGATCGCAAGGTCGATGAGGTGCTCGAGGCGCTGGCGCAGCGCGGCATCATCGGCGGCTACGACCTGTCGCGTCACTACCCCGAACTCGGCAACGCGTTGCTGGTCTGCGCCACCGAGACCCGCACCAGCGAAGACATTGCCGCCTACGCCAAAGCATTGAACGAAGTGATGTAATCATGCGCGAATCCCTGATTTTCCAGCATTCCCGTGCCGGTCGCAGCGCTGCCGGTCAGTATCCTCAAGACAGCGGCGCGGCGGACGTGCCCGAATCGCTGCGTCGCAAGCAGCGCGCCGCGCTGCCGGAAGTTTCCGAGCTGCAGGCGGTGCGTCATTTCACGCGGCTGTCGCAGCTGAACTTCTCCATCGACACGCATTTCTACCCGCTGGGTTCGTGCACGATGAAGTACAACCCGCGCGCCTGTAACCAGTTCTCCATGCTGCCGGAACTGCTGGCGCGTCATCCGCTCGGCCCGCAATCGGCCGGACAGGGCTTCCTCGCCTGCATGTACGAGCTGCAGGAGATGCTCAAGGAAGTGACCGGCATGAAAGGCGTGTCGCTGACACCCATGGCCGGAGCGCAGGGTGAATTTGCCGGCGTGGCCATGATCCGCGCCTATCACAAGGCGCGCGGCGATCTCGAGCGCACCGAAATCATCGTGCCGGACGCGGCGCACGGCACCAACCCGGCCACCGCCACCATGTGCGGCTGTAGCGTGATCGAGCTGCCGTCATTGCCGAACGGCGACATCGATCTGGAGGCGCTCAAGCAAGTGGTGGGCCCCAAGACCGCCGGCATCATGCTCACCAATCCCTCCACGCTGGGCGTGTTCGAGCGGCGCATCAAGGAAGTGGCCAAGCTGGTGCACGACGCCGGCGGCCTGCTGTATTACGACGGCGCCAACCTCAACGCCATCCTGGGCAAGGTGCGGCCCGGCGACATGGGCTTCGACGTGATCCATATGAATCTGCACAAGACCTTCTCGACGCCGCACGGCGGCGGCGGGCCGGGTTCGGGTGCGGTGGGCGTGGGCCAGCGTCTGCTGCCGTTCATGCCGATTCCCGTGGTGGGCAGGGAGGGCGACCCGGAAAATGGAGGAAAATTCCGCTGGCTGGACCAGCGCGATCTGCCGCAGACCATCGGCCGGCTGTCCGCCTTCATGGGCAATGCGGGGGTGTTGCTGCGCGCCTACGTCTATATGCGCATGCTGGGGCGCGAGGGCATGCAACGGGTGGCCGAGTACTCCGCCCTGAATGCCAATTATCTGCTGGCGCGGCTGCGCCAGGCCGGTTTCGAAGCCGCTTATCCCGAGCGGCGCGCCAGCCACGAATTCATCGTGACTCTGAAGCGCCAGGCCAAGGAGCTGGGGGTCAATGCCATGGACTTCGCCAAGCGGCTGCTCGACTATGGCTTCCATGCGCCGACCACCTATTTCCCGCTGTTGGTGCCGGAGTGCCTGCTGATCGAGCCCACCGAGACCGAGACCCGCGAGGAAATCGATGCCTTCATCGATGCCATGGTCGCCATTCAACGGGAAGCGGAAACCGAGCCGGCAAAGGTCAAGGGCGCTCCGTATACTCTGCCGGTGCGGCGCCTCGATGATGTACGAGCGGCCAAACAGCTCGATCTGGTTTATCGGGCGTAACTGCTGCAACGGCCTGCCGCGGGGCCGACAGGTGGGTGTGAATGGATCGGCCGAAACTCTCGGGAGCGCGCCGGCTGGTGCTGGCATTCGTGAATTCCTGGAAGGGGTTCACGGGTGCCTGGCGCTGCGAAGCGGCGTTTCGCCAGGAAGTGATCCTGGCGGCGCTGCTGCTGCCGCTGGGCGCGTGGCTGGGCAAGAGCGGTATCGAGCGGGCGCTGCTGCTGGGTTCGGTGCTGCTGGTGCTGATCGTCGAGCTGCTCAACACCGGAATCGAGACCGTGGTGGACCGGATTGGCCTGGAACGCCATGAGCTGTCCGGCCTGGCCAAGGACGTGGGCTCGACCGCGGTGCTGATATCCTTCATGCTGCTGGCCGTGGTCTGGGGATCCGTGCTGCTCGGCTGAGCGGCCGGCGGTGCCGTGCCGGGGGCTTGCTCCGACAGCCGACCCATGAAGAACGAGAAAGGAAGGCGCCCCGCGGTGGAACGGGGTCGTGCCAGCGCTGACTAACCCTTGCGTGCACTTAACCGAAACGTCATTCCTCATGCAAAAAGCTCTTGGCCTGTGCCTGCTGCTGCTCGCTTCGATGTCGCTGGCGGCAGAGCCGCCGCCCGGTTCTC
>Ga0182745_1000128_pt1 | contig 105872 bp, 65 predicted proteins | sample eDN3rd30CKraftBY_FD_128523 | JGI IMG/M metagenome (GOLD analysis project Ga0182745, IMG submission 128523) | Enriched backyard soil microbial communities from Emeryville, California, USA - eDNA 3rd pass 30_C Kraft BY (version 2) (version 2) | ecosystem: Environmental > Terrestrial > Soil >...
CCGGATTCGATCCGCACGTACCGGCAAGCCGAACAGGAAGCTCGTCAGGCGACGACCAAGGCTCGCCGCGCCCGCCGCCGCCAACTCGCCGCCCGCCAACGCTAGTCACGCCGAACGCTTACGATGGCGATGCAGTTGCAGCCGTAATCACATCCAACTGATCGGTTGCCGTACTGATAGCGCTGGCGTCCACCAGCGTCTGCCGAGCAACAATCTGCCCCGAGACGCCCGCCGCCTGGTCCCACGCAGCAAACGTCAGCAGTCCCGCTAACGCCGCGCTATCCCCGCTCTGGGTGTCAACGCGCAGACGCGCATCGGGTGCCAGGGTCAATAGAAAATGGGTATCCACCCCGCTGACGTTGTTCCAGGTCGCTCCGTCGTCGAGACTGAACTGAACGGTGCCAAGCGAATGATTCACCTGCTCGATAGCGATGCCTACAGGCGCGGAGGCATCTGGATCGACGGCGCCAACAGTCAGATTGCTAACCGGGATCCCTTCGCTTGACGGCGCGCTCGCAATCGAAATGAAGGAGGTAACCAGGTGGCGATCGGAGAGTTCCGGTGCGATATTGGCGACCAAGGGAGGCGGGTCATCACCGCCGTCACCGATCATCAATTGCCTTGGCTCGAGCGATTCCAGCCGAATAATCGTGGACCGAACTCACCTGCGGGCACGGGGAGATTTGAACCCCAATGCGCGCAACATCCCCAACCACACCTGATACGCAACGAGCATGCGAGATAACTCCCTTTTGCTTCGGATCCACGCGAACCGAGGATCCTTGTCAGACAAGAAATAGCGAAAACAAGCTAAAAATGGCGACGGGTTTGCCAGCTTCGCAACTTGGTTGGGGCTGACGTTTGCTGCTAGATCATGGTGGAGGTGCCGCAAGTTTTACCCGGATGAATTTAGGTTATCAACGATTTATTGTGGCTAAATCATGGCGAGGCGACCGCTTTTCACACGGACAGCCTTGCCTGTGTACTGCGCCAGACAATAACAGGCTCCACAATGTAAACGCGGCATCAGCACAGCAAGAGTTGGCGTGCTAACTGTGTAACCACTTCGTGGACAACGTCGTTCGCAAGAGACTGCAGCCTGTCGGGGTCGCTGACTGGTATTCCATCACGATGCACTCGCACTTCTCCTCGTTCGACGGCAAGAACGATATCACCGGCGACCTGAGGCAACTGGTGCTGGCCGTCGAGCAGCCGTAGAACGCGCCGCTGGATGTCATTGATGTGCACTGTCTCATGCCGCGCATTGGTGACGGTCGATCCGTCCGCGGCCATCGCTCGCGTCAGCGAAGTTACCTGCGGCGCATCTGCAATAACAGGCGAGAATGGTGTTGGAAAACGCGCAAGCTCAATCTGATCGCTGGCATAACAACGCAGCAACGTTTTGACAAACGAATCGCTCTCTGCCATTTCGGTTGTGGCATCAACCAGCGAAACTTGTCCAAAAGCCCTCGACCTTGCTGCACCATATAATTCTGAAAAAGGCACGAAGCGAGGCCAGACACTACCCAGATACATCAGCGCAGCCTTAATCACTGGACTGGTGGTTTTCGTAACGGAGTTACCGGACCGAAAGGTAGCAACCTTGTTATCATGCAAATCCTCGATCGGCTCTTCCGGCTGCGTGTTAGAAGCAAAGTGTAATTTGGTCAACCTGCTTGCCAGCAAGGAACGGTCAACTTGATGCTGGTTGCCGCAGAGAATTGTCTGGCGGAACATTCGATTTCGCACGAAATCCATATACTGTTCCGTTTCGATTATATCAGCGGCTAGATTTCGCAGCACCGCAATCACATCCGGAGGAAAGTTTTCGATCGCCATCGCGGCAAAATCGGCTTCTCCAACATACTGCAATGCGTTTTGTCGAACTCGGTCCACAAACTGCCAGAAGTAGATCGGCTCGTTGAACTCCTCCAGGTGTTCGTGCAACAGGTAGTAATCCTCCTTGTCCTGCAAGCCTTTGAGTTCCTGTTTAAGTAGTAATCCGTAAGGGTTGTCGGCCGTCGGTACGGTTGCGGCCAGGAAATGCAAAATGGCGTGCGCCTTGCGGACGCGATCTTCGGAGCTTTCAATGTTGCGACTGTGATACGCCATCAAGTCGCGAATCATTCCCCGCATTCGCCATCCTGGATTCGTGTTATAGCTAATGTAGGCGATCCCATCGGGTGCAAGCTGTTCCCGGCAGCAGCGAAGGATGGCCTCTTGCGCCTCATCTGGTACCCAGGAGTAGACGCCGTGGGCAATGATGTAGTCAAACGGACCAAAATCACCGGGAATCGCGCGGATGTCCACAGCCAGTAATTTTACGTTGTCCAATCCCGCAGCGTCACACAACGCCTGGCCGGCTTCAATCTGGCGACTCGATAAATCGATACCTATGCATTGTGATGAGGGGTAGCGATCAGCAATTGGAAGCAGGTTGCCGCCAGACGCGCAGCCAATTTCCAGGATGCGGCTGGACTCAATCGGTTTGGGGTTCAACCCGTGGAGGGTCGCGATCGTGGCCAAGCGGTCAGGATGGCATTGTCGGAATGGGAAACTTTTGTAGGGGACTTGGTCGTAGGGGGTAGTGCTGAGGTTAGCTAATGACATGGGCATAAAATCCTGAAGAGGTTGTCGTAGCTGTTGGTCGGGACTGAATCCCGATAACCATAGAAGGGGAGTTACTGGCACTCCGGAAACCAGTTCGTGTGCCCGATGATTTAATAATTTATTGGGGCGGCCGAGCCATTGTTGGTATCGGGAAAAATCCAGCGAGTGAGCATCTGCAATGCTCGGTCCAGTGCCGTTCCATTGAACTGATTTAAGCGATTGGCGTACCACGCCAGATGGCTTCGTGCGTCTTCGGCATTAAGCAAGTCCACCAGGTGCCCCCAAGTATGTTCTTGATGTTCTGCGAAATTAATGCCGAAACCGAGGCGCTGAGCCACACTGATGTTCCAGTGATTTTCGATGAAAAGAGGAAATGCCGCCACAGGAATTCCCAGCGAAAGCGATTCAATGAGAAAACCGTGATTGGCATTGGAAATCGTCAATGTGCAGACACCACGACACGCATCAATGTCCACGAGCTCGTCTGATATCTGGATGTGTGGCATGCTCGCTACTGCAGTCGGCTTTTGACCTGTCTCATTCCATACAAGGAGAATATCGATTCCAAGCGAAGCGAGGCTTCTGCATTGGCTTTCGATTTGGGCATTGGGCTTTAGATAAGCGAGAGCCTTTTGGCGGCCTGAGTCCTTCCACAACGGCGAATGCCCCTGACTGACTCCCCACACGCCCAGCTGCGCTCCCTCGGCGCGATGCAGCCGATATGGGTCAAAGTCGGGGACAGTAGCCACGAGTGTCGGGCCGGTGACGGCGCAGAGTTCATCCCAGTGCTTTGGACAAGGAAGGCGATTGGCAACCATCGAGTTACGGAGCAAATGTTCAATGCTCGCGGCAATGTCCAACTCACTCCTGCTTACCGGCCGGTCAAACATGCTGGCTAACGCATCACTCTCAGGTGGAGTTCCAAACCCCGTACCGATCCGGGCTGTTGGAATCCCGAGAGCATTCGCAACGATGTTCGCTAGCAGGCCGAAGTCGGAAATCAAATGTGTAGGCCGCAATGCCATCAGCAAATTCTTCCACTGGTAAATCGCATTCGTAACGGATGGACTAGCGTTGACTCCTAGATTCCATGCGAGGCCAGCGATGCTATGTGGCTGCTGGCACGGAACGGTGGGTGGCGATTTCAGTGATGGGCAAGGCAGGATTGGAACCTCGAACTCGCGAAACACGTCGGCTGCCCGCTGTGGCTCCTTAACCACAAGAATTACTTCACAGTCCGCTTTGGTGAGCGCGGAAGCAATCGGTAAAAACCGCCGCAAATGGCCAGAGGCCGTTCCCCATTCCCATGCATACACGATCCGAGCAGCGGGCGACTTCATCTTAGCGGCCTTTGAATTCTGCACTTTAGGCGGTTTGCTGTCGGCGTTGGCGAGCTTGTACTCGTGTAAAAACGTCTTGGTGAATCTTTCTAGTTACCACACCTAAGTCCACAGGTCTACCGGTAGAAAAGCGCAAATTCCACAGCACCACGCATATGGCGAAACTAAACCATCAAGCTCGGCAGAGATATCCTCGGCAGCGATAATCAAGTAGAGAGTAGTTCTAAAAACCAGGCTCAGGTCGCGCCGCCGGAGAGCACATCTGCAACCCCAATTGCTGCATCCAGCAACGGCGGCGTTTGTCTAGTAGAAACTAACTTTTGGAATGGTCGCGACTCTTGGTATGAGCGGTCCGTTTGGGTGCCGGCAGCAGGTCGGCGACCCATTCGGCCCACTGCTCCACTTCTGCGGCGTCCAAGTTCGGTTGCGGCCGATCGGGCAGCAGATCAATGGTGCCCGACAGCGGGTCGCGGCGACGGATGATCAATTGGCCATCCATGTCGACCTCGAAGGTGAGTTCCAGATTCGGATTTTCTGAGGAAACCGCCAGCCGATGTCCGCCCAGCGATCTCCAGGAGGTTTCGCGCCAGGTCGACGATTCGACGAGCGTCAGGCTTTGGGTCTCGGTCTTGCTGGCTGCGATCCGGCGGCTGGTGCGTGCCGGAATTGCAGTCCCGCGGGGGATCATGGTGCGGATCCGGCGACGGCTGTGAGGATCGACGACCAACAGCCCGATGGCGTGACAAGTGCAAGGCTGAGGGGGCAAGGGGATGTCGCCGCGGCCGGGCAATTCTCCGGCGATGCAAGCCGCTGCCCCGCGCGCCAGATCGGTGCGGTCGACGGCGATTCCGACCACGTCAGGATTGATCGCGGCGAGCAGCCGCTGACGGTTGGCAGCGATCCGTGTGGGCAAGCCGAACAACAGCGTGTGGCGGATCCGTTGCGGATCGATCGCTGCGGTTTCGATCGCCGCCGAAATCATCTCGAGCAGCTCCTCCATCAACGGCTCGCAGGCGTCCAGCCAAGCCGTTCGTTCTAGCTTCAATTCGACACCACCACCTTCGCGCGGCAGTCTGATGGTCGCCACCGGAGCGAGTAAAAATGCCGTCATCGCCCGCTCACACGCCACTTGCAACGCGGCAGCCTGCGGCAGCGAGTGCAGCGGATCGAAGCCGTGCTGGGTGCGGCAGAGCATCGCTGCCAAATCGACCAGCTTCTGCTGCCACTGCAAGGTGCCGTGGTGCCACTGGCCAATCGTCGCCAATTGCTGCGCCCGTGGGCCACGGCGGCGAGCGATCACGACTTCGGTAGCGTTGCCGGAAATCGAGATGATCATCTGCGGACGGGCCGCGTCCTCGGCAGTCAGTCGTTGCGGCTCGCGATCGACCCGTTCGGTATTCCCGTGGCTGCCAGCGGCCGGCAAGTCGCTGGGCCGCACATCGCTGTGCTGTGCCAGATCCAAATGCCAGGACTGCAGCGCGGCCAAAGACCGATCGACCAGCCGCACCGAGCGCAAGCCCGCGATGGCCGCCGCCTGCAGCACCGCTTGACGCCGCAATTGGTCGTAGCAGGCGGGAACGGTGATCGCGACCGCGCGCGGTGAGCTCCGCTCGGTCCAGCAGGTGTGCATCAGGTGTCGCATCTGCAGCGCCATCAGCACTTCGGCCGGACAGCGTCGGCCGGCGATTACGTGCTCCATCCTCGTCTGGCCGATGTACAGCGGCACGCAGTGAATCACGGTTCCGGGACGCCGTTGCCGCAGCGCCGCCGCGGCGTCACCGAACACCAGCGGTTGGCCGTCGGCGATCGCCAACCGCTGCTGCACCGCGCGCCGGTCAGCGGGGGCGAGCAATTGCACTTCGCCAGCCGGATCGGCCATCGCAGCCGTGGCGTAGAACATTCCCCAGTCGATCGCCAGCACCTTGGGAATTTCCCCCTGCGTCGATAACGAATGCAGGGTTGTCGAGTCGACGGTGGTTTGCTTGGCCGTCAGCCCGGTGATCCAGTTGGGGATCGAATCGCTGGTGTCATGAATCGCCAGGTCGGCGATCACTTCCATCAGCGAGCCGTAACGATCTTGAGGCCGTTTGGCCATCATCCGGTGCAGCACATGTTCCAGCCGCAGATCGGCGTCGGGACGCAGCGCAAACAGTTCGGGCAGCGGATCATGGCGGTGCCCCCGCACCTGATCGAGGAACTCGCCTTCGTACGGCGGCCGGCCGGTCAGCAGGAAGTAAAATGTCGCGCCGAGTGAGTAGATGTCGCTGCGAGCATCGACGGCGTCGGGGTTTTCAAGTTGCTCAGGCGACATGTACGCGATCGTGCCGACCAATCGCCCGGCGTCCCGCGATCGCCGCAGCCCCGCGCCAACTGCCGCCTTGGCCGCAACCGAAGCCAGCCCCAGATCGACCACTTTGACGGTCCCGTCCTCGGCGCGCATCAGGTTGCTCGGCTTCACGTCGCGGTGGATAATCCCGGCCGCATGTGCATGGGCCAGCCCGCGAGCGGCATCGCGAATCGCGGAAACCGCGGCGCCGATCGACAGTGGCCCGCCTTGCTCGACCCAGTTGGCAAGCGTCGGTCCGTTGACGTATTCCATCGCCAAGTAGTGGATGCCGTTGACGTTGCCGGCATCAAACGCAGTCACGATGTTGGGGTGCAACAATCGCGCTGCCGCACGGACTTCGCCATAGAATCGCTCGACCGCACTGGACTGCTGCATCCGCTCCGGTGGCAAGGTTTTCAGCGCCACCGTTCGCTGCATCGGCTCATGCACCGCCAGGTACACCCGTCCCATCCCACCGCTGCCGATCAACCGCACGATGCGATACTCACCGATCCGCGCCGGGAGATCACCGGCTTGCTTCCCGCCGGCTGCGTCGCACAAAAAGCCCTCTGAACCATCGCCGCCATCGCGTGACAACTCCCCATCGAGCCGCTGCACACAGGTCTCGCCAGGAACCAACACGAAGGCGTCCGGTCCTGAAGGCGTCTCGTCGCGTGTTGGGTGTTCGTTTTCCGCGTGACCAGCAGGTGGTTGCCCCCTGGCCAGCGGATCGTCGTGATTACCAGAAGAACTCACAAATGACGTATCGACGTGAGAGAAGCAGTGCGCCAAACAACCGCGGCAGCAGTGACCTGCCGCTCCGCCTGGATTCTAACCGCCGCCTGGGCTTTTGGATTCTCCTTGTCGTCGCGATCCGCGATAAAATCTCACCGGGGGCCACCAGCCCTCCCCCGGCAGCGTGCAGCCCGCCGCGGCGCGGCCCTAAGCGTCATTGCTCTTGAGCGTCGAGGTAGCGGACATACGCGATCGGGCCGAGCACCAGCAGCGGCACCCATGCCGCCATCGCCGGCGAGAGGAAATAGCCGCCACCGGCCATGGCAGCGGCCAGCGTTTTGATCCCAAAGAACAGCAACACGACGCCCAGCGCCTGCGCAATCACGCTAAATAGCCGCTTGTCGCCACGATTGACGACCAGCGGCAGCCCCAGCAACACCAGACAAAAGTCCAGCGGCGCTCGCAGCATCCGCTCGTGCAACAGCGTGTGCAGGTCCTTGCTGCTGTGGACCGAGGCGTTGCGAATCCGCCGGATCAACTCGGGCATGCCAGCCATCCGTGTCGAGCGGGGATTGTCGAGCAGCACCTCGATGTCCAGCGTCGTCGCCACAAAACACTCACCACTCTGCAGCCAGGGCAAATCGTGACGGGTCAGCAATACCGGCCGCTCGTTGATCGTGCCTGCCGGCAAAGCGTCGAGCTCAGCCGGCCGCGAGACGCCGGTCACGACGTAACCGGACGGCACACCGTCCGCCGCGTCTCGCCAGGTCGCCGAGAGCCCCTCGATCACGTCGCCGAAGCCAGCATAAGCAGCGTACAGCCGGAAACTCGGCTGCAGGATCTGTGATTCCCGCGGCTGCAGCCCATCCCCTTCGATCAAGATGCCACTGGACTTGTCGTAAGCCGGCAGCATCGGCTGCGTCTTGACTTCGCGCAGCTCATCCGGCTTGCTCGTCAGCACCTCGCGATACGGCGGAATCACCCATTCACGACTGATTCCCTGCACGACAATCACCAAGCCGACCAACAGCAACATCGGCCGCAATACCCGCCCGTGCTTGACGCCGGCCGCCAGCAAGGCGGTCAACTCGCCGCTGCGGCGCAGCCAACTGACAGTGAACAGCATCGCCATCAGCGCGATGATCGATGCCGTCCAGTCGAACAGCATCAGCATGTAGGGGCCATAGAACCCGATCAGGACACCGGGCACCGAGCGGCCGCTGCTGACCATCGCCGCGAGTTCATCGAGATTGTTGAACGCATGGAAGACGACAAATACACCGCCGAGGCTGAGAAAGCAAATCAGCATCGTGCGCGCGAACAACATCAGGATGTAGCGATCGATTCGTGTCATCAGGAATCCAGTGAGCGGGCCACTCCGGCGCGACGCGAGCCCAAACGTTCAACCCAGCCAATAGCAGTGCGGGCGAACAACGCCGCCTAGGATCGCTTGGATTGGCGTTTCAAGGCAAGGCCGATCCCCACTGGCTCAACTGAATGGGGGGCGGCAGCCAACGACTGGTGGTGACCTGACGCCGCGGAGTCACTACGCCAGGCGCACATCAGGAGCGGCGATCGGGGTGGGCCGTTTGGAGTGGTGGAGGTATGCGTGGCGTTCCGCAAGAACTTGAACCCGGTGTCTCGCCCGGCCTCCATCAGGGGCACCGGGAGTCACCTCGGTGTTCGCTGCAAGCGGCTCTTGCTCAACAGCGTCAAGCAGCGCCCTGCGATCCGCTGGAGGCGCGATCTCATCATCGGTCGCTACTGGATTCTCGAGAAAACTCGGCGGCACCTGCTCAGGCCAATCGCCCGTCATCACGACCTTGCGGGTGCGGAACTCCTCGTGACGATGTTCGCGGTAAAGCCCGAACTGAGTGGTACCTTCAAAATCGATTGGGCGCTGATAAACCACCTGATCGTTAAGCGTGACGTTGATCCTTCCGGCGGCGAGGTTGACTGCAACGCGATTCCAGCCGTTCTCGTTCAGTGGCAGTGCCTTCGGTCCACGGCGGTTTAACGGTTCGAGCATCGAGTGGTCGCTTGCTAGCCCGGTCCAATCCCATGGTGCATCCGTCATCCATCGAACCTGAACTCCGTCAGCGCGAAGCAGAAAAATCATTCGACCGACCGCCGGATGGGTGAAAACTTTGCCGGCTCCATGTTCGAACTCATAACTGATGGTCTCGCCCTCGAGCAACGGTCGCTGATAACGCAACAGACCTGGCAGAGCCGCTGTTGATGGATCGGCTTCAGCACTGGCAAGGAGAATCCCGGATTGAACTTGCCAATCAACGCCCTCGCTCGTCGGTTGGTCACGAGACGCATGTGGTGATGAAAACGGCGTTTGGCTTTGAGCAAAGAATCCGCTTTCCCAACCCCGCAATTGCTCGCTGGCGGTCAGAGCGATCTGCCGCGGTATCGTTGGACTTCCTGCGATACGAATGTCGCGAAACATCGGGCGATTGGTGCCGTCGCTGCGTAAGCCGATCCAGGGGCTAGTTCCTGCCGCAGCGTCGTCGAACCACAGCGGGTGAAAGTTAGATTCCATCGCCACCCTTGCCTCGGTAGCACGAAAGGAAACTCGGTTAAAAGTGGGCGTATTTTCATGTCGCACAAAGGGACAGGGCAGCACCACCGAATGGTTCCCATCGGCATCGTTGATGGTCAACTGATTGGTGCTCCCCAGCGCCTCGAATTGCAAGCCGCCGTAGACCAAGCCGCCGTCGGTGCCGACCTCGCCGCCCTCCTGTGTCTCGCAAATGAAGTCAAACTCTCCGGCGAGCGGGTAGCGACAAAACAAGATGTCGTCGCTGCCACCTGCCAGATGGAGCACATGCTCTTCATGGGTCAACCACATCGCATTGGGAACGCCGCTGCGTGACAGTGATGCCGTCCGTCCGGTAATAGGCACCCAGTGCTTCAAGCGATTGTTGAATAGCACCGTCGCAGGCGATTGGCCAACATTGGTCTGCACTGCCGTCGCATGCGCGATTCGAATCAGCGGTCTGAGATCAGTCGGCTGAGCAGCGAGACGTTGCAACGCCAGTTCGCTGTGCGGCCGCAGCGTCTCCTGGGTGAGCGCGGCCGCGGCAATTGCAAGGGGAATCAACACACGATTCGGTCGATCGGCAGCGTCAGCGACGCCAACTTGATTCAAATAGGCCTGAACTGGGGCGGTATCGCTCCGTCGATCAGCGATTTGTGCAAGCAGCAACATCTCGTTCGCACCGCTCACTTGCTGAGCAGCCAACTGGTCGAGCTGCGATACCAAGGCGCTGAGCCGTCCAACTTCCTCAGCGGTTTGGACCAGCATCCATCCGCTGCAAAACAAGCCGCTGACACCGCCTACGTCTGCAATCGGAAACGATGTGTCGCGAGGTCGTTCGCCGATCGCCCTGGCAAATGCCTTGGGAGGAGCCTCCACGGGCACTGGCATCACCAGCACACGAACGCTGTTTCGCTCCGCTGTTGGCAACGACCACTTGGAAAGCAGGGCGTATTGCTCATCAATGCTCAACTGATTCAGCACTCGAAAGATACCTGCCGCCGCCGCAGGCAGTCCCGACCGAAGGAAGCCGTCATCGCTCGCCTCTTGATCGACGAGGCTCATAAGCATTTCTAATGCCTCTCCGGCATCCTGCTCCTGCAGCGTCTGTAGCACTTCGTCGGCTGCCGACGCCGCTAACGCGGGTGCCACAGCAACACCTTGTGCCGACGCGATGAAAACTGCAGGCAGGCACGCCGCCCAAATGAACAGAGCAATCGACATGCGAGTCGATGGGTTGATTTTGCTACCGGGCATGGGCATTGCAGGCTTCGCTTAAAAGAGATCGAACAGCGATTGGAATAAGGATTTCGGCCGTTGCGCTGGAGCGTTGCCGTTCGGCTGGTTCGCAGCGGGCGGGGCAGCGAGGGCGGGTTGCCGTTGCTGCTGGGCGGCGCCCGCGGAACTGCGGTCGCTGATCCGTTCAGCGTTGACCCCCAGGGAACGCAGCAGCACTTCGGAGCTGCGGCCTTCGCCGCCGGTGTGCACGAGCGCTCGGAGGCCGCCGAAATCAATGGCTGCGTCGCCAATATCCGCCGACGCAATAATCGTTTCATCGCCGCCTGTCTCCGAGCCGGCAATCCAATAGATGCGTCCGCTGCGACGAGCCAAGCGAAGTTGCTTGACAGACGCCATTTCAATCGCTCCGAGGCTCCGGTATTGAAACTCACCGGAATGGAGTGACGCCCGGAGCTTGGCATTTGCCACCACCGTGCCGCTGGGCATCCGCGCCAAAGTGGAATTGACTTGGGTGCGAGCGGCATCCGTCAGTTCCGCCTGCAGGTAAATCGCGGTTTCTTGGCCAGCCGCCGGTATCGCAAGTTGCCGGGGATCAAACTCAATCTTAATATCAAAATCCCCTTCGATTTGTCGCAACAGCGAGAGTCCGGAACTGGTCCATTCTTCGGTCCCCACTGCCTGAATCATCAGGCCTCCGTCAGCCTGATTCCACTGCCGATCGGCATTCCAGCGGAACAGGTCATTGGCCGAGGGGCTGGTTCGTGCAAAATCATGATGGAAGTTTGCCCTCAGCTTCGCTCGCGATTGATTGAGATCAGCAAGCTTGGACTTCATGGAATCCAGCGCCATGCCTTGCATTCGCTCAGCCCGTGCATGAAAGTCTCGGAAGCGAACGTGGGTGTAACCTGTGCTGCCCTGGATCTGAGCACCGAATCGAATGGCCGGTCCCGTCAAGTCAGCGGTCGAGAAATCGGCGCGGCCAACGATACGAAACTGGTCTGAATCATTTTCAGCAAACTGATAAAAGAGTTGATCGCCCCGCCGGGATAGCCGCAGTCGGCCCGACGTGGCTTCGACGCCGCGATGATTGAAGTAGTGCCGTCGCTCCGAGTCCGCAATGGTTTGCATGTAGAGGCACTGGGTCACTTGATCGCCCTGTCGATCTCGCTTCCGCTGCAATGAGCCGATGTCATTCGCATTGTTGCTCGCAGCAACGTTCAGCATGATCGTAGCCGTCATGTCTGGTAACGAATGACTCTCCAGTTGATCAAATCGCACTGTAACGTCGAAGTCGCCGCTGATCTCAATGTGCGGCGACAGCATCGCATTGCGGTAACCGACTTCAGCCGGGCGACGGACGGTTAAACCTTCGGACGTGGCGAAAAAGTGCTTAGCGGGATCTCCTTCGACGACCTTCATTCGACGGGAACTAAAAGTATCTTCATTGAAGGCTTCAAAGAACTCCGCGGCCAGTGCCTGTGAACGATCTTCTAATAGTGCTGGCTCGCTGGATGCCAACTGCTGCTCACTCAGAACAGGCAATTGTTTGGGCCAATTGCCACTCCAGCGAACTTGCCGCACCCGCGCTTCCTCACGATCCGCATAGTGAAATAAGCCGAAAGTGCGAGGAGTACCGGATTCGACTTCATGTTCATAAACTTTCTGGCCGTTTAGCTGTAACGTGACTTGGTTCCCGACGAGCGAAAGCATCATCCGGTTCCAGGATCCGCTGAGCAGAGGAAGCGTGGATGGCCCGCGCCGATTCTGCGGTTCATCCAAGATCGCGTCAGGCCGCCGCGAAAATTGTTCATAGGGACCGTCGGTTATAGGATGAACAGCCATGCCGTCGGGTCGGAGGAGAAAACAGGTGCGGCCCAGTACCGGATGGACAACCGATTGACTGGGGACATACCAAAACTCGTACTCCAGGGTGCCGTCTTCCCACAGCGGCCGCGTGTAGACGAGCAAGCTTTCCGCGTGACTGCCGCGAGGAAGTTCGGGACGTTGCGGACCTACGATCTCGCCCAGCGCCGCCTCCGTTGGTAAACCAGAGCCAGTTGCGGCGGGCTGATACCGCCAATCGACGAGTTCATCTCGATCGGGCCGTCGGTAATACTCATACCAGCCGAGTAGATCAGGTGACTCGGAAAGCGAAATCGTATCGGGCACCGTCGGTGTCCCACTGATACGCAAATCATCCGCTCCACCGTCACGCCGATAGGAGCTGCGAATAGCGATCCAGGGATCTTGGATCGAGTTTAAGGACTGTGTGTGAATCTGACGTCCATTGAAATAGGTTGTTGCCTGGGTCGCACCCACCGCTGTACGATAATGGATTGGCGCCGGTCGACTGAGGTTGCTCAGCGGTGGCGCAATGGCGATCCTCGCCTGCTCGCCACGGACGTTGCCGACTCCATACACGCGATGCCCGTGAATGGGCGCGACCCAGGTTCCTGCAACCATCAACTGGCTGTCTTGCCAATTGAACTCCGTTACCTCGGCCTCGACGCTGTAACTACCTTGCAGTGGAATCTTAAAGAATAAGAAGTCATCGCCGTGGCTGGAGAGATTGCGTACCGATGTTGGCGCTAGCCGCCACAGCGGTGCAGGAAACCCGGTGCCATGTTCGAACGCTCGTGAACGAGCAACCGCAGCCCATTGCGGAGCTCCCTCGAACGCCGTTGCCTTAGCAGCAAGCTTCTCGCCCTCGACAATTTCCTTTAGGACAGCAACGGTCGCCGTCAAATGTTGTTCCCAAGCCTGACGGTTATAGACTGTCAAGTATTGTTGTGCGATTCGCTGGGCTGGATCAAAAACGATCTGCGCGAGCGGGGGTGAACGTGTGGCGACATGTAAACACAGCAACGCAGCGTCTCGCGAACGATGCAGCGTTGCTGGATCCGTTAGCGCGTGTGCAAACATTTGCTCAAGCAACGGTGCGGCGCGGGTCGTATCTTCCGCTTCGACTGCCACCAAGGCTTGCATTGCCAGCCGCTCGATTTCGTGTGCGACATCCAGCGGTTCAGCAGCCAGAAGCGATTCTTGAAGGCTCGGCAGGCGTCCCAATTCGGCTGCCGTGGCAATCAAATCCAGTGCAGGCGAAACGATTCGGCCTCCTACCGGCGCGGAAAGGTAAAGCGAGGAGCTTGACCCAGCAGCGCCCAACGCAATCTCGTGGTTTGATCGTTTCTCAGGTGATTGATCCAGCGGCTCGAAACCGATAGTGAGTCGAAACCCTGCATGGTCCTCACCGGGGAGCACCCACCGCGATAAAAACGTCAGCCGGGATTCGGGCTGCATCGCCCGCGCCCGGCGGTGGACCGTCAGCGCTGATTCGGGCAGGTGTTGGCCCGCAAAAATTCGATCCAGCGCCCGGCCATCTGAACGTTTGATAACGCCTCCAGGGGCCGAGTGCGGCGCTTGCGCCTCCGCTTGCTGGGGCAACTGGGCTATCAACAGCGCCAGACACCCACGATGAACCAGCAGCAAAAGACGGGAAATCATCGCTCGGTTTCCACTGAAGATTGATCAGAAAAGGGGCGGTCGACGCAGTTTACCGCGTCGTGGCGGGTCTGGGGCGCATGCCTAGAACTTGCTTAGTCGCCTGCCGCCGCTAAACCACGCATTCTTTTTTGCTAAATCCGACTGCCGGGACAGCAGAGTTGCCGGCTATCGTAGTACCGCTGGCAATTTTCAAAAAAATCGTCGCGTGATTTCAAGCTCGTCAACGACTCCTCTTGCAACGAGTGCCATGCGATGGGCCTAAACAAACCAACGCGTCACTAAAAGGGCGAGCTTGAACAACGCTGAGTTTGTCGAAGGACTACGCAACCAGGATCCAATGACGGCCAGGCATTTGACCGAATGCTTTGTGCCGTCGGTTTGGCGGTTTGTGTATTTCCGCGTCGATGGTGATCGCCATTTGGCTGAAGACATTGTCAGTGAATCGGTGCTTGCCCTGGTTGTTGCGGTCAGCCAAGGGGTCGCGATTGAGCATCCGAGCGCCTGGATCCGCTGCGTCGCCCTGCGAAAGTTGCAAGATCATTTTCGCGCCGCCGCGCGGGTTCAGCATCTGATTGAGCAGGCCAGCCAGAGCCTCAGTGCGAGTGAGCAGGAAACCCCGGTCACCGAGCACGACAGGAAACTGAAACGTGAGGCAGTGCGGTCAGCGATAGATCGTTTGCCCGAGGTGTATCGCTTGGTGTTGGAATGGAAATACATCGAGCGGCTGAGTGTGCGCGAAGTTGCCCGGCGACTGGAGGCGACTGAGAAGGGAGTGGAGTCGATTCTGTTCCGAGCCAGAAAACGCTTTCGCACGGAGTTTCGCAAAGAGGAACCGGCCGATCCGCCGCCCAAAAATGTCGCTGAGGCCGCTGCAAGCGACGAAGAAGACGATGAGCATCGCTGGTCTGTAGCCCCAAATGAAGTGTCGCGAATAAGGTCATGAGCAACACCACTGCCTTTGCACCGCCTCCGCCAGACGATCAAGACGTTGAACTCCAGGCGTTGTTGAATGACGCTTACGCCGCACCGCCGGTGCCAGCGTCGTTACTCCGCAGGCTCGACATGGGCATCGAAGCCCACTGGGGACACTCGCCGAGGTTAGTCAAAAAACCTGCGGTAACTTTTGGATCGGCGGTGTTGGCCGGCAGGAGATTTGCGCAAGCGGCATCGATCGCCGCAGCCTTCGCTGCAACCCTGCTGTTCTCAATCCTATTTTTAAGTGGATCAGATAATTACGCTTGGGCGACGGTGCTCGATGCGATCGCGGCGCAACGATCCCTGCAGGTTAAGAATGGCGATACGGTGCATCAGATCGAGTTGGGAGATACAAGCGACGAAAGTCAGGCATCGCGGACGCGCGAGTTTGTCGCGCTGCTGCTCGGTAATCAGGCGATCGGTGGGGCGGCCGATCTGGATGGGCTGCAGGTGAGCGAGGAGCACTGGATTCGCGAGCGAGACTCGATCGCACTGCACGTGCGATTGAAGACCGCCGATGCGGAACGGATCGACGTGCGGCTAATGCTCGACCCAGCTACTTCATTGCCGCGAACGGTTCGTGTGAGCGGTGGGCCGACGCAGCCTCGCTCGCTGGTCTTGTCCTATCCTCAGGAGACCAATGGCACCGTCGCTCGATCGCCAGTCGACATGACACCGCCTGGAAAACTTGCTGACGCCGAGACGGTCGTGCAGCACGATACCGAAGCCGAGGCAAACCATCTGACCAACGATTTGCGACAGCAGCAGGATGATGAAGCGCCTTCCGCCGAAGCTTCATTGCCACTGGGAGCAGCTAACGCTTGGCTGCCGGTAAAGGTCGTCCACCGAACCGATGAGGAGGTGGTCGAGCAAATCGACCGAATACTAGAGAGGTTGTGGGAAAAGGAAGCGATCGAACCGGTGTCGGTCGCGAGCGACGAAGTTTTACTGCGGCGAGTCTACTTAGATTTGGCTGGCCGCACCCCCACGGTTGCCGAAGTTCGCAGCGTTCTCAAAGACGCCCAGCCGAATCGTTATGAACGCTTGGTCGAACGGCTCCTGGCAAGTCCCGACTACGCATCGCATTTTGCCACTACTTGGCGAGCGTTTCTCATCCCCGAAGGGATCGACCTGACAGCTTTTGGCGGTCGCGAAGCCTTCGACCAGTGGCTGGCCGAGCAGTTCGCTCGAAACGAGCCCTATGACGAAGTGGTGCGCAAACTCCTGCTGGCTGAAGGGCGACTGTCACAATCGGGACCGCTGTTGTTTTATACGGCGCTGAAGCTCGACCCCGATCAGTTGGCCGCGCGGACGGCCCGAGTCTTTCTAGGACTTCGCCTGGAATGTGCCCAGTGCCACGATCACCCCTTTGAAAACTGGTCGCAGGCTGATTTCTGGGGTTACGCCGCCTTCTTTTCCCAGATTTCTCGCCCCAAGGGAGAATTGGCAAACGTATCCAAGCTGATGCGCGTCAGCGATATCGATCGCGGTGAAGTGATGCTGCCAGAAACCGACGTGGTGGTGCCACCGCGGTTGCTGGGCCACAGCGGTGAATCTCTGGCAACGGAATCCTCTTCGCGTCGCCAGCAGCTTGCACGCTGGCTGACCGACAAGTCCAACCCTTACTTCGCTCGAGCGACCGTCAATCGAGTTTGGGCGCAGTTGTTTGGCCGGGGCATTGTGGACCCGGTGGATGATTTTGGAACTCAAAACCCGCCGCTCTCACCCGAGTTGATGGATTTGCTTGCCGGCCACTTGATTGACATTCGATTTGACCTCCGCCGGATGACGCGGGCGATCGTGCTGTCGCGAGCCTATCGCTTGTCGAGCGCAGCGGATTCACCCGATCCAAAACGCGTTGAACATTTCGCTCAAATGGGTGTCAAAACCCTCACCGCTCCGCAACTTTACGACTGCATCAGCGTTGCCACCTCCATCGATCAATCCGGCCCCGGCCAGGGCATGTTTTCGATCGCCCGCTTTGAGAACCCGCAGCGTGAAGCATTTTTACGGGATTTTGCATCGCTTCCTGACAATCGGGTGGAATACCTGACAGGAATTCCCCAGTCGCTGACACTCATGAATGGCGAACTGGTCAGCAGCGCCACAGGACAATCCACCGGCGGGCTGCTCCGGTCGCTTGAAGCTCCGTTCTTCTCGGATGACCAACGCATCGAGGTGTTGTTTCTCGCCACGCTGGCCCGAGCCCCTCGTGCCGATGAACTGCGGTGGCTGCGTGAAGCGATCCCCAGCACCGCGTCGCCAGCCGAACGAGCTCAAGGACTGGCCGATGTGCTCTGGGCGCTGCTCAACAGCGCGGAGTTTGCACTCAACCACTAAGGCTGCGGTGCGGGAATCAGTTCGGTTCCGTCACTGCCAGATTCTAACGAATTCCTTACAGAAACCACCTCTCATCCCTAAGACCTCCAACCCAGCACAAGATGATGAATCCAATACTGTCACGGCGTCACTGGATGCAAGCGGTTGCTGCTGGCGCAGGCGCCGGGAGTGTCAGCGGTTGGTTCACCAATTTTGCCCATGCATTTGCCAACGATCGCAATCGACGCCGGCACTGTATCCTCTTGTGGATGAGTGGCGGCCCAAGCCAGACCGACACGTTCGACATGAAGCCGAACCATGCAAACGGCGGCGAGATCAAGGAAATTCAAACATCTGTTCCCGGATTGCGATGGAGCGAATGTTTACCAAAACTCGCGGCAATGGCCGATCGACTGGCACTGATTCGCAGCATGTCAACCAAAGAAGGTGATCACGGCCGCGGCACCTACTTGATGCGAACCGGCCACAAACCGATGGGGCCGGAACAGTATCCGAGCATAGGTGCCTCGTTGGCCAATCAACTCGGCCGAGACGAGCTTCCACTGCCGAGCAATGTCAGCATCGGATCGTTTCGCTCTATCAATGAAGAGGCGTTCAGTCCAGGCTTCCTCGGGCCGCGATTTGCACCACTGTTTGTTGGCGCGGCCGATGTGCCCGGAGCGATCACCAATTCCGCGGAAGGATTTCCGCAGTTGCAGATTCAATCGTTGCAGCGAGCCGCTGATGTTGATGAACAGCGGATGCAACAACGACTGAAGTTTTGGCGCAACTTGCAATCTGGTTTTGTCACAGCACGTCACGGCGGTGCGGCGGCAACTCATAATCAGGTGTATGAGAGCGCAATGCGACTGATGAGCAGTGAAGATGCCGAAGCTTTTGATCTGTCCAAGGAACCAGCAGCATTGCGGCAACAGTACGGTGCAACAGTTTTCGGACAAGGCTGCCTGATGGCCCGCAGACTGATCGAACGCGGCGTGCCCTTCATCGAAGTTTCTTTAGGTACCAGTAGCGACCAAGTTGGCTGGGATACGCATGCCAACAATTTCAACATTGTCAGACAGTTGTCAACAACGCTCGACAATGGCTGGGCCACGCTGATGCGGGATTTAGACGATCGTGGGCTATTGGAATCGACGACGATCCTGTGGATGGGAGAGTTCGGCCGCACGCCTGTTATCAATGCGAATGTAGGACGTGATCATTATCCCCGCGCCTGGACCACGGTGCTCGCGGGCGGTGGAATCGCAGGCGGGCAAGCGTATGGCAAAACGAGTAAGGATGGTACGGCGGTGGAGGAGAACGAAGTCAGTAGCCAAGATCTGCTGGCTACCCTTTGTGATGCGCTGGGTGTGGGGGCTGCGAGCAATATGTCCCCGAGCGGTCGGCCGATACCGATTGCCGAAGGCAACGTCATTCGGGAGATCCTGGCATGAACCACCCCGCGACCGCACTGCAAATTCGATGCTTGCTACTTGCTGCCGCCGGCATCGTTCTCACGGGGCGGCTGGCTGCGCAGGAGGCGGCTTTTCCGATCACCGTCACTGTCAAGACGATCCAGTCGCAAAGCACCCCTCCGCCAAGCAGCGAAATGTCGATGCAGCAGCCGGTGACGCGACTGGCGGAGCCGACGATGCCCAGCGGGAAACTGCCGCAATACCAGATGGGCTATGGTCGACGGGATCGGTTGACCGAGACGCAGCGGGCTACAGGAGCGTTGCTGTTCTCTATCGCTCTACCTGATCATGACCTACTGATCAGAGCGACGATCACCATCGATGGCGAGCCCTTTCCGACCGCACGCAAGCGGCGAATTGACGAGTTGCTCGCGGCCAATCAACTGAAAGATGACTCGTCGAGCGGGAGCGCTAGCTCGCCGCGTGAACTTTCGACTACACCGGATGATGCCGATGATCAGCCGCCGCTGATCGTTGGGTATCAGATGGCGACGGACTCCCGCGAACTGCTGCGTCGGTACGCCGCGGCGATGAGTAACCCCATCAGCGCCGATGAAGCTCGCTGGTTGTTTTCCAACTGGGGAGATGGTCCAGAACTTCTACTTCTCAATGATCATTTCCAAAGCTTTCGTGCCGAGCAGAGGCCCGTGTTTCAATTGCTCGATCGCGATCGTGACGGAGCGATCTCTCAATCGGAAATGGAAACGGCTGTTGAAGCCTTCCAGCAATGCGACTTCAATCGTGACGGGATTGCAGACGCCCTTGAGATTGAACGAGCTGCGAGAGATCTACGTCTCCCCGGCGATTATCAGCCTGGCGCTCGTTCCCTGCAACGACTGAGGCTGGTGACAGACTCGAGTGCGGAGCCAGATCTTGAAGTCCTGATTGAGTTTGATACCGAGAATCCCGAAAGCTCCAAATTGTCACTGGTGTCCGCTGCACCAGGGTTTAAGGTACTGCAGAGCGGGCCACCAATCCCTGGCACGCTTAGCTTGCAGGTAGATCAGCATCCCATTTCCATTTCTGCTGTGCAGCAAATGCCGAGCGATCAGATTTCAATAGGTGCCGTGATTGATGGATACCCACTGCTGCCGGTTCTAGATCCCAACAATGATGGTAAGTTTACCGTACGAGAGTTACGCACGTTGACCGCACGCCTCAAAACGCTTGATGCCGATGGCGACGGCCGATTAACAATGGCTGAAACCGCGTCCACAACCCGTATATGCTTCGGGCTTGGCGCGACAGTGCATCGTGAACTGGCTAATCTGCGTGACGTTCCGGTGCCCAAAATGGCTGATATCGCACAACCTCCAGAATGGTTTGTCCGCATGGACCGAAATGGCGATGACGATTTAACCCGCGACGAGTTTCCAGGAACCGACAAGCAGTTCGATGAACTGGACAGGGATCGTGACGGCCTGATTAGCGCTGGCGAAGCGGTCGCAAGCGAGCCAGCTACCGATACGCCATCTGCCAACAAAGGCTCAACCGATGAGTAATCGAATCTCAATTATCGAGAAGACCCACATGAATGGTCACGACCGGAGTAGCACGCATGAGATGCTGGACGTTGGCGATGCGATCGATCAGTTGAGCGATCAGATACAAGATCTACGAGAGCAGCTAGCCGGTGTAATCGTCGGCCAGCATGAGGTGTGCGAGCAACTGCTGGTCGGGATGCTGTGTCGCGGCCATTGCATTTTGCAAGGGATGCCAGGACTGGCCAAGACGATGCTAGTCTCCACACTGGCTTCACTGACCGATTTGAAGTTTCGCCGCGTACAATTCACACCTGATCTGATGCCAGGTGATATCACCGGAACAGAGGTATTGGAAGAAGATCACACGACCGGCAGGCGCGCTTTTCGCTTTGTCGAAGGTCCGCTGTTCGGGAATGTGATTTTGGCGGACGAAATCAACCGTACACCACCGAAGACTCAGAGCGCGCTGTTGGAGGCGATGCAAGAACGGCAACTGACCGTTTGCGGTAAAACCTATCGACTACCCGATCCGTTTTTCGTGCTGGCGACGCAAAATCCCGTCGAGACCGAGGGCACGTACCCATTGCCCGAAGCCCAGCTCGATCGGTTCCTGCTCAAGATTCACGTGCCCTATCCAAGTCGTGAAGACGAGTTTGAAATCGCTCGCCGCCAGACAACCGATTATGCATTCCAGACACGGAAGGTGCTCGATGTCCAGCAGATTCACCAGATGCAGAGCTTGGTGCGGAATGTCGTGGTCTCCGACCATGTATATCATGCGGCACTCGATTTGGTTCGAGGCACCCGCGTCGATGAAGGTTTGATGTCGCCTGAGCTGGCCAGCATGGTGCAATGGGGGGCTGGCCCGCGAGCCACGATCGCTCTGCTGATGGCAGCCAAAGCCCGGGCACTTCTAAATCGCCGATGTCATGCGACGACGGACGATCTTGTCGCCGTGGCAGCACCGGTGCTGCGCCACCGGATCATCTTGACCTTTAACGCCGAAGCCGCTGGCGTGGATGCCGATTCGGTGCTCCGCCGCATCATCGAAAATACTGCCTCGCTGCACGTCGGCGCGATGGGCACCTCCTGAAAAACTACTGGCATCATATCGGTGCAGCTTCCTAAGCATATGTAAGAATTGGCGATCGCATGAAGAAGTCATGGTCCGGCAGCACTGCTAGCAGCACAGGACATAATATTCGGCAAAATTCTATCAGCCGGCACTCGTTAGCGTCCGGTTCTCGCGAGCAATAAGCCACACAGCGGCGCCCAGCTTGATCGAAAGAATCATCCAGAGTTGCTCATTCACTGACTCATGTTCGGTTACTTATAATGTTTGGTCAATTCCGGCGCAGTGCCCCGCCGATCGATTCGCCTGCTACTGCGAGCTCGTTTGCAGAGGCCGATGGGCTTGTCGATCCGGAGGTGATGGACCAGATCAGTCATCTGGATTTTCTTTCTCGCAGTGTGGTCGATGGATTGTTGGCCGGCAAGCATCGCTCCACAACCAAAGGCGGTTGCTCCGAGTTCGCACAACATCGTCAGTACGCTTCCGGTGATGAAGTGCGTCAGATCGACTGGCAGGTCTATGCTCGCAACGATCGTTACTTCATCAAACAGTTTGAGGAAGAAACGAATCTGCAAGCGCTGGTGGCGGTCGATACCAGCGGATCGATGAAATTTGGGCTATCGACGGTCAGCAAGTTGGATCACGCCAAGCGAGCTGCCGCCTGCCTGTGCCGGTTGTTGCTGCACCAGCGCGACGCCGTAGGCTTGACGCTCCTGCACCAGGCCCGGACAGCATTTATTCCACCTCGGCAACATGCGGCGCATCTGCGGGCGATCTTAGCCGCGCTGCAAATGGCCCAAGCCAGCGATGCATGCGAGCTTGGGTCCTTGATCCAACAAAGCGTGCTGCGAATGCGCCGCCGCGGCTTGTTTGTTCTCCTATCCGACTGCTTCTTGGATTTGGATGAGCTGGCGACGGCGCTGCGGATTGTCCGAGCTCGTGGGCATGACGTGGTGGTGATGCACGTGATGGCACCTGAAGAACTGGCGTTTGATTTTCGTCGCTGGTCGTGGTTTCGTTCGCTGGAAAACCCTCGTGAGCGAGTCCGCATTGACCCACCAGCGCTTCGCACCGAATATCTGAAACGTGTTCACGCGTTTCTGACATCGCTTGAGAATCTGGTGATTGGATTAGGAGGCGATTACTTCCGCATGGCGACTCATCAGGATTTAGCAGAATCCTTGGGTTGGTTTTTGCGCACTCGTCTTGCCCGGCGAGGAGGGGGTGGGCGATGAGCTTCTTAGGCGCCGGCTTCTTGCTCGCACTTCCTCTGATTGCTGCCCCCCTGCTGCTGCATCTGTTTGACCGTCGCCGCAACGACGAGATTCAGTGGGCGGCGATGCAGTTCCTGATGGCAGCAGCCACGCGCAAAACGAGTTCACGGCGGCTCAAGCACTGGTTGCTGCTGTTGCTCAGAACATTGGCCGTTGCCGCGCTGGTATTTGCGTTCGCTCGACCGCTCATTCACGGCGGCTGGCTCGGCGGATCACAGCGTAGTGAAACCATCGTCATCATCGATAACTCAATGTCGATGACGCGCCGTGCAGATGATGAAACGATGATCCAGCGGGCGATTCAGCGAGCGGAACGGGAACTGACACAGCTCAAAACTGGTGACCGCGTTCGCCTGATGACGACGGCACCCTACCCGGCTTGGCATCAAGCGGGCAGCATGCGCAGCGATGATCATTCGCAGGATTGGATTGCCTCTCAGTTAGAATCGGTGCAACCAACATTAGGAAAAAGCGATCTGTTGGCCGCTCTGTTCACCGCTGTCCAGGCAGATGCGGATGTTTTAGCAACCAGTCGGCGAATCGTTGTTTTGTCCGATGGCCAGGCGGCCGATTGGAGGTTGAGCGATGAGGCCCTATGGGATGGGTTTCGTCAAACGCTGAGCCAAGCGGCGATTCCCACGCAGTTGGAATTGGTTGAACTGCAAACTGACGGCCCTTCCAAAGGGAATGTGGCAATCGATGGCATCAGCGCCAATCGAACACTCGTTGGTATTGATCAGCCAGTCACGCTCAGTGCCCAAATCCACAACTATGGGGCCACCAGTGTTGCCTCGCGACCAGTCACGTGGCGGGTTGGTGGCCTGCAGAGTGATGAAGACATCATCGATCTCATCGAATCAGGCGAGAGTACGCAGATCCAGTGGACTCACTCGTTTTCGTCACCGGGGATTCACGCGGTGACATGTCAAATTGAGAGTGATGATGATGTGGCCGCCGACAACAGCGCCACGATCGTGATTGAGGTGGTGGATAGCGTTGCGGTGCTGATCGTCGAAGGAACTGCGGAGCTCGCGGATACGCAGCAGGATGCATTCTTTGTTCGAGCAGCATTGGGCTGGATCGGCGATCAGCCGCTGGATGCAAAGGCTGTCTATGGGCCCACGACAGTTGCACTCGAACAAATCGCAGCAATGGACTTAACACCGTTTCACGCGGTCATCATCCCCAATCTGACAGCACTTGAAAACAAGGCCATTGAGGCGCTGAGACAGTTCGTCGCCGCAGGAGGCGGCGTTTGGGTGGGCCTGGGGGCAAGAGTCGATATCGATACCTTCAATCAACAGTGGTTTGCTGATGGCAATGGATTGGCACCACTAGCGATCGACCGCATCGTTGATGAGGGCCATCGGAGCGATGAGTCGGCTGAGCACGTGGGCGCGGCGAATGATGAGGAGACCAATGCCTCTCAGCAGCGTGCGAGAACCACCATCAATCCTTTCGGGCCAGCCCATCCGGCGACCAAGTGGCTGGCGGACATCGAGCAGCTAGACATCGGCGAGGTGATCGTTGATCGACGACTGCGATTTGTTACATCCGAGCACCATGATACTTCGGTGGTACTTAGTTTAAGCAACGGCCAGTCGTTAGCTGTCGAGAACTTTTTCGGTCGTGGCAGAGTGATCGTGCAGGCGATCCCGCTGAGACTGCAGTGGAGCAGTCTGGTACGATCACAGGCTTTTGTGGTTATGGTTCGTGATTGGATCGATTATCTCGCTCAGCCCAGCGCAACAAGTTACAACCTGCAGCCTGGTGACCCGATTGTGCTGCGGTTGCCAAAGTCCGCGTCGCCATTCGGCATGTTGACGCCTCCTCAAGGCGATCCGATTGAGCTAACTGCCGATGGTGTGGATGGGGAAGTTATGTTCCGCAGCAGCCGAACTCGCTTGCCGGGCGATTACCGCATCGAGGTCGGCATCGCTGGCGAACAGATACCGTTTCACGTCAGTCGTGATCCCCGTGAATCGGACCTAACACCGTTGCGATCGACCGAGCGAAATCAACTAGTTGAATTAACGGGATTGGAGCCGGCCACATCCAGCACCTCTTTCGCTGGATCGTTGCCAACCGATCCCCTCTGGCCTTATTTGCTGATCGGCCTGATTGGGCTGATCACTGGTGAACTCCTGCTTTCCGGGCTGCTGGCACGAGAACGCTTCGGCTCCAGCGGACTGATTGAAACCACCGAAGACTTTTCTTCTGAGTTTGGTACCCGAGCCCCAGCGAGATCCTTCAACCCGCTGCACTCACCTCCGAGTTCTGAACGGGGCGCGGCGCGATTGGCTGTAGGAGAAAGGCAGGAGGCGCAATGAATCCTACGGACGTGAAAACTGCCGAGCAACTCTCCTTTGACGGTCCGATCGGTCTGCCGCTGGCGTTTATCACAGCGTTGTTGTTGTTGGGAGTATTTATTTGGTCGCTCCGCCGTGAGCAATTGATTTTAGGACCAAAAACCACCGTGGGGTTTGGAGTGCTTCGATTGATGGCGGTGGCCGCCGCGCTGTGGATGCTGCTAGCGCCGACCAGCGTTATCACGCAGATATCTTCCACACGAAAAGCAGTCGTGATCATGACCGATATCAGCGCCAGCATGTCGACTGTGGATCCGATGGGAACCGCCGAGGAACTGCGGTGGGCGATCGCTGGTGATGTCTTGCCGTCTCTGGAAGCAAGTGATTCGACATCCCTTTCGACGGGCTCCTCAATCTTGAACAAAACCGCAGCGGCCGATCAGGCTGTCGCTGCCCTAGGGGTTGCGCAACGAGAACTGCTTGCCGCCATCGCCACGATTGCCGGGTACCACAGCGAAACGCAGATGACCCAGCATGCCTTGGCCACCGAAGCGGCGCTCGCGAGGGCGAAGTCTAACCTCGCAACAATCTATCAAACTCGTTTGCCAAGTGATGAGGACGCGGGCCAGCATGAGGCGCAGCAGTTGGCCACAACGGTTTCGTCAATGCTGCAGAGTTCCGAGTTCAGCTCCTTCACCGAACTCTGTCAAATCTTTGCTGCCGGCCGCATGCCTTCACAACCAGGATGGCAGGAAAGTTTATCCGATCTGGAACCTCGCATCGTCAGCACTCGCAATCTGACTCAGGAACTCGCTCATTCGCTGGCGCAACTGGAGACGACAGTGGCTTCGCGGCAGTCTCCGCCTCAGTGGGCTCAGCTGACTCAATCATCCAGGATCCAGCGCGTTGCTGACTTCTTGGATAACCTGCAACGTTCGACATTGGAGCGACTGGGCAATGAAGTCGACGTGCAGTGGAGTCGGTTTGATACGTCGCTGAGTCCCATAGTCGGGGCAGGCGGGGCGCGAGAAGGTTTGCTGCTGGCGAGTGAAAGTAGCGACGGCCCCATGCGATCGAAATCAGCGACCAACCTCTCGGCGGCGCTGCAGCAGTTGCAGCGGCTGGAACAACAGCAACCAATTGCCGCAGCTTTCATCCTTACCGACGCCAATCACAACGATTCGCAACTCCAACAGGCCGACAATCCCGATAGCGGTTCGGTCCATGATCACGGTAACGTTGTTAGTGATCCCGCTCAGGTTGCCGCGAACATCACCAGTACCCCGGTCTACGTCGTGCCGATCGGCAACCCTAACCGGCTTCGCGACATTGCCCTGGTTGGAGTCGAGGCGCCGCCGGTAGCGATGCGCAACGACGAAATCATCATTGAAGCACACCTGGAGGCTTACCAGTGTGCAGACGATCGGTGTGTGGTGCAGTTGATCGCCGGCGAAGAAGTGGTCGATTTTCGCGAAGTTGTCATCGACTCTGACTTTATCAGTCGGACTGTAAGGTTCGTACAGAGAGTGTCTGAAATTGGCGAGCAGGCGTTTCAGATTGCGATTGAACCGATCGATGGTGAAGTGACAGACCAAAACAACTATGGGAATGTCAAGGTCAATGTCACGCGGAGCGATATCAAGATTTTGCTCGCCGACGAGTTGCCTCGTTGGGAGTTCCGCTATTTAGCACAACTGTTTCGCCGAGATCCAAAAATCCAGTGCGACGAACTGCTGTTGCGCCCACGCTTGATTGCCACCGGCAGACGCGAGGAAAGTCAGTTGTTTCCAGTGACGGCAGATCAATGGGATCAGTATGACGTGGTGATTCTGGGCGACCTGCCGCCCGAGCACTTGCCTACGTCGTCTCAAGAAGCGTTGGTCGAATATCTGCAACAGCGCGGTGGGACACTGGTGATGATTGCTGGTGATCACGCTATGCCCCAGCAGTACGTTGGTTCTCCGCTCGAAGCCATTCTTCCAGTAGGTCCTATCGATGCGGCCCCGAGCAATCCAGTAGAGACCACGGACGAATATGCATTTCATGTCACCGATGAAGGCCTGCGGCACGTAGCACTGATGATCGGAGAAGGCCAGCAGGCTACGCGCACGGCTTGGGACTTTGTGAACCGCTTCTCGCCGCTTCACAAGGTGTCAACGTGGCGCAAACCTAAGCCCACGGCAAGAAATCTAATTGCCGCCGTTCCGCGACAGGCGATGAGCGTTGAATCAAGCTGGCAAAACAGTACGTTTCTCTGTTGGCAGCCAATTGGACGTGGCCGAGTGGTTTACCTTTCAGGTCCTGACAGCTACCGGCTTCGCTTCCTACGTGGCGACCAACTACATTACCGCTTCTGGGGACAACTACTCCGCTGGGCCATCGCTTCGGACCTCGCGACCGGATCCAAGTTCGTTCGTGTCCGTAGTCAGAAGACTCGCTATCGGGCCGAGGAACCGATCCATATCGAAACCGAGCTTTTTAGCGATACAGGAGAACCAATCACCGATGCGGATGACCTTGAGCTACGAGTGACATCGGGTGCCGAGGAGCAAACGGTGGCGATGACTCAGGATCCGGAACGCCCAGGAGTCTACCTCGCTGATTTCCATCTGACTAAACCTGGTGTTTATCGCGCTCAGCCGTCTGGCACCATCATGGATTCGTTAACGCAGTTGGGCACCGAGGAAATCGCCGACGTCGCCTTTACGGTGCACACTGACTTGCCTACGGAATTGATTGACACCCGCTGCAACCGGGTGCTGGCGAACCGGATTTCCGAGTTGACCGGTGGGCAAACCCTGCCACCAACGGCGGTTTCCGAGGTGCTGGCGCTGACCGATCTAACACCTGTCGTCACCGAAGCGACTCAGCGGCAACCACTTTGGGATCAATGGAAATACCTGTGGATCGTCTTTGGGTGTTTGCAAGTTGAATGGACGATTCGCAAGTGGCGCGGACTGTCCTGAGGTAGCCTGCTTAGCTAATGAACTGTCACAAAGGCACCCAACCATGTCGACTAGGATTTTTAAGCCTTTGCCGGCCGCCATCGAGCAAAAGCTCGCTGCCGTGCGCCGACGTGCTGTTTTGCTTGCCGCCATGCGAGGACTTGCGATCGCGGGGTCTGTGTTGCTCGCTACGATGATCGCAGCGATGAGTATCGATTGGCTAGCAACGCTCTTCGATCCTGTTGCCCGCCTGACGTTGACGGTCTCGACGTTCCTCGCAGCGGGAGTCACTTTGATCCTGGCGGCTGCCGGACCGATTCGCCGTGCGCTGCGGCGTTCCTACGCGGCTCGTCTCGTGGATGCAGCTGTACCCCAATTGCAGCAACGCTGGTCTACGGTCGCCGGCCTGGCGGATTCTGCCCCGCCCACGTCCCCCGTCGCCCAGTCGATGCTTGAACAGGTGGCGAGCGAGGCGGTCGCCATGCAGTCGCTGGTGCACCCTAGCCGCATCATTTCGTTTGTGGCTCTGCGGCCTGCCGCCCTGACGCTGTTGGGCTCGTTGCTGGCCATGGCGATTTTCCTTGGCATTCGCTGGGAACAAACTTCCATCCTATTACAGCGGTTTCTGTCGCCCACGCAGAACATCACCGCGACCGAGCTGACCAGCGTCACCGGCAGCCTTCTGGTTCCACGCGGTGAAATGATCGAGCTGCTGGCAAGCCAATCCGGCCTGAAAAGATCGACAGCCGAACTGACAGTCGAGTTGCCCGCAGGCGTCTCCGAGGTTCTTCGCGTCCCTGCCCAGGCTGACGATCCCAACACATTTGTTCGTTTCATTCGAGCAGATAAGTCGCTGCATTACCGATTCCGCGCCGGTGATGGGCAGACGCAATGGCATTCGGTCCAGGTGATCGATTATCCTGAGATCGCTGAAGTGCGATTCACACTCACTGCGCCTGACTATGTGAATCGCGCGGTGGTCACGAAGGATTTGATCCCACGTCAGGTCAAGGTAATTCAAGGAACCCAACTTGCGTTATCGATCAAACCCAAGGATCCGATTGAGAAGTTAGTCATGACGTTGGCTACACTGGATCCTGCGAATTCGAAACGCGAGCCAGCGGTGCGCGAAGTGGAATTGGTTGCGGATGCCGATGGTTGGTACCAGTTTCAAACCTCGTTGATCGATAATGTCACACTCCGCCCTGCGCTCTTGAGCAAGCATGGACTGAGTGACAAAGGGCGTTCCTTTTGCAAAGTTCAAGTGATTGCTGATCAAGCGCCAGTCGCGAGAATTGTGCGACCAACCGATGAGCTAGCTGTCGCGCTCGATGATGTGCTTCAGATCGAGTTTGAAGCACACGACGACCACGGGATTGCAACAGCAGAGTTAGTGATCTATGACGATTCCGCGACGGAGGACGGTGAGCCTAAGGTTCTGGCAACGCGGTTGATTCCGCTCGGCGAACAGTCGTTGCAGAAACATCTAACCGGCAGCGTTCAACTGGATCTGAAGGAGTTAGCACTCGATAGTGGACGCAGCATTAGCTATGCGGTTCGGGTGACCGACAATCGCCAGGCCGTCGGCACACCGTTGAACTTGAAGTCCCCTGCCGCCCATGAGACGGGGCTGCAGGACCATCCAGTGTCAGAAGACGCCCCTTCGGCAGATGGTGGCGCACAAGCGGTTGATGATCCAGCGGTAGCTAGAGAGTTTGGGCTCGACCGTACACAAAGCGAACAAGGGCTCGAGCGGCTGACCGCTAATCCTTTGTCAAAAGTCCCTGTTGCAGTTGAAGACTCCCCTTCGGTCGACGGTTCGGCTAGCGAACATCTAGAGAAACCGACGTCGAACGATGAAGTACGAGATAGCGATTCGCAAGCTCTCTCTGCCGTCTCGTCAGTGAGCGATCGTTCGCGTAGCAACACGAGTCAGTCGGATGCGTCTGACGCAGCCGCGAGTGAAGTCGCTAAATCATCCGAGCCCAAGCTCGATACTGCAGCCGAAAATTCCAGCGTGGCTGACGGGGTGGAGGACGATTCAGACGAAAGCTCGACTGCACGTTCGATTGCTGGAGTAAAGGGGCCTGCAGCTGACGCGATTCTGCAGCCTCAACAAGGGGAGAGTGGCCAGAACGTCGAGTCCAATCGACGCCGGTTGAAGATCACTGAGCGATTGGCCTCGATTAAGTATTCAGATGCGCCGGTTAATCAGACGGGGGAAATCCGCAGCCGTGTGGTTGCGGTTGACGCGATGCTCGAAGAAACCGAGAAGGCTTTGAAAGCCCTGGTGGGGCATCAGGTAGCCGATGCACAGCGTAGTGAGGAATTCGCAAATCTTGACGCGCGGTTTGGCGGTATTGAGAAGCATGCCGCTGAACTGCGCGCTGAGACCAAAGACACGGAATCTGCTTTTGCAGGTTTGCAATTGATTGACATCATCCGCACTCATGTCACCCCTGCTCGCGATCGGGTGTTTGCTGCGATTCGCAACCCGAATGTTAGCGACGTGGACGCGAAAGTAGCACTGGGGCATGTGCTGAGAGCGCGCGAGTTGCTGGCGGCGCTGCTGAAACGATTTGACCGAGTTCGACGCGATCGCGAATTGAGTGAGGCGTTGGAAGAATCGATCACGATGTACGAAATCTATGTGGAAAAGCGGCTAGCTTTAATGCGTGAGGCGAGAGAGAACCGAAATCCGCTGGCGCGCAAGATGGCGGTGCTCGAGGTCGATCAAGCTTACCTCGATCGGTATGCTGAGGTAGAACGCTTACGGCAGCAAATGATGGAAGAGTTTGCTCGCCTGCTGGGCGATGATCCCCGCTTGCTGTCGCGATATCTCGAACTGGTCAGGCGCCGCGCACGGTCAATGCGAGACCGCCTATCTGTGTTAGCCGAGCGGCAACAGGATGCCGAGATGGAGTTAAGCGGTTGGCTGCAGATCGATGAGGAACAACAGGATGCGCTGTGGACAATGATCCAAGAGATGCGGCTGCCATCGGTAACGCAGCTTGCGAAGGACACGGCTGAACTCGCCGAGCGAATCGAAAAGCAGATGCCACTGACAGTGGATACCGGTGTCGGCACGCCGGCCGCAATCATTCGTATCGCCCAAGGAATTGCTCAGCAGGCACGGACCATTGGCATTGATGCGGAACGTGTACTGGGCAACAATTCATCGGAGGATCTTGCGGCACATGTACAGCCATCTGCGGGTTTGATCGCAATGTTTACGCAACTGGATGCCGCCTTCGATTACCTGCAGTTTGAGCACGAGGGGGATCTCGAGTTCACGGATTTCATTCAGCCTCGGTTACAGGAAAGTCGCGTGGTCGCCGACCAAGCCGAGGCCTGGGCGATGCTGGCAGGCTATCTTACCCGGCGATCCTACAACTCCATCGTCGCCATGGAGCAGCAGCGTCTGGCGGCAGAGACGCAGTTGCTGAGAACGGACATGCTTAGCATCGAAGACGATTTGAACCGTCAATTTCAACAACAGGTGATGGAGAGTCTTCCGAGTGAGATCGCCGAGTTAATTCGCCAATTGCATCGTTTGATGGAATCCGTCACGTTTAACCAAGCGGCAGCCTCCTATGCGGCGAGCAGTCAAGATTTGCTGCGGACGGCCCAGCAGCAACAGCTCGCCATGGATGGCTTGGGCCAAGCCGAGGAACTGCTGGATCGCATTCGCCGCAGCGTGGCAGATGCTCTGGATGCCTATCCTACTCAGAGTCCAAACATTGCCGACCTGCGAGATCCAACCTTAGATGAGTTTCTCGCTCGGTTGGAGCGCGAACCAAGCATTGCCGCTCAACTTGGGATTCCTGAACGGCCGCGCAACTTGCGCAACAACGCCGATTCCATGCTTTGGCAAGAAACGGGGCAAGGGCTCTTAGGCGAGTCCGCGGAGGCGGCCATGACGCGCGTCAAACAGGCGATGCGGCGCGAAGGTTCAGAAGGTTCTGCAGAGGCCAAGCAGCGACCGGAGGCGTCCGCGGAAGAACGTCAGGCAATCGCAGAGGCGAAGGAAGCTCAGGAAATGCTCGAGAATGCCCTGCTGACAATCGAGCAGCAAATGGAAAGCAAGGAAACCTCGCCACAGCAGCGAGAACAACTCCGCAAGCTGGCTGCGGACCTAAAGGAGATCCTTCGGCAGGCGGATGAAGATTCCACCGCCAAGCAAGCCTGGAAGCAGATTTCGCAGACCGACACGGTAAAGGCCATCTTAGTTGCGCTGCAACGCGGCGAACCCGTGCCCGATCACCAATGGAATAAGCTGTTGTCGACCCTCGAGGATGGGCTGTGGCAGGGACGGGGTAAGCGTCCGCCCGAGGAATATCGGAAAGCGATTGAACAGTATCAAGACCGCATCCGTGAACTAGCGGGTCCAGGTCATGAAACCTGAGTTGCTAAAGATAGATTGTTGTTATCGGCAACGCGTTTAAGCGAGCCGCTTTACCGGATGGGCGAAGGTGAGATGATGGGACAAGCTTGTGCCTGGCGGTGGGATTTGTTGCGGTTGCTTGCACAGGGCGCCGCGCCGATGGTGACAACCATCGGGTTGATGGCGATCATGCTCGCACCGGCACCCGCCCAGGAAGGAATTGAATCGAACATTGCGACTTCATCAAACCTGAGCGCTGCGCTGAGCCCTGGCCAGTGGTCTGAAGTGCAAAACTCAGTCGATCGAGGACTGCGTTGGCTATCGAAGCAGCAGGCAGCCGACGGACGATTTCCAAGCGATGACATTGCTCAGCCCGCGGTGACGGCGTTGGCGATTATGGCATTCCTGTCACGCGGCCATGTGCCCGACCAGGGGCCTTATGGGGAGCAGCTCTCGCGAGCGATTGACTTTGTATTACGCACTCAAAAACCTCGCGGCTACTTCTCGCTTCGGCCCGTGGCGCCGCCCGTCCAACATTTGACCCCGGCGCAGACGGTGATCTACAACCACTCAATCGCGGGATTGATGCTCGGGGAAGTATACGGCATGTCTTCAGGCGAGCGGTCGATTCGGATTGAAGAAGCGCTCAACCGTGCCCTCATCTATCACCGTGAGGTCCAGACGCGGACCAAGCAGTATCCCTCAGATATCGGGGGATGGCGCTATGGGTTGCCTGAAAGCCCTCAGGCGGCATCGGACATGTCGGTAACCGGCTGGGCGCTGATGTTCCTACGGTCGGCTCGGAATGCTGAGTTTAGTGTTCCCAAGCAGTATTTTGACGAAGGTCTCGATTATGTCGAACGTTGTTATAATCCAAGCGACAATGCGCTGGGTGTGTTCCGCTACCGACCGGTTGAGTCTCAAGGCGAGGCGACTTCACAGATCACGCTGGCTAACACTGCATCGGCGACTTTGACACTGATTCTCGGTGGCCGCCACGAACACGAAGGCGTTACCGAGTCGGTGCGATGGTTTCGCAGTCGAGCCTACCCGCGGCCGTGGCAAAACAATTACTTTTATTTGGCCACCTACTACAGCAGCCAGGCGATGGCCCAGGTCGGCGGTGAAGCCTGGAACGAGATCTTTCCGCAAATCGCGAGCAATCTATTGGAGGAGCAGACGGCGGAAGGGGCTTGGCCGGCCGGTTCGACCAATGAAAAGCCGTTCGGTACCGCCTACAGCACCTCGCTGGCGGTCCTCGCATTGACGCCTGCCTATCAGTTGTTGCCGATTTACCAGCGATAGCAACTGGTCCGTGACGGCAGCGACCGGTGGTCGCTGCGGGGGCTTGGAGTGTGACAGCGAGCCGCTCCACGGTTCGCTGCAGGTCACTTTCTCCGATTCTGCATCGCGAGTATCGTATTCGTCGATTCACTGCGACGATTCGATCTCTGCTTTGTAAGGCGTTCCCCGCATGCACCAAACGATCATGATGACCATCGCGGTTGCCGTGATGTTGGGCGTGGTCGGGCAGGTGATCGCGAGCGTGACCCGGATTCCGGCGATCGTTTTTCTGCTGATGCTCGGGATGCTGGCTGGCCCGTTTGGCGTGGGCGTGATTGAGCCGGCCAATTTGGGGGTTGGCTTACAGGTGCTGACCTCGCTGTTTGTAGCGATCATCCTGTTCGAGGGCGGGCTTTCGCTGCGGCCCAAAGTGCTCGCCGGCGCGATGGTCCCGGTCCAGCGGTTGGTCACCGTTGGGGCGGCGAGCACGTTTCTCGGCGCGACGGTCTTGGCTCGCCTGACCATCGGACTGCCCTGGGAGCAGGCCTTTATCTTCGGCTCCCTGGTGATCGTCACCGGACCGACGGTGATCGCGCCGATTTTGAAGCGGATTCGACTGCGGCCACGCTTACACACGGTGCTCAAGTCCGAGAGCATCTTGATCGACGCGGTCGGCGTGATCGTGGCGGTAGTGGTGCTCGAATACGTGGTTGCGCGTGAGCCGCACTGGCAGGACACGATGCAGGGTTTTTTGGGCCGGTTCGGCACGGGGGTGCTCGTCGGCATCACGGGCGGTGGCTTGGCGGCCTTGGGCGCCCGCTTCGCCATGTTTTACCGCACGGAGAACGAACACCTGGTGCATTTGGCAGCGGTGGGGTTTGCGGTGTTGACGTTCGCCACCGCCGAGCACTTTTTCCACGAAACCGGCGTGCTGGCCGTGACGGTCGCCGGTCTGGTGTTGGCCGCCGCCCCGATTCCCTTTCGTCAAGAACTCGAGAAGTTCAAAGACCAGTTGGTTACCTTGGGCGTTTCGGTGCTGTTCATTCTGTTGTCGGCCAACCTAAATCTGTCGGCTTTTCTAGGAGCCGGCTGGGGCGAAGTGGCGCTGCTGGCAGGATTGATTTTCCTCGTCCGCCCGCTGTCGGTGTTTCTCTCGACCGCAGGAACGGTGCTCGACACCCGCGAAAAGCTATACATCGGGCTGCTGGCGCCACGCGGGATCGTGGCCGCCGCGATGGCCAGCCACTTTGCCCGCCGTCTGAGTGACAACGGCATTGAACATGCCGACGGCGTGGAGACACTGGTTTTTTTGGTGATCGGCGCCACGGTGTTGATCGAAGGGGCTTGGGCCGGAGTCATGGCCCACTGGTTAAAGGTGACCGCGGTTCGCCCTGCCGGAGTGCTGCTGGTCGGGGTCAATGCATGGTCGCTGAAAGTTGCCGAGATTCTGCAATCACAGGGGATCGATGTCGGCATGATCGACTCCAATCCGAGCCAGTGCCGCTTAGCGGAATCGCGCAACATCGGAACACATCGGCTCGACGCGACCGATCCGACAAGTTATGAGCAGATTGAAATCGGCAGGTTTGGTCAGTTTGTAGCGATGACACCCAACGACGCGGTCAATACCTTGGCCTGCGAAGCAGCCGTGCCGCTGTTCGGCGAGCCTTTTACATCCCAGGTGCTGTCCAAGGTCAACGGCGATACGACCCGATCGACGGTGCGGATGGCGGGACGCTGGGCGATGCCTTCGAAGCTCGATCACGCAGCGATCTGCCGCATGCTCGATCAAGGCGAACTGGCTCTCGCCACCGAACCGCTGGTGGATGAAATCTCCACGAATTTCCGCGAACCCGAGCATACGGCTGGGGTTCCGATCTTGATCAGCTCGGCGAAACAGCACCACATCGCTACCGCTGGTTACCGTCCGGCGGCAAAGGACGCACTGCTATTCGTGCTAAGGCCGGCTTAAACCTGTTGGGTTCTTCCGCAAGTTTCCCAGCTCATCACTTCGGACGCGTGCGCTGAGCCTTTAGGTGGCACGTCCCTGTTTAGGTGGCACGTCCCTGTTTAGGTGGCACGTCCCTGAGGAACGAAGGGCGTGTTGTGGAGAACTACAGGAAAGCTAGGGAATGTAGCGTCGACCCGGGGGCTGTTTCAGGAGACCACGCCCATCGCTGGAGGCTCTGGGCGTGCCACCCAAGTGGGATCGCGGGCGAGCCACCCAAGTGGGATCGCGGGCGTGCAACCAAGCGGCTTTGTGGGCGAGACACCCAAGTGGCATTTTGGGCGTGCCACCCAAAACTCAATCAGGACTGAGCGGCCACTCAAATAGCGGAAAACACACCTTTGAACATCAATCAGCCGTCATACATCCGAGTCGGTTGAAGTTCACCATGGTCCAGGTACTGTGCGGCTTACCCAAACAGCTTCGCCACCGGTTTTCCACCATCGGTAATCGGCACCGGACGGTCGCCATCATAGAGCGACTTGGTGTAATCGATCCCTAGGGCGGCATGAATCGTCGCAAAAAAGTCGGGCACCGACACGGGATCAGCAACGATCTTCTGTGACAGTTCGTCGGTCTCTCCGTAGGCACCTTGGTGCCGCAGCCCACCACCGGCCAGGACGCAGGTGAAGGTCGAACTTTGATGCCCGCGTCCGCCACCTCCATCAAAACCAGGCGGTCGCCCGAACTCGGTGGTGATCACGACCAACGTCTTATCCAGCAAATGCTTTTCTTCTAAGTCGAGGATCAAGGCTGAGAAGGCAACGTCGAGCTCACGAATCAAAGCGTGCTGGTCTAAGATTCCGCGGTTATGAACATCCCAACCGGCACCATTGAGGAAATTCAAATTATGAGAAACCTCAATGAACCGCACTCCGCGTTCGATCAAACGTCGCGAGAGCAGGCAGCGCTGGCCAAATTCGCCGCCGTAGCTTTCGCGCAGTTCGGCCGGTTCACTATCCAGCTCAAAGCTTCGCATGAACTCGGGACTACTCAAGCGAAGACTGAGCTCGGCAGCGGCGTCATAATCTTGCAGCCGTGAATCTTCTACGGGCCGCTGAGCACCACGCAGGTCGTTTAGATATTCGAGTCGGCGGGCACGTCGACGCTCCGTAATCGACTCAGGAACGGCAAATCCCGCAGGGCCGCGTCCGGTGTCAGTTAAGTACAGATAATTGTCCTTGGCGCCCAGGAATCCGGGGCCGCGCGAACCACTCGGATAACCGATTAGAACATAGGCGGGGACACCATCGGCCGCCGCGCCGCGCTCGTGGGAGATGATTGACCCAAGCGACGGATAGGTCACCGTACCGCTGATCGGACGTCCGACATGCATCCAGTTGGTGGCCGCGGCATGCTCATCGATCACCGAATGGTTGACCGTCCGGACCGCAGTGACTCGGTCCATGATCGCCGCCACTTTCGGCAAGTGCTCGCACACCTGCACACCTTGCACGGCGGTGGGAATGGCATCGTAGTAGGAACCGGGTACCTTCTTTTCGGGATCACCGCGGCGTTTCGGATCAAACGTATCGATCTGACCCATCCCACCGCCCAGCCAGATCGAGATCACGTGCTCGGCTTGGCCACGAATCAACCCCTCAGCGGCCGCAGCCCACGGCGTTGCGAGCGGCGTCCCCGCGGCGGCGGCACCGGCCATCAAGAATTGTCGGCGGTCCAAAGGTGAAAAGGACATGGGGCACATCCTGAGGAAGGAGGGATCAGGTAGGTCGGATGCTTCGGAGCTGAGCCGCTCAACAAGCGGGACAGCTATGGCATCCAAAGGAACTCGCGGAGGTTGACAACGCTCCAGACAAAATCTTCGTACCGCTGGCGCCACTGAGGCTCCAGCCGTGAGTCGGCCGGTGGTCCCTGGCGGACGCGCCGCGCATGTTCGAGCTGAATACTATTGGCCTCGTTGCGGAGGTGATTTGACCACGTGACCTGCGGCAACCGCTCCCACGATTCAGACAGCGGCAATTGACTTGGGTCGGAGAGCACCAGACGCTGGTTGAACCCTTTTGCAAGTTCCTGGGTAAATCGCTGCTTTTCCTCAGCATTGGGTAGGCGAGTCAGAAAAGCAAGAAAAATCGAATCGACCAGCGCTGCCGGATCCTCCGCTTCGACGGCCAAGTCGGCAAGTTTGCTCTCATGCGCGGCGGTGGTGAGCCAGAGCGTGAGGTAACTGTTGGCGATGACGGCTGGTTGGCGAACGTTCGGTGCCTGTTCGCGATCCGTGGCCGGACTCTGGCGATCGGCTGACCAGCCGAAGGCGGTCAACACTTCTTCGACCATCGCGGCATAGGGGAACGTCAAACTTGGCCGGTCGCGTTCATTGGACATGCTGACAAACATCCAACTGCGATGCGGCTTGCCAAACGTATTGCGGCTGGCGGCGGTCCGGCGGCCATCGGGATCGATCGTCATCTCCTCGGTGTTCATCTGGTTGCCCGATGCGACATAGAACGAATCGACGATTTGCTCAGCCGTCATCCGCCGCCGTTCCGGTGCATTGAACAGCCGTTCCAACGGAGGAGCCGCGAGGTTCTCGCCGATCGCTTCGCGCTGATAGAGCTGCGAGGTCATGATCAACCGCGTCAGGTGCTTGAGACTGTAGCCCTGAGCCACCAGTTCCTTAGCCAGCCAGTCGAGCAGTTCCGGATGACTGGGCGCGTTGCCTTCCCAGTCGTGCGGAGGTTCGACAATGCCCGCTCCGATCAGTCGCCGCCACAGCCGATTGACCATCACCTGAGCAAAACGCGTGTTCTGCGGAGCGGTGATCAAGGCAGCGAGTCGTTCGCGCGAATCGTCGGGGTTCTCCATCAGCGCGCGGAGGCGCTGAGTGTCCTCAGCTCCGGTGACTTCGGCAAAGTGCCAAGTTGGTTCGACGCTCGCTCCGGGTTTGAGCGTGACCCGAATCAGTGATTGGTGTCCCTTACCCTCGAAAAATGCAGCGGGAACGGTACTCGATGCAGGCACACTAACCGGTTGCCGAGCGAGCATCGCCGCCAGCGAAAACAATTCTTGCTGGCTGGTTGTGTGATAAGGAGAATCATGGCAGCGTGCGCATTGCATCTCAATCCCTAAGAATGCGCCGGCCAAGATATGGCCTTTGGAGGCAAACGGTGAATCGTTCTGTGAGGCCTGAGCAAAGCCGGCACTGCCGCCTTCGGGCGCACTGCCGCGCATCATTACCAGTTCCGTTACCCAACGATCGACTGGCTTATCATCTCGCAGCGCATCATATAAGAACCAGCGAAATGGTCCGGTGCTATTGAGCGTGGCGTTGAGCATCGTCGGATTTTCCCCCAGCACATCCTGCCAGTAGCCCATCCAATGGTCGGCCCAGCGCGGATCTTCCAAGAGGCGATCGATCAATCGTTCTCGTTTATCAGGAGATAGATCGTCAGCAAACCGGCGAGCCTCCGCTTCGCTCGGCACCACGCCCACCGTATCGAGGTAGGCCCGTCGCAGAAACGCAAAATCCTCAATGACCGGCGGGATCGTCGTTTGACTTGCCGAAAGCGGAATCTCTGGCCAATTAGCACCGGCAGCGATCCAGTCCTCCAGCACGCGGATCTTTTCCTCGGCCAGCGGCGCACCGGACGGCGGCATCCGTTCTTCTGGATACGGGCTGCGAAGACGGTTGATCAATTCGCTGGCCTCGATTTCGCCGGGCTCGATAGCCGGCAGGCCTGAGTCGCCTCCCGCAATCGCCGCTTCACGGGAATGGAGCCTGAGGCCACCTTGGTCCTTGTCGCCATGGCAGCGGAAGCATTCACTTCGCAGGATCGGCAGCACGTGAGCATGGAAATGCTGTGCTTCCTCCTCCGGTGTTTCGCCCGCAGCGGACTGGGCCTGTTCCATCCGCGCCAGAATAAAGGCATCGATCGGATGCTCGGCCGAGCCTGCCACCTGTGGCACCGCAGGCGGCTGATGCTCGGCGACCCACTGCTTCGCCGCGGCGTGCCGCTGCGCCCAATAGCGGTCGCGGCTGGCTGCGGCGGCGCGGCGCGTGGCGTCGTTCAATGCGTTCATCGACAGGGCGATCTCAGCCAATTTGGCTTCCACCGCTTCATCGGTCAGCGGCAACGGCGCCCCACCTAAACCGCTAGGCCTCAGGAGGGAATACGACTGGCCATCGCTGCTGCGCAGCGCCACGGTCAGTTCACCCGGTTCAGGACGGAAGCGCTGACCACCGGCGATCGCTTCGAGCACGACGCGGACCGGGCCAGCTTGTTCAATTTTGACCGTTCCGATCACCTCTTGCTCGCGATGCCACACCGGACGATGCCCTGGGGCGGGAGGTTCGGACACCGGAGTCATCGGTTCTTCACCATCGGGCGAGCCGGTCAGCGGCTGCGTGCCGCCCACCAACTGGCCGTCGACCCACAGCCGCGCCATCCCACGCGCTCGAAATAGCAGCGTTTGTTCGCCGGCTGGCAAGTCAACATCCGCCGCCAGCCTCACCACCACCGGTGCCTTCCACGCGGTACGCAATCCCCAGTCGTCAAATCGCAGCGGCAGTTGATTGAGCAGGAAGGCATCGCCCTCCCATCGAGCGGCCTCCGCGGGCCACGATTCGTCTTCCATCAGCCACCGATCGTGGGCCGGAAAGTCTTGATGGAACGTGACGACGACCCGGTCGCTCGGCAGCGGGCCCAACTGCGGCATCACGGTTGGTGCCAAACCCACCAGGGTGATTTCACCCTCCCGGCGATAACGCTTCGCCAGCGTCGCCTCGTCCAGAACTTGGCGGTGGATGGCGACCGCGTCGAGACCGCCATTCCAACTCGCGGCGGCTGAACCGCCCATCGATGAACCGATCCAGACTTCATCATCATCGTTCACCGGCGGCTGTTTCGTTGGGCCGCCCATATCCCATCGCCCGGAGAGACGCTTGCCGTTGAGCCAGCCCTGGATGCTCTCCGGTTCACCAAACCGATAGGTGACCGCGACATGATGCCAGCCGGTCCGCGGCACGAACCCGTCGCCGGTCGTCCAGCGGTGCCAATGTTCATCACCTCCGCCAGTGACCGGCTGAGATGCAAACAGAAAGTTGAGGCACGCTTTTCCATTGCGGCCGGTCACCCGCAGCGCCCAGTTCTGATTGTCGGGGGCGAAACCCGATCGACCGGTGCGGCCTTTGCCGATGATGTAGCGGTTTTCCCCTTCCCGAAGTTCGCGCAAGTTGACCCAGGCTTCGAGCGTGATCGCATCCCCGTTGGTGAAGTCAAATGGACTGTTTGGCCCCGGATCGGCCAACGTCAACCGTGCTCCATTACCATCGAGCCGCACCGCCGTGTTGTGCTCCGAAAAGTCCGGATAAGTCGGCGATCGTGGGCCTTCCACATCGCGATGCACACCGCCGTGCGCTGTCAGCGGTGTTTGCTCTTCAGCGCCGAAGTCCCAACGCACAACCGGCTCAGCGGCGCAAGTCGCCTCCGGTCCAATCAGCAAGAGACCGCTTAACAGCAGCAGACGGAACAACAGATTCATGCGGACTCTCGAACAAGCGTTAAGGTGGGAAACGCAAAGGAAGGCGGGGGGGTGCCAGCGGAGTTCCAGGCTACCAGTTTACTTGGGCAGCACAGGGCATGCTATTCGGCAACAGTCGATCAGCCGGCCCACGTTAGCGTCCGGTGCTCACGAACTTCCCAGGTGTGGATGAGGACAAACTTCTTGCGAGAGCAACCAGTAGCCGCTCCCTCACCCAGCTTACATCACGACCCGAATCAAACCGAATCGAACTTTTCCACGGCCGGCGGAGCGTCTCAGTTCCAAATAAGGACGAACATACAGTTCATGAAAAGATCCTACAGCGCGGTAAATGGGTTTCCGCACCGTGAGCGTACCGGTCCCGCAAGGGGACCTGATAAAGGCGGGAAGAACAGGAAGGATTCAAGGCGGGAATCAGTTCTTGACTGACCTGGAGACGCAATGCCCGCAGAGACGACTAACGGGGCATTGTCACCCGCAAAGCTGCGTCAACGTCGCACAGTCTAACTGTGCAGCACGCGATTGCAAACGCTTTTATCAAAATTCGATACGCATGCCCTATTGCCGGCTCCACTTGACGCTGCTGATCTCAGGAATGCTCGGCGGCTAAGCAGGGCGGGATAAGTCTTTTGGTCAAGTCGCTCGCTGCTGTTCGGCCCATGGTTCGTGGGAACCGGACGCTAACGCGTGCCGGCTGATAGAATTTTTCCGAATATCACATTCTGTGTTGCTTATAAGTGGCCGGACACAAGTCATTTGCCGTAAGTGAGATGACTCAACACGATCCTGACCGCTTGGAAGGCACTCATTCACGGAACAAACTTGTGTCCGGGTGCTTAAAGGCACGCAGATGCACGCTTTCGGCCCGCACCTACTGTTAACATTCGAATCCGTGTTCTCGCTTGAATGAGCGAGCCTGGCCGCCGTACTTAAAAATCGCTGTTGTGCTGATCAGCAAGCGATTTATTGAGATCGACTCTTCAATTCACTCGGCACTCGGCTCAGCGGTTGCCGCAGAGCTTGACAGTGAACTGGGCGACGTGCCGGCCCTGCGCGCGGGCGATCGCCAGCTCGTTCTCAGTTGGTTGACGTTCGCCGCGCGAGCCAGCGATCGTCGAAGCGCCGTACGGGGTGCCGCCGCTGACTTCGTCGACATTGCTGAGTTCCTGCGCGCTATAGGGGACACCCAAGATCGCCATCCCCTGATGGAAGAAAAAGGTCGACATCGCCAGCAGCGTCGTCTCTTGCCCACCGTGCTGGCTGGCCGTCGAGGTAAAAGCACTGCCGACTTTGCCGATCATCGCCCCCGAGGCCCAGAGCGAACCGGTCGCGTCCAGAAAGGCGCGCATCTGCGCAGTCGCCGAACCGTACCGCGTGGGCGAACCAAGGATGATCGCATCGGCCTCGGCCAAACGTTTGGGATCGGCGACCGGAATGTGAGCAAACGCCTGCCGCGCTGCAGTCGCGCCCATCTTCTCGAGCACCTCGGGCGGCAGCGTCTCAACGACCTGCAACACCTCGGCCTCGGCGCCAGCGACCTCGCGAACGCCGACCGCGATCTCTTCGGCCAGTCGGTAAACGTGCCCATACGTGCTGTAAAAAATGATCTGGACTTTAATGCTCATCGCCGTGTGACCTCAGGATTGTGGTTTCGATGCTGCCGCAAACCGCATCCTAACGAGCCCAAGAGGCCACGACCAGCAGCGGAGCCAGACACGATCCTGAGCAACGGCAACGTCTACTGCGGTGCTCCCCAGCCACCCCCGCCTGGCGTTTCCAACCGCAACCGCTCACCGGGGGCCACGTCGATCGTCGTTGCCGCTGGCAGCGGTGTCGCCGAGCCGTCAGGACCAAGCAGGGTATTGCGGCCAGCCGTTCCCGGTTCGCCACCGGCCAGCCCCCAGGGCCGGTGGTCGCCGCGGCGATTGGTGATCAGCGAGAGGGTCAGCGGACGCAGAAATTCCAATTCGCGGATCAAGCCGTCGCCGCCAGCGTGTCGCCCCGCTCCGCCGCTGCCACCGCGCAGGGCAAACCGCCACAACCGCAGCGGGTAGCGAGACTCGTAGACCTCTGGTTCGGTGATCCGCGTGTTGGTCATGTGACAGTGCACACCGCTGGCTCCGGGGCCAAAGGCCGTCGCGCCGGAGCCGCCACCGATCGTCTCGTAGGAGCCGAAGGTGGCGTCGCCAATCAGCACGTTGTTCATTGTCCCCTGACTGGCCGCGGCGACGCCCAGGGCGCCCAGCAGCACGTCGACCACGCGCATGCTCGTCTCGACGTTGCCGGCTACAACTGCTGCGCACTGCTCCGGCGTGTCGGCCGGCGGTGGGTTGAGCAAACCAGGAGGAATCACGAAGTCGATCCGCGACGTGATTCCACCGTTCATCGGCAGCGTCCCGCCGATCAGACACCGCAGCACATACAGCGTCGCCGCCGTGACGATCGCTGGCGTAGCGTTGAAGCAGCGCGGATGCACGGGCGACGTACCGGTAAAATCGATCGCCAGCCGGCCGTGCGCGGGCGTCAGCCGCACCGCGATCAAGGTTCCATCATCCAAGGTGTCGGCAAATGATCGCGGCGCTGGACCGAGCGATTCGATCCAACGACCGACGGCAGCGGAGGCCTGCTCGAGCATCCGCTCGCCGCAGGTATCGACCACGTCGCGGCCTGTGCGGGCAACGAGTTCGTTCAGCGCTTTGCTACCGGCGACCCCCGCGGCGCGCTGGGCCGCGATGTCCGCCAGATTGATCTCAGGCGTGCGCGAAGGGTACGTTCCGGTGGTCAGCAGGTGCCACAGTTGATCTTCAAACTCTGCTCCGCCGCGGCGCAGCGGCAGCGCGCGGATCACGACACCTTCTTCGGCCAAGTTGGTGGCACCCGGCGGCATCGATCCCGGCGTCTTGCCGCCGATCTCCGCGTGATGGGCGCGACTAGCGACGTAGAAATCGGGTTGTCCGCTGTGACGATCGTCGAGCTCACCGCTCGGAGTTTGCACGCTGCAAAACACCGGCGTGACGACGGTCACATCGGGCAGATGCGAGCCGCCGGCATACGGATCGTTGGACAGATAAACGTCGCCCGCACTCATTTCGGGAAATACCTGCCGCATGTACCGCACGGTGTGTCCCATCGCTCCCAGATGCACTGGCACATGCGGCGCATTGGCCAACAGCGTGCCGTTGCGATCGAATACGGCGCAACTGAAATCGAGCCGTTCCTTGATGTTGACGCTGACGGCCGTCCGCCGCAGCATCTCGCCCATCGAGTCGGCAATCCCCTGCAGTCGCCGGGCGACGACCTCGACCACCACCGCATCGGCTCGTTCCGCAGCGAATTGATGGTCGCCCCGTTGTGACGACGTTTCGCCCGCCGCGCCGGCGCCGCACACGTTTTGAGTCGTGGCGACGGCCTTTCGCAGTTCAAAGCTGCCGCTGGCAAGCTTCGTCGCCGACCAATGCGGATCGATCACCAGCGTGCTGGTGGAGTCGACGATGATGCAAGGACCAACCACTTCACTACCGACCGGCAAGCGCGCTCGCTGCTGCAGCGGCACGGCGAGGCGGCGACCGCACAGCGTCATTTCGGTTCGCTCATCATTGGCCGCTGAGGCCAACGGCGGAGCCTCAGGGACATCCAACGGCGCCGCCGAGGCGATGACCGCTTCACAGCGAATGGCGGCGACTTCTACCGGGCGATGCGGCTGATCATAACCAAACGCCGCGCGGTGGGCGGCGTGAAACCGCTGCTCCAGCGACTCCAGCGGCGCGACCGATAGCGGCAGAGTCGACTCGGTGCCGAGGTAGCGCAGATCGGCTTCGTGGTGAACGGTCGCGACCGTGGCGACGTCGATCCCCGGAGCGACTTCTTCATTCAGTTCACCGCACACTTCAGCCGTTAGTGCCGCAAGCGTCTCCTTCCAAAACGTCTCGTTCAGATCGGCCAACGGTCGGTACACGCCGCTGGTGCGCACGCGGCCGACATCCGCCAAGCCCATCCCTAGGGCGCTCAGCAGACTCGCATGTCGGTGATCGATCACACGAGTCATGCCGATCGCATCGGCGATCGCACACAAGTGTCCTCCGGCAGCCCCGCCAAAACCGACGAGCGTCATACCGCGTGGATCGCTCCCTTCGGCTGTGCTGACGGTTCGCACCGCCTCGGCCATGTGGGCGACCGCGATCTCTAAAAATCCCTCGGCGGCTTGTTCAATCGACGCAAACCCGTCCTCACCAAGCCGCTGGTTGACCTCCGTCAGCCGCCTCCGCGCCGCAGCCACATCCAGCGGAAAAGGGAACCGGTCAACGGGCAGCCGTCCAAGCACGACGTTCAGGTCGGTCACCGTCAATGGTCCGCCGCGACCGTAACAAGCTGGGCCAGGGTCGGCGCCGGCGCTGCGCGGCCCGACCGTCATACGGCCATCCTGGACATCGCAGATCGAACCGCCGCCGGCGGCAACGGTGTGGATCGCCATCATCGGCGTCAGCACCCGCACGCCGGCTTTGAACGACTCGTACTGCCGAGCCACCCGGCCCTCAAACCGGCTGACATCCGTACTGGTGCCGCCCATGTCCAGCCCGATCGCCGCCGGAGCGTTGTAACTTTCGGCGATCTTGCCTAATGAAACGACGCCGCCGGCGGGCCCCGAGAGGATGCTGTCGCAGCCGCGAAAGGCCTGCGCGTCGACCAGGTTGCCCCCGCTGGTCATCAGCCGCAATCGACCGGCTCCTTCGCTGCCGAGCTGCTCCCGAATCTTCGCCAGGTACGAGCCGAGGACCGGATTGAGGTACGCGTCCAGCACGGTCGTCTCGGCCCGCGCGACGAGTTTGATCAGCGGAGCGACGCGGCTCGACAGACTGATGTTCGCAAATCCGATCTGCTCGGCCAGCTCACCGATCCGTCGCTCATGCACGTCGTTGACGTGCGCATGCAGCAAGCAAACGGCGATCGAAGCGACTCCGGCATCGCGGACGCCGCGGAGCGTTGCCACCAAGGCGTCTTCGTCCAGCCCGCGCAGGATCGCGCCGCTCGCGTCGAGCCGCTCGTCGACTTCGATCACGCGGTGCGTGAGCGGCTGCGGCTTGCGGATGGTCAGTTCAAACAGTTGCGGCCGCGTCTGCTCGCCGATCTCCAACAGATCGCCAAAGCCGGCCGTCGTCAGCAGCGCGACTTCGGCCCCTGTGCGAGTGAGCAGCGCGTTGGTCCCGCGCGTGGTCCCCAGCCGCAGCTCGATCGGTGGCAGCGGCTGAGAAAGCGGGACACCTATCAAGCGACGCGCGGCCAGCACTGGTGCTTCCAGAGCGGCATCAAGCTCCAGCGTGTCCCCGGCCATCACCACAGCGGGAACCGGTCCATCAAAGGTCAGCGTTCGGCTGCCGCAATCAAAGCCGCTGACCCGCATCGTCCGCAGCGACGGGTCCGCGCTGCGGTGCCTGATGAAACGTGCCTTCGCCCCGCACCAAAAGCCGGCGACGTCCTGCAGCGCGTCATCGACCACAATGTGCTGACCATCAACCTCGACCACCCGCGCTCGCACCCGACCGCTGCTGAGCACCTTCATCGATCGGCGCGAGCCGCCGCTGACAACAAAACAGTCGGTAAAGGTGCCGCCGACATCTGCCCAGACTTCACTGCGTACCATCGCGCGATCAGGTGGTGTATTCGGAGTTGAATCGCACGTATTCGACCGTGATGTCGCTGGCCCAGCGGGTCGCAGCGCCGGGGCCGCTGCCGACGATGAGGTCGATCAGCACGGTCCCGGCTTGTTTGATCCGCCCGCTGACGTCGGCCGCGTCAAACGGCAGCGGCGTACCGCCGCGGTATAAAGGGACACCCATCACTTCGAGCGAAGTCGCCGCCGGCTCGATCGGTCGGCCCGCGTAGCCAGCGGCCGAGACGATCCGGCCCCAATTGGGATCGCCCCCGGTGATTGCGGTTTTGACCAGCGGGCTCTCGCCGATCGTGCGAGCGATGTGGTCCGCATCGGCGTCCGAAGCGGCGCCGCCGACGCGGATTTCCATCACGTGCGTCGCCCCCTCGCCATCGGCCACGAGTTGCTTGGCCAGTTCGATGCAGGTGGCGCAGAGAAAGTCGCGGAACGCCGTGAGCGCTTCACCGGATAGGGTGCCAGCCTCGCGGTCGCCGCTGGACAGCAGGACCAGCGAGTCGTTCGTGCTGGTGTGGCCATCGACGCTCACCCGGTTGAAGCTGCGATCTGCGGCGTAGCGGAGCAGTTCGACCAGATCGTCCTCCGCCAGCGGCGCGTCGGTCAGCGCCACGGCCAGCATCGTCGCCATGTTCGGCGCGATCATGCCGGCCCCCTTGGCCATCGCTGCGACGCGGTAGGATTGGCCGTCGATCTCGATTGAGGACGCGACTGTTTTGCGAAACGCATCGGTCGTCATGATCGCCGTGGCGGCGCGGGTGAAGGCCTCCTCACCGCTGGCCAATGCTCCCATGGCGTCCTCAATCCCCGCGCGGACCAAGTCCATCGGCAGCGGCCGCCCGATCACGCCGGTGCTCATCACCAGCACATCGGCGGGTTCGCAGCCGATCACCGCAGCCACGCGTGCGGTCATCTCTTCCGCGTTCCGCATGCCCACGTCCCCGGTACACGCGTTCGCATTGCCGCTGTTGATCACGATGCCGCGAACGGTCGACGAAGGTGTCCGCTGACGACAGAGGGTCACCGGAGCCGCGACGATTTGATTGGTCGTGTAGACGCCAGCGGCGACGAGCGGCCGATCACCGACGATCAGCGCCAGGTCGGGTTTCCCGCTGGCCTTGATCCCGCAGGTGATCCCCGCGAAGCGAAAACCCGCGGGCAGCGGGCCAGAGGAAGAAGAAACTTCGGGCATGTGGCAGGTCTCAACGGTGATGGTGAAATGGATCGGAAGTGAAATGGGTCGCTGGCACCTGCGGTCCCGTCGCTATGCTGATCGAATGACGGTCCGATCGGTGCCGCGGTGCGTTACTTTGAAGCAGCCGGGGACATAACACTGTTCCTGGTCGGCGGTCGGGAAACAATGGGGTGTCGAGCCGCGGGTAAGCTAACGTGCTGTCCGGTCGCTCTTTGCCAATCCTCGTCGCACCCCAGAAACGTTGCTCGCGTGTCGATCCAGCCCACTCCAGCCAGCCGAGAACTCGCGATCAACGCTGCCGATTCGACTGCTGCCGCCGGTGATGTCGATGCACGTCAGGCCGGTTCGCCTGCGGCGCCGCCAGCCGTGCGGACTCAGCGGCTGGGCAAACGCTATGGGTCTTTCGATGCCCTGATCGACCTGACGCTGCAGGTCGAGCGCGGCGAGGTGTTCGGGCTGCTCGGCCCCAACGGAGCGGGCAAAACGACACTGCTGCGAACGCTGCTCGGATTCCTGCAGCGCACCTCGGGAACCGCCGAAGTGATGGGGATCGATCCGGCGATCGATTCGGTCGCGGTGCGGCGTCAGGTGTCGTACTTGCCCGGCGACGCACGTTTACCGCGGCACATGCGCGGCCGTGCGGTGCTGCGATTCTTTGCCGAGATTCAGCCGGCGGGTGATTTGGAAAACTGCTTGGCCGTCGCCGATCGTCTCGAACTGGATCTGCGGCGACACGTTGGATTCATGTCGACCGGGATGCGGCAGAAGCTGGCGATCGCTGCGGTTGTCGGCTCCCGCGCCCCGCTGTTGATCCTCGACGAGCCGACGGCGAACCTCGACCCGACGGTTCGCGCACGGGTGCTGGAGATGGTCAGCGAGGCCAAAGAGGCAGGTCGCACCGTGATCTTCTCCTCGCATGTGCTCTCGGAGATCGAAGAAGTTTGCGACCGCGTGGCGCTGCTCCGCGGTGGCCGCTTGGCTCATCAACAATCGCTGCACACGCTCAAGGCGCGGCACCGGATCGTCGCTAGTTGGGTGCCGGCGGCGGGGTCGATGCAGCGCAACGGCGCGGAGTCGGCGGCACTGGACGTTCCCGCAGCGCTTGCGGAAAGCGTCGTGCGAGCGCAGGTTGATGGTCCCCGCATCACGATTGAAACCGCAGGCGACCTGGCGCCTCTGCTGCCGTGGCTGGAGTCGCTGGGCCTGCAGCAGATGCGCGTCGAAGCCTACGGCCTGCGCGCGGTTTACGACTCGGTGCATGGGGAACAGGTGGTGGAGGTATGATCAACCGCGTTTTGGTTCGCACCTATATCGGCCAAGCGGTGCTGTTGTGGTCCGCCTGTGCACTGGCACTGTTTGCGTTTGCGTGGGTGCGGGTGTGGGTCAGCAGTCTTGTCGACATGGGCCAGTTCCGCACGATCGTCGAACAGTTTCGCGATTTTGAACGGTTTTCGCCGGTCAGCTTTGATTCGCTGTTCACGCACACCGGCCGCTTGGGGATGACGTTCGATGAACCGATCGTGATCCTGTGCACCATCATTTGGGCGATTGCCCGCGGGTCGGATGTGGTCAGCGGCGAACTGGGACGCGGCACGCTGGAGATGCTGCTCGCTCAGCCGATTTCGCGGACGCGGCTGCTGCTGTCGCATGCGGTCGTGGCGGTCGGCGGATTGGCGCTATTGGTGTTGGCGCTGTGGGCCGGACTGGCCGTCGGTGTGGCGCGGACGACGGTAACCGAAACGATCCCACCGCCCTCAATTCGCATTCCGTTCACGGCGCTGGAATTGCCGCTGACCACTGGAGGGCCGGTGACCGAGACGTTTGCGATGAGCAGCGTGGTCGATCCGTGGACTTTCGGCACCGCGGTGTTCGCGCTGTTTGCGCTCGGCTTTTTTGTGCTCGGGCTGTCGACATTCTTGAGCAGCCTGGACCGCTACCGCTGGCGGACGATCGGCGGGGTGATGGCGATCTATGTGCTGCAACTGGTGATGTTTGGGCTCGGCAAAGCGACCGACCGGCTCGATTGGCTGCGCGGCTGGTCGTTCTTCAACTGCTACCGGCCGCAGGTGCAGATCGCGCACGTCGTCGCGGGCGGCTGGACCGCGCCGTGGCGCCTGACCGGCCCTGATCCGAACTCTTGGTTTGGGCCGGGCGTTTATCCGCTGATCCTGATCGCTGGCGGGTTGCTGTTTTATGCCCTGGCGATCGCGATCTTTCGCAGGCGCGACTTGCCGGCGCCGCTGTAGCGGCCAAGGGTGGCTGATCGCCACGGTGGTCGATCGCTCCGTCGATCGAACTTCAGACAGAGCTCCGACCGGCGGAGCGGTCGGCGACCTTTAGAGCACGTCCGGGTCGGGCATGTACGACTCGGCATGGTTGTAGTGATCACGGCGGGTGAGCAGTGATGCCGCGGCTTCATCGAGCACGGCGATCGTGTTGCGATGCAGTTGCAGCGCCGACGCGGTGTTTTGGCTGGTGATCGGGCCTTCGATCGCGCCCTGAATCGCCGCCGCCTTGTGCTCACCGGTAACCAGCAGCAGACACTGGTGGCTCTCGAGGATCGTGCCGACGCCCATCGTCACCGCCAGCACCGGCACTTCTTCTGGGCGATCAAAAAACCGTGCATTATCGCGCACGGTCCGTTCCGCCAAGGTTTTGACGCGGGTGCGGCTGGCCAACGACGAACTCGGCTCATTGAAGGCGATGTGGCCATCGGTGCCGATGCCGAGCAACTGCACGTCGATCCCGCCGGCCGCGACAATCGCCTGCTCATAGGCTTCACAGGCCGCCTGCACATCGCTGGCCATGCCGTCGGGCAGGTGAACCCGCGAGCGATCGATGTTGATGTGCCGGAACAGGTTTTCATGCATGAAGCTGTGATAACTCTGCGGGTGCTCGGGAGGCAGCCCGAGGTACTCGTCGAGATTGAACGTGGTGGTCGACGAGAAATCGAGTTGTCCCTCGCGATGCAACCGGATCAATTCGCGGTAGCACTGCACCGGAGTTCCGCCGGTCGCCAACCCCAGCACGCTGGTCGGCTTGCGACGCACCTGCTGGGCGATGATTCGGGCCGCGGTCACACAAGCCGCCTCGGCAGTCGATCGGATAATAACGCGCACGGTTTACTCTTGGGCTTCGGGCCGATCCGAACAGGGGTCCAACCCTCTCGGATCGGCATGGATGGATCAAACGATTTCACGCTGGAGCGTCTCGATGGCGCGATGCAGGTGAGCATCGTCGCTCATCAGCGGCAGCAGCGTCTGGCGAAACTCGGGGCGAACAAAAATCCGCACCCGTTTGACGTGATCGTCAAACTGTTGCCGGGCCAACGCATCGGCGACTGGAGAAACATCCGCCAGCGCTCGGACGCTGCCATCACGGCCGACGACCGTCACGTTGATGTCGACTTCCAGCTTGACGGGTGGAGCGTCAATCAAAACGTCCCCAGGGCGAATCGGCAACCGGGCTTGCCGCGCCAATTGCCGCCCCAGCTCATCGGCGCACAGCGCCAGCCAGGGATAAGGCCGGCGAGCGAGCTGGCGGTGCAGGTCACCACGCTGCGAGCGGTTGAACTCCGCAATGCGTTTGTAGAGCGTGCGTTTGGGTCCAAACAGCCCTTCGACCAGCGGTTGCTGCGGTGAATCCGCCGCCGCTTGTCGCCACCGCGCAATCCACTCCGCGTCGTCCAGCCGCATCAATTGCTCGAGATCGACGCGGTCGCGCAAGTCATGGACGCTCCGCTGCAGCATCGCCGTCGCCGCCCGCACGCCGTGATGCCAGTACACTTCGCTGAACATCACATACCGGGCAAAGACCATCATTTCCGCCGCTGTGCGTCCCTTTTCCGTGATCGCCAACCGCGGCTGCTGGGGATCGACCGTCATCGCCGCCACCAACCGGGCTGAGTCGAAATGCCGCCCATACGGCACGCCGGCATGCAGGCTGTCGCGGACCAAATAGTCAAGCTTGTCGACATCGATCGGACCGCTGAGGCAACTGGCCAGCAGTTCGATCGCCGCGTCGGACAACTGGCTGCCGCCGATGCGTTTGCCCAGCAGCAGCGACATCACATCGTCGCCGTCACACCGCCACTGCTGAGCGATCAAGTCGGCGACTTCACCTTCACTCACCAGCGCCGCCACACGGCGTTCGTGCCGAGGCAAATCCGGCAGCCGCATGTCCTCGATCGCGTGACAAAACGGCCAGTGCCCCGCGTCGTGCAGCAGCGCCGCCAGCACAAACGCCTCCGCGGCACGGGGGTCATCGGCGAGCATCCCGGCGCCCGACGCGGCCAAATTGTGCAGCACCAATAGCGCGTTGCGGTACACGCCGAGGGAATGTTCCAGCCGCGAATGCGTCGCGCCGGGATAGACCAAATGCACCAGCCCCAACTGACTGATCCGCGACAGACGCCGCAGCGCCGCGGTATCGAGCATCGCCATCGCGCGGGGCGAGAGCGGCACGTCGATTTCCGGCGGGATCCGCACCAGGTGCCGCGCCGGACCGATCAGGTTGAGTTCTTCGATCACGCTCAAACGGTCACTAAGGGGACACCTGCCAACAGCGCCAGAGCGAGCGTCGCGGCGACATACACGCCGGCAATCACCAGCCCGCCAAAGAATTCCTCTTCAAAAAACGCCATCGCCGCGATCGAACCCAAGGCGAGCATGATCACCAGCATGATCCCCGAGGCCAGCAGCCCCATCTCCGACGCGTAGTCGAGATCGAGCACGTAAGGGGGCACCCAAGCATAGATCAGCCAGGTCGCCGCGAGCACCGCGGAAGTCAGCAACACGCGGTTCCACAGGTCCTGGCCCATGAACGGTTCGAGCTCCGGGTCGCGCGTGATCGCATAGCCGAAACGAACCAGCGGCGGAGCGACCAGCATGGCGACCAGGACGCGGACGGCCAGCGGCGTGCCGCCGGTGAACCGCAGCGCCAGCGCCAGGCCGATTGCCCCGAGCACCGCCGCCACGCAGAGCAGGATCAGCCGCCGGCTGATCACCGTCTCACGGCGTTTGATCGGCTTGAGAATGCTCTGACCCTTGCTATCCTTGGGGGCAGCATCCGGCGGGGCGTGGATGACCACTTGCTCGGAGAGCGTCGGCACGGTCAGTTCGGCTTTGCACTTGGGACAAGGTCCCTTCTTGCCAGCGAACTTCTCGCTGACCGAGAACCGGGTAAGGCATTTTGGGCAAGTGACGGCGATCGGCATGGGAGCAGAAGAGCAAGAGGCGTTGGCGATGGACAATCGGGGCGACGACGCTTCCGGGGCAGCGGACAGTTTGCTCGCTCCCACCCCTGTCGTGCAACCACACAGCTCACCGCTGGCCCACGTTGTCCTCTATCAGCCGCAGATCCCCCAGAACACCGGCAACATCGGTCGCTCCTGCGTCGCCACGGGTTCCATGCTCTGGATCGTCCAACCGGCGGCGTTCCAGATCGACGAAAAACGCGTCCGCCGCGCCGGTCTGGATTACTGGCAACACCTCCAGTGGGCCGAAGTCGCTTCCTGGCAGCAGCTTCGCGAGCGACTGCCGCAGAAGCGCTACTGGTACTTCAGCCGCTTCGCCAAGCAGACGATCTGGGAAGCGGACATGCAGGCCGGCGATGTAATCGTGTTTGGCAGCGAAACCAGCGGCTTGCCCCGGACGATCTTTCAGCCCGACGGCGCCGACGCGGTGCGGCTGCCCACCGATCCTCGCGTCCGCAGCCTCAACCTCTCAGCCACCGTCGCCGTAGCGCTGTACGAAATGATGCGCCGCCGCGACCAGCAATCGGCTTCTAAGCCAGCCGGTAGTTAGCGCACCGGCTCCGGCCCCGACTTCTTCGCGTGCTCGTGCTCAGCATCGCGGTGCTCATCAGCGAATGACAGCGCAGAGTCGGCTGGCGAGAACCGACTTAGAGCGTGGGACCGACGGTCCAGGGGACGAACTCGTTGTCACCGAGTCCGAGTTTTTCGCTGGCGGTTTGCTCGCCGCTGGCGACGCGCAGCGCGAACTCGAAGAACTTGTCGCCAACGCTTTGCACGCTCTGCCCCTGAGCGATCGGGCCGGCGTTGAGGTCCATGTCTTCCCGCATCCGCTCGAACAGCGCCGAATTGCTGGCGACCTTGATCGAGGGGACCGGCTTGCAGCCGTAGCAACTGCCGCGGCCGGTGGTGAACAGGATCAAGTTGGCGCCGCCGGCGACCTTGCCGGTGACGCTCGCCGGATCGAAGCCGGGACTGTCCATCACGCCCATGCCGGGCGCGTCGATCGGCTCGGCGTAGTCATACACCGCTTCCAGCGCCGTGCTGCCGCTCTTGGAAACGGCGCCGAGCGATTTTTCGGTGATCGTGGTCAGCCCACCGGCCTTGTTACCGACCGACGGATTGTTATCGATCGTGCCGCCATACATCGCCACGTGCTGCTTCCACCACTCGATCCGGTCCAGCAACCGCTGGGCGACTGCTGCGCTGCGACTGCGGGCGACCAGCAGATGTTCCGCCCCGTAAAGTTCCGTCGTCTCGGAGAGCACCGCGCGGCCTCCACAGGCGACGACGCGGTCGGCGACGACGCCGACGGCGGGATTGGCGGTGATCCCTGAATAGCCATCGGACCCGCCGCACTCCAGCCCCACGGTCAGGTAGCGCGCATCGACGGTTGTCCGCACCGACTCGTTGGCTTGGTCCAGCAGCGACTCGACCCACTTTTCCGCCTTGGCGATCGTCGCGCGCGTGCCACCCATCTGCTGCATCGTCATCACCGGCGTGCTCCCCTGGCGCAGCAGCGGCCGGTCGTCGCGGGTGGTGATCGGTACCACTTGCTGCGCCTCGGCGAGGTAGTCCGAAGTCATCTGTTCACAGCCTAAGCCGACCACCAGCGACGCGCCGACGTTCGGATGGCGGATGTACCCGGCCAGCGTGCGGGCGAGCATCTGGTGCTTGAGCGACCCGTAGGCCAGCGCGCAACCGGTGGTGTGTGTGGCTGCGAAGACGCCGTCCACGTTCGGCCAGCGTTTCATCCGCTCCGCATCGAACCGCGCGACGACCATCCGGCAGACCGACGCACTGCAGTTGACCGTGGAGACGAGGCAGACGTAATTCCGTGTGCCCACACGGCCATCGGGACGCACGAAACCTTGGAAGCTGCGCTGCAGCAGTGCCGGCGGCGGAGGTGGTGAGGTGCCACTGACGAGGCTTTGGACGTGGTGGTCGTCGCCGAGGTTGTGCGAATGCACGTGTTCCCCGGCGGCGATCGCCGCCGTCGCTTTGCCGATCCGCTGGCCATATTTCAGTACTGCCGCGCCGACCGAAATGTCACTGACGGCGAACTTATGCCCGGCCGGAATCGTGCCGCGCACGCAAACCGCGCGGCCGCCGATGCCGATCGATTGCCCCTCGGCCAGCGGTTGAACCGCGATCGCCACGTTGTCTGTGGGGTGGAGATGGATCAACGACGATGCAGCGAGAGTGGGAGCATTCATGGGGGGAGCGTCACCTTTCGGGGCTGGGGCGGGATTCCTATAATCCCGCTGCCGTTTTCACCTCGGACAACCACCAGGTCACTGAGCGAATGCGGCTGCTGCGGTAGATCCAGAGTCATGCCTCGACGAGTCGGTGCGTGACTTTCATGCCGCATTCATAATCGACCAGTTTTGGCACCTGTCCCGCAAGTCCCGCAAGCGATATGAAAATCCACGAGTTTCAGGGCAAGGAACTATTCCGCGCCGCCGGCGTCCCCGTCCTTCAGGGCCATGTTGCCCGCTCGCCTCAGGAGGCGGTCGCAGCGTTTGAGAAGTTAGGCGGCGGCCTGGCGGTCATCAAGGCGCAGATCCACGCCGGTGGTCGTGGCAAGGGCAACATCATCGACAACCCGGCGCAAAAGGGCGTCGTGCTGGTGCGCTCGGCCGAGGAAGCTCAACAGGCCGCCGAGGGGCTGCTCGGCAAAAAGCTTGTCACCATTCAAACCGGACCTGAGGGCCAGACCGTCAATCAGGTGTTCGTGGAGCAAGGCTGCAACATCGCTCGCGAACTGTACCTGGGGATCGTGCTGGACCGCGCCGCGGCGCTGCCGGTGCTGATGGTCAGCAGTGAGGGTGGCGTCGAAATCGAAAAGGTCGCCGAAGAGACGCCGGAACTGATTCTGAAAGAAACCTTTGATCCGGCGGTGGGGCTGGAAAGCTTTCAGGTCCGCAAGCTGTGCAAGAAGCTAGGGATCGAAGGCCCTGCGGCGCGAGCTGCCGAACGGTTCATGAAGGCGATGTGCCGCTTCTATGTCGATTACGACTGCTCGATGGCCGAGATCAATCCGCTGGTGATCACGCAGGAAGGTGAGATGATCGCCTTGGATGCCAAGATCACGTTCGATGACAACGCGATGTTCCGGCATCCAAAACTGAAGGAGCTGCGCGACCTCAACGAAGAAGAGCCGACGGAAGTCCGGGCGGCCGATTCAGGATTGAGTTATGTCAAGCTCGAAGGGAATATCGGCTGCTTGGTCAACGGTGCCGGCTTGGCGATGGCAACGATGGACATCATCAAGTACCACGGTGGCCAACCCGCGAACTTCCTCGATGTCGGCGGTGGGGCGAACACCGCCCAGGTCACCGAAGCGTTCCGGATCCTGCTGTCGGACCCGCATTGCAAAGGTGTGCTGGTGAATATTTTCGGCGGCATCGCACGCTGCACCACGATCGCCACGGCGATCATCGAAGCGAGCAAGGAAGTCGGCTTCAATGTGCCGCTGGTTGTGCGTTTGGAAGGCACGGAAGTGGAGCAAGGCCGCAAAATGCTCGAAGAGAGCGATGTGGACATCATCACTGCGGCGAATCTGACGGAGGCGGCGGAGAAAATCGTCGCCGCCGCAGCCGGCGCCGCCTAATTCCATCGGACTCCTGAACTCCACCCTCCACCGCCCTCTGAATCAACCAACTCCATGTCCATTCTTGTTGACAGCAGCACACGGGTCATTTGCCAAGGCATCACCGGCAACGCCGGCGCCTTCCACACACGAGGCTGCCGCGATTACGGCACCCAAATGGTCGGCGGCGTCACGCCCGGCAAAGGCGGCCAATCGTTTGACGGTCTGCCCGTATTCGATACGGTCGAAGAAGCGGTCGCCCAGACCGGCGCCGACGCCACGATGATCTTCGTGCCGGCACCGTTCACCGCCGATGCGATTCTTGAAGCAATCGATGCGGGAATCCGCGTCATCTGCGCGATCACCGAAGGTGTGCCGGTGCTCGATATGGTCCGCGTGTACCGCGCCGTCCGGGCCAGCAACTCCGTACTGATCGGCCCCAACTGCCCTGGGATCATCACACCGGGACAGTGCAAGATCGGGATCATGCCCGGTTACATCCACAACCCCGGGAAGGTCGCGATCATGAGCCGCAGCGGCACGTTGACCTACGAAGCGGTGTGGCAAACGAGCAACCTCGGCTTGGGCCAGAGCACCTGCGTGGGGCTCGGCGGCGACCCGATCGTCGGCACCTCGTTCATCGACTTGCTGGCCCGCTTCCAGGAAGACGATCAGACCGAAGCGATCCTGATGATCGGCGAAATCGGCGGGTCAGCCGAAGAAGAGGCGGCGGCGTTCGTGAAGGAGCACGTCACCAAGCCGGTCGCGGCGTTCATCGCCGGGCGAACCGCACCGCCGGGAAAACGGATGGGGCACGCCGGGGCGATCATCAGCGGCGGCAAGGGGACAGCCACCGAGAAGGTGGCGGCGCTCGAAGACGCCGGAATCATCGTCGCGCCGACGCCGGCGCAAATGGGCGACGCCGTGGTGCAGGCGATGCAGGCGAAGTAAAGAAGTTTCCTAGTGCTGGATCACAGCGAAGGATCTCGGCACTCCAATAGAGCTCTCTTGGGATGACGCGCCGCCACAGCGATGCTCTCTCGCCCCAACGGGGCAACCTGATGCCAGCCCAGGGGCGTTGCCCTGGGCTGACATAGCACTGGCCCACTGGGCCTAATTCGCTTGCTTACGAGCCGAGTTCGATATCGATCTTCGACTCGTCGGCCGCTTCGCGCAGCTTGGTCAGCGCCCGGGCTTCAAGTTGGCGAATCCGTTCTTTGGTGACGCCGAGCTCTTCACCGACTTCCTTGAGCGTCGCCGGTTCGTTGCCGCGGCCCAACCCGAAGCGGGCGACGATGATCTTCTGCTCCCGCTCGTCGAGCCGATTGAGGATCCGGCCCAGCTCGCGTTGCCGCCGCTGGTGCGCATTTTCCTCAGCATAGGGATCGGTCCGCTCATCCTGGCGAGCCAAGAACAGTTCCTCGGCGGTCGTGCGGAAGCGATCGCGGTGCTTGAACTCGTTTGGAATCGTCCGCGCGAAGTTCTTCATGATCGCCCACGAGGCGTACGTGCTGAACTTGTTGCCGCGGGAGTAGTCGAACTTTTCGACGGCGCGGATCAGCGACATATTGCCGTCGCTGACCAAGGCGAAGAAGTCGTCGCTGCCACCCATATGGCGTTTGGCGATCGAGACCACCAGCCGCAAGTTGGCCTGCACAATCTTGTTCTTCGTCTTGACCGCTTGCTCGTACAGCGCATCGATCTCATCCATCAGCGCCGTCTTGTTGCCGCGGGCCGTCTCCAGCGACTCGCGAATCCGGCTGGCCTTGTGCTTCAGGTAGTTCATCTTGCGGAACAAGTGATACTCCTGCTCACGGGTCAGCAGGGCGGCGTCGTAGAGCGAAGCCAAGTAGCTTGGCAAGCCGCTCGGCGGGCGGACTTTCCGCGGTGCCACGGCAGCCTCGGGCGGTGGGCCCAAGAACTCCGGTTCGCGCGCAGCGTCTTCGAAGTCGGCGTTGTAGATGTAATCCAATGGCAGTTCGTTAATCCTTTCTTTGCGCATGTCGATCAAAATCCTTTGAATGCTGCTCCGTGTTCGGCCATAACGCTTGCACAACTGCGGGACCGTGCTGCCCCGTCGGAACAGTTGGTAGATCAGCCGTTTGTCGTCATCGCTCAGCGCTCCCCGATGGTTCGGGAAGATGGCCAACGACGGATTGTCTGAGTCAAAGTTCTTGAGGGTGTAACGGATCGTTTCCGGGCTGCGGCTCATCACCGTCGCCAACTGGCGCGTGACCTCCGAGAGGCTCGCCCCGCCATCGGCCAATTGCCGAGCGCGCTGAATCATCTCGCCCTTTTCATCTTCGCTGACTTGACTGAACCGCTCGCCGCGGCGAATCCGCTCGCGATTTTCCGCGGTGAATCGCTCGACCGTGCTGTGCAGAAAGCCGACCCGGCGGCGGTTACCGAACAGAAACTTGCGGCCGATCAGCCCGGCATCGCGCCAACGGTTGATCGTTTTGGTGGAGACGTTGAACATCCGGCTGAGGTCATCGACCGAATGCACCGGCTCATCGACTTCAGTGACCGACACCGCGGCCGATTCGCTCAGATCTTCCACCAACTGCCGCAGGTCCGAAACGGCATCCGCGGCAGCGAGGGTGTGGCGCGAAGCCTCTTGCGGGCGGTAATTGGTGATCCGGTAGCACAGATAGTCGTAGGCATACGAGCGGTCCGACTCCAGCTCGCTGAGCAACTGCTCAGCTCGAGCGGCCTGTTCGATTTTTTGCGCCTTGGGTGCGAATCGCACCAATTGATCTCGAAGCTCTTTTAGCTTGGAGTCGCGATAATGTTCGTGCATAATTCCTCAGTTCCCAGTGCTCCGCACTCCGATAGCCGACTTTTCCATGCGATCCCGGTGGATCGCTCGGCCCGATGCGTCTGTTTGGCCCGGGGTGAACATTCCTTCATGGAATGACTTTTTCCTATTTACATCCGATGAGTGCCTGCCGTCCTACTCGTTCAGCGATGGTCAACACGTCTCTCGAAACGACACAGACACTCCAAAAACCGATTCCGTTCTCCTGAAAAGGGGTAGGCCAAGCCGCCAGCACGCAAAAACGCTGCTTGCCTGCAGACTCTTCTGAGCTACGTTTACAAGTGGATGACAGTTCCCGAAAGGGACACCTTTACACCCATAAAAGTTCAGGCACTCGCAAGCGATTCGGCTCAAGTGTCTAACCGGAAAGGGGTCGCGGGATTAACCTTGCCAGCTTGCCGATTCCCCAAGCCCACGATCAGCGGAAACCGCTGATCAGGTCCCCGCTGGGACAACCGCAGACTAACTGACCAGATCACAGTAGGAAATTTGGGACCAAAAAGCGGGAAAGGTCCGCCAACCATTTCGCTACGCAGCGACTAAGTCATTGTCTAGCCAGCAGTAGCGAAAGGAAAATTATTTCGATGACGGTGAAAGCAACTGTTGACCTCCCGTCTGGCGCGGGAAAAGCTTTCAAAAAGGTGTAAGTTTTCGCACTCAAAATGCGACGGCCCGCGGCCCAAGGTGCAACTTTTCCAGTCGCTTTGGCAGTTGAGCACCCACGCTTGCTGCCAGCTCGACAGCCGCTGGCGACGACGATTTTGGACGCGCCGCGGGCGAGCGACATTCGGGGTACAGATCGCAGCGGCAAAATGCCGAAGTTCAGTGCTGTGAGAGCCGTTTTCTGGTTCTATGCCGCCTCCCCCTTGTGAGAGACGCTGAACTTCATGTTCGAGTCACCCGAAAATCGTCGCCAGTGGATCAAGACTGCAGCTAGTGCCAGCGCCGCCTTCTGGTGCGCTCAATCCATCGCCGCTGAATCGGCTGCGCCGTCCCGCGATAAGGCCCTGCTGGTCGCCGATCCCAGCCACCAACTCCACCGCGTGCGTGTCGAGATGGACATCGAGGGCAACATCAACGTCCCTCGCAACGCGTTGGTCTCGAAAGAAACCGCGACCCAGGTTCCCGTCAACAGCCGCTCGGTGCTGGACTGGGAGGAACGGATCATCGGGTTTGCCAGCGACCGCACGGCGCACGCCGCCGAGTGCTTCTATTACGAAGCGCGCAGCACCGGAAAGGTCGGCAAAAAAGAGCATACCCTGCAACTCCGGCCACAGTCACAGCACATTCGCGTGCAGCGCGAGGAGCCGAAGTGGGTCGTGTACTCGCCCACGGTGTACCTTGACGGCCAGGAACTCGACTTGGTCAAAGTTCCGGCCAGCAGTCTGGCGATCGACGCCCTGCTGCCACGGGTTGCGGTAGCGATCGGCGACACGTATCAGCCGGAGCAATCGGTGCTCGCCAAGCTGCTGTCGCTCGCCGCAGTGCAGTCCAGCGACGTCACAGGCGAAGTCGTCGAAATGAACGACAAATCCGCGAGGATTCATTTCACCGGCAAGATCGAAGGCTCGGTTGCCGGGGTGCCGACGACGATCGACCTGGTTGCCAAGTTGGTGTTCGACCGCGAATTGGCCTGCTGCACTTGGCTGGCGGTGGCGATTCGTGAAGCTCGGGAAATCGGCAGGTCGGAACCGGGGTTCGACATCGCTGGCACCATCCGGATGATCCGCAAGCCGCTGGATGCGCCGGTGCGATTGCCGGCTGCGCCCGCGTCGGACATGGGCAGCATTCCGGCGGACCGGCTGTACAGCGAGTTGGCGAGCGTGCCGGTCGGTTACGCGGCGCTGATGGATCGCCGCTGGAAAATCATGACCGACGTGCCCGGCTCAAGTATGATGCGGATGATTCAGGACGACACGGGGATCGCCCAGTGCGACCTGCGTCCGCTGGGCAAGATGGCGGCCGGGGTTCAACTGACGCTCGAAGCGTTCGTGAGCGAGAGCCGGGTGTCGATGGGCGATCGGTTTGTCGAGGTGCTGCAGTCGCGAGAAGAGGTCAACGAGGCCGGGCTGAGGGTGCTGCGGGTGGCGGTCCAGGGAGCCGTGCAGAACGTGCCGGTGCAGTGGATCTTCATCCACTTCTCAGATGATTCCGGTCGCCGGCTGCTGGCGACGATGACGGTCAGCAACGATCACCTCGACGTGTTTGCCGGCTCGGACGAGCAGTTGACCGCCTCGCTGCGGTTCTTGCCGCTGGACGACGAAACCCTGGGCGTGGCGAACCGTCCGCGCACCAGCGACGTCAAATAGAAGTGACTTTTTCTTTACCTGATTCTGTTGCTCCCCGGAGCAACGAGTGTGATGCCGTGACGGTAAAACCGATGCGAAGCTCGATCAACTTTCTCTGGGCGGGCGTACTTCCGCGGCCGACGACGATCGGTCGTGCCGCTGCGGCACTGGCGCTGCTCGGCTGCGCCGTCGCTCAGGGACAGGACGCCGCGCAGCCGCCGGTTCCAGCCGCAGCAGCGGATCTGGACGCGGCGGCAGCCGATCCGCTGGCCGAACTGACCGAGCAGGAGCCGGTGCAGACGCAAACGACTCGGTTTGCGCCCGGCGTCGTCAACGTTATCCCGCCAGCGCCGCATCCCGAAGAAACCTTCTCCGGGCCGATGACGCTGCAGTCGCTGATCGACGCGCATCCGGAGATCCAGTGGAAGGCGCCGGATCATGCTGATGGGCGGCCGTTTTTTGACCCACGGACGCGGACGCTGGTCGAGATGGCGCGGCAAGTGACGCTGCGGCGCGAGATTTACTGCTTGGAGTTTTCATTCAAGCCGCTGCGGGTGATTTACCTGGACGTTCCCCAGCCCAACGGCCGGATGGCCCGCAAGCTGATTTGGTACATGGTTTACCGTGTCCGCTACCGCGGCGGCGACTTGCGTCCGGCGGCCGATCTGGTCGGCAATGCCCCGCTGTACAAACGCGTGGAATCGGTCAGCTATGATTCTCGCCGCGCCTTTCCGATGCTCGTGCTCGAAGACTTTGTCCGCGATAAGCAGTACCTCGACCGCGTGTTGCCGATGGCGAAGGAGCGGATTGCGGTGCGTGAACAGATCACGGCGCCGCTGTACGACAGCATTGAGCTGCCGGGAGTCGAGATCCCGCGATCCAGTGACGACGATGCTCCGGGCGTCTGGGGAGTAGCGACCTGGGAAGATGTCGACCCGCAGATCGATTTCCTCTCGGTCTACGTGTATGGGCTGACCAACGCGTTCAAGCAGGAAGGCGAGGGCGACAACGCGCCGTATCAGAAGAAGGCGTTGCGACTGAACTTTTACCGCCCCGGCGACACGATCAATCAGACCGCCGACATGATTCGCTTTGGCGTGCCGGCGTACTCCGATCCCCAGGAACAGGAATACGTGTTGCAGCAGTACGGAATCGAGTCACGGCTTGATTACGAGTGGGTTTTCCGATAACGTTCTGCAAAACCACCTCCACTGCCCCCACATCCACTCAGTTTGATAGAGACATGGCACATAAGAAAGGCCAAGGCAGCAGCCGCAACGGTCGCGACAGCAACGCTCAACGCCGCGGAGTCAAGCGGTTCGGTGGCCAAAGTGTCACCGCTGGCAGCATCCTGGTCCGCCAGGTTGGCACCAAGTTCCACCCCGGTCGCAACGTCGGCTGCGGCAACGATTACACCCTGTATGCCCTGGTCGACGGCCACGTCCGTTTCGACCGCGAGGGGCGTCGGGTCAACATCGACGCGCTGGCTCAGTAATCGCTGAGTCCTCAAGCCGGCAGGCTGCGGCCCGCCAAGCTTGAAACCGCGTGATGACGTCCAACGGCCGGCCCCCTGGGGTCGGCTGTTTTTATTTCCAGACTGTTTAATTTCCAGACTGCGCACCGCCGCAGCGGCCGGTCGATTTCCCGGTCCCATCGTTACTCTACCGCTTGCTGAAGTACTCACTCGAATGTTTGTTGATCGCGTCGAAATCGATTTAAGAGCCGGCCGAGGCGGAAACGGATGCGTCAGCTTCCGGCGCGAGAAATACGTCCCCCGCGGTGGCCCCGACGGTGGCGACGGTGGCGATGGGGCGAGCATCATCCTGGAAGCGCGCGAGGGGGTGAACAGCTTAGCGCAGTTTGCCAACCGCAAGTTCTGGCGCGCCCCCAACGGCTCTCCGGGCCAAGGTTCCGGCTGCAACGGCCGCGCAGCCCGCGACCTGAAGCTCTACGTCCCGCCGGGGACGGCGGTGATCGATGCCAACCAGCATTTCGTGATCAAGGACCTGCTCAAACCCGGCGATAGCGTGATCGTCGCCCGCGGCGGCAAGAAAGGACGCGGCAACGTCTCCTTTAAGTCCGCTCAGAATCAGGCGCCACGCGAATCGACACGTGGCGAAGAGGGCGAGTCGCGACTGGTGATCCTGGAACTGAAGTCGATCGCCGATGTCGGGCTGCTGGGCATGCCCAACGCCGGCAAGAGCACGCTGCTGAGCCGGATCAGCGCCGCTCGGCCCGAGATCGCCAACTATCCGTTCACCACCAAGCATCCGAATATCGGCATCGTCCACCCGTCACCTGATACCTCGTTTGCGGTGGCCGATATCCCGGGGCTGATCGAAGGGGCCAGCGAAGGCATCGGCTTGGGTCACGAGTTCTTGCGGCATGTTGAGCGGGCAGGCTTGTTGGTGCACCTGGTCGAACCGCTGCCGAGCGACGGTTCCGACCCGGTGCTCAATTATCAAACGATTCGCAATGAGCTGGAAAGCTACAGCCCGGAACTGGCCAAACGCGATGAAATTGTCGTCGTCAGCAAATGCGAGCTGCCCGGCGCCGAGCAAGTTCGCGACGCGCTGGCCGAGGCGACGCAGCGGGAAGTCCGCCTGATCAGCGCGGTGACCGGTGAGGGGCTGCCTGAGTTGATTCAGCGGATCGCCACACGGCTGGCCGAACTGGCGGCCACTGCTCCCGCACCACCCGCTGCCGCGCTGGGCAGCGGCACAGCCGGCCCGCAAGCAGCCGACAGCGATGCTGGCGGCCGGATCACTGCGCCGGCTGGCGACCGATCGCCCAAACCCCGCCGGCTGCCGCCGCACCTGACGGGTCTGACCGCCAAGCTGTCTGACGAGCGCCAGCCGCGCGACTTCGACGAGGCCGGGCAGTGAAGCAGCCTCGCGTTTGCGTGGCGGTCGATCTGGGAAATACGGCGGCCAAATGGGCGATTCGCGTCGGCGACGCCAACGCACCGGCGTTGCAGCGGGTGCCGCTACGGACTGCCGATTGGCCGCAGCAGCTTATCCGCAGTGTCCAGCAGCAGGCTGGAGACGCCGCGGCCTACTGGCGGATTGCTGCGGTCAATACCCCTGCTCGCCAGCGGCTTGTCGAGCACCTGGTTGCCGATCGATCGCAGCCAGACGTGACCGTCATCACGCGCGCTCATGTGCCAATGGCAACTTGCCTGCCGCAGCCCGAGCGGATCGGGATCGACCGCCTGCTGGCGATTTGGCAGGCGAGCCGGAGCTATCCTGCACAGCGGATCGTCGTCGTCGACGCCGGGTCAGCGATTACGATCGACTGCGCCAGCGAGGCCGGCGAGTTTCTCGGCGGTGTGATTCTGCCCGGGCTGATGCTGCAATTCGACTCGCTGGCGCGCGGTACTGACGCGCTGCCCGCGATCGAACCGCCGGAGGCCAGCAGCGATGGGGCAGGGGCGCTGCCAGTACCGGCAACCGACACGGTCACCGCGATTCGCAGCGGAATCATGCTCGGAACTGCCGCAGCAATCGACCGGCTGATCGCTCGCTCGCTCGACGGCGGGTCGCATCAGGTCATCTTGACCGGCGGCGATGCCCGGCGACTGTCGTCGCTGGTTACTCACCCCCATGTGGTCCTCGACCGCCTGGTGATCGACGCAATTCTCGCTGCCGAGATAAAGGGGGCAGGAGCCAATTACCGCTAGCGGCCCTGCGGGTGCTTTGCAAAATCAGCTCCCCTCGATCGCTCCTCATTTATCCGTGGCTAACCACTTCAATTCCAAGTGCTTTTGCCAAGCGATCCGCGGTCGCCAAGCGGATGTCTCGCTCACCAGAGAGAAACCGGGAAACAACGATTTGTGAGATGCCCGTTTCCTTACAAATTTGGTACACCGATTTGGGGCTTGCCTGGATTGCGCGGCGTAAAGCATCACTAATACCACCAACCTCTGGAGTGATTAAATCAGAAGGCGGAAACTCCTTGACCACTTGGCTACGAACCAGTTCGTCACTTGCCATCTCTGCGTCGGTCAAACGTCGATCGCGAATGAGCCGTCGGAATTTCTTGCGTTCCATATTGCTTACCTCATCCTTTCCGGAACTTCGTATGCTGTCACCACGCGAATCGTATCCTCATCGATTTTCTGATAGACAACGATGATGTAAACTCCTGCGGGCGTGTATCCCCATGCGGCGAGCATACCCGAGGTCTTGCTTATCCCTTCACGGTCCGGCGCACCCAGTACCCATTCCACATCCTCAATGTCTAAACCGTGCTCGGCAATATGCTGAATGTTTCCGCTCGGATCGTCTTCTGCGTCCCAGAGAATTGAGTCGTAGAACATGGGCGACTCACAAAATCGTCGAGCAGCCAAATCGGGAATCATCTTTTAGTTTACGGACGAGCCAAACCTAGTCAACTGACTAGGCTGGTCTTGGCTTCACCAGGGTGTCGGACCGATGTCGATCGCGACCCGGCAATTGCGTTTGCAGTCCCGCTGACTTTTTTGCCGCTCGCTACACCGCTGCAACCCCTGACATGCGCCCCGGCTCCCGCTCCCTTGCCCAATTCACCTTTACCCCAAACCGGCCAATCGGTTATTTCTCACGCTGTCACAGGTTCGCAATTCAAGGCTGGGGCGCAGATGATCGTTCGTTTCTTGTCGTGGCTGGTCGTCGGCGTGGTGCTGCTGATGCGAACCACTTGCCGCATTCATTTTCACAATGACCCTCGCGGCCGCCTGCGAGACCAGGACGTTGGCTACCTGTTCAGTTTCCTGCATGCTCACCAGTTGTCAGTGATGTCCGGTTCCGAAGCGGGAACGGCGGCGATGGTTTCCCGCAGCAATGACGGTTCGCTGATCGTGCCGGCGCTGGAGCACGTCGGCTGCGTCGTCTACCGTGGCTCAAAAAAATCCAACAGCCGCGCCCGAGGTGGCCAACAGGCGATCGACTCGCTCGTTGAGCATGTGGCTGGCGGCCGTCCGGCGGCGATCGCCGTCGATGGGCCGCGCGGGCCGCGGGGACGGGTCCACAAGGGCGTGGCGATGGTCAGCCAGCGCACCGGCGCGGCGGTACTGAATATCGTGGCAGTGCCACGGCGGCGCTGGATCGCCTGGAAGGCTTGGGATCGGATGCAGATCCCCGTGCCGTTCCACCGGATCGACGGCTACTTTGCCGACCCGATCTACCCGCGTGACGGGGAGAAACTCGAGGCCTATCGCCAACGAATCGAAGCGTCGCTGCATGAACTGGAAGCACGACTCGACCCGGCCGAGCACCGCTATAGTGTCGGCCCACGCTCGGCCCGCGGCGCCGGCCACGAAACGGCGAAAGCTGATGAGCCAGCCGAATTTGAGCCCACGCCTATCGCTAGCAGCAACCAAGTCGCCTAGCTGCGAAGTCGGCTGATGCCAAACCGCTGACATAACCGAAAAAAACCTGGGGTCAAATCAATTTGGCGTTGACGCCTCTTGAGTTCGGCCTCATCATTGCTGGCCGATGGTGACGCCAGAATCATGACGTTCACCGGATCGTTTGGCAGTGGGAGAGTTCGCCGCCACAGTTGCGGGAAAGATCGTGCTGAGTCGCACGGGTTTCCGCGGCCGGTTGTGGGGCAGGTGACTCGGGGACCACCTAAGACAAAGGAATCGCCCAGTGGGCAAAAAGTCAAAGCGTTATCGCGCCGATATCGAAAAGCAGCCCAAGGCTCCGCTCCCTTTGGGTGAAGCGGTCGCGGTGCTGAAAAAGTTCAATTCGACGAAGTTCGACCAGACTGTCGAAGTTCACATGCGCTTGGGTGTCGATCCCAACCAAGCCGATCAGATCGTTCGCGGCAGCATCGTCTTGCCGCATGGCATCGGCAAGCAGCAGCGTGTGGTGGTGTTCGCCAAGGGCGATGCCGCGACCGCCGCTGAGCAAGCCGGAGCCGACGCCGTTGGCGGCGACGACCTGGCCAAGCGGATCCGCGAAGGCTGGACCGACTTTGACGTCTGTATCGCCGCTCCCGACATGATGGGCCTGGTCGGCCCGCTGGGTCGCGTGCTCGGCCCGCGCGGTCTGATGCCCAGCCCGCGTGCAGGAACGGTCACGCCGGATGTCGGCAAGGTGGTTGCGGAATACAAGGCTGGTAAAGTCGAGTTTCGCAACGACAAGGGCGGCAACGTCCACGCGATGGTCGGCAAGATGAGCTTCGACGAGACGAAGCTCGGCGAGAACATCCAAGCCTTCATCAACCATGTCCTCAGCCTCAAGCCGCAGGCGGTTCGGGGAACTTACCTCCGTGGCGTCGCGATTTGCGGGACGATGAGTCCTAGCGTTCGCGTGGTCGCGTAGCCTCGCAGGATTGCGACCCGCGGCGGCTTCACCTCGGCCGCGGGTGGTGACTCGCCTTCTGGTTTAGAGCTTACCGGCTTGGGCTAGCGGCGATGAGCACGGGCGTCCGCTTGGGCCGCCTGTCGGGCAGTTTTCCTTCATTTCAATCGTTGCCGGTTCAGACAGAGCTGAAGCATGAGTAAGTTTGTAAAACAATTAGTCACCCGGGACATTGCCAAACAGTTGGCTGATGTCCAGGATGCGGTTTTGGTCACCACAACCGGCATGGACGCCAACACGACCAATCGGTTGCGCAGCGAGCTCCAGCAGAAGGACATCCACCTGTTGGTTGTCAAGAACTCGCTCGGCCGCCGAGCCACCGAAGGCAGCGCCTTGGCGCCGCTGTTCGAAGGCGCATCCGGTCAGGTTGCGGTCTGCTGGGGTTCGACCGACTTCGTGGCCTTGGCCAAGGAAGTCATTCGGCTCGACAAAGACGCGACCCAGTTTGGCAAGTTCAAGGCCGCCGGCGGGGTGCTCGACGGTGAGCGGCTAGACGCTGAAAAATTAGCGGCGGTCAGCAAATGGCCCAGCCGCGAAGAGCAGATTTCGATTTTGGTCGGACAAATCCTCAGCCCCGGAGCAAACCTGGTCGGCGCACTGCTTGGACCAGGGGCGGCTCTGGCCAGCCAGATCAAGAAAAAGGGCGAGGAAAACGAGGGCGAAGCAGCCTAGGCCGCCTCGCATTCGACCCCATTTACACCCGTCTACCCTGTTAGCGAATCCACCCACTTAACCGTTTCGAAGGAATCCGAGAGATGTCTGAAGCAGCAACCATTGAATTCAGTGCCGAGGCCAAGACGCTGGGCGACCAAATCGCCGGCATGACGCTCAAGCAGGCCAAGGAACTGAGCGACTACCTGAAAGAGACCTACGGCATTGAGCCAGCAGCAGGCGGAGCCGTGATGGTCGCCGCTGGCGGTGGCGGCGACGCTGGCGCACCGGCTGCCGCTGAGCAGACCGAGTTCGACGTCGTTCTGACCGGCTTCGGCGAGAAGAAGCTCGACGTCGTCAAGGTCGTCAAGAACATCACCGGCGCTTCCTTGATGGACGCCAAGAAGATGGTCGAAAGCTGCCCCGCCAAGCTGAAGGAAGGCGTCAGCAAAGAAGACGCCGAGAAGGTCAAGTCCGAAGTCGAAGCGGCTGGCGGAACGGTCGAGCTGAAGTAACTTATTCGCCTGGTTTCAGCAGGGTAGAGCCGGCCAGAGGGCCGACCGGCAAGTCGTCGACGTGCCGGCCGGCCCTTTTTGCGCGAACGAGGCTCACTCCAAAGCACGGACGTTCAGCTGACAGCGAAACTCGGGCCAAAATCTCGACACAGGGGTTTGCAGCTTGGGTAAATATTGTTAAGTTCTTCGGCTGGATCGTCGTTCGCATCGCGTAGAGTGCTTTGATCATTTTCTCCACTTGCATCTCGCTCGTATCGCGCCCCGGCGCGTTGGGGCCAATTCGTTGGCTGCCAGCCCGTTGCCGGAGCCCTTTGGCGCGTAGGTCCCGAGCCTGTCTGGCTCGTGGTATGCCAGATTTCGGCAGACGCGTCGATCGCGCTGCGCTCTGGCAGCCCGTGTGTTAGTTCCGCTTGGTGTTTTTCAGCGCGGGGAAAGTTTGCAGCCCAAGCGGTTGCGGAGCTTCCCGGCAAGGCAGTCTCGGTCGGTCGCCGTGCGTCCCTAACCGTTCAATCAAGTCCCATCCGTTTCTCATTACCTTCGCCGGGCCTTTGGCCTTTGATGGAGCGTTATCAAGATGGCATGTACCTCCAAACGTTGCCTCGAACCCACCAGCATCCGCCGATTCGGTTCCGGCCACGGGAGCTATCCGCTGCCGGACCTGACCGAGCTGCAGACCGTCTCTTACGCTGCTTTTCTGCAGGAGGACGTTCCCTCGGATAGCCGTGCGGATCAGGGCCTCGAGGCGGTGCTGCGGGAGATCTTTCCGGTCCTGAGCTACGATGGCACGGCCTCGCTGGAGTACCTGCGCTACGAACTGGGCAAGCCGCGTTACACCCCGGCCGAGTGTCGCCAACTGCGGCTGACCTACGGCCGCCCGCTGCGGATTTGGCTGCGGCTCAACCGCGAGCAGCCGGTCGAAGAGGAAGTTTATCTGGGCGACTTGCCGGTGATGATGGGCGGTGGTGAGTTCATCATCAATGGTGCCGAGCGGGTGGTCGTCTCGCAACTGCACCGCAGCCCCGGTGTGGACTTCGTGTTCGAGCAGGAAGGGACCACCGATCGCAAGTTGCCCAGTTGCCGGATCATCCCCGAGCGCGGCAGTTGGATCGAAGTCAATGTGACCAAAAAGGACTCCTTGACGGTCAAGATCGACCAGAGCGGCAAGTTCAGCGCCATGACGCTGCTCCGCGCCATGGACCCGAAGCTGTCGAACGACTCGGATCTGCTGAGCGCGTTCTATGAGCCGCAAAGCATCAAGATCGCTGGCGGTAAATCGGCAGCTAGCCTCGAAGGCAAAGTTGCGGTCGACGATGTGGTGTACCCTTCAGGGAGCGACCGCGCCGGTGAAATCTTGGTTGAAGCCGGACAGCGGATCACCAAGGATCTCGCCGAGCAGATCTGCACCTCCGGCGCTAAATCGGTCGATGTGATCGAGATGCCCAAGACGCCGCTGGTGTTCAATGCCCTGGCGGACGACACCACCAGCAGCCACGAAGAAGCGTTGCTGCGGATCTATCAGCGACTCCGCCCCGGCAACCCGCCGCAACTGGAGAAAGCCAAAACGCTGTTCAACGAGAAGTTCTACGACGCCAATCGCTACCGTCTGGGCCGCGTCGGGCGCTTCCGCTTGAACCGCAAACTCGGCCAGGAAATCGACGAGTCGATCATGACGCTCCGCCCGGAGGACATGATCGCCTCGATCAAGTACGTGATCAACTTGATGGATCACACCGATGGAGCCGAAGAGGACGACATCGATCACTTGGGCAACCGCCGCCTGCGGACGATCGACGAACTGGCCGCGGAAGAACTGCGCAAGGGCTTCCTCAAGCTCCGCCGCACCGTCCAGGAGCGGATGAGCCTCAAAGACGTCGAAGACATGACGCCGCGATCGCTCATTAACCCCAAGAGCGTGTCGGCAGCGATCGATTATTTCTTCGGCCGTGGCGAACTGTCGCAAGTGGTCGACCAGACCAACCCGCTGAGCCAACTGGCTCACGAACGCCGCCTGTCGGCCCTCGGACCAGGCGGTTTGAACCGCAAGCGCGCCGGCTTCGAAGTTCGCGACGTACACATCTCGCACTATGGCCGGATCTGCCCGATCGAGACGCCGGAAGGGACGAACATCGGTTTGATCAGCTCGCTGGCGATCTACTCCGGCGTCGATTCCTACGGTTTCTTGGTGACGCCGTACCGCAAGATCCAAGATGGCAACGTCACCGATGAAGTGGTCCTGCTTCGCGCCGACGAAGAAGACGAAGCTTATGTCGCGCCGGCTGACACCGAAGTCAAAGACGGCGCTCTGGTGGCCGGTCCGAATCTGATCGCGCGGCACCGCAGCGACTTCCTGATCGTGCCGCCGGCGCAGGTCTCCTACATGGACGTCTCGCCGAGCCAAATGGTTGGGATCTCCGCGGGTTTGATTCCGTTCCTTGAGCATGACGATGCGAACCGGGCGTTGATGGGCAGCAACATGCAGCGGCAAGCGGTGCCGTTGCTCGTCGCCGAGCCGCCGATCGTCGGTACGGGAATGGAAACCGAAGTCGCCCGCAACAGCGCGATGGTGATCCGGGCCCGCCGCGCCGGTAAAGTGTCGTACGTTGACGCCACCCGCATTGAGATTGGCAGTGACCACTACGATTTGAAAAAGTATCACGGGCTCAACGAACGGACCTGCCAGAACCAGAAACCGATCGTGGCGATCGGCGACAAGGTGGAAAAAGGTCAGATCATCGCCGACGGTGCCGCCACCCGCGACGGCGAACTGGCGCTGGGACGCAACGTCTTGGTCGGCTTTATGTCGTTCGACGGATTTAACTTCGAAGATGCGATCATCATCAGCGAAGAACTGGTGCGAAACGATACCTACACCTCGATCCATATCGAAGACTTCGAAGTCGAGATCCGCGAAACGAAGCTCGGCCGCGAAGAGTTCACCCGCGACATTCCCAATGTCTCGGAAAAGGCGCTCGCTTCTTTGGATGAGAGCGGGATTGTTCAGGTCGGAACCTATGTGCGTCCCGGCGACGTCCTAGTGGGCAAGGTCAGCCCCAAGAGCAAGACGGAGCTGACACCCGAAGAGAAACTCCTGCACGCCATCTTCGGACGCGCCGGTGAGGACGTCAAGAATGACTCGCTGGAGGTGCCATCGGGGATCGAAGGAATCGTCATCGACACTCAGAAGTTCTCCCGCCGGATGAGCTTAGGCGAAGATGAACGCAAGGCGTTTGAAAAGGAACTGAAGACCGCGGAAACCGAAGGCAACGCGGAAATTGCTAGCACCTTCGAAGCCTTCGTGCGCGACTTGGAAGCCGCCGCGGATCAGAAGCTCAAGGACATTGAAGGCGGCCCGCTGGCCGACGGGCAAGACCCCAAGTTCGTTGCCGAACGCGCCAGCAGCTTCCGGTTCGATCACATCCTCGACCAGGTCAAAGACCCGGCCAAGAAGAAGGACGTCGAAAAGGTCTACAAGCAGCAGTGGGAAAACGTGGAGCGGGCGATCGACCAGCGCGATCGCAAACTCAACAGCATGAAGCGCGGCGACGAACTCCGCAGCGGCGTGCTGCAGATGGTCAAAGTGTACATCGCCACCAAACGCGTCATCGGCGTGGGTGACAAGATGGCCGGCCGGCACGGTAACAAGGGGGTGATCTCCAAGATCCTGCCGATCGAGGACATGCCGTTCTTGCCCGATGGGACGCCGCTGCAAATCCTGCTCAACCCGCTGGGGGTTCCGAGCCGGATGAACGTCGGTCAGATTCTCGAGACGCACCTCGGCTGGGCCGGGGCGAAGCTCGGCTTCCGGGCGGTCACCCCGGTGTTTAACGGAGCGACTGAAGAGGACATCAACAGTGCGCTGGACGAAGCCGGGCTGCCACGTCACGGCAAGGTTCGGCTGTACGACGGACGCAGCGGTGAACCGTTGGGCCAAGAGACGACGGTCGGTTACATCTACATGCTGAAACTGCACCACCTGGTCGACGATAAGGTCCATGCCCGCAGCACCGGCCCGTACTCGCTGATCACCCAACAACCGCTGGGCGGCAAGGCCCGGTTTGGTGGCCAGCGATTCGGTGAGATGGAAGTCTGGGCCCTGGAAGCCTACGGCGCCGCGTATATCCTTCAGGAGTTGTTGACCGTTAAGAGCGACGACGTCGAAGGCCGTACCAAGATCTACGAATCGATGGTCAAGGGAGAAAATACCTTGGAGGCGGGAACGCCGGCCAGCTTCGACGTGTTGACCAACGAAATCCGCGGCCTCGGCCTCAACATGCAACTGGAAAAACGCCCGATCTAACGGACCGAGACGAATGGACGCCGGCACCGCAGCTCGGCGTCCCCTTTCGCCTGCGTCCTGTTCAAGTCCGTCCGCGGATGAGCTGTCCCCCGCCAGCCCCGCTGACGCTTATTTCAACGAATCCCGTCCCGCCGCACCTGCTTGCAGGGCGGCGATCACCTAGGAGTGCTCCGTTATGTCGACTGGCGAAAACAGTAATTACGATCGCATCAACGACTACGCGGCTGTCAAGATTTCGCTCGCCCGCCCGCAGGACATCAAGAGCTGGTCGTTCGGAGAGGTGAAGAAGCCCGAGACGATCAATTACCGCACCTACCGTCCCGAAAAAGACGGGCTGTTTTGTGAACGGATTTTCGGTCCGGAAAAGGACTGGGAATGCGCCTGCGGCAAGTACCGCGGGATGAAGTACAAAGGCATGATCTGTGACCGCTGTGGCGTGAAGGTCGCTCACAGCCGTGTCCGCCGCAAACGGATGGGACACATCGAGCTCTCCGCGCCGATCGTGCACATCTGGTTCTTCAAAGCCATGCCCTCGCGGCTGGGCAACCTGCTGGAGATGAAGACCAACAGTCTGGAAAAAGTGATCTACTTCCAGGACTACGTCGTGATCGATCCGGGGACCACCGACCTGGAAGAACGCCAACTGCTCAATGAAGAAGAGTATCGCGCCGCTCGTGCGCAGTACGGCGACGGTGCCTTCGAAGCCGACATGGGCGCCGAAGCGATCCGCAAATTGCTCAACCGCCTCGACCTGGTCAAGCTGAGCGTCGACCTGCGGAAAGAACTGCAGGAAACCGGTAGCAAGCAGAAGAAAAAGGACCTGATCAACCGCCTGAAGATCGTCGAGTCGATCCGCGACAGCGACAACCGTCCCGAATGGATGGTGCTGGACGTGATCCCGGTGATCCCGCCGGACCTGCGGCCGTTGGTGCTGCTGGACAGCGGCAACTTCGCCACCAGCGACTTGAACGACCTCTACCGCCGGATCATCAACCGCAACAACCGCTTGCGCAAGCTCGTCGACCTCAACGCGCCGGAAGTCATCATCCGCAACGAAAAGCGGATGTTGCAACAGTCGGTCGATGCGCTGTTTGACAACAACCGCTGCAAGCGCCCGGTGCTCGGTTCGAGCAACCGCCCGCTGAAGTCGTTGACCGACATGATCAAGGGTAAGCAGGGCCGATTCCGCGAAAATCTGCTCGGTAAACGCGTCGACTACTCCGGCCGGAGCGTGATCGTGGTCGGACCGCGGCTGAAGCTGCATCAGTGCGGTCTGCCCAAGAAGATTGCGTTGGAGTTGTACCAGCCGTTCATCATCCGCCGGCTGAAGGAGCTCGGGCACGCTGACACGATCAAGTCGGCCAAGAAGATGCTCGAGCGCAAAGACGAAGAGGTGTGGGACATCCTGGAGCAGGTGATCACCAATCACCCGGTGCTGCTCAACCGGGCTCCCACGCTGCACCGCGTCGGGATTCAGGCGTTCGAGCCGATCCTGGTCGAAGGGAACGCGATCCACTTGCACCCGCTGGCTTGCCGCGGGTTCAACGCGGACTTCGACGGCGACCAGATGGCGGTTCACCTGCCGCTGTCGATCGAGGCGCAGGTCGAAGCGCACACGTTGATGATGAGTACCAACAACGTGTTCGCGCCGAGCAACGGCAAGCCGATCATGAGTCCGTCGCAGGACATCGTCATGGGTTGCTACTACATCACCGTGCAGTTGCCAGACCGCCAGGGCGAAGGGATGGTGTTCGCCAATCCCGATGAAGTCGACTTGGCGCTCAACCAGGGCGTGGTCGACCTGCACGCGTCGATCAAGATGCGTTTGCCCAAGCACCGCAAGCTGAAGATCGATGCGTCGGAGAAGGAAAAGAACTCGCGCCACGATTACGGTGCGTTGATCGAGACCACTCCCGGACGCAACCGTTTCAACATGATGTTGCCCAACGGGATGGACTACTACAACCAGCCGATGAAGTCGTCGGACTTGGCCAACGTGATCAGCGACTGTTATCAGAAACTCGGACGACGGGCGACGATCCACCTGCTCGACGACATGATGCAGATGGGCTTCCGCGAATCGACTCAGAGCGGATTGTCCTTCGCCACCGACGATCTCGTGACCCCGGAATCGAAGGTCACGTACATCAAGAAGGCCGAAGAAGAGGTGATGCGGCTGCAGAAGGCGTTCCGCCGCGGTGAGATGACCGATAAGGAACGCGCCGGTAAGGTCGTCGACTCCTGGCAGCGCGTGCGGAACGAAATCACGCACGACATGATGGAAGCGATGCGGAACGACGTCCGCGGCGACGGCTCCTACGTCAACCCGGTGTTCTTGATGGCGAACTCCGGTGCTCGAGGTGGTCAGGAACAGATTCGTCAGTTGGCCGGGATGCGGGGGATGATGGCCAAGCCGAACGGCGAAATCCTCGAAACGCCGATCAAGGCCAACTTCCGCGAAGGGCTGTCGGTGTTGGAGTATTTCTCCAGCACCCACGGGGCGCGCAAGGGCTTGGCCGATACGGCGCTCAAGACGGCCGACAGCGGTTACCTGACGCGTAAGCTCGCCGACGTGGCGCAGAACGTGGTGGTCACGTTGGACGACTGCGGGACGACCCAAGGGATCACCAAAGGAACGGTCTACCGCGGCGAAACGGTCGAAGTGAAGTTGGTCGACTCGATCACCGGGCGCGTCAGCCGCCAGTCGATTGTTGACCCCTTTAAGGATGAACTGATCGTCGCGGAAAACGACATGATCACGCCGGAGATCGCGCGGCGGATCGAAGAACTCGGCTTGGAGAAGATCCAGGTCCGTTCACCGATGACCTGCGACGCGCCGCTGGGGCTGTGCCGCCGCTGCTACGGTATGGATATGTCCACCGGGTCACTCGTCGAAGAAGGGATGGCCGTGGGGATCATCGCCGCCCAAAGTATCGGCGAGCCCGGTACCCAGTTGACGATGCGGACGTTCCACATCGGCGGTAGCGTTTCCAAGGTGCTCGAAGAGAGCGACCTGAAGTGCAAACGCGGTGGTACGGTTCGGTTGACCCGCATGCGCGTGGTCCGCAACAGCGAAGGGTTTGACGTGGTTCTGACCCGAAACGGCGAGATCAGCGTCGTGGACGACCGCGGCCGTGAAATTGAATCGCATGTCGTGCCGACCGGGGCGAAGCTGCGTGTTGCCGATGGCGATACGGTAGCCGACGGTCAGGTGCTGTGCGACTGGAACCCGTACTCGATCCCCGTGATCACGGCGTTCGGGGGCCGCGTGCGATTTGACGACATCGTCGAAGGCGTCACGATGCGTCGCGAACGCGAGCCGAGCGGTCAGGACCGGATGATCATCATCGAACACAAGGGCGAACTGCACCCGCAGATCACCGTCGAAGATGAAACCGGCCAAGCGGTCGATGTGCAGTACCTCTCCGAACGCGCGATCATCAAGGCCAAGGACGGCGACACCATCGTGCCGGGTACCGTACTGGCCGAAAACCCGCGTGAGACCGGTGGCGTTTCGGACATCACCGGCGGTCTGCCGCGAGTGACCGAGATCTGCGAAGCGCGGAAACCGAAGGATCCGGCCGTGATCGCCGAGGTCGATGGTGAAGTCGAGATCCTCAACGAGCGGAAACGCGGCAAGCGGACAATCGTGGTCCGCAGCCAGTCGGGGATCGAGCGCGAACACATGGTTCCGGCCGGGAAGCGGTTCTTGGTGCATACCGGCGATCACGTCGAAGCCGGCCAGGCGCTGGTCGACGGACCGCTGGTCCCGCACGACATTCTGCGGGTTTCCGGTGAGGAAGCGGTGCAGCAATACCTGCTGCACGAGATCCAACAGGTGTATCGCATCCAGAAGGTGGAAATCAACGATAAGCACTGCGAAGTGATCATCGCGCGGATGCTGCGGAAGGTCAAAATCGAGAATGCGGGCGACACCAGCTTGTTGCCCGGTCTGGTGATGGACCGATTTGAGTTCCGCCGCGTCAACATGGAATTGGCCAAGTGCATCAAAATCACCAACCCTGGCGATACCGACCTGACCGAAGGCGTGATCATTCCCAAGACGACCTTTGAGGAAAAGAACGCCGAGGTGGAAGCGCTCGGCGGAACGCTGGCGAAAGGCAAGAAGCCCAAGTCCGCGACCGCCAGCACGCAGTTGCTCGGGATCACCAAAGCCGCCGTTCAGTCCAACAGCTTCATCAGCGCTGCGTCGTTCCAGGAAACGACGAAGGTGCTGACCGAGGCGGCGTTGGCCGGCAAAGTCGACAAACTCGTCGGCCTGAAGGAAAACGTGATCCTTGGACACCTGATCCCGGCCGGTACCGGCTTCCGGATGTTCCAAGACGCCGAAGTCAGCTACCGCCGCGAAGCCTTGCAGGAACTCGCCGATGCGCCGGCAACGCTGGAGGAGAGCTTCCCGCTGCTCGCCGGCGGCGATGCCGACCCGGCGGTTGGCTCGGCCGAGGAGAGCCCGAAGACGAGCGAGTCGCTCGACAGTATGTTCGGTGGTGGTCAGGACTGAGTGACGACCGAGGCTGATTAGAGCATCACCTCTTGCGGGCGAGTTTCCTTGCATACCGAAATGCTCGCATGGTTTGCGACGCTGCCGATTCTGTCGGTGGCGGTGCTGTTGGTGCTGCTGCGGTGGCCGGCTAGTCGCGCGATGCCGATCGCCTACCTGATCACGGCGGCACTTGCCCTGTTTGTCTGGCAAGTGCCGCAGGTTCAGGTGGCGGCGGCGACACTCAAGGGCGTGATCGTCGCCTTGGAGTTGCTGTTCATTATCTTCGGTGCCATCTTGCTGTTGGCCACCGTGACCCGCAGCGGCGCGATCGCCACGATCCGCCGCTGCTTTAGCGACATTTCGCCGGATCGCCGCATCCAGGTGATCATCATCGCCTGGCTGTTCGGCTCCTTCATCGAAGGGGCGGCGGGCTTTGGTACCCCGGCGGCGGTGGCGGTGCCGTTATTGGTCGGACTGGGATTTCCGGCTCTCGCGGCGGTGATTGCCGGCATGGCCATCCAGTCGACTCCGGTTTCATTCGGCGCGGTGGGGACACCGATTTTGATCGGGGTGAGTTCGGGTTTGGCTGGCGAAGGGACGATCGAGGAAGTCGCTAGCCGCTTCGCGTTTGCCTCACCCCGCGAGATGCTCGGGCTGATTGGTGTGCGGGTGGCGGTGCTCCACGCAGTGATCGGCACCTTGATTCCACTGTTTGTGGTGGCGCTGATGACTCGCTTTTTCGGTGCCAACCGTTCGCTGCGAGAAGGGCTGGCCGTGTGGCCGTTTGCCCTGTTTGCAGCGGTGGCGATGACGCTGCCTTATCTGGCGGTCGCCTATTGGCTCGGTCCTGAGTTTCCGTCGCTGCTCGGCGGGCTAACCGGATTAGCGATTGTGGTGCCGGCGGCGCGAGCCGGGTTCTTGATGCCGCCCAAAGACCGCACCTGGCAGTTCAGTGATCCGGAGAGTTGGGATCCGCAGTGGAGTGGCCAGCCGCTGGCCGCGCCGGCAGCGGTGCGCGCGGCCCCCGGCGTGATCAACGCCTGGCTGCCGTACTTGATTGTCGCGGCGCTGTTGGTGCTCACCCGGCTGTCGACCTTGCCCGGCAGCAACCTGTCGCCTGCGGAACTGGTGAAGTCGGTGCGATTGCCGATCGAAAACATTTTGGGGACCACGACATCGCAGATTGTGCTTCCGCTGTACTCGCCCGGATCGATTTTCATCATCGCTTCGCTGGCGACTTGGCTGCTGCATCGGATGAGTCTTCAAGCTTATGTCGGTGCCTGGCGTGATGCGGGGCGAACGGTGTTGGCTGCCTCCGTAGCCTTGATTTTCACAACGCCCATGGTGCAGGTGTTCATCGGCAGCAGCGAGGGCACAGCCGGTTATGAGCGGATGCCGATCGCGCTGGCCCAGGGTGTCGAGCGGTTGGCCGGATCCGCCTGGCCGCTGTTTGCCCCGCTGGTCGGCGGCATCGGCGCCGCGGTCGCCGGCAGCAACACGATCAGCAACATGATGTTATCGCTGTTTCAGTTCGACGTGGGGGTGAAGATCGGGGTCGACCCGTTCTGGATCGTCGCGTTGCAGGCAGTCGGCGGTGCGGCGGGCAACACCATCTGCGTGCATAACGTCGTCGCCGCGTCGGCGGTCGTCGGCATGGCCGGGCGTGAAAGCTTTGTGATCCGCAAGACATTGCTTGTTTTCGTGTATTACGTCACGCTGGCCGGCGGGATTGGTTACAGCATTGTCTGGCACCACCGGGATGGCTGGTCGAACATGGGTACCTGGATCGCCGTAGCGATCGCTGCGGCCGCCATCGCGGTGCTGTTTTGGGGAGCTCGCCAGCCTGCTGCTGACCACTTGAACCACAGCACCGAATGATTCCCGCTGACCACGCTTGGCTAGAGGAGCATGCAAGGAAGTCCAATGATCGCCGCTCAGTCGTTGACTGCGGGACTTAATCCCGCCCAGGCCCAGGCAGTCGCGACGCTGTCCGGCCCACTGCTGGTGCTGGCCGGCGCCGGAACCGGTAAAACGCGGGTTGTCACGTTTCGGATCGCCAATCTGATCCGCCACGGCACCGCGCCGGATCGCATCTTGGCGGTCACGTTCACCAACAAAGCTGCTGGCGAGATGCGTGAGCGGATCGGGCATCTGTTGGGCAAACCGCGCGGCGGCAAAGGCAAACAGGCGCCACCGAGTCCAGCGATCGGTACCTTCCACTCGCAGTGCGTCGGGATCCTCCGCCGTCATGCCCAACGCATCGGTTATCCGGCGAAGTTCACGATCTATGATCGCGGCGATCAGGAGTCGCTGGCCAGGAGCGTGCTGCGAGAACTGCGGCTCTCAGGTACAGCGCTCAATCCCTCGGACATGCTGTCGATTGTCGGCGGTTGGAAGAATGCTTCGATCCGCCCAGCCGCCGCGGCCGGGGCGGCGCGAACCGATAAGGAACATCTCGCCGCTGCGGCCTACCGGCGTTACCAGGAAGGTCTCAAGATCCGTGGGGCAATGGATTTTGACGACCTGCTGCTGAACACCGAACTGCTGTTCGCCGAGCATCCCGATGTGCTCCAACTGGAGGCGGGCCGCTTTGATCACGTCCTGGTCGATGAGTATCAAGACACCAACGGCAGCCAATACCGGATCATTCGCGGGATCGCGCTGGCGCACCGCAACCTGTGCGTCGTCGGCGACGATGACCAGTCGATCTATGGCTGGCGCGGTGCTGATGTGACGCACATCTTGAACTTCCGCAAGGATTGGCCGGACGCCAAGATGATTCAGTTGGAATCGAACTATCGCAGCACCGGAGCGATCCTGCAGATGGCCAACACGCTGATCGCCTACAACAGCGATCGCTACGGCAAGGTGCTCAAGCCGCACCTGCCCGATGGCCCGCGACCGCGGATCTTGCAATTAAAAGATGAAACCGAAGAGGCGAAGATCGTCGTCGATGAGATCGCCCGGCACATCGAGCAAAATCACCGGCAACCACGCGACATCGCGATCCTGTTTCGTACCAATGAACAGCCGCGACTGTTCGAAGTCGAAATGCGGAAGCGCCAAGTTCCCTACGTGCTGTTGGGCAGCCAGTCGTTCTTCGATCGCCGCGAAATTCGCGATATCCTCGCCTATCTCAAATGGATCGATCAGCCCGACGACGAAGTTTCACTCCTGCGAGTCGTCAACACGCCGCCGCGCGGGATGAGCGCGCAAACGATGCAGTTGCTGATCGCCCGCGCCGTGGCCCGTGGCGAATCGGTGTGGCGGGTGATGAACGATGTTTCGGCGATCCACGACCTGACGCCGGCGGCCCGCCGCGGAATCGAAGACCTACGGGGCCTGGCCCGTGATGTCGCCCTGGCGATGCGCAGTGGATCGATGGCCGACGCGGTGCAGATGCTGATCACGCGGACGCGGTACCTCGATGAAATCGCGCGGCTCTACGACGAGCCCGAGGAACGCGAGTCGCGTACGGCGTCGCTGGGCGAAGTCTCCAACGCGATCGCCGCGTATCAAGAACGCACGCCTGACGGTGACCTCGGCGGCTTTCTGGCGGAGATCGCCCTGGCCGGCAAGGAAATGGGCAGCGAAAAGGACAAAGCCGCGGCCAAAAACGCCGTCTGGCTGTTGACGATGCACGCCGCCAAGGGGCTCGAGTTTCCGATCGTTTACCTGGTCGGGATGGAAGATGGTCTGCTGCCCCACAGCCGCGCCGTCAAGAGCGGGTTGGAAAAGGACATCGCTGAAGAACGGCGGTTGTGCTACGTGGGGATCACGCGGGCACAGGAGAACCTGACGCTGTCGATGGCGCTGACACGGATGAAATGGGGCAAACCGCGACCGACCACGCCGAGCCGCTTTCTCTACGAGATCACCGGCAAGGCCGATAACCCCAACCGCTACCGCAAGCGGTAACGACCAGCGTCGCGAGCCGCTCAATCGCCTCCCGTTTCCCGAAGCTGCTACGAGCGGCGGAACAGCATCAGCCCCGCGCGCTCCACATCCAGCGGCCGGCCTGCCAGCGCACGCCGGATCGCTGGCAGGACCGGACAATCGGGTTTTACGACCGCCTGCCGCACGGCATCGGCCCATGCGGCCTGCGTCAGACCGCTGGTCGCGTCCAGCACGCCACGGTTGACTGCCACCAACGCTTCGCCGGCATGCAGACGAAACTCGGTGTGAGCTAGGCGGCAATCGATCCGGCTGGCCAGCGGATCGCTTTGCATCCCGCAGCACACCGGCCGAAACCCGCGCGATCCAGCGATGATCGCTTGGCAGCGTCCCGCCGAGGCCACACTTCCTTCGCCATTTTCCGGGTTCAGATGCCCATAGAGCATCGACACAATCTGGTCGCCGGAATTGGTTTGCCACAGCGAATCGCTGAGCCGAGACAGCATATCCGTGACGCTGTGCCGGTAGTTGCTGTGGGCGGCAAACGCAGCCCGGGCGGTCGCAGCGATCATCGCGCCGCACAGTTCACTGCAGTCCGCCTCTGCCAACGCGAACGCAATCATGCCGTCGGGCAAGATCTCCCAACTATGCCACGAGCAGGCCCACGGCCGCGGCGATTCGGTCCAGCCGTCGACAAAGTAGCCGGGCGATAGCTCCATCGCTGGCGGGAGTTGCCGCAGTTGCCACTGTGCGGCGGATTGAAGGGTGCTACTCGTCGTCGTCCAGCGGTGGCGGTCGCGGCTCAGTTTGGTACGAGCCAGCTCCGCGGCAACCGCGGCCGCAGCAACCTGCGCCGCCGCGGCATCACGGTGCGAAAATGTCTGCGGAGCGGTTGACCACAACCATAGCGTTCCGATCGGCAGTTCGTCTTCTTCGATCCGCACCACCATCGCCGACGCGTACGGCTCGGGACTGCTCCAGGTCGTCGATAACGTCCCGCACAGGTCATCGATCAGCACGACATCCCGTACCAGCGATTCTAGGTCGCCCCGGCTACCCCGCAGCGGCCTCGCCGGCCGTAGCAATCGCGCCTGCGGCAACCCGGCGCAAGCGCGCAGCTTGAGCGTAGTCGTCTGTTCATCGAGCATGTAAATCGCCGCTGCATCGCAGCCCGTTGCGCTCCGTGCCCGGTCGAGCACCCGCTGCAGGCGAGCGGCGACTTGATCGGCGGTGTCGCTGGCGGCGACGGGCGTCGCGGTCGCCGCCAATTCCGCTTCTTGGTGTTCAAAGGCATCGAGCGACTGTTGAAAGAGTTGGGCCAGATCGCTCCCGGCAATCGCCAGTTGCTCAGCCGCCTCACGACTCACCATCGGCACATCGGACAGTGCGTCGAGATCGCCCATCAGCGCATTGTCGATCACGGGTCGCAGCCGAACGGACTGCGGCGGTTGCTGCCCATCAAGGGAAGTGGCCGCGGGGCGCTTGCCTCCGTATGAAGCGACGCGCCAGCCGGTCGCCTCCGTGTACGCCTGCCAAAACCTTGCCACCGGATCCATGACCGCCCGAGAGGTGAACGGGCGCGAGCGTTTGGAACCAGCGTGCAGTCGCAGATAGTTGGGGATCGTTGTTTTTGTCACGGCAAAGGCCTCGCGGCGTTGGGGAGAGTGGTGGCGTTCCTCGCCCAGGTCGAACCAAGGCCTCCGTCTTCCCGACATGAGCCCGTCGTATGCGGAACTCATCGACCCGCCGCTAGAGACCACCCCACCCAATCACTTCCCGGAATCGACAAACTCCACCTCACCTGCCCGAACAACCCAGTCACCTACGTCAACCTGTACGATGATTACAACCGACAGCGGCAGCGCCTGCGAGACTCGGTTGCACTACCATCGCACTCTCCACACCTGCCTGTTACGTCAATGACCTCACCCAACAAATGAGCAGAACCCGCGGAGTGTTACCTCCCCGGGCTCTGCGGGATCAAATCGATACGTGTGTGGAAGCGAGACTTAAATCCCTTCGAGCACCTCACCAGCATTGGACGTGGACAAGCCTCGCCAGATCTGCAGATTCATCGTCTCGGAAAAGAATCTGACAGACCCATCGCCTAGTAGCGAGTTAACACCGCCTGGATGCAAGCTACGAGACGCGAACATAGCCGGATTATCGGCGGTCGAGATGTCGCAGGGCATTCCGGGAACCGGATTGCAGTAGCTGAGCGTGTAGATGCGGTCGGGCAATGGACTGTTAATCGCCAAGTAGGTGGTGAACTTCGATGCGTCGCCCCACCATAAGAACCCGCGGAGGTCGGACTTTTGACCTTGGCGAACCTCACTCACCAATAACGTATTGCTCGTACCGTCCACCAAATTACGCATGCCGATGCGTTTCTTGACGTCCTGCACAAAGGGTGCGTCACCGAAGATGACACCATTGAGATTCGCCTGTTGGGCAGCACCGGTATTTCCAAAGTTGACCGCATAGTTGTGATTGGTCATCTGGCCAATGGGTTGGTTTTCGAGGTCGCTCGGACAGGTGAAAACCGGATACCGATTATTGGTCACGTTGGTCGTATTGGGCGCGGCACCGTAGCGCGGTCCAGTTTCGTCGGTCCCGCCCCAGTTCTGGTATAAGTCGGCGACATTTCCCAGTTCGACATACGGCATAACGGGCACCACCCAGGTGCCGAAACAACATGCAGCGTGGGCGGCTGGGAAGCGATTGTAGGTGTCATGGTAGTTGTGCATCGCCAACCCAATCTGCTTGAGATTGTTGGTGCACGACATACGCCGTGCCGCCTCACGAGCGGCTTGAACGGCGGGCAGCAGTAGGCCGACCATCACGCCAATAATAGCGATTACAACCAACAGTTCGACGAGGGTAAAACCCCTCCGAGATAAGGACTTCATAGCGACCGGCTCCAATAAAAGACGGGAAAAGCAACACTTAACAGGAATGCAATGTTGATCATCAGGAGGCTTCAAGATCGAAGCGAAGGTCCTTATTCCCCTGCGCAGCAACGTCAACCTCGAGTTCAGACTTGAGATTGAAACGGGCGGGAATACGCTCGACGGCAACTTGCCGTTCACTCTCAGGCCCTGGCGGCTGGTTCGGGTCGATTTCCATTCCCGTACCGGCGGCAAACACGCGAACCTGGTATTTACCCGGCGTCGCACCTTGGGCAGCCGGTATCTCAAAGGCACCATCTTTGACGACCCCGCCGGTGATCGCACCTGCAGCATCCTGCGGATGGAACTCGATCGAGCCGCGATCCAGCGGCTGGCCATCGAGATACACTTGCCCGGCGAGCGGCACACGCCCATTGGTGTCGGCCCCGCACCCGGTCGTGACCATCGCGACCAGCAAGCATGCCAACGGAATGAAACAGACTCGTAGCCGCACGCTAGCGGCCGCCCCTACGCGGTTGCTAAGCATCAAAACCTCATCCACGCATTAGCGATTTGAAAAGAAACGAATGAAAAGCAGAGTGACGCCGTCAGGCACATCAACCGCGTCACAAAGCGATAGCCGAACACGCCCCGGCCAGCGCTGGCGGCTCCAAGACCTCCGCCGTCAGCAGGTGTTACACTGGCCACAGCTAGCTTGAAGCTAACCTTCGAGGGAGACCGCGTCAAGAAAATTCGCCTGGGCACTCGAGACACGAGATAGACACTCCAAGCTGGCAGGAAGAAGCCAATGCTCACGACAGAACGAGACTTGATCGCCCTCCAAACAAGTTACGTCGGGTCTGCGACCTGCAATCTCGGTGCCATCGTTGTGGCAGACGTTCTGCAGATGGGCCAGTGGCAGCAGCTTGCAGGTACGTTAGCAATCATTAGGTCGACTATTTTGGCCGCGTTTGACGACAACAGCGACCAACACGCCCCAGAGTTATGGCATTTTCGCTGCACATTTTATCGGCAAGACTTTTTTGGCCGCCCGTGGCATGCCTGAAGTCTGGGCGATCGTCCTAATTTTCGGGCAGCGCACCGCGTGTCAGCGGATGCAGCAAGCGGCTCACGAGCCATGCGGCCAGGAGCAAGCGGGCGAGGCGGCGACTAGAGAAGCGAGTGGTCGCGTGGTCGGAGCATTTAGCTTCAGATCACGCGCGCTTTAGGACAATGGCCGGATATCAGCCGGACCGGCTATTCGATCGTCTGAGACACCCGGCCGTCTGCCGCGCCAGGTTGCACAACAGGCCAGGCTCCGCTTGAGCCTAATCCATTTTGTAGACGCTGGGGTCGTTCATGCCCGCTTCATTGAAGTCGGGATTGTCTCGTGGATCAGGACGCGATTCACCACAGCCCACAGCACCCAGGCAAATGACCGCGAACAAGACAGCAAAAGCATATTTCAGTACCGACATAACTAAACTCACAGATTGACAGATATTAATGTAGACGATCGATGCCGCCTCAAAGCGACTGCGCAAATCTCCAGAGAATAACCGGTTGATCTGGCTCGGAGACTTACTGACTAACATCAGCGCAGCAGATGCGTGCCAACTGGTGACACGCATCATTGCCGCTGATAGCAGGGAACCAATATGCTGTTACAGCATGGCTTTTGGACGGGAAGCCGCACGGCTCGCGCCGTAGCGGTAACATTGTTAGCGCCAGAACGCCAGCCCCCGGCCTCATTAACGACACGGCCTTTGCAATGCTCTAATTGCGTGGATCAAGCGACGTATTCCCATCGCCAATCGCATTGATTTTCAACCATGTGCCGTAATTAACGGTTTCGGTGATAAAGGCGATGCTGCCGTCACCATACAGCGACTGAATGCCGCCCGGGTGATAGCTCGAGGGTCCATGCCAATCTGCGTTCGGTCCCCAGGCGGAGAGGTAAGTCGGCATATAGGGCGCCGGCCCCGAGGGATTAGGCTTAAAGAACGTTCCGTTGGACTTCGCATTCCCATCCACATCAACGGTGTTGGTTCCATGCTCATTTCCAGCCCAACCGGCATGAGCTGTGGCAACCAATGCCGCGCGGAAAACTCGTCCCCCGCCGGACCGGTGAGCACCGGTGCCAACGGTTCGGATCGGGCCGCCGCCAAATCCGGCCGAATCGGTTTCCGAAACGACGATCACGTTCGAGGTTCCATCGGTGATATCACGCATTCTGTGTGTTCGTGTCACCGTGAATAACCCGCTGTAGTCGCCTCCGGTCATCGGGTCACCCGCGGCTTCCGGGAACTGTCCGGCGGTAAACCCGGCACCCGGGTGCCAATGATAGCCCTCGCTACCGGAATAATTGGTGACGGCCATGCCTTGCGTGTCGTCCGGGCCTCGCGATCCGCTGTCGGACGGGCAGCGAAGCGTTGCAATCTCCTGACTGACCACCGTCTCCCCATTGGGCAATAGCTGCCCCCAAATCGGCAAGCGGTTGTCAATGGCGTTGTGTAGCGCCTGCTGCTCGATGAACGGCAAAACCATCACGGTCCAGGTGTGGTGATACGGCAAGGTATGGGGTGCCTTGCCTGGCCCCCACACAGCGGACGGCGGGAACATGTTGTATGTATCGTGATAATTATGCAGCGCCAGCCCCACCTGCTTCATGTTGTTCTGACAACTCATCCGGCGCGCCGCCTCGCGGGCAGCCTGGACGGCGGGGAGCAATAACCCCACCATCACACCAATGATTGCAATCACCACCAGTAGCTCCACTAGCGTGAATGCAGCCCTACTACGGATACTCATTCTGAACCTTTGACAAGCCTGAAAAGAAAGGATTCCTGCCGCTCTAACGCGACACCCCACCGGCTCAACCAGACCGCTCATAAGAGCGTGAAGCAGTGGACGTGCGTTTCGGCACCGATGTTTTACTATAACGGGAATCTATAGGCCGGTCAAGTTTTGATATGATGTACCCACGCCCCAAAAACCATAAGAGGGGACACTAAACGCCATGCGGATGCCCCCATTATTGCAGTATGGTGTGACCACAACCCACCCCACAAGCTGAAAGATCGGGGTGTAACCATACCCCACGAATTTAGACACCGTCCAAAACGGGGGATGAGTTTCTAGAGGCGGGCCAATCTTCTAGGATTTTTCGCTCCGCCGGAGAATGCCACCCCCTTTTCGGATCGGCACCCAGCCCGGGCATGAGTCCGCAATACAAGCCCGACGCGCAAGCGAGTGACGAACATCGCCATCAAAATGTCCCGGTCTGCCCCGAACCCCAAGACCGAAAACACCGAACTCACCCCCGATTTAAATCGCCAGATCGAAACGCAAGCGAGAGCGTTCGCCGAATCACTCGCTTGCGCGTCGGGCTTGTATCAGCACACCTGAGGGTATCTTTCCGCGAAGCCCTCGTGCGAATCGGCAATTGCCGCTGATTCCGCGGCTCATGATGCCGAACGACTCTCTCAGGAGTGCTTAAGAAAATTACTTTTCGACGATCCAGATGTTGCGGAAGACCACGGGATTGCCGTGATCTTGCAAGAACAACGATTCCTTGTCAGGACCTTCCGGGCGAAAGCCGGGAGTGCCATTGGGGAGTTCGAGATGATCGTGAATCACGACACCGTTATGCTTGATCGTGACACGCGCATTCTTGGTCTTCTTGTCGCCCTCGTACACAGCGGCGGTGAAGTCGATGTCGTAGGTTTGCCAAGCCAGCGGCGGCAGGCACATGTTCACAATGGGCTCGGCGATCGTATAAATCCCACCGCACTCGTTGTTCTTGCCTTCTAAGCCAAACGAATCCAATACCTGCAGCTCATAACGACCCTGGAGATAGACGCCGCTGTTGCCACGGGCTTGGCCGCGGGCCGCAGGCATGAATGGAGTCCGAAACTCGATGTGCAGCGAATGATCGCCGAATTGCTGCTTGGTGACCGGATTGGTGGCCCCTAAGTACTGGCCGTCGACCAGTCTGCCGTTCTCCCAGTGGTCAATCGAGGTGCCGTCAAACAGCACGATCGCCCCTTCCGGTGCTGCCTTGCCAAGCGTAGGGCTTTTGCGTTCCACTTTTTCCAGCGTGGCAGCGGTGTTGCCTTGGACCAGCACCTTGAGTTTCCCATCGGCTACCTCAAGGACGGCGTCATCGGCTTCGAAGACAGCTTTGTTGCCAGCTTGCAAGCTGCCGCTATAGGTCAACACCTCATCGCCGCGCTTCCAGCCGTCGCCCGGAAGCCCGCCCTTATAACCGACCAAGTCAAATTTCCCATTCCCAAGGGCGATGATCTGCGCGCCCCATGGTTCGTTGCGATCATCGGTTACCACGTGACCACGATATTCGCCTTGAATCTCATAATCGATACCTCCTTCCTTGGGATCAGTGATCGTAGTGCCTTGAGCGGCACAGGGAGAAATGCCAATGGCTGCTAGCGCCAGTGCTAAGAGAGCAATCCTCGGTGTTGAGAGAGTACGCATGAAATGGCTCCAGGGTTTGGGGGGTAAATCCGAGTCAGTAAAATGCACGCGGTCGCGTGCCCCGCACAGTTTACCACGGAGCACCCGGGCCGAACGTTGTCCTGGCCTTGCATAGCACCGGCCCCTTGGACCTGCCACCGACACGGCGTCTGATTCCACCGAAATGGTCTTAACCGCTTGGTCGGAGCAGCGGCATTGAGCGGAAAGACACCTGCCGGGGTGAGTCAGGAGACCACGCCCATCGCTGGGGCTCTGAGCGTGCCACCCAGATCCAGCGTGCCACCCAGATCCAGCGTGCCACCCCAAGCCATAGCGACACTTGCCCCAGTCCTTAACTCTTGGCTGCTGCCGGCGGAGCGGGTTTGGGGGCGTAGATCAGAACCGTGACCGCTCCCGCGATGGTGACCGCCAAGGCGGCGAGAAACCGTGGACCGATCTGACCCCAACTGGCATTCTCGGTCACCGTGGTGATCGTATTCATCACCGGTGCCATGCCAAAGATCAGCGGCATCACGAAGATCGGCTTACCACCAAAATTAAACGCGTAGATGATTCCGAGCGCACCGAGCGCACCGGCTGCGCCGCCGGCGAGGCTCCAGATCATCCCCGGCGTGTTCCACTGCCCCGCCGAAGAAAGCACGGGTATCACCGCCAGCGGGATCGCGACCGCAATGAAGAAGTAGGCGATGCCGACGCACAGGAACGGACGCAGCCGACTGCCGCCCATCTTCATTTGGCCCTTGTGCAGCACCGGTCCGTAGGAGCCCCAACTGACCACCGCCATCACAATCGAAAACACGATCATCGGGTAGTTCAGATCCGCGCTCGCCGTCACCGCTTGGTGCGCGGCATCGGCGACCGGCAAGCGGGCCTCGCCGGGCTTGAAAAACAACACCCCGGCTCCGCCGAGCGCCGCCATTGCGATACCAACCAGAAACAGCGGCCGAATCCGCTCAAAGTTCTTACCCATCGCCATCGTCACCAGCGTGTTGATCACCGGCGCGCCGCCAAACACCAGCGGCATCACGTACAGCGGCTTGGCTTGGAAGCTGAATGCCAAGATCACGCCCAAGGCTCCGAGCGCCCCGACGGCACCGGCGATGGTGCTCAGGATGATCCCGTCGCGCGACCAATTGCCTTTCTCGCCGCGGAGCCACAGCAGCAAGCTGGGGACGATCACCGCGATGGCGAAGTACGCAAAGCCGACGCCGACGAACGGCCGCAGCGCATCGCCCATCGCCTCCTTGCCGTGGTGCATCAGCACCCCGTAATTTCCCCAGCAGAGGATGGTCAACAACACGAACGGCAGGAAGGCGAGTGCTTTGGGCATCGGGGTAGGCTATACAGGCGGGAGGGCGATCAGACGTTGAACAGAAAATGGCAGATATCGCCGTCTTGCATGACGTACTGCTTGCCTTCGACACGCAGCTTGCCAGCTTGGCGAATCTCCTTTTCGGTTCCGTGGGTTTCCAGGTCGGCGAGCGAATAGACCTCGACGCGAATGAAGCCGCGTTCAAAGTCGCTGTGGATCACGCCAGCGGCCTGCGGAGCGGTGGCACCGATCGGCACCGGCCAAGCTCGCACTTCCTTCTCTCCGGCGGTGAAGTAGCTTTGCAATCCGAGCGTGCGGTAGGTGGCCCGCGCGATTTGGTTCAGCGCCGGTTCGCTCAGCCCCACCGACTGCAGCATTTCGGTGCGGTCGGGTTCGTCGAGTTCCGCGATTTCGGCTTCCAGTTTGGCGCACACGCAGACCACGTCAGCGCCGGCGGCGGCCGCTTTTTCACGAACCTTTTGGACCAACTCGGTCTTGCCTTCCAAGTCATCTTCATCGACGTTGGCGACAAACAAAATCGGCTTGGCGGTCATCAGGCCGAAGCTCGAAATCGCCTTGGCTTCTGGCTCGGGCAGGGCCAGCGTTCGCAGCGGTGCATCGGTGGCGAGGTGATCGAGCGATTTTTGGATCGCGGTCACCCGCAATTTAGCGTCCTTGTCGCCGCTCCGCGCGGTCCGCTCGGCCTTGCTCAACGCCCCCTGCAGCGTCTCGATGTCCGCCAACATCAACTCGGTCTCGATCGTCTCCATGTCGGCGACCGGATTGACCGCCCCGTCGACGTGGATCACGTCGGGATCTTCAAAGCAGCGGACGACCTGCACGATCGCGTCAACTTGGCGAATATGGCTGAGGAACTTGTTGCCCAACCCCTGCCCCTCGCTGGCACCTTTGACGATCCCGGCGATATCGACCAGTTTCAGCGCCGCGGGAATGATCTTTTTGGGGACAATGTACTGGGTGATCTTCGTCAGCCGGTCATCGGGAACACTGACGATCCCCTCGTTCGGCTCGATCGTGCAAAACGGATAATTGGCGCTTTGGGCCGCCTGCGAACTGGTCAGCGCGTTGAACAGGGTGCTTTTCCCGACGTTCGGCAATCCGACGATACCGGCTTCCATGGTGAAATCAAAAGGTCAAAGGTGGCGCCTGTCCGAAAAGGGGTCTGACCCTTTGGAGGCGAGTTGTGTTCTTCAAGTTTTCGCCGCGCCGGCGAGGGTCAGACCCCTTTCCGGATCGGCTCTAAGAATCGGTTTTGGAGAACGATCAGCCGGGCTGGGGCTCGGTCATTTTCCACGGATCAAGTGCCTCGGCCAGCGTGAGCTCATCCAGGATCCCCTTCTCTTTGCAGAGTTGCCGGATCGTCTTGCCGCTGGCGAACGCTTCCTTGACCAGTTTGGCCGCCGTCTCGTAACCGATCAGCGGGTTGAGGCTGGTCGACATCGACAAGCTCTGCTCGACCGCCGCCTCGCACTGCGCTTCGTTAGCCTCCAGCCCCGCTGTGCAGAACTCGATGAACGCAAGCGTGCCGGCGGCGAGCAGCTCGATCGACTCGAGCGTCGTGTGGGCCATCACCGGCATCATGATATTGAGCTGGAAATTGCCGCCGGCCGCGCCGCACATCGTCAGGCAGCCGTCGTTGCCGATCACCCGCGCGCACAACTGCATCATCGATTCGCACATCACCGGATTGACTTTGCCCGGCATGATCGAGCTGCCCGGTTGGCGGTCCGGCAGGATCACTTCGAAGAACCCACAGCGTGGCCCACTGCCGAGCCAGCGGATGTTGTTAGCGACGCCGAACAGCGTCTGCGCGATGCATTTGAGGCTGCCGTGAGCGTCGACCAGCCCGTCCCGCTGGCTGTTGGCTTCGAAGTGGTCGACCGCCTCGATGAACGCCAGGCCCGTCTTCTCAGCGACCACGGCGGCGACCCGGCTGCCGAACTCGGGATGGGTGTTGATCCCGCTGCCGACCGCGGTGCCGCCGACCGGCAACTCCAGCACGGCATCACGAGCTTGTTCAGCACGGGCGATCGACAGTTCGACTTGGCGTGCAAAACCGCTGAACTCCTGCCCCAACCGCAGCGGCGTGGCGTCCATCAAGTGCGTGCGGCCGATCTTGATGATCCGGTCCCACTGTTGAGCCTTTTCACGCAGCGACTCATGCAGCTTGCGCAGCGCCGGGATCAGCCGGTTTTCGATCTCCACTGCCACCGCGACATGAATCGCTGTGGGAAAGGTGTCGTTGGTGCTCTGGCCCATGTTCACGTGGTCGTTAGGATGGACCACCTTCTCGCCGGCCAGCCGGTCGCCGCCGAGCAGTTCAATCGCTCGGTTGCTGATCACCTCGTTGATGTTCATGTTGCTGCTCGTCCCCGAACCGGTCTGGAAGACGTCGATCGGGAACTGGTCGGCCAACTGGCCATCAGCGATCTCTTCAGCGGCCTGCAGCATGGCGGCGACTTGCTCAGCGCTGAGCGGATGCTTGCCGCTGCCGGTCAACTTCCCGAGGTCCTGATTGGCGCGACCGCAGGCGTATTTGACCAAGCCCATCGCGCGGATCATCGCCGGCGGCAACCGCCAACCGCTGATCGGAAAGTTTTCCACTGCGCGCTGGGTCTGGGCGCTGTAATAGGCGTCTGCCGGGACGCGCACGTCGCCCATCGAGTCATGTTCGATGCGATACTCAGTCATCGTTGTCAAGTTTGCAGGTGGGGATGGATCTGCCGCTCGCGGTCGCCCCGCAGGGATGACCGACAAGATGTTACCTGATGAGTAAGGTCACCCTGGCGATGTTACCTTGGCAGCACAGGATCAGGTAGGCCGGACGCTGGGGACGCCTCGCCCCGCGGCGGTTCGATCAACTTCCAGCGGTCCGCGTCGCCCCAACCGAGCTAGCGTGGTTTGCAGTATGCTAGTGTGGTTTAAGGGGTCAGGAGTCAATTGCCGCGAGCGGCCCTTCGGGTGCTTCGCACAATTGACTCCTGACCCCTTAAACCAATCTCAAGGAGAAGGATGAATGCGATCGCTGTTGTTGATGATGATGCTCGGCTGTTTTGCGGGGACGGTGCTTTTTTCCGCTGGAGCCGCCGCCGAGCAACCGCTGAACGTGGTGACGCTGGTTGCCGACGATCTACGCTGGGACTCGCTGGGTGCCGCGGGCAACACCGTCATCCACACGCCGCACCTAGACGAACTCGCCGCTGGCGGCGTTCGCTTCACGCGGGCCTGCGTCACGACCAGCATCTGCATGACCAGCCGCGCATCGATCTTGACCGGCCAGTACATGTCGCAGCATGGGATCGACCGCTTCGGCGTGTCGCTCACGCCAGAGCAGTTTGCGAAAACTTACCCCGGGCTGCTCCGCAGTGCTGGCTACTGGACCGGGTTTGTTGGGAAATACGGAGTCGGTGCGCCGCGCGCAAGCGATTTTGACTTCATGCGCAGCTATGAAGGCCGCCACTGGATCGAGCGCGATGGGGAATCGGTGCATGTCACCGAACTCAACCGCCGCGATGCGTTGGAGTTTCTGCAAACCCGTCCCCATGACCAGCCGTTTCTGCTGAACGTCTCGTTTTTCGCGGCCCATGCCGAAGACCGCGCCCCGGAGCAGTACCTGCCGCAGGAGTGGAGCGAGGCGCTGTATCGCGGGGCCAGCGTGCCACGGTCAACGCTACAGGATCCAGCGGCCTTGGCAACTCTGCCACCGTTCCTAGCCGCTCCCAGCAACGAAGGCCGCATCCGTTTCCACTGGCGATTCGACACACCCGAGCGCTACCAACAGTACATGATCAATTACTACCGTTTGGTCACCGAACTTGATCATGCCGTCGGTGACCTTGTCGCGGCGCTGAAGGAACAAGGCATCTATGAGAACACACTGATCCTATTCATCGGCGACAACGGATACTTTCACGGCGACCGCGGGCTGGCCGACAAATGGTACCCTTACGAGCAGTCGTTGCGAGTGCCACTGATCGTGCATGACCCTCGGTTGCCTGCGTCACAGCGGGGCGCCACGCTTGACCAGTTCGCCCTCAATATCGATGTGGCGCCGACGGTCGTCTCAGCCGCCGGGTTGGAACCTCCCACCGCCATGCAAGGACAAGACCTCGCGCCGCTGTACCTGTCGCCCTCGCCGCCGCAGTGGCGTGAGGAATTCTTTTATGAGCATCCGACGATCAGCAATCGTGAACGGATCCCAAGTTCCCAAGCGGTGGTTCGGACTGACCTTAAGTATGTATATTGGCCCGAATGGGATTATGAACAATTATTTGACGTTGAGAATGATCCAGAAGAGATCCATAACCGGTCCGCAGATCCTGCCTACAGCCAGCCGCTCCAGCAAATGCGCGTCAAACTCGAACAATGGCGCGAACGAGCCAAGTCCCTAAACACCGGACGCTAAGCAGGCTTATAATCATCCCAGAACATGATCTTCGGTGAAATTCGATCAGCCGGCACGCGTTAGCGTCCGGTTCTCACGAGCGATGAGCCGCACAGCGGCGACCGATTTGACCGCAAGAATTATCCAGAGTTGCTTAACCAGCCTTTTGGTCAACTCGACCGCCGATGCTCGGATCCAGATTCATGTCCCGCGTCTCTGACTTTTCCAACTCGCCCCAAGACCCCACCGATGACCACTGCCGCCGATTCGCCTCCCGCTGAGCATCGTCCCGATCTGGCCGAAGAAACGTCTACATCGCAAGCAGCCGCTGCACCATCGTCGCGCTGGTACCAGCGGGTCGGTCCCGGACTGATCACCGCCTGCGTCGTGATCGGCCCGGGCAGCATCACGACCAGTTCGCAGGTCGGTGCCAAGTACGGCTATTCGATGCTGTGGGTCATCTTGATTTCTGTAGCGTTGATGCTGTCGTTCATGACCATGGCGGCGAAGTTGGGCGCGGTTTCGAGCATTTCGCCGGCGACATTGATCAGCCGTTACGCCGGTCGGCCGCTGGCGGTGGTGATCGGCCTGTGCGCATTCTTCATCACGGCTGCATTTCAATTCGGCAATAATGTCGGCGTGCATGCCGCGATGGCCGAGTTTGAAGAACTGTTCCTGTGGGTTCCTGGCTTAAAACTTTGGCACCTGGTGATCCTGTTCAACCTGCTGGCGATCATCTTCCTGTTCGCCTTTGAGAATCTTTATAAAGCGCTAGAACGTGCGATGATGCTGTTTGTCGGCGTCATGCTACTCAGCTTCACCGTCAATTTGATTTACGCACGGCCGAATTTAGGTGAATTGTTCAGCGGCTTCATCCCTCCGGTCTGGCTGTTGTGGAGTGAACAGGGCGTGGCCTCAGGGATCGACCTGTCATTGCTGGGACTTGTCGGCACGACGTTTGTCATCGCTGGCGCGTACTACCAATGTTATTTGGTGCAGCAGAAAGGCTGGACACTGCGCGAGTTGCCCGCCGGGATGCTCGACGCCCGGGTAGGCGCGGTGCTGATGATGCTGATTACGGTGATGTTGGTGTCCACCGCCGCCGGCGCGCTGCCTGGCATGGAGATCACCGCCCCGCGTGATATTGCCGCGGGCTTGACGGTCTTTGGCACGATGGGCCGCGCGGTGTTTTGCATTGGGCTGTTCTCCGCAGCCTACTCATCGTTTTTGATCAACTCGATGGTCGGCGGCTTTATCCTTTGCGATGGAATGGGCTGGGGTTGCGACCCGCGCAAACTGATGCCGCGTCTCGCCACCGCGACCGTGCTGGTGGTCGGGATGGTGGTGGCGCTAATCGCCATCTCGTCGGGCAAGCCGCCGATGCCGGCCATCGTCTTTGGCCAAGCGGTGACCGTGATCGCTTCGCCGTTGATCGCCGGTGTGCTCCTCTGGCTGTGCAATCGCCGCGACGTGATGGGCGCCCAGCGCAACGGTTGGGGGCTCAATCTATTGGGTGGGCTCGGGCTGCTGATGCTGCTGGCGATGGCGGCCTATACGGCGACCTCTAAGGTGTGGCCTGCTGTGGCGCCGTGGTTTCAACTCGGTTGATCAACGCTGGATGATTCTTTCGGTCAAATGGGGCGCTGCAGTGCGGCTCATTGCTCGTGAGAACCAGACGCTAACGCGTGCCGGCTGATCGAATTTTGCCGAATATCATGACCTGGTCGTTCGGGTGGCACGACCAGAGCCCCAGCGATGGGCGTGAGCAGCGGAAAGCAGATACCGAGCCGCTGAGACAATTCATGATTACCTTGCAATTCTCACCAGCACGCCCTTCGTTCCTCAGGGGCGTGCCACCCAGTGGAACTGAATCCCACTCGACTGACGAACTACCCCCAAAAAAACTAAGCGATCACATCCCGAATCACATGACCTTTCACGTCGGTCAGCCGCATGTCGCGGCCGCCGAACCGATAGGTCGAGCGTGTATGATCAACGCCGAGCAGATGGAGCATCGTGGCATGGAGGTCATGAATCTCGGTGCGGTTTTCGATCGCCTTATAACCCCAATGATCGGTGGCGCCATAGATTGTCCCTGGCCGCACACCGCCGCCGGCCATCCAAACCGTAAAACCGAACGGGTTGTGATCGCGACCATTGGCACCTTGCGCAAACGGCGTGCGGCCAAACTCGCCGGCCCAAACCACCAAGGTCTCGTCGAGCAGACCGCGCTGGCGTAAATCCGACAGCAGCGCACTGATCGGTTGGTCGACCGCGCGGGCATTGTTCTGATGCCCTGCGTGCAGATTGCTGTGCTGGTCCCAGCGGTCGGCGCCGACATTGGGGCAGGTGAGTTCAACAAACCGCACGCCGCGTTCGACCAGCCGCCGTGCCAACAAGCACTGCGCAGCATAAATCCGCGTCGGTTCGTAGGAGGAGTCCATGCCATACATCGACTGCGTTGCCTGCGTCTCTTCGCTCAGCGACATCAGCTCGGGAACCGCCATCTGCATCTGATAGGCGAGTTCATAATTTCTGATGGCTGAATCAAGGCTGTCGTGCGAACCATACTGCGGCAGCGCCAACGCATCGAGCCGCCGCATCAGGCTCAGCTTGCTCGCTTGCTGCTGCGATGTCGCCTCGGTCCGCTGAATGTTCGCCACCGCGGTGCCGGAGGGTTTGAACACCGATCCTTGATAGCTGGCCGGCAAAAACCCGCTGCCAAAGCAGTCCAATCCGCCAGGCGGGATGAGACCTCCATTGATGACGACAAAGCCGGGCAGATCCTGACTTTCGCTGCCCAAACCATAATTCACCCATGCGCCCATACTCGGCCGCCCCTGCAACCCGCTGCCGGTATGCAGAAAATAGTTGGCAAAGGTATGCTCAGGAAACTCCGACACCATGGAACGAATCACGGCCAACTCGTCAACATGCTGTGAGACATGCGGGAATAGATCGCTGACCGGTATCCCCGACTGGCCATATTGTTTGAACTTCCAAGGGCTTGCGAGCACCTTGCCGTTGTTGTTGAACTGCGTCGCTTCGACCTTAAACAGCTCACCCGGATCTTTGCCGTTATACCGATCGAGCATCGGCTTGGGATCAAAGGTGTCGACCTGCGATGGTCCACCATCCATATATAAGAAGATGATCCGCTTGGCGCGAGGCGTGTGATGGGGACCGTGCCCGGCCGCTCCGCCTGTTATGTCTTCCGTGTTGTTGGCCGAGAAGGCCGCATCGCTGTGTAACGCCGCGAGCGCTACAGCGCCAAATCCGCTGGCGCAGCGGCTGAGCATCTCCCGCCGACTCAGCGGGACCGTTGGGAAGTGAGCGTGGCGGTAAGGTGAATGAATACTCATCGCAGGAAAATGAACTCTTTGGTGTTGATGAGCGCATGCGCCAGATCGGTCCATCGCGCGGGCGAGTCGGCAGGTGTGGCTCGGTCGGCGACGGCAGCGGGCGGAGCGAGCACATAGTCCAGCGCCGCTGCAAGTTCTGCCGGCTGCGGAGGACGCGCGAAAGCCGAGCGGTACATCGCACTGATCCGCGCTGCGGCAATCTCTTGAGCATCGGCACGACCAGCTAAAGCCGGATCTCGTGACCTTAGTAGCTCTTCCGCCGGAATCGCGAGCACCCGCTCGGCCCACTGCCGCGCCCGCTCAACGACAAACGGGTCGTTCATCAAGATCAAGGCTTGAGCCGGCACGTTGGAAACATTCCGGCGCCCCATCGTGCTAAACGGCACCGGAGTATCAAAGGCCAGCATGAACGGGGAGAGGAAATTGCGGCGCACGGCAATGTAGATCGAACGTCGCCCGTCTCCATCGAGCGGACCGCTGTGAGGCGGCCGACCACGCCCTTCCATGAAGGAGGTTAGATGAATCGGAACGCTTGGCCCCAGCATCGCTGCGTCCAGCCGTCCAGAGACCACAAGCAACGCATCGCGGATCGCCTCGCCTTCGAGTCGCTTGGGCGGTCGGTGGTGCCACAGCAGATTTTTAGGATCGTGCTGCAATGCCTCCGCGTCGACCTGACTCGACATCTGATAGGTCTTCGATAGCACGATGTACCGGATCATGCGTTTGATCGAGCGGCCGTCCTGGAGAAAACGTTCGGCCAAATGGTCGAGCAACTCAGGGTGCGTGGGCATTTGTCCGAGCACGCCGAAATCGTCAGTGGTCGCAACGATCCCGCGGCCGAGCAGGTAATGCCAGATGCGATTGACGATCACGCGGTGCGTCAGCGGATTGGCTGAATCATTGATTCGCGCGGCCAACTCCAACCGGCCGCTACGGGTGTTGATCGACAGCGGCCGGTCGCCATCGATAGCCGACAGGAACCGCCGCGGCACCAGCGGCCCGGGTTGCGCTGCGTTGCCGCGGATCAGCACGTGATCATCTTCGCCGCTGCCATCGCTCATCGCCATCGCCAGCCGCGACTCGGCACGAACCTGCTGACGGAGCAAGTCGCGTGCATCTGCCCACTGGGCGACGAGCTGGCGAAGCGGGTTGCTCGCTGGAGCTGGATCGGCCCAAACCTGTTCGATCCAAGCCGCCATCTGTTCGGCGGCCTGAGCCCGTTCCTGTTGTCGTTGCAGCAGCTTTGCCCGCTGTTCCGGTGAAGCGCCTTGGGTGATCAGGGCGACTTCCAACGCGGCCTCCTCATCCGGAACGAACTCCAGATGCAGCCGATGGCCGACGTAACGGTCAAGATTCAGATTCACCCACTGCCAGTCATCGCTTGGCGCGAATCGAACAATCGTTTCACCGTGCAGCGGGCCAGCAACGAGGCGATGAGAGTCGACGCAGGCGACGACGTGACCGCCGCCGCGGACTTGGCAGGCAACCTGGCCGTGCTGAAGCAGAACGGTGGGCGTCCGCAACGTCCGGCCGCTCATCGGCAGCGACCGAAGCCTGCTGTGGAGTTGCACCCCGGGGCCATGATGCGACACCAAGCCGTGCCAGAACGGGTCGCTTACCGCAGCGTGATGAGTGGCCACGGACAGCCGCGGTCCATCATCGGTGGCGGTTAAAAACAGTTCGCCGGGCCGTCGCGGTGCCGAGCCGAACAGGTGCCCATCCGGCAGGAAATCTTCAGCGGCAAGGTGTTCAAAATCGACCAACACGCCTGGGTTGTGCAGATCATGCAGTTCCTTGGCGGCATCTGCCTTCGGCGCAGCAAACGATGTGAGCTGCAGCGCTGAGGATGCTGCAGCGCTGCTGGCCAGCGGATGATCCGCTAGAAACGCTCCGATCTGCCGGCGATAGGTCTGGTCGAGTTGGGCCAGTTGATCGGCGATCTGGCGATTTTGCTCAGCGGTGTCAAAACGCACCTGCCGATAATCGCTGCTCTGCAAAAACCCCGACAGCGCATAATAGTCGGCGGTGGAAATCGCATCAAACTTATGGTCGTGGCAACGAGCGCAGGCGACGGTCACCCCCAGGAAAGCCTTGCTCATCACGTCGATCATGTTGTCGAAGCGGTCCGCTTCATCCTTGCGGATATCCACGGGAGAATGCACCCACTCGCCCAAAAACCAGAACCCAGTTCCCAAGACCGATTCATTAAAACCTTCTTGCGGGTTGAGTCGTGGCTCACTCAGCAAATCGCCGGCCAGATGTTCGGTTACCCAATGATCATAAGGAACGTCAGCATTGAGGCCGCGGATCACATAATCGCGGTACTGAAAGGCGTTATCCGCATCGTTGTCAAACTCATGCCCGCGCGATTCAGCGTAGCGCACCAGGTCGAGCCAATGGCGTCCCCAACGCTCACCGAACTGCGGCAATTGCAGCAGCGAATCGACCAGCCGCTCCAGTGCCATCGGCGATGTATCGGCGAGAAACGCGTCGACTTGCTCAGCGGTTGGCGGGACACCGACGAGGTCGAAAAACAATCGGCGGATCAGGCCTTGGCGATCGATCGGCTCGGCCGGTGAAAGCCCGGCCGCTTCTAAGCCATGCAAGATAAAATGATCAATCGGCGACGACGGCCACCCTGTCTGTTCGACCGCTGGCGGCGTGACCCGCGCGATCGGCCGCCATGCCCAATGAGCCGCCGTCCGTTCGTCGATGTCGAACGCCGATGCGGGCGCCGCGAGATCCGGCAGCGGCTCATCCGGCCATACCGCGCCGCTGTTGATCCATTGCACGAAGACTTCGATTGCCGCTTCGTCGAGCTTTCCCTTGGGAGGCATTTCGTACGACTGGTAACGAATCGCATCCACGAACAGGCTGGCCTGTGCATCACCGGGCACGATGCTCGGCCCGGAATCGCCACCGCTCAAAAAACCGTCGCGGTAGTCCAGCCGCAGGCCAGCTTGCAGCTTGGCTGACGCGCCGCTGTGACACTCGTAGCAGTGCTCCACCAGCAGCGGTCGAACCTGCTTTTCAAAAAACTCGAGTTGCTCTGACGACGCTTGTTCTCTGCTGGACGGATCGCTCGCCGGCGCTCCACCGCCTTGGCTCGGTGGGTTCAAATCCTGGGCGAGGGCAGGGGAAGGCAGGGTCAGCGGTATGCCCAGCGCGCTCAGTTGCAACACGAGGCAAGTCGCCAATTGCTTCAGCACGGCGGCCTTGAGAAGCAGGGCAGCCTTGAGAAGCAGGGCGGGGGCAGCATTCATAGCAGGCCGGATGGTGGGCGGGCTCGAGCAGGACCGCCGAATCGGCGTCCCTCCATGAGTACGCTCACCATTGTAGCTGATCGACGCCCTACCAGCAGCTTAGACGCTGTGATTGCACAGCAGACAACCACCTGTTTTCACTTGCCGCCAGCCTTTCGTGAGGTGCTGACGCCAGATCATGGTGCCTCGGCGCACCTCAGAAGGCGTGGCGGCCAGCAAGCGAAACATGGGCATCGGCCAGCGGTGAAGTCGAACCGCCAGCGGACTGCGGACGCGAGCCGCCTTCGGGGCGATCCTCAGCCAGCGGCGCCAACTCACCGCGCACGACGCGCACGTCACGCGGAGCCTCGATGGCGATCGTCACTCGGTTGCCAGCGATCTTGTTGATGACCAAGACCACGTCATCCCCAATGATCAGACGCTCACCCGGCTTGCGACTTAATACCAACATAATGCAATACTCCCTGCAATTGGTTTGAACTGTCGAATCGTTACTACGGTTTCGCGACCTTGCGAGTTCATCGCGCAACTGCCGGTTGACAGCCCGCGGCTCATGACAAAATCCCAAGGTGCAATCGATGTGCCTAAACTGCAGCCAGCGAAGGGTTGAAGACTCCTTTCCGGCCGGCTGCCCGAGGCCATTCGCTCGGTCGAGCCACTTTCTCGGAAATTCGTCTGCGATTTGTCCAAGTTTGCCGGCGAATTAACCGACGCCTTGGTCGCTGCAACTTCCAATCGAGCGGTCGACCGGCTGACGGCTGCTCTCAAATTGAGATCAGCGGCTCAGCTTGCCAACGGAAAGAAGTATCGGGAAGCGGTTTGACACCTGAGGTCACACCTGGACCGAATTTAAAAGAAAGCGAAAAATCGCTGCGATGAAGTCGCTGCCGAAGGTTCAAGGGGTCAGGAGTCGATTGCCGCCAGCGGCCCTTCGGGTGCTTTGCACAATTGACTCCTGACCCCTTAAACTGCCGTCAAACGACGCGTCCCCAGGGGTTTAGGCCTGAGGACGCGTTCACTTGCTCCGTTTCTACTCGCTCCCTCAGCCCGCCTGGTCGCTGGCTGAGGCGTCAGGGCCGCCAGCGGCCACCGCGTGCGGCTCGTTGCCGCGACCTTCGAACTCACCCTTGAAATCGAGCCGCAGCACCTTGCCTTCGTCATCTTTGACGACGTCGATGCGAATGGTGTCCTTGCCTTCGAAGGTGCCCTTGAGCAATTCTTCGCTCAGCGGGTCTTCGATCCGGCTTTCCAGAGCGCGGCGCAGTGGCCGTGCCCCGTAATCGAGGTTGCTGCCGGTCTTGATCAAGAATTCTTTCGCTTCATTGGTCAATTCCAGCGCCAAGCCACGATCGGCAAGCCGCTCGCGGACCTTCGCCATTTCGAAATCGATCACCTGCTTGAGATCATCCGGCGTCAAGTGACGGAAGATGATCGTGTCATCCAGCCGGTTGAGAAACTCGGGCCGGAAGACGCGCTCAATCTGGTCCATCACGCGGGCCTTCATCGAGTCATAGCTCGCATCTTCGTCCGGCTTGGTGAAGCCGAACGCCGATTCGTTCTTGATCGCCTCGGCACCCGCGTTGGTGGTCATGATCAAAATCGTGTTGCGGAAGTCGACGTTGCGACCGAACGAGTCGGTCAGCCGGCCTTCTTCCATCACCTGCAACATCATGTTGAACACGTCCGGGTGCGCCTTTTCGATTTCGTCGAACAGCACCACCGCATACGGGCGACGACGGATCTTCTCGGTCAACTGGCCGCCTTCTTCGTAACCGACGAATCCGGGAGGGGCCCCGATCAACCGGCTGACGTTGTGCTTTTCCATGTACTCGCTCATGTCGATGTGCACCAGCGCATCGGCATCGCCGAACATGTATTCAGCCAACGCCTTGGCCAGCAACGTCTTACCAACGCCGGTCGGGCCGGCAAAGATGAACGAGCCGGTCGGCCGTTTGGGATCCTTCAGTCCACTGCGACTGCGGCGGACCGCCTTGGCGACCGCGCTAACCGCTGCCGATTGGCTGACCACGCGCTTGTGCAGTTCCTCTTCCATCTTCATCAACCGCATCGTGTCTTCGGTCGACAGCCGAGTCAGCGGGATGCCGGTCATCTTGCTGACGACTTCGGCGATCACTTCCTCGTCGACCACGCCGTCGGTCATCTGGCTCTTCTCACGCCATTCCTGCGTGATCTGATCCTTTTTACGGCGGAGTTTTTCTGCTTGATCGCGGAGGTTGGCCGCTTTCTCGAAGTCCTGGTTCGCAACCGCCTCTTCTTTGTCCTTGTTGAGTTGCTCGACCTGTTCGTCGATCTCCTTCAGATCCGGCGGACGGGTCATGGTCCGCAGGCGGACCCGGGCCCCGGCCTCGTCGATCACGTCGATCGCCTTGTCGGGCAAGCACCGCGCGGTGATGTACCGCTCGCTCATCTCGACCGCGGCGACGATCGCGTCGTCGGTGAATTGCACCCGGTGGTGCTCTTCGTACCGCTCGCGAAGTCCCTTGATGATGTCGATCGTTTCCTGCTTACCGGTCGGTTCGACGATGATCTCTTGGAACCGGCGGGCCAGCGCGTTGTCCTTCTCGATGTACTTGCGATACTCATCGAGCGTCGTCGCACCGATGCACTGGATTTCACCGCGGGCCAGCGCCGGCTTGAGCACGTTGGCCGCGTCGATGGCGCCTTCGGCACCGCCGGCGCCGACGAGCGTGTGCAGTTCGTCGATGAACAGGATCGTGTTTTTCACACGCCGCACCTCGGTCATCACCGCCTTAATGCGCTCTTCGAACTGACCGCGGTACTTCGTGCCGGCGACCATCATCGCCAGGTCGAGGACCACAATCCGCTTGTCGGCCAGGATGTCCGGCACCTCGCCGCTGATCACCTTTTGGGCAAAACCTTCGACGATCGCCGTTTTGCCGACACCCGCTTCACCGAGCAGCACGGGGTTGTTCTTCGTCCGGCGGCAGAGGATCTGGATGGCGCGCTCGATTTCGCGGCTGCGTCCGATCACCGGGTCGAGTTCGCCCTTCTTGGCGAGTTCGGTCAGGTCGCGGCCAAAGCTGTCGAGCGCCGGCGTCTTGCTTTTCCCGCTCTTGCTACTGCCGCTGCTGCTCTCGCCACCTTCGCCGCTGCGGCCACCGCGTTCACCTACCTCAGCGCCTTCGAGGCCGTGGCCCAGTAGGTTGAGGACTTCTTCGCGGACCTCTTCGAGCTTCAGCCCCAGGTTCATCAGCACCTGCGCCGCGACGCCTTCTTGCTCGCGCAGCAAGCCCAACAGGATGTGCTCGGTGCCGACGTAGCTGTGGTTCAGGTTGCGTGCCTCCTCCATGGAGTACTCGATCACTTTTTTGGCCCGTGGGGTTTGGGGCAATTTGCCCACGGTGACCATTTCCGGGCCGCTCTGGACCAGCTTTTCGACTTCCAGGCGGATTTTGCGGAGGTCAACCTCAAGATTCTTCAGCACGTTGGCAGCGACACCGCTACCCTCTTTAACCAGGCCCAGCAGGATGTGCTCGGTACCGATGTATTCGTGGTTGAAGCGTTGAGCCTCTTGGTTGGCCAACTGCATGACCTTCCGAGCTCGGTCGGTAAAACGTTCGTACATGATATCCTCTTAGCCGTATTGTCGCTCAGACACGTGTATTGCTGCGTGGCCGCTTGCTCAGTCGCTAGCGAAAACCACCTAGTGGTCTGTTACCGGTAAAACTTCGGGCTGGTAGGGCCGGCGGCTTGCGCCCTGCCGTTACCATTGTTAACGCAACGGCGCGAGCCGTGCGGCCTCCGACCCTAAGCTTATGCTGTAAC
>Ga0182745_1000129_pt1 | contig 105386 bp, 86 predicted proteins | sample eDN3rd30CKraftBY_FD_128523 | JGI IMG/M metagenome (GOLD analysis project Ga0182745, IMG submission 128523) | Enriched backyard soil microbial communities from Emeryville, California, USA - eDNA 3rd pass 30_C Kraft BY (version 2) (version 2) | ecosystem: Environmental > Terrestrial > Soil >...
AGATTCAATGGGTGAAGGCAACCGCCAGAGGTTACCGCAACCAGCAGAACTTCATCAACGCCATTTACTTCCATTGCGGCGCTCTGGACCTGAACCCCTAGCCACTAGAATGCCGGAAGAGCCTTTATTCAAGGCTTTGAATACCACATGTTATACTTCAGCCTAGATGGCCTCGTCGTATATCCTTCGCATCGTGGCAATTTTCGTCCTGCTCTTTGCGGGCAGCGAAATGGTGCTGTGCGAAATGACAGATAGCAACGAAACCAGCCATCACGAAGGCGGCACGACGGAGTCCTCAACAGCCTCGTGCCATGACTGTTTCTGTTCCGGTTCGCACGTGGTTCCGGCGCCAGTCAGTCGCCTTTCTTCTTCTCAACTGGTCGTCCCTGCGGAGCACATCCACGTGCCCGATGGAATCGACCGTCCACAGCTCCCGGTCTATCACCCTCCCAAAGCCTAACCCTGCCTAGATCTGACAATTCAGTCTCAGGAGGGGTAGTGTGTCTACTCAACGGCGCCTTTCCGCCACGGCATGGCTTTTTCTGCTGCTATGCCTGATTCTCGCGCCCTTGCAGAGCTCCGCGCAGGCCAGTAGCTGGTCTGTGCTGAAGGACTATGCGATGGGGCATAACCAGGAACTCCTTGCTATACGGCAAGATATTCAGGAAGCGCGTGGTGCGCTTCGACAGGCGGGGCTGCGTCCTGCCACGCAATTCGGCTTGACCGGAACCACGGGCCGCGCCCTGGGCACCATTGGCGAGGAACAATTCGGGGCCAGCCTGAGCAAGACGCTGGAAGCTGTGGGTAAGCGCAGCGGCCGCGTCGCCATGGCCAACGAAGATATCGCCCTGCGGCAAGCCAACTATGACGAGGCAACCCGCAACCTTCGTTATCAACTCCGTCTTCGGTACGCCGACTATGTATCCGAGAGTAATCGTCTGCGCATCATCCAGGACGTGCTGAAGACTTGGCAGAATTCGCTGAACCTGGTGAGCTTACGCGTTGACCAGGGTGATGCTGCGGTGCTGGAACGCGACCTGCTGAGGGTGGAGCTGGCCCGCAGCCGCGCAGAGCAGGCACGCATTGCAGGCTCGCTCGAACAGGCGCGCCTCGACCTTGCCGTGCTTGCAGCCTATGAAGACCCCACGCAGGTGCCAGCTGCGGAAATCGCCGTGTTTGCCGACCCTCCTTTATTGCTAGCGGAGATGCAGAGTCGCGCTCTTGGCCTGCGGCCTGATCTCCGTGCCGCCACCATCGCCCAGCGCAGGGCCGAAATGGGCGTGTCTTTGGCGAAAGCGGAGGGCAAGCCCGATTGGGCACTCAATGCAGGTTACAGCCGTGTCTACTCCCGCTTCGATGATCAGAAGGGAATCAATCCCAGTACCGGCAATCTTGTGACTCTTCGCGACCGTGATGATCTGCTGACCGTTGGTCTGGAGATTCCCCTGTTCACGGGCTCACGCAATAAGGGCAATCTGGAATCCGCAGCGGCCCGTCAGGCCAGCAGTCAGCATCGTTTGAAAGCGATGCAGATCTCCATTCCCTTGCAGGTGGAAGCGGCCTGGAATCAATATGCCAGCGCCCGGGAAGCCTATCAGATTTTAAATGGCGAGGTACTCGGTCAATCCGAAAACAACCTCAGGATTCTGCAGCAGGCGTACGAGCTTGGCCACCTGCAGATGCTTGATGTGTTGACCGAACAAAGGCGGCTCTACGCCATGCGCGTGGAAGCCGTCGACCTGCAACTGCGCGCGACGCAAGCGTTTGCCGCACTTGAATATGCCTACGCAGGAGAGTTGCCATGACACGGAGAACAATCGGATTTGCGATGGCCGCATTGGCTGTCGCCTTGATGCAGAGCTCCTGCGGCGGTTCAGCAAAACCGGAAGGAGAGAGCGGAGCCCATGCCGAAGAGGCTGGTCATGACCACGAACATGAAGAGCACGAGGAAGGCTTCGTCGACATCAAGGGGGATGCCCAGAAACGCGCCGGTATCGTGGTCAAGCGTCTGCAGCGTGGTTCCCTGCTAGCCAACGATCAGTTTGTGGCCACCGTGCAACCTGTGGACCAGAAGGTTGCACACATTCGACCTATCGCCCGTGGTCGTTTGACGCAGGTGCTTGCCAACGTTGGGGATCAGGTAAAGAAAGGGCAACGCCTTGCTGTCTACGACAACATCGAGGCCGGTGAAGTGATTGCGCAACTCGAAGCAGCACGTGCAGAAGCGGCAAGACTCGAGGTGCAACGTACATTGGCCCACAAGCAGGCCGAACGTAGTAGGTTGCTTTTTGATGCGGGGGCAATTCCCGCACGCAATCTGGAATCAGCGGAAGCCGAGGCGAAAGCTCTCGACGAGGCTGAACGCGCTAGCCGTAGTGTAGTGCGTGGCCTGGAAACACGCTTGAGCCGGTTCGGGGCTCATCCCGAAGGCAATGTCCTGCACTCTGATATCGTCGCTCCCTTCGCTGGCGTCGTCACGGCGAGTGAAGCAGCCGTCGGAGAAATTGCGGACCCGAGTATCATCACATTCTCCGTAGCAGACCTAAGCCAGGTCTATGTGGAAGCACAGGTCTATGAACGGGATCTCAACCGCTTCCGCAACGGCCAATCCGTACAGGTGACAACCGATGCCTTTCCGGGAGAGATCTTTGACGGGAAGGTGGAGGCAATCAAGTACATTCTTGATCCGCAGACCCGCACAGCGACCGTGCGCTGTCTAGTGCCCAACCCGAAGGGACTGCTGAAGTTGGAGATGTACGCGCAGGTCTCTATTCGGGGTGCCGATGGCGCGGTCACCATGCTCCCATCCTCCGCAATGCAGCAGGTGAACGGAAAGCAGGTTGTTTTCCGTCGTGTCTCGCCGTCTCACTTTGAAATGCGGGAAGTTGCCGTGAAGGGCAGCGGACCGCTCGTCGAGTTGGTCTCCGGCGTTAGTGAAGACGACGAAATTGTTGTGGAAGGCGCGTTCCAAGTGAAGTCCGTTCTGCTTGCCAGCGAACTGAAATCGGAGCACGCCCATGATTGATTTCATTCTGCATTGGAGCGTGCGCAACCGCATTCTGGTGGTCGTCTGCGCGCTGTTACTCGCTGCTGTGGGCATCTATTCCGCATTGCATCTTCCCGTAGATGCCGTGCCGGACATGACAACAAACCAGGTGCAGATCAATGCGGTTGCCGCAGCCTACGATCCCCTGGCCATTGAACAATATGTCACTATGCCCATCGAACTGGCGATGAGCAACCTGCCCGAGAGAGAGACCATCCGGTCGATCTCGCAGTTCGGGCTCTCTCAGGTCACCGTGGTTTTCGATGAGAACGTCGACGTCTACCATGCCCGCCAATTGGTGCTCGAAAGACTGCTGGAAGCGCAGGAGCAACTACCTGCGGGTGTTGTGCCGGAACTGGCTCCGGTCAGTACGGGCTTGGGAGAAATCGTCCAGTTCGCCTTGCACGTCGACCCTTCGAAGAAGGACAAGGTCAGCTTGATGGACCTGCGTACCACGCTTGATTGGTACATCAAGCCACACTTGCGCACGGTGCCTGGAGTGATCGAAGTGAACAGCTACGGTGGTGAGGCAAAGCAATATGAGGTTCGGGTTGACCCCGGAAAACTCATCAGTTACGGCGTCACCTTGCAACAGGTAGTAGAGGCTCTACAAAAAAACAACCTGAACGTTGGTGGAGGCTACCTGAACGAAGGCGGCGAGCAGAGGCTGATTCGTGGCGTGGCCATGATTGAATCACTCGACGACATCGAGAACATCGTGGTTTCGGCCACCAGGGGCACCCCAGTGTATGTGAGATCCCTGGCCACCGTGGGTTTCGGCGCACAGATCCGGCACGGCGCGGCAACTCGTGATGGCAAGGGCGAAACCGTTGTCGGCGTCGTGATGATGCTGAAGGGGGAGAATAGCCAGCAAGTCAGCGAGCGCGTGGTAAAACGACTGGAAGAGCTGCAAGCCTCGATGCCTGAGGGTGTAACGATTGACGTTTTCTACGACCGCCGGGAACTGGTGGAACGCACCATACGCACAGCCATCACCAACTTGGTGGAAGGCGGCGTCATCGTCATCGGCGTGCTGTTTCTTTTTCTTCTGCAATGGCGAGCAGGGCTGATTGTTTCGGCGGCTATCCCGCTTTCGATGCTGGTTGCCATCATCGGCATGAGAGAGTTTCACGTCTCCGCAAACCTGATGAGCCTGGGCGCCATCGACTTCGGCTTAATCGTCGATGCCGCCGTCATCATTGTTGAAAACTGCGTGCGGCGGCTTTCTCAGCGCCGGCGTCAGTTGGGCCGGCCCCTCAGCGGCAAAGAACGTCGCGAGGTGGTGGCGGAGGCCAGCGTTGAGGTACGACGCGCCAGTCAGTTCGGCGAAATTCTCATCATTGCTGCATACCTGCCCATCCTCTCTCTGGTTGGGCTGGAAGGCAAAATGTTCAGCCCCATGGGCTTCACCGTGGTGTTGGCGCTTTCGGGCGCTCTGGTACTGAGCTTGACGCTTATCCCGGCCCTTTGCGCACTCTTCCTTCGGGATACGGAATCCAAGGCTTCGGATATTGAACTGCACGGTGGCCGTGACGACGTAATGGAAGAACACAGCGCGTTGCGCAAGCTGCAGAAGGCCTATATACCCGTTCTGGAGTACAGCTTGGCGCACCGCTGGATTCCCATCAGCACTGCCGCTGCCTTCGTTGTGGTTTCCGGTGTGCTCGCCACAGGCCTTGGCTCTGAGTTTCTACCGAAGCTTGAGGAGGGTTCGCTCGCCATCCACTCCGCACGTCTACCGGGTGTATCTCTGGATGAATCCATTGCCATGAATACGGCGATGGAAGGCGCTCTGATGGAGTTTCCGGAGGTGACCGGTGTGGTCTCTCGCATTGGCCGAGCGGAGATTGCCACCGACCCCATGGGGGTACACCTGAGCGACAGCTATGTTTTGCTGAAGCCGCAAAAGGAATGGACCACCGCCGATTCCCGTGAGGCTCTCGTCGAGAAGTTGGAAGAGAAGCTGACGGAGTTACCGTCCATGTCCTATACCTTCTCCCAGCCCATCGAGTTCCGTATGTTGGAACTGGTGGAGGGCGTGGGATCACGCTCTGACGTCGTGGTGAAGATCTATGGGGAAGACGTAGACATTCTTCGCAACCAAGCCACCGAGGCAGCACGTCTGATGGCAACGGTTCCGGGTGTCGCCGACCTGAAGGTGCAACAGATCACCGGCCAGCCGATGCTGACTATCAAGGCAGATCGACAGGCGATTGCACGACAAGGCATCAATGCCTCCGATGTGCAGCAAGTGGTGCAAACGGCCATTGCCGGGACGACAGCAGGCTCGGTGCTGGAAGGCTTCAAGCGTTTTGACCTAGTGGTGCGCTTCCTGCCGCAGACGCGGTCTGATGCGCAGAGCCTGTCCAATCTGCCCGTGGCCGCCCCTGGCGGTGGGCGCATGCCGTTAGGGCAAGCTGCGCGCATCCTCAACGACACGGGGCCCCTGGAACTCAGTCGCGAAGAGGGCCAACGACGCATTACCATTGAAGCCAACGTCCGTGGCCGCGATGTGGGCAGCTTCGTGGAGGAGGCCCAGCAAAAGGTAAAGGCTGGGATGACGATACAACCCGGATACCTGATGGTGTGGGGCGGCATCTGGGAGCACCTGAATTCTGGCCGAGCACGTCTGTTGCTGGTGGCTCCGATTACCTTCGCCGTGATTTACCTGCTGCTGGTGATGACCTTCCGCTCGCCTTACCAGGCGATTCTGATCTTCACAGGAATCCCGTTTGCGATCAGCGGGGGCATTCTGAGCTTGTGGCTGCGCGATATTCCCCTTTCGATGAGCGCGGGTATCGGATTCATTGCGGTTTCCGGTGTCGCCGTGCTCAATGGCGTGGTGATGCTATCGTTCATGAACCGTTATCGACTGGATGGAATGGCGTGGCGCGAAGCCGTGGAGTATGGCGCCATCGCCCGTCTGCGCGCCGTATTGATGACCGCGGCGGTCGCGAGCCTGGGCTTTCTGCCTATGGCGATTTCCAGCGGAGCTGGCGCGGAAGTACAGCGTCCTCTGGCTACGGTCGTGATAGGTGGTCTGGTGACTTCCACGTTGCTGACGCTGCTGGTGCTGCCGTCGCTGGTGCTGGGCGCGGATGTCCGGCACGTTGAAAGCGGCTTCAACGAAGGTTGAGCGCCAGAGGCGCGACGGGAAGCCAGCCCCTGGGGCGAAGCGACCAGCGGGAGCGGGAACCCCAGGTCCGGTGCTTCATGTTCCGGAGCGCCGAAGGTGCGCATTCGCTCGCTACGTTTTCGCCGTTTCAAAATGTTCTGAGAATCTACCGGAGATGCCACCACTACCTCTTGCAGGAACCATGGCAACTTCGTATCGCGGCGTCTATGTGCATATCGTCTTCTCCACCAAGGACCGTGCTCCGCTACTCGGCGAGACGGAACGTGAACGATTGTTCGCCTACGTCGCCACTGTCCTCGTCGGGTTGAAATGTGACGCTGTTACCGTCGGCGGATACATTGATCATGTCCATGTCATTCTCGCTCTGCCGCCTGGCATCGCTCTGGATACCATCGTCCGCGAAGGTAAGTCGCGAAGTTCTCGGTGGGCCAAGCGGGAATTGTCTGGCCTCCACTCCTTTGCCTGGCAGACCGGGTATGCCGCATTTAGTGTTTCCCGTGGAAATCTGGCGGCGGCGGTTCGATATGTCATGAACCAAGAAGCACACCACAGACAAGTATCCTTTGAAGACGAATATCGCCAGATGTTGTCCCGAGCGGAGATGGAGTATGACGAACGTTATTTGTTCGGATGAATTCGCGCCTTCGGCGCTCAAGTTCCGTTGCTCATGTACCTGGGGTTCCCGCTCCCGCTGGTCGCTTCACCCCAGGCTATGGTTTGTGACCGCGCCTGTGGCGCTTCGTCTCTGGCGCGCCCCGATATGGGGTTGGGAGAAGGTGATCGTCTGCGCCAAGCCGTCGTTCAGGAAGGGGACCGTCGCACGTATTCCGAGGCCAGGACACGGGTAGGTAGCCATCCCGCAGATATGCAACCCCAGCCTATAGCAAAGGGGGCGCAGCCTTAAGGCTGCGCCCCCTTTGGTGTTTGGTAAGTGATCAGTGTTCCCGTCTAGGCGACCGGCTTGTCTGCACTGCGGAAGTTCTTCGGGTCGTAGTACTTCACCTTGCCTTCGCGGTAAGACTGCACGGCGGTGGTGATGACGGCCTGGGCGCAGGCGGCGGTTTCCACCGGCAGGGTAGGCTGCTGGCGGGTACGGATGCAGCTCAGGAAGTTGTCCACGTGAGTCGACATGGAATCGAACTGGTCCACGGGGATCTGCACCGGCTTGTCGCCCCACTTTGCCTTGTAGGCATCGTTGATGACACGGCCTTCGGGCTTCACGGTGATGTAATCCACACGGCCTTCGAAGCGGCCTTCTTCCACCATGATCAGAGTGCCTTCGTGACCACGGATCAAACCTGGGATGTGCTCGGAGTTGGCCATGCTGGAGGTCAACACCAGCGAGTGTCCGTTCTTCGAGTTCGGTCCGGGGCCGTATTCGGCGATCAGGTGGAAGGTGTCTGGCACTTCACGGCCATCGCGGAAGGCATAGATGCCGCCACCCGCCATGACGCGAGTTGGGAACTGAGGTTGACCCCAGCAAATGTTCATGGGCGCAGCCACGTGGAAGAACAGATCGGTGGCGATGCCGCCGGAGTAATCCCAGTATTTGCGGAAGCGGAAGAAACGGTCGGCGTCGTAGGCGCGCTTTTGTGCCGGTCCCAGCCACATGGCCCAATCGATGAAGTCTTCGCCCTTACCGTTCGGGCCGGCGCTGGCGTCGATCTTGTAGTTCCATTCGCCTTCCACCGAGTTGCGGTGGTAGGAACCCTGGCTCAGAATCATATCGCCGATCATGCCGTCGGCGATGGCCTTCTTCGCCTTATGCCACTGGTCGGAAGACGTGGTCTGCGAACCGACCTGCATGATGCGCTTGGTTTCTTTTACGGTCTGGACAAGCTGCTTTACTTCGTCCAGGGTGTGGCACATGGGCTTTTCGCAATAGACGTCCTTACCGGAATCCATGGCTTCCAGGGCTTGCTTGGCGTGCCAATGGTCAGGGGTGGCAACGATGACGGCGTCGACATCTTTGCGAGCGATGATTTCGCGATAGTCCAGGTAGCCATCGCATTTATGGAAAGCTTTGTTCGCGTTGACACGTTTCTGATAGACGTCGGCAACAGCCACGATCTGGCAGCTGTTTTTTTCTTTACCGACTTCAGAGAAAGCCTTCGCTACGTAGGTTCCGCGACCACCCACACCGATCGCAGCAACGTTGATACGGTCATTGGCTCCGATGACACGGCCAGGATTCAGCTTATTGCGGTTGGCAAGCGCCTTGTTGGCAACACCGACGGTTGCACCAACAACGGCGGCGCCACGAACGAAGTCACGGCGGTTCAAAGGGGAGTCACTCATGGTAGTCCTTCACCTATCTGTAGATTTCTGCAGTGATCGAAACTTTTCATGAGAATTATATCTCCCTTTTTCAGACAGGATGCGCCTAGTCTGGAAGGAGGGTCGGATGCGTTGTTGGGAAAGTCAGACAAATGACAAATCCTGCTACCCTGGAATCACAGTGCGTAACCAACATTGGGCTCCGCTGGCGGCGGCGAGTATGGGAGCAATCGCGCTTGCCACCTATGCGGTGAATGGCCGCTCCTCTTCTCTTCTGGCTCCATCGGTGTATCGGGGACCGAGTGCGGCACCACGCTACGCGCTCACCTTCGACGACGGCCCCAGCGAAAGCACACCCCGTTTGCTGGATCTGCTTGATTCCCATGGAGTAAAGGCCACGTTTTTCCTATTGGGCAAGAATGTGCGCCGGTTGCCCCACGTAGCGCGGGCGATTGTCGCCCGGGGCCACGAAGTGGGTAACCACGGTTACGGTCACCCCTACTACTTCACGTACCGCGCCCGGGATGTCTATAACGACATTGTGGCTTGCCAGTATGTGCTGGAAGACACGCTGGGTTTCAGTCCCTGGCTGTACCGACCGCCGTTCGGGCTGCGGTGGGTGGGCATGGCGGAAGCCCAACGCGATTGCGGCTTGCTCGGCGTGCAATGGTCGATTATGCCGAAGGATTGGACCTGGAATGCGGCGGACATCGCCCAGTATCTGGTCAGCCGCGTGAAGGCCGGATCGATTTTGTGCCTGCATGACGGGCGCGAGTTAGCGGAGAACCCCAATGTGCGCCCGACCATTACGGCCGTACGCGCCTTCCTTCTGCATGCCGCCACGCGTAGCCTGCACGCGGCGCCGGTTTCGACGCTGCTGGGACTGACGCCAGACGATCGCGAGTGCCCAGCCTGATTGCGAGCTTCACCTTTGCTGGGAGATCGAATTCACGCTCCCTGGGATAACAGGGCACAGACCTATCACGGCGTGGCTGCCTTGCCGACCGCTTTAGCCCTTATCGACCGGCGCCCAACCGGCAAGCAAACCCACCAGATGAGCACCCGCTAGATAACCACAGCGCGGTCCTGCAAAACCATACCGACATATGGCGCGGCGGCGTTGACCCGACGACGCTGCCGATAGAAGCTCCATGTGTTGGTGACCGAATTCCGGAAGCCTACCACGGTGACCAGGTTGTTCAAACCCGCAGTCTTATCCACGGCGGAGGCGACATACTGATTCTTGAGAAGGGTACGGTTGACGTCACTACCGTGCGTCACGGTGTGGTGCGCAGTGATCTCCGCGAGTGTGCGCCCTTGCGAAGCCTTAGTGGGATCCGCCAGTTTCTTGTAATTGCCATGGGTCACGATGGGAGAGGGACCCGAGCTGATGGCAAGCGAACAACCGTCCATGGTTGGCGTGAAGAAGAAGTCCGCATCGTTCCCGAGTTGTACGCTCCAGCAGGAACCGGAACTCCACGGCACCCAGTAGGCGGAAATAGGGTGCGCGTATTTGGGTTTCTTGTAAGAAACGGTAAAGGTGTTTCCGGCGGTAACCAGTTGTTGGTCACGCGTCTTGGTACCCCACTCCTTGAGCTGGTAGATGTCGGCGCGACGAGTAGAGCCTGCAATCTGGGCACGATGAGGGGTCTTGAGCAAATCGAAGTCGTAGATGCCCGAGTTCACATTTCCCTGTAAGGCGGCAGCGACGTCCCGATGAGCGATCCTGCCACGTTGAGCCAAAACGTCCTTGTTGGCGTCGACGTTAGCTGCCGCGATGGGCGCCAGATTGGTGACCACCACGGCCACTTCGATGATGTTATCCCGTAGGAAGTTGAGCTTTTGCTCGATGAACTTGAACTTCTTGTTTGCACCGCCAGCCATGGGAAGAGGCCTCCGAAGTTGCAGAGTTTTTACACTTTACACCTATGTCCGGATACCTACGAGAAGGTAATTTTTTGCCTCTATTCCACAAATAGCAACGAGGACAACAAGGATGAAGCCGGAACGTGTTGGGACAGGCAAGCCGTTATTTTGTGACTGCTTCCCGGATGGAAGCGCAGTTGTCTGCGTTCTGCTGATGGTGTTAAACCGCCAGGCATTTCCCCGGTCTTGAAGGTGTTGGGGCTGGTGACGAAACGAAGCCAGATGCAGGCGTGAGGGTGTGCATGGGGTGTAATTGCCGTGGCGTTTCGCGGTGCTGCATATCGTGTGCATGCTTTTGGCTACGGGTTTGTTTCGCATGTGACTTTGGTGGATGCAGGGTCTGTTGACGGGCCTGTCGTTCGATTTTCATCGCTTGATGCTGTTCGGCCATAACGAGACGTTCTTCCCGGTTGCGGTCCAGACGCGCTTGATTGAATTCACGAAGCGCTTGCTGGTGGCGGCGGTCCCAGGGGCGGCGGTAGCGATAGAGAAGGTCGAGGGATACGAACGCAACGGGCAGCGGTTCGCCGTGGCTGGTAATACATTGGGCGCCCAGCGAGTGGTCAGCGAGAAAGGTATTCAAGAGGGAGACTTCGGCTTCGTCGAAGCGGCGCAGGGCCCAACGGCATTGGGCAATTTCGACTGCTGCCAGATGTTCACGAGGACTCTTGGGGCCGTAGATGGACACCAGTTCTTCTTCAAAAGCAGCGTAGGCTGCTGGGTCTTCGGTGGCCAGGATCTGATGTGTGGCAACGGTGAAACTGTGTTTGCGCGCGTTCTGCGACGCGATGGCCTTACCCTGCGGCGTGCGGGGTCCGGTGGAATGCCTAGCGTTGTTGCGGTTGCGGTCAGCAATGGCGGCAGTGGTTTGGGACATATCAGTGACCTCGCGCCATTGTAGGGATGGGAATGCTCACGTTTTTGGGGCCAAGTATGCGAAGTGCTTCAGGACAAGGCTGTTAGCGATTTTCAAAGTGCGGAACAGGAAGGGCTGGCAGGGTAAGGGTATTCGTTCCGCGTCTATCGGACATCCCTACCCATAGATATCCAAAAACGCCTCGGGGAAGATGTGGCTTACCACAGGCAGGTCCGCCCGTACGCGGCGAAGCAGTACCTAACGATCAAAAACCGGGATCATTTCCCTCTTTCTTCGCATCGCTTTGGCTTAATAACAACCGCATACTGTACAAACTTTGGTTGGAATATAACCTGACTAAACCTTAACCATCGATAGGTCCTGGGGATTTTTGATGAGATATTTGACTGGGATATTTGTTGTACTTAGCCTATCCATGCCGTTATTCGGCGCCACCATAACCACCACAACTGATGCAACCGCGCTGGTCAACGCCATTCTGGGAAGCGGCGTTACCCTCGTGGGAACACCAACACTGACGTTCGCAAGTGCAAATCAACAAGGGATATTCAGCGGCGCATTTGCGGAACTGGGATTTGAGAGCGGGATCGTGCTCTCTTCCGGGGAAGTAGACGGGACGAAGATCTTTGCGCCGAATGAAGGGATTGTCGAAACGATCGGGGGGCAATGAGGGAAGCCCGGACGTCGACTATCGTCTTGGGGGGAATGGGCATCCCGATCTAGACGAGATTGTGGGCGGTGAAACCCAGGATGCGAATGTGCTGACCTTTTCGTTCCTTTTGGAGACGGATGCCACGTTGTTCTTCAACTTCGTATTCGCGTCTGAGGAGTACATCGACTACGTGGGACAGGATTACAATGACAGTTTCGCCTTCTTTCTGAACGGTCAGAATATCGCGCTGATTGAGGGAGTTCCGGTAGGCGTAGACACCGTAAACCCCAACATCAACGGGGAATACTACGTCAACAATATCCAAAACGACAGTGGCTTTCCCAATGCTAACCTAAACATCCGATTTGACGGGCTCACTCGCGTATTGCAGGTAAGGCAGGAATTGACTGCGGGCACTCATCAGATCAGCCTGATGATTGCAGATACCCTAGATGACGCCTTCGATAGCGCCGTATTCATTCAGGCAGGGACGTTCTCGACGACGTCCACGCCGACAGAGGTTCCGGAACCTGGATCCTTTGCGTTCGCCGCGCTGGGGTTGGGCGCGTTGGCGTACCTGAAGAAGGCTTGCGGATAACGGTAATTCACCAGAGCAAGTAGAAGGAATCAAGCGCCGCAGCATGTATGCTGTGGCGCCTGATTCCTTTGGGTGACGGGTGCGCACAGGGGCTGCATGGCTGGCGCTGCCAAATCAGCGTCATCCGTTCTGGCCCCAATCCTGAGCACCCATACGAATGAAACGCATGCAGTGTATTGCAAATTTAACGTGCTGCAAATTTGTCGTATGCCTGACGGAGTTGAAGGCCACATGTCTCCTGCCAAAAATCATCCAAATGCTCAGTTTTTGACAGAGCTATCATTGCGATGGTGTTCGTCCGCTGCCACAAGTGGGGATGCCCCGCCCAAAACACTTCGTTTACTTGAAGTACATTCGTCAGTAAATCGCCTTCAAAAAATGTAGCCACTAACAGCGGATCGGCCCCCAGACGCTCCAGTGCTAGGGGCACAAGGATGGGGAGACTGAACTGCTGACCAATCGCCATACGAAGATCGCCGTCAGCAAGATCGTTGACGGGCTTATGGCGCATCTTGTGGCATGTGATCACGAGATGCGAATCAAACGTAGAAGGACCCCAATCTTCCCCTTCTATCTCCGTGAGCGTCTTGCTTCTATCGATCACACTGCCATCCTAGCGTGGGATCCCCCGCTGTCAAACTTGGCGCGCAGGCGGGTGAGTTGTCTCCGGGCTGAAGTCCACGACTAAATTATGGCCTGCGCTGCCCCATCGGCTGCGGGTACACAGTATGTGATGGCCGCCAGTGGTAGACCAGAGGCAGCAATGCCGCAGGGAATGAGTTTGGTAATCACGAGAGCTCATTTTATTCAGACCTAGCACTTCGAAAGTTCTTTACAGCGCACAACATGTTATGTATAACTCACATCAGGTAAGGAAAATATAACTACACGGAGACTTATTATGTCGCAATCAGAACGGTGGGCGTGGTGGACGCTCGGGGTATTGATGATGACGATCGGAGCCTATGGCGCCTGCGTGCTATTCCTCGATCACAGCCCTGCCACCAGTTCGGTTTTTGCACTACTGGCGCTGATCGCAGTCCCTACATTCCGGAGGCGCGATTTCCACCGCATTTCGTTGGATGAGCGGGAACGCGAGATTTCGAATAGGGCGTTGCGTGCGGGATTCGGTGCGTTCTGGCTGGCGCTGATCGGCCTCATCCTTGCGGTTGGGTTCGCAAAGGGATGGGACACTAGCCTAACTGTTCCGGCCTGGATTTTCCCAGAAGGCCTGATGTGGGGAATGGTTCTCGTCTCAGGAGTGGGCGCGCTGACGTCCATTCTTCTGCATCACCGCGCCCTGCAGCACAGTGGGTCCCATGCCTGAGATGGAAGCGATGATTCGCAATCACATCCGCCGCCTGCGTTTTGAGCATGGAGAAATGACGCAGGATCAGTTGGCGAAACGAGCAGGCGTGACGCGCCATACGATCATGGCGTTGGAAGCGGGCAAGTACTTCCCTTCTCTGCTGCTGGCCTTTCGCATCGCTCGAGTGTTCGGCGCACAGGTGGAGCAGGTGTTCGAATATCAGGCTGCGCAGTTCGATCTGTGATGTGCGGCAGAGGAGATGGGACCCGATTGCTGGACGCTGCGGTATGGAAAGGGGCTGCGATAGGCTCGGTCAGCGTTTCGTGCATGGGTGTCGCACCCACCAGCAGGCGAGTTCTACCCCGAGCTAAAGCCCGGGGCTAGGCTATGGATGCCGCTGCCGCGGTGGAGCCTCATTGGGCGGAGGTTGGGAAGATGATTTTGCCGGTCTGGCTCCCCTAACTGAGAGAAAACTCTCGACAGACCTTGATATCTCAGCCCGTATCGGATGCCAGTTGTTGCCTTTGGTTTTTCTCAAGAGTCACTCCAGACAAGGTTTAGGTCTTGTTTCTAGGACCATCACCGGAATCCTATTTGCAGGCTGAAATTCTCTGATACATCAAAAAGGTACTAAAGTGTTTCCTGGTGCCGAATCTACACTTCTGGGGGTGGATTGAGTTCCCAGAAGGCCATTGCTTAGATCGCCGTATCAATGCCGTTAACGCGGCGAATTTTCAATCTAGAATCTGCGCAGAAAGCAAGTATGTGCTCCGTTTCGAATACTTTACTGCCTTGTCTGGGTTGCTCTACCATCAGGCGAAGGAAATTAAGCCAGCTATGGAACTGGCACCATTTATGAAAAACCTAGGCTTCTTTCGCATGTTCGCTGTCGCCCTGTTATCGGGCGTTTTTCTGAATGCTAGCGCGCAGGCAAGCATCCTTTATTTGGCGAACGGGGACGGTGCGCAGCTCCACCGCATTGACCTTGACACGGGCACCTACCTGGGAGCGTCAACCACTTACTCGCTTGCATACCCTATCGCTGTCGTTGACACGGTACGGCTGGGCCATCGAGACAATTCTGCTGGCGCCGAGTATGACCTTGATGGCAATGCCACCGGTGTTACTTGGGCGGCTGGCTCTCCGATATCGCAATTGCTGGACGGAACCACTGACGGTTCCACATACAACTATGCAGTGGGCTGTTGCGGCTCCAATGCCGTCTACCGGTTTGACCGCTTCTGGGGAAATGCAGAGTTGCTTTTCTCCATAGCGACGGGGGGATCTGGAATCACCTACGACTCCGTGAACAACACGCTGTGGGTGCAGAATTTTACTGGCAGCATCGAACAATATGACCTGGTTGGCAACCTCATCAGCACTATCGCTGCATCGGGAGATCTGGGCACAAGGGCGCTTGCCTATGACAGCACTTCTGATTCGTTCTGGAGTTTTGTCGGCGGGGACACGCTCACCAATTTTGATCGGAGTGGAACCCTGCTCCGCACTCTGGTTGTTGAGGGTTTGAATGGAGGCAACGCATTTGGCGGCGAAATTATGATGGGAAGCAGTGCAGTTCCCGAACCTTCGACGTTTGCGTTGGCATTCTTCGGTGTGGCGGGCTTGGTGATCTATCGCCGTCGCAAGGCATAGGCGCTTTGGCTGCGTTGAGTGTGCTAGTCGCGTCTTCCCTGACCGGGGCCGCGGGCAGAGACAACAGCAGGTATATGAGCGATGAAAGAGCCCGGAAGGCTATGGCCTTCCGGGCTCTTTCCATTTGCAACGAAGTCCAAGGCAACAGCAAACGGCGCGGCCCGTTGGTGTCGCGCTCGCCAAGAGGCGAGCGCGACGTGGAGGCTTCGCCGCTGGTTGTTTTACCCCGGGCTGAAGCCCGGGGCTAGGCTATGGCTGCCGCTGCCGCGGCGCTACGGCCGGGCATGGTCTGCGGAACTGGGGCTTTACGGGACTGGGGCTTTACGGGACTGGGCCTGCGAGGGGCCGGATGTCGGACGTTTGCCGTTGCGGTCGGTCGCAGTCAGACACATCTTGCACGCGCTGGGCCGACCGGGCTGAATGCGTGACGGGCTCAGGTTTGGATTGTGTTGCCCTTTCAGGGCTTGGTTCGTTGGGGGATTTTGATCCACGGGTTCCGTTCCCGTTGGTCACTACACCCATGGCAACATGATTCGGTCGACCCTTCGGGCCTTTCTCTTCGTCGATGAGTGCATAGTTGGTTGGGCCATAAGTCTCAGATTGAAGGCGCGCCATAGTGGTGCTGCCTGTGTGGACGATGGGAGTGCCTGGGTCCCATCGTTGTGGAGATTAGGTCGTGGCCCTCAGGGGGAAGGGCGCTTGGATTATCAGAGGGAAGGAGAGGGAGGGCTTATTCAAGCCTTCCCTCTCTTGCATTTAGCGGGAGAGCCAGACGCGGGTGATGGGGTAGAGACCAGCTGAGCGGTCGAAGTAGGGACTGCGGAGGTAGAACCATTCCAGACGCGCGCGGGGGTTGGCGGCGAAGGCTTGGTCGCTTTTGAGCTTGGCTTCGAACTCTTCGCGCAACTTGGGATTCTGGGCCATCATCTTCTGGGCCATTGGTTCCATGATGTAGGGGCTGAAATAGCCGCCACGTTCCAACAGGGAATAGAAGAATCCCCAATAGACCAGGGAATCTGGCGCGCGCGGTTCCAGCAGGTGAGCGGCGATGCGGGCTCCGGGATGACGGGCCGAGACCATCACGGTGCCGGCTTCGAGTTTGCAGCGGCCGGGTTCGGCGGTGGCTTCCACGGTGACCGGGATGCGGCCTTCCGTGGGCATGGGGCTGAAGCGCGGCTTGCTGAGGCGGTAGGTTTCGCAGGTGACTTCCTTAGGAGCAGTGAGCCGTTCGTAGGGGACTCCGTGGAGGTCTAGCTTGGCGGCGAGATATGCCCATGCCGGAGGGATGGCCCAGGCTTCAGGGATCTTCACGGCGACGGCGGCGTCCTGGAATTTGTAGATCTTGGTTGGGGTATCGACGATGGGCAGGGAGTAGACAGGTACAGGCCCGCCTGCTACGACACCGGTTTCCGTTTTGGTGGTGACTCCGCGGAAGGTGAAGGGGGCGGTCTTATCGGAGTGTTTGCCCGCCAGGAACATGACGGCATCGGAACCGCCCAGTGCTTTGGTATTGTCGTCCGCCTGCTTAGATGCGGCAGTCAAGGCAGTGGGGTTTTCCCCGATGGTTTTCAGGGTATGGAGGGTGACGTCGTAGTTGGCCCAGGCGCGGGTGCGCGCGGTTTTCAGGCTGTGGGTTTCGATGAGCAGACCGGCGCGATTGCGGGCTCCGGCGTAGGCTTGGGAGAAACGCGGCGAGAAGATCTGGGTGCGGTACCCACGCTCGGGGTGGGCGGGGTCGAAGAAGCCGTAAGGGGCCATCAGGTGGCCATCCCCTTCCATGCGCTTGTAGAGTTCGGGCAGAAACTGATCGGTGGTCCAGCGGGCTATGGGAAGCGGGGTGTCTTCGTTTTCCGGCATGTCGATGGTGAGGTCGTACTGGAAATCCATGCCGTTGGTGACGTGGTGGTCAATGATGAGGTCGGGCTTCCAGGCGTTGAAGAAGCGCAGCCAGGCGTGCATTTCGGGAGCTTCGGCCTTCACGTAGTCGCGATTGAGGTTGAGAAGCTGGCCGGTGGGGCGGGTGCCCTGGATTTCGGGGCCTTGCTGGTTGCTGCGGTTGTAAGGTGTGGTGCGGACGTGGCCGTCGACGTTGAACAGCAACAGGATGGCGAAGTCGACTTTATCGATGAGATCCGCATGGCGACCGGTGACGAGGATGTCGCGCATCAGCATCAGCATGGCGGGCTTGCCTTCGATTTCGCCGGAGTGGATGCCGCTTTGGACGAAGACGAAAGGTTTGCCACTTTTGTGGGCGAGTTCGGGACGGAAGGCTCTGTCTTTGGAGGCAACAAGCACCCAGAGGTCGCGACCTTCGGGCGATTTGCCGATGTTGATGAGCTTGGCGAATTTCGAGCGTTTCTCCAGTTCCTTGGCGATGCGAATGGCCTCGTCGTAAGAGCCGGTGGTTTTGAAGTCGGTCTTCTCATCGGTGGTGATGAGTTCGGGCGGAGAGGCATTGGTGCTCTCGGTCAGGCTTTTGCCCGATTGCGGCGGTTCGTAGGCCGATGCGGGATGCAGCGGCGGAAGGGAAACCGTTTCTTGCGCGGCGAGCGCGAAGGAGAAGCTGAGCAGCAACAAGGAAGCCGCAGAGCGGAAAGAAAAACGCATGAAATGCCCTCTTCGTTGGGTCGGTGCAATTGATGATGAAGCGAAGTTGCGCAGTGCGGGGCGCGGCGCACGCTTATCGGCAGGGAAGCGGCGCGGAATCAGGCCGTTAGGCTTAAGGATGATTGTTTATAGTGTAGCGCGAGCGATCTCGCGGGGTGGGGATTGTGAAGGCGCGATTGGACGGGGGTTAAGGTGGAAGGGAGTGAAGCCGCGCCTTTGGCGCTCCGTTTTGTTTCTTGGTGTCCTGGGGTTCTCGCTCCCGTTGGTCGCTTCACCCCAGGCTATGGTTTGTCTTCGCGCCTTAGGCGCTTGGTGTACGCTCACCTGGCCCCTCCGTCTGCCGGTTTGTGCGTACGAAGAGAATGCGCAAGGCGAAGAGGCTCACGTTTGCAAACTATTGCTGAGGCCACGTGTCAGAAGGGATCCATTCGATATGGTTCACATATCCGCACTCCTCCAGCCTGCGGTCTAGAAATTCAATATATAGGGCATATTCATAGTGAAGTTGGGAGACAAAAAGGGAGAGCTTTTCGAGGTCTTCCTCCCTTTTCCCTCTACTTTTAAACTTCTTGCACTCAATCACCAAGTAGTTCTCGTCCGTGCCACGTCGGTGCACGATTACATCAGGGAATACTGTCCTCGCTTCGTCATCATCCGATGAAATGCTAACGACCTTCGACCTTAGCCTTTTGACATCGTGGCGGTCTCGATTGTACTCACGGTCCACATCGTAGCACCCACTAAACTGCTGTTTCAGATAGTCGGCGAAACAACCGGTGATCGTCCGTTCGTTAGCATCCACTTCAAACAAGTAGGCGTCTTTAACAAAGAGTTGATCGAGAGCTCTAGCGACCTTCAAGCCACACTCCGGCTGTAGCAATAGAATCTCTCGATATTTCATTCGATCTCCTATTCGTACTCCCGGCGGCGTTCCTAGAAGCCAGCAAACATGGGCATCACGAGCGGGGGCTCGATCAGGTAATCGAGACGGGACATGGCATCTACGGCAGCCTGAATTTCGCCTACGGTGGCGGGCTCTACGGTGATGACGAAGGGCAGGTCGCGCCAGTTGGTGATGGGGAGCTGACCCACGGCGTCGATGCCGATTTTGTGATCGCGGAGGATGCTGGCCAGGTCGGCAATGATGCCGAAGCGGTTTTCTACGCGGAAACGCAGGTAATAGGGCTGACGGAAGGACTCTTCCGGAGCGGGTGTGTATTCGGTTAATTGCTTGAAGCTATAGGGAGATACACGATTTTCGCGACCGCTGAGCAATTCACGGCCTGCGTGAAGAATGTCACTGACAACGGCGACGCCGGTGGGAAGAGGGCCCGCGCCTCGGCCGTAGTAGAAGGTGTCTTGCCCGTAGGCTCCCTTTACCCAAACGGCGTTATAGGAACCGTTCACATTGGCCAGGATTGTTTCTTTGGGCAATAGGGACGGACGCACTGAAAGCGACAGGCCGTTTGGCCCCTGGCGCGCGACGCAGAGCAGACGAATGGTGTGGCCCAGCTGGGAGGCGTACCCGAAATCGACATCGCTGACACGGCGGATGCCTTCCACGTAGATATCTTCCACGGGAACGCCGCAGCCGAAGGCGATGGTGGCCAAGATGGCCAGCTTGGAACGGGCATCGAAACCGTCAACATCGGCGCTGGGGTCGGCTTCCGCATAACCGAGTCGCTGGGCCTCTTCCAGAACGTCCTGGAACCCACGGCCCGCTTTATCCATCTCAGTCAATATGAAGTTGCAGGTGCCATTCAGGATACCGGCCATGGCTTCGATGCGATCGCCCGAAATGCCTTCGCGCAGAACGCTGTGGATGGGAATGCCACCGGCGGCGCTGGCCTCCATGGCAAGAGGGCGGCCAGCGGCGTTCGCTTTTTGCCAAAGGCCCAGGCCTTCTTTCGCCATCAGTTCTTTGTTGGCGGTGACGACGGCCTTGCCAGAAGCAAGAGCAGCTTCAATGACGGATTTTGCCGGATCGACTCCACCGATGAGTTCGGCAACGACATGGATGTCGGGATTATTGACGACTTCCTGCCAATCGGTGGTGCGCGTAATACCCTCAGTGCCGGGGAGCACCGGTTTCTGGTGAATGGTGCGGCTGCAAATGGCCGCCACACGAACCGGAATGCCAAGCTTCTGGGCCAGTTGGTCTTGATTTTCCAACAAGATCTGGAGGGTTCCGGAGCCGACATTGCCCATGCCGACAAGACCCACATTGAGGGACGTCATATTCGGCTATCATAACAATCGCAACGACAGAGAGGCTTTCCATGCGCTATCTATTCCGCTTTGCGGCCCCTCTTGCCATCGCCGTTGTCCTTGTGGCGGGTGTTGGATTTCTGGCCACCTCAAACCTGTTTGCCGACGCGCAACGCACGATTTTCCCGCGAACTCCGCCAGATGAGGAGGAGAACGACGAGGGTCCACGGCTACCAAATGGAAAACTGCAACGTGACGCCATTTTGAAAGACGAGCTTCGCAAGAACCTGGAAGCGCTCCGCGAGATTCAACAATTGAGCGGCGAATTGATTCAGGAGTTGGAAGCCGATACAGAAATGGTGCTTTCGATAAAATCACTGAAGAAGCTGGAGCAGTTGGAAAAGCTCTCCAAACAAGTGAAGAACCGGGTTCGCAAGTAAGAACGGGCCCGCATGTGGCGGGCAGTCGGAAATCCGCAGATGATACGCGCCTTCGCATGGCTGTGCCTTCTGGTGACAAGTGTCCTTTGGCCTTTGGCCGGGGAAACGGTGATGAGCCGTGTCAGCACGCCGGACGGGGAACGGTCGTATCTCTACGAACCGGCTACCACCAAGAGTCAGAGTCCGCTGTTGGTGTTTTTGCACGGCGACACACGTGCGAGCAAGGAAAAGCTGCTTGACTATGCGCGGCAGTGGGAACCAGCGGTGAACGCGGTGGGCTGGCAGTTGGTGCTGCCGTGGACCGAAGGCAAATTCGGATTCCATTCCGATGAGGGCATTCGGACCATTGAGGCGGTGGTAGCCGACTACTGCAACAGGTTCCCTGTGGACCGAAGGCGGATCTATCTGGTGGGGCACGGAGACGGCGCCCCTGGCGTGTTCACGGCGCTATCGCGAATCCCGGATCTTTGGGCCGGGGCAGTGGCCATCGGGGGCGATGCGAACCTAGCCATTGAATCGAACCGGCTGTTTGCAGGCAATGCCGCCGGAATTCCTTTGCTTTGGCTGTATGAGGAAGATCGCGCGGGTGTATTGCGCCTGGCGATGAATCGATTGAAGGAAGCCCAATTTCCCGCGCAGTTTGAAGCCGCCAAAGAGCTGCGCGCGGAACAGGCGATCCGATGGTTGTCTTCCCACCAATCCGTGGCGCTGCCGACCACCGTGGATTACGAAACAGGCACGTTATCGTTTCGCAGCAAGCGCTGGGTGAAGATTCGTGACCTGGATTTCAGCTTGCGCAACGATGTACTGGCAAGCACACGGGTAGACCCCGGAAACGGCGCGTTTCTGCGTCTGGGCGGGTTTGGCTATGATCCCGAGGGCACAGGGCCCGGCGTGCCCGTGAAGTGGCTGCCGGAGGCATACAAAGGGCCGCTGCAACTGGAGGATATCATCGTTTCCATTGGTGGCGCGATGGTGCAGGATGCGGCTCACTATGCGGAATTGATGGAGGCGCAGAAAGAGAGCCGGGACGTTGGCATCATTCTGATGCGTGGCGCCAAGCGCATGCGCATCGAGACGAGAATCGTGATTCCGCAGCGCGACGAGATGGAGACCGCACGGATTCTGGCGGAGTACCTGCCCGACACCAAGGAAATTCTGGTGGTGTCACGCGGCGTACGGCAGGCGGAACTGCAGATTCCCGCCAATTGGGCTCCGGTACGCGTGAACTGGAATGGCATCGAATTGGCGACCGCGCCCCGCAGCGGATGCCTGCTGCTGGTTGTGCCATCGTCGGGCGCGACGGCCAAACCGGCAACAGGAGCGGAGGGACAGGGTATGGGGAATCGCACCAGGGATGCTGCAGCTAGTGCTGTCACGGACGCCACGGGCGGTCGTGTCAAGGATGCCGCAGGCGCTGCCGTTGCCGTTCCCTGCGAAAACCGCGTTTCCGTTGATGGCGCACGGGGGCGAATTCCGGGTTAAGTTGCCATCGGAGAAGACGCTAGCCGCGACAAGAGCGCCACGTTTTCCATATTTTCCATAGTGGTTTCTCCATAGCACACTCCAATTCCAGGCCCGCGGAGGCGGAAATGGCGGGCATGATACCCTGACTGATGGTCGCGTAGCGTTACAGAAAGGTGTCGCTTCCTGGTTGCCGCGCTACGGCGGACCGGTATTGCGATGCAGGACATGACGCCAATGGGAAAACCGTCCGGGCACTGGATCGGCTCGCCGGGGACAAAAGGTGCTCCGCGCAGGCGAGCACGGCGTACCCCATGGCATAGGCGTCGTCAGTTTGAGCCTGTAGCGCAGCCGACCTCCTTCATTCGTTTTCCCCGCATCCCCTGTTCCTTCCCGTTCGTTCCCTTCTCTGTTGCCTACCTTCCCCTTCACGCCGCAGCCACGGGCGCGGGATGGGCACGCCACAACGAGGAGGAACGTGCAAAGGGAAATGGGGGAGAACACGGACACACCATGAAGGGGATCGGTGTAGGTTTGGCGCAGTTTGCAGATCCTAAGAGAGGACAAGAATGACCGGTTTATTGGGAATCGACCAGTTAACCCGCGAGGAAATCGAAGCGATTTTACAGCGGTCGCGCGACTTCCAGACCCCCGAGAACGAACCGTCTCCACGTGCGGACTCGCTACGCGGCAAGTTGGTCGTCAACGTATTCTTCGAGGCATCGACGCGGACACGGGTGAGCTTTGAAATTGCGGCCAAGAGGCTGGGAGCCGACGTGGTGTCGATTACGGCATCGGGCTCCAGCGTCAGCAAAGGCGAAAGCCTGGTGGACACACTGAACACGCTGGGCGCGATGCGCCCGCATGCGATCGTGATGCGGCACCAAGCATCTGGGGCTCCGCACTTTCTGGCGAAGCACCTGCCGACGCCGATCATCAACGCAGGTGACGGGCAGCATGAGCACCCCACGCAGGCGCTGCTGGACGCGCGCACGATTCTGGATCACCGGGAATCTCTGGAGAACCTGAAGATGGTGATTATCGGGGACATCGCGCACAGCCGCGTGGCCCGGTCCAACATCTACCTGCTCTCCAAGTTTGGCGCACAAATCACCCTGTGCGGCCCCACGCCGCTGCTGCCGGAAGGCATGGCGGACTTCGCGCCGGGCGTACGCATCGAACGTTCCGTGCCAAAGGCGATTCGCGGCGCGGACGTCATCATGATGTTGCGCGTACAACTGGAACGTCAGCACGAATCGAGTTTTTCGGCGACGGAATACTTCCAGTTTTACGGATTGCGACTGGAGCACCTGGCGATGGCCGGGGACAACGTGTTGGTGATGCATCCCGGGCCGATCAATCGTGGGCGGGAGATCGCCTCGGAAGTGGCGGATAGCAACCGATCTTTGATTCTGAATCAGGTGGAAAACGGATTGGCTGTTCGCATGGCCGTGCTGGAACGCTACGCCCGCTAGGGCAAGTGCTGCTTGCTCTGCCACCGCTAGAAGACTTGGGCGGTGGATGGCGCACGAAGGAAACGAGTACAGAAAGGATTGCATCGGGCAATGTCCTCGATACGCATCAATAACGGGCGAGTGATCGATCCGGCGACCGGCTTCGACAAGACGGCCCACGTTTTTGTTCAGGATGGCGTGATTGCCGCGGTTGGCGACGAAGCGCCAGCGGGTTTCCCAGAGAACGCTGAAGTGTTGGAGGCCGAGGGGCTGGTGGTGGCCCCTGGCTTTGTGGATCTGCACGCGCATCTGCGGGAGCCAGGTTATGACCATGCCGAATCCATTGAAACGGGCACGCTGGCTGCGCTGGCTGGCGGGTTCACCACGGTGTGCTGCCTGCCGGATACGAAGCCGGTGAACGACAACGCCGCCATCACGCGGTACATTCTGGAACGAGCAAGGGACGCGAGGGCGCGGGTGCGCCCGATCGGATCCATTTCCAAGGGCATGGCGGGCGAAGAAGTGGCCGCGATCGGAAGCATGCGCGAAGCGGGCGCGGTGGCCATCAGTGACGACGGCGCGCCGGTGATGAATGCACGTCTGATGCGCCGGGCCATGGAGTTGGCGCGCGACTTTGGCATGCCCGTGATCGCTGATTGCGAAGATCAAAACCTGGCGCGGGGCGGAGTGATGAACGAAGGCCTATCCGCGCTACGCCTGGGCTTGCGCGGCATTCCCTCACTTGCCGAAGACCTGATGACCTTCCGCAATCTGGAGCTGGCCCGCGTGACTGGCGCGCAGCTGCATATTGCGCACCTTTCGACCGCACGCAGCCTGGAGTTTGTGCGCCGGGCGCGGGAGGAGGGGCTGCCGGTGACCTGCGACGTATCGGCGCATCACCTGGCACTGAGCGACGCGCACGTGCAGTATGACGGCAACTACAAGATTAAGCCGCCGCTGCGCAGCGAGCAGGATGTGGAAGCGCTACGGGAAGGCGTAAAGAACGGCATCATCAGCGCGATTGCCACCGACCATCAACCACACGCCGGTAGCGATAAGATGCAGGAATTCGACCAATGCCCGTTTGGCGTGCTGGGTCTGGAAACGGCGTTCTCGCTGGCGCTGGAAACGCTCTATCACAGCAAGACCATCTCCCTGGTAGAACTGCTAGCGCTATTCACCTGTGGACCCTCGGCCGCGCTGGACTTGGAATGCAGCGGCATGCGCCCAGGCGAGGTTGCCGACCTGGTGGTGCTGGATGTGAACCGCTGGTGGCAGTACGATGTGAACCAGAGCCTATCCAAGAGCCGGAACTCGCCGTTCCATGGGCGATACTTCCAGGGCCGTGTGTTGACGACTATCGTGGATGGCGAAATCGCCTGGCAGACTCGCTAGCAGTTGGACAACCCGCTAGCGCCATGCTGGCAAACCAAATAGAAATAGAAACGGAGAGAGGTATTGAGTAGCAGAGCCCCGAACTTCCACCAACCCTTGCAGCGGCGGATCCCTTGGGGTCCTGTTCTGCTGGTTGGCCTGATTGTGCTTTTCACCTCGGTGCGCGGCATCGCGAGTTTTGCGATTGAGTGGGCCTGGTGGAAAGAACTGGGGCAGCTCGATACCTTTCTGTCTATGTTGAGTTACGGGGTTTTCCCCGTGATCGCGGCGGCTGTGCTGGCCTTCGTGGTGTTGTGGACGGTACACGCCCGGTCCCTGAAATATGCAGGAACTGGGCTTCGGCAGCATCGGGTGTACGGTGCTACAGCCACGTTGGTGCTGGCCGTGATTGCGATTCTGCTGGCGGCAGCGACGGTGGATTCCTGGACCTTTGTCCGCTACTTTGGCAGCCTGCAAATGGATGCGGGGGGCGATTGGGCCGACCCTGTTTACGGCAGGCCCCTTTCTTTCTATCTGTTCACGCTTCCGTTCCTGCTGGGGTTGCGGAACTTCGCGCTGGGTCTGCTGGTGCTGAGTGGGCTGATCTTCTGGTTTGCCGCGCGCATCTGGCAGGTGGTGCGCAACGCGCCGTCTCCTGGAGAGCCAGTAGTGCTGGATGATCTGCTGGATTTTTCAGGCGCTCTGGAGTCTCGCTTTCTGCGGGGATTGTTGGCGGTGCTGCTGCTGGCGCTTGGTCTGAATGCGTTCCTGAGCCGTTACCAGATGCTGCTATCGAACCATGACTTCATGGTGGGAATGAACTGGGTAGACCTGCATGTACGATTGCCCCTGGCCTGGGCGACGGTGGGTCTGTGCGTGGTGGCCGCCTCCATGGTAATGACCGGCCGTTGGCGCTGGGCGATGCTGGCTCCCGTGGCGCTGGGGTTGCAGGCCGTTGTCCCCGGCATCGTGGGCGCGGTGTATGTGCGCCCGAATGAAATCGCGATTGAACGCCCCTACATCCAACAACATCTGGAAGCGACGCGTTCCGCCTATGGGCTAAGCCAGCGCGCGACGCCGGTGGATTTCACCGCGCGCATGGATAGCCGCTTTGACCCCACGGAACACGAAGCCACACTGAGCAATGTACGGCTCTGGGATTGGCAGGCGTTCCATGATACGGTGACGCAGATTCAAACCCTGCGGCCGTACTACACCTTCCCGGATACAGACGTGGATCGTTACATGATCGACGGCAAGCTGCGGCAGGTAATGTTATCTCCGCGAGAACTCGACATTCGGCAATTGCAGGATGCGCAGAGCCGGTGGGTGAACCCACACTTCATCTACACGCACGGGTTCGGCATGGTGATGGCGGAATCCAACGAAATCACGCGGGATGGCCAGCCGGTCTTTTTTGTGCAGGACGCCCCGGCACAGGTACGCTCGGATTCGCTGAAGCTGACACAGCCGGAAATCTACTACGGCGAAGTGGTGCATGAACCAGTGTTCGTGCGAAGCGGACAGGAAGAATTTAGCTACCCATCCGGACAGGACAACGTGTTCTCGCACTACGCGGGCAATGGCGGCATTCCGATCGCGAATCCGCTGATGCGCGCAGCGGCGGCGGTGGCGTATACCGACTACAACATTCTGTTGACTTCGCTGATCACGGACGAAACGCGGATGATGATCCGGCGGGACGTGAAAAGCCGTGTCAACGCGCTCGCGAACTTCATTTCCTGGGACGCGGATCCGTATCTGGTGTTAACGGACGCCGGACGCCTTGTGTGGACGATCGACGGCTACACGTCGTCAGACGCGCACCCATATTCACAAAGCCTGCGGCTGACCGGAATGGGGGACGTCAACTACATTCGGAACTCCGTGAAGGCGACGGTGGATGCCTATACGGGCGAGACAAAGCTGTATGTATTCCAGCCGGATGACCCGATTATTCAGGCGTACTGGAAGCTTTTTCCGCAGCTCTTCCATCCGCAGAATGAAATGCCGGAAGACTTGCGGACACACGCACGTTACCCCGAGACGTTATTCCGCGTGCAGGCCGAGATCTATCGCACCTACCACATGCGGGATGCACAGGCTTTCTACAACAAAGAGGATGCCTGGGATATCGCGCGCAACCTGCAAGGGGATTCGGGTGAGCCCCGCGCGCTGAACCCGGTTTACATTGTGGCCAGCCTGCCCGGTTCCGACAAACCTGAGTTTCTTTTGCTGCTGCCCTTTACGCCGAGGAACAAAGACAACCTGATCGGCATGATGGTGGCGCGCTGCGATGGAGAGCACCTGGGAGAGCTGGTTTTCCTGACGATGTCGAAGCAGGAATTGCTGTTTGGCCCTATGCAAATAGAAGCGCGTATTAATCAGGACCAGGAGATCTCAAAAGATTTGAACCTCTGGAATCAACAAGGGTCTCGTGTTTTGCGGGGACAGATACTGACTTTGCCGATAGCGGATTCCATTCTTTATGTAGAACCCATTTATATTCAGGCATCTAAGGCAAGGATGCCGCAGTTGCGCAAAGTGGTGCTGGCAATTGGCAATGAATTGATCTATCGCGATACGTACCAGCAAGCCATTACGGAACTATCTGAGAAAATGGGGCTTGGGTCTTCGCAAGGGAGCACTAGCTTCGCTAACATGGAGGCAGGTTCAACCAGACCAGAAGCCTCGGCGGCCCCTGCGCAACCCACACCGGTTAGCGGGCAAGGCCAACCCGAAACCGATGTCCGGCGGGAACTGCGAAACCGCCTGCGTCGCTACCGACAGCTTGTGTCGGAGGGTAAGTGGGTCGAGGCGGGTAGAGAGATTGAAGCCCTGGAGGCGCTGGGGACCGCACCATAGAAGTAAGAGGAACGATGCGGCTGCCCATCGGTGGTGTTGAGACTATGGAAACATCCGGTCCAGTCCCTGCCCGATCCGCACGCATCCTCATCGTTGATGACGATGCGGATGTTCGTCTCGTAATCCGCAGAATGCTGGAGCAGGACGGCTACGACATTGTGGAAGCCGGCGACGGGCGAGAAGCGCTTGCACTGGCCGGACAGAAGCACTGCGACATGTTGATTACCGACCTGATCATGCCTGAACAGGAAGGTATCGAGACCATTCAAACCTTTCACCAGCAATATCCGCAGGTGAAGATCATTGCAATTTCCGGCGCGTACGGAACGGACTATTTGCGTATCGCCAAACACTTGGGCGCGCATGAAGTGATGCAGAAGCCGTTGCGTTTAGAGGCCGTGCTGAGCGCGGTATCGCGGTTGCTACGCGGGAATTGAATTGTACACAGAACTTACTAGCAAGAAAAAGAGCCACCCTCCTGGGTGGCTCTTTTTCTTGCCTTGCTGTTGAAACCGTCGCGACGAGCGCACCTTTTGTTACACAAAACGAGTTCTTCAATGCGCAGAGGCTTCTGGCGTGGCAGCCCGTTTAGGTCTTCTCGCGCAGGAGGTCACGGATTTCCTGGAGCAATTTCACGTCAGCGGGCACTTCCGGTTCTGGCGCGGGTGTAGCCTTCGCAGCGATCTTGCGCGCTTCCATTTCCTTGTATTTGTTCATCGGCAGGACGATCAGAAGATAGAGAGCTAACGCAGTGATGAGAAACGCGACGACCGCATTGATGAACTTACCAAGCTGGATGGGACCCGCGGTGATTGCGGAAAAATCAGGTTGTCCACCGATCATGCCAATTGTCGGCGTAATAACGTCTGCCGTGAGAGAAGTGACAATGGTTCCGAAAGCCGCGCCGATGATCACACCGACTGCCAAGTCGACCACGTTGCCACGGAAAATGAACTCTTTGAATCCTGCCAACACGTTTTGATTCTCCTCTGTATTTCCAGTTCGCTCTGCCAGGGAGCTGGGATCCGGCAATCGCTGGTTGATGTTACCACGCAGGCTGGAGCGTTCCTCATAGGATGCGTGCCCTCGCCAGTGCATGGCAACACCTAATTTTCCATCAAGACTGGCGGCATGCAACTGGAAGAGTGCAAACAAGTGTAATTTGCACATTAAAGTAGAGTTTGGTGGTACCAGAAGAACCAATAGTTTGACACGGTAGACAAGACGCACCTGGACAGGATGTAAGTCCCTAAGAATTCACCAGTTAGCTAGCAGAGTCCGTAACCAGGCAATGTTTTATCGGACATGGGCATACCGGAGTCCCATTACTGGTTTACGCCGTTTCGCCTCGCAACAGCAGTATGCCCAGCTATATTGGAGTTTTCAGCCCGTTAAGAACCACCGTGGTTATCGGCGATTTGGCTGCAGTTCACCGCAGCATAGGATCTCAAGAGATGGACAGCAGCACTCCAAATGGCGCCGGTCCGGCGAAAGAAGCCGCCGCAAAGCCCGTCGCGGCTCCGTTGGCAACGTTTAACGTATTCCGTGCCCTGCTGGATGCCGTGCGTATTCCTATCCACTGTGTGGACCGAGATTTGCGTATCATTTACTGGAATGAAGCGGCAACCCGCCAGACGGGCTACGAACCGAGCGAAGTTCTGTGGAAAATCTACAACCAGGAAGTGCTGGAAGCCACGGATTTGGTGGAACGGCCCATTCTGCCGGCGGAATGTCCGTTAAGCATCGCGATTCAGACCGGTAAACCTTCGACGCAGGAACTGCACATACGGCGTCGCGACGGTCTGCGCATTCCCTTCGCGATGCACGCCGCACCGGTTCGCGACGAGAGCAATCAGGTGGTGGGCGCTATTGGAACCTGGGTGGACATCCGCAATAACATTGACTATCTGCAGGACCAGGCGGATGTCTTTCGTCGTCTCAAACAACTGGAAAACGCGGCATATAATGACCTGCTGACCGGCCTGCCCAATCGTCGATCAGCGGAATCCAGGTTGGCCCAGGCCCTGAAGCGGCTGGAAGATGAGGACCAGAAGTTCGGGCTGCTGCTGTTTGACGTCGACAACTTCAAGCGAGCGAATGACGACCATGGCCATGCGATTGGGGACTATGCCTTGCGCGGGGTCGCGACGGTGCTTCGTGCTGCGCTGCGGGGTAACGATCTGTTGTTCCGGTGGGGCGGCGACGAATTCCTGGCCATCATCAACGCGACAGACGCGGGACAAATTGAGGTGTGCGCGGAACGCTGCCGTAAGCGGGTGGAAGAAAATCGCTGGAACCAGATGGAACAGTGCCCCGGCATTACGGTGACCATCGGCGGATCACTGGCGGTTAACTCCGACAACATCAACTCGCTGCTGCAACGCGCGGACGAACAACTGTATGACGCGAAAAGGGCTGGAAAAAACCGCGTCCAGATTGCCCGCGCCAGCCATGTGTTCTAGGGTTGACCGAGTTTTCACGGTTCGCAGAGTATTCTGAGAACATGATCTCCTATCGGGTGCACAGCCCAACCGACACGCATAATCTTGATCAGATCATTGAGCTTTACGAAGCGTCCACACTAGGCGCGCGCCGACCGATTCAGGACCGGGAACGCATGGGGACGATGATTGCCAACGCAAATCTGATCGTCACGGCTTGGGATGGCGATTTATTGGTGGGGATTTCCCGGTCGCTGACCGACTTCAGCTTTGCGACCTATCTTTCTGACTTGGCTGTGCGGGAATCTTACCAGCGCCGGGGCATTGGCAAAGAGCTGATTGTGCAGACCCAGATTGCCGGTGGCGCCGCGAAGATCATTCTGCTATCGGCTCCCGCAGCCGTGGACTATTATCCGCGTATTGGCATGACGCAGCATCAATCCTGCTGGACGCTGGACCCGGGCCAGGCCCTAACCGAGTAGAGCCACGCTACTTACCCGCGCAGGACGCTAAGCCCGCGGTCAAACGCTATTCGGGCTTCCAAGATACGCGAAACTCTGCTTCCCGCCCTGTCACTTCCACGTAGAGCGCTTGGCGTCGAGCGGGAGGTGCATCGGGCACGGTAGCCTTTACGATACGCATGGGCCCCGGCGCCTCGACGGCAATCTGGAAGGAGCGTCCGCCGATTTGCGCAGGTATTTGTGTGCTGGCCGGGCTTTGCCAACTGCGGGCATCGATCCAGTACGCAAAGGGAGCTTCAGCCAGCGACACCGTATCTGGCGGGGGTTCCACGCTGCCTTGCAGGTTAAGAATCAGCCCCAGGCGATGCGACGTGGCCGGTTGAAGCGACGCGTCCGTCACGGTGATTTTGGTGCGTTCCACGAGCGAGCCATTTTCGATGGAGACGGTACGCTCTGCGGAGACGCCGGGACGGTAGTTTGGCTGGCTTGCGGTGATGCTGGGTTGCGCGGCATCAAAGGCAAGGAGGGTACCGGGATCCCAGCCCGACTGCCCCTGTAAATCGACCACTGGCACGTTGTGCGCAGCTGCTTTGGTGTAATAGCCGCGGTGAAGGGGCGAACCGTACCCGACGGTGCCCGCATCGTGGGTGACGTCTGTGGAGTGGTAATAGGCCTCGTAGCTGAGGGCTTCTTCCTGCGCGTGAGAACGGTCCAATTGGCCGTAGTGGAAGAACACTTGCCAGCCATCGTGCTTCAACAAGGCGAAACGGCTAGATTCAAAACTGCGGCTCACCACTTCCGGAAGGGAAAGAGATTCTACGTACTGGATGGACGCAACAGAGGGATCGAGCAGCGTGCCCCAATTACGAGCAGTCTGGTCGGCAGCATTTCCGATGGTGGTGGGAAAGACGCGCCGCGCCGCAGCAAGCATGGCGCGGTCTGGCACGCGCTGGCCAATGCCGGTGGTATCCGCAGGGGTGGGCACGCGTCCATCCGGGAAACGGATCACCAGCGGAGCCAACATCAGATTCTCCACGATTGCCGCTTCGTGCCTGATTTCAGAAAGCTTCCCATTCAATGCGGCGAACTCGAATAGCGGAAGCAGCGCGGAGACCACGTAGCGGTTGTAGCCCAAGGACTGTTCCAGCCAGAAATAGTCGCTGGTAATGCCTTCACGCACCTGTTGCCGGACGCCGAAGGGGCCATCAATCGCACGCCGCCACAGCGACGCATCGTCCGCGTAGATGGCGACCATCCCCTGTGCGGTGCGATGCCAGCACGCGATGTTGTGAACACGCTTGAAGCTCTCATCGAGCAGTGCTGCCATAGGAAGAAAGAGCTTATCGATCCACAGGCGACGCCGTTCCGCGGTCAGCAAGGGTGGTGAGCCATGTAGCCCGGTATCCAGCAGGCGGGCAGCCTCGACAAACGACACGAGCATGGTGGCGTCATCCAGACTTTGGTGCATCAGGCGGGCGGTCGCCTTCTCTGTTTGCAAGGGCCAGTTGGCGTAGTTCTCGGCGTAGAAATCGAGTTGGGATGCTGCCCAGTCGAAGTATTGCCGGTCACCGGTGAGGCGCCAGAGACGCGCGGCTTCGAGCATCATCTTGCCGTTGCGACTGCGTAATCCATAGACCCAGCCGCCAAAGACTTTCGGGGTCACGCCTTTGGGTGGATTGGGTGTCCAGGTGAGGAAGGCTCCGTTATCCGCGTCGACGAAATCGTGCCACCAGCCGGCGACGTATTCGGCACGATCCCGAGGTTCCGTCTTCCATTCGTCGACATCCTGCTTACGCTCCGCCAGCCAACTTTTCCAGCCTGGATCTTCTTTGACACGATCTGCGGCGGCGCTCCAATCTTCGGCGGGTGTCCGTAGCGCAGAGGACTGCGCGTCGTATACTTTCACGACGCCGAAAGCCTGCTCGGGACTGTGCTTGGGAAACCGTTCCTGTGCAGGCAGGAGCACGCCTGCGAGCACGCAGCCCAGGGTTCCGGCGAACATCAGGACGCGCGGCAGAAGGCCAGCAGTGGGTAGCGGTGGCTTTCGGCGAGGATGAGGCATGGGGACGAATCCTATGCTTGGGCTAGTTGCCCTGGTAACGCTGATAGATCCATTGACAGAGTTCCCCACGGGTGATGGCGTCGGAGCCAATAGGTAGCGCCGCCAATTTCACTTGCGCCGCCCACTGATTGAAAGAGCCACGGGTGAGAGAGGTCGAGGCGACAAAGGAAGGCACGGGAACGGAGGGGAGGTCCTTGTGTAGGAGCGTCAACCATTGTGCGGCTTGCTCCGCGGTGACGGCATCGCCAAGCTTTGCTTCGAAGCCGGGGAAATAGCCCTTCGTGCCGAGGTGCTGCGCGGCGAGATGGGCGGGATGTTTGGGATCGAGATCATCGAAATAGGTGAGGACCTGACCGGCGCCCAGAAGACGAGACTGTAGACGCTCTACAGAGATGGCGCGATAGTCAGAACCCGCATCAATGGCCATGTGCGCAGCGAGACCGGCAGCTTGCCCCAATACCATCCAGAGCGGCTCCATACGAATGGTGGAAAAGGCCACGTGGGTTGCGGAGACAGCGGTAGGAACGATGAGGCCTTCGACTTCCTGCGGCAGCAGAATGCGGTAAGGCAACTGATAGGCGCGGGTGAGTTGATCGAGCATCAAGATGTAGCCTTCGAGCGCTTTGCGATCACCTGGTTCGCGACGGCGCACGGGAAAGCTATCGATGGGGAATTCGCCAGCAGCGATGCTATCAGTGTGGATGGGCGGACGGCCCAGGTCCTGTGTGGGCACCACGTCATGTTCGCTGAAGGTGTAATCGCCCACGATGCGGCGCGCTTCGCGCACATAGAGTTGCCAGGGGAAGTTGCCGCTATCCGTGAATTCGTCTTTGGCAAGATGGAAGCGATTGGCAAGTGCACGGTGCTCCATGGGCACTTCTGCATCATTTTGCAGGAAGTAGAGTACACCGAGAGTGATATTGCGAATGTTGGCGATGATCTGTTCGCGCTTCGCCCAGTCGGCCTCGGGGTATTCGTAGTTCAGTTCGGCGAAGGGAAAACCGAGCGGACGCGGATTCATGTTGATGTCGAGCTTGCCGTTCGGAATCTCGGCCATCGAAAGTGCGCGCACCATCGTTCCAAAGGTGGGGGCGAAGTAACCACGGCCCGGCTTGGCGTCTTTGGTTTCACCGAGGCGTCCTGCCTTCCAGTCATCAAAGTAGCCTAGGTAACGCTCGCGCTGGTAATCCGGCGGAGGCGCAGTGAGAGGGGCGGCATTGGCTTTGTTGGTGGTGAGGCAGAGACGGAAGGTGTAGGCCTGGACACGCTTGTCGCCCTCGCCCGTAGTGCCTGCAAGGAAGGTACGCGTCTCGTAGTCCTGATAGACCACGCCGGCATGGAGTTCGTTGAAATCTTTGCGGCTTTCACGACCCAGACGATAGGGCGCGCCAGCCATGGCAGCGAGGTCACCTTCGTAAGTGGCGTCGGCGAAAACCTTGGCTCTCAGTTCGATAGCTTCCGCACCGTCGCGACTGCGGGCTCGGATGGCGGCGAGCCGCTTCCCTTCCCGGACGGCGGCAATGAGTTCATGCCCGAGGTATTGCTGCACCCGACCAGATTCGCGCAGCATGGCCTGGAAGACGCGTTCGGCGACATGCGGTTCGTAGTAGTAACCATCGCGGCTGAGCTTGGTGTTTTCACCTGCCTTGCCGTACATCTCCACATAGTGCTGATGGACACGGTCCGCGAATTCTTTAAAGAGCCCACCGACAGCGGCCCGGTTTTCCACGTCGCTCTTTCCCAGGCCACTGGCAGTCATGCCGCCGACATGGCGATGGTATTCGACGAGAGCGACGGAGCGCCCTTCCCGGGCGGCAGCGACAGCGGTCATGATACCCGCCGGACTAGCTCCGTAGACAATGACATCAAAGCTGCGAGAAGGATCGGCAAAGAGGGCCGAAGCCAGAAGGAGAACGAGCAGGAGGGGTCTCACTTGGCAGACTCCAATTCCGTGAGCGGCACTTCGGTGATCTCAATGTCGCGCTTGCCCGATGAGTAGATCACCCATAGCGAGCCGTTGTGTTCGACGGCATGTGGATACTGGTAGCCATAACGGCCACGTTCGCGAGAGCGATAGGCTTCTTCCGGGGCGTCGCGGATGATCTTGGGATTTTCGAAGACCCAGCCATCGCCACTGGAGGAAACCACAAGGGGGTAGCGCGCATCCGCGTTCGGGTTGTTGATCAGATAGAGGCGCTTGTTGCTGAGGGCTCCCGTGAAGTGTTTGCTGCGGGCGTCGGGATAGTTGGTGTAGACGGGCATGGTCCACGTATTGCCACCATCACGGCTGATGGAGCGGAGGATGCGCTTCGAGAAGTTGTTGTCGCGGATCAGCATGTGGGTAACGCCATCCGTGCTTTGATACCAGGTGGGTTCATCCATGCGATTAAAAGGGGGCTTGGCGTACAACGGTGCGTGCTTCCACCCCCCAGGAGCGCTGGCATCCTGGATGGCCATGAAGGGGTCCATCTTTTCATCTCGGCAGACCATGGCCTGCTTGTCGCCAAGACGGGCCGGGGGATAGTTATTCATGCAACCCTTGGCGAAGATGCCGAGAGGTTGCCACTGCGCCCCGTCCCACAAGAAACGATAGAGGTCGAGATCTTTCCAGACAATGCCCCCGTCACCTTGCTTGCCATAGTCTGCAGAAGCAATGCGGGCTCCCAGGGCATAGAGTTTTCCGCCTTCCACCCAGATGCCGCGGGCAATCCAACGCAGGGGACCGGCATCGCCATCGGGGTCAGCGACCAGGACCTGGGACTCGTTCCAGGTATGGCCGTCTGTGCTGGTGGCGTAGCGCAGGTGCTGGTCGGGGTCTTCTTCATTGCGCTTGGCGGAAGACCAAATAGCCCAGAACTTGCCGTCAAAGTGGGCAAGGTAGGAATGGAGGTTAAAGCGGCTGACACCCTCAACCCCTTGGAAGACGGCAGAGTGGCGCGCCTTGGCTGCGGGAAACTCACGGGGGAGATACCACTGGAAATCGGGATCGCCCAGCGTACGAGGGTCAGGCTGCATCGGTTGTCCGAAGGAGAAAGAGACGGCCGCAGCCAACGTGAGGACAGAACGGACGTAGCGGCGCATTGCGCACGGAAGGAAAGAACAAGGATAGTGACTCTTCATAACATTGCCTCTAGCGGCCCATGGAACAGAACGGTTCATTGTTATCAATGAAGCGCTCAATAACAACAAACCGAGACCGCAGCTACGTAGCAAAGAACTCTATCAGAGAGTGGAGGCAACTGTTAAACCAACATACAAAGCGAGTTCGACAACAGCGGCCATTGTCTGACATCCTGTCCGATCAAGCTCGTTCGATAGGTGTGCATAGCCAGTCACTGCCCTCGGGCGCCGCCTCAATTTCGGGATACGGCTTCAGGCCAGACTTTGTAATGCACGCAACCGAGTAACGATGCTTCCGGAAAATCTCCCGCAACATTTGGCAGTCTTTTCCCGGATTCACTTCGATAACCAGTTCAGGACGATCGAGGGAGAGCATCTTGTCCGCGCCAGAGAGCACGATGTCCTCAAAACCTTCAACATCAATCTTGACCAGATCTGGCGTGACGCCTTCCTCCTCAAGGACCCGATCAAGCGTGGAAGAAGGAACCGTGATGATAGTTCCCGGCTGCCCCTTGTAGCCCGCGGTATTGAGGCTCCCCATCGTGTTGTCTTGTGCTTGGTGGAAACTGATCTCCCCGATTTGATCGCATACGGCACACTGCCGGACTCCTATGCGAGACTGGAAGCCATTTAGCGCCAAATTGCGTCGCAGCATTCCAGCCTGTTCTGGAAGCGCTTCAATGGCCAACCCCCTAAGGTTCGGGTTCGAAGCACATCCAGCGACGCTAAACAAGCCGGTGTTGGCTCCAACGTCCAAAAAAACTCGCGCGGTCAACAAGCGGTTGAGCAGGAATGGAACGACAAGTGGCCATGATTCTGCATGCCAAAGCCCGTGGAAACAGAGCCGATACCCGATACTATCCCGCGGCCCCCCTTGCCACATGAACTGCGAATCTGAACGATAGACGTGAAATGGAGAGTGTGCCCACCGTGTAGGCAATTGCCCAGCCAAAGAGTTTGGGAACGGGACTCGCTGACTTGCATACAGCAGACTTCCACGAAAGGGTTCCAAGATGGGACGCAGAATAGACTTCATTATGGACGGCATGAGGTATCTTCAGACTATAGCATCTGAGATATTCTTCACCGGGCATTCGCGTTCATCTATCGACCGCGTCCCAACGTTTTGTTGGATGATCTATCCAAGACGCACTGGTTCGCGGGTCTGCCACTTTCCTCTCGTGAAATCCGGAAAGTCGATAGGACGCCCACCCTGGGCAACGGAGCGTTCGGAAACCGGGAAGATGGCGCTCCAGGCGGCGGCATCGTAGACGTCCTGGTCGGGCGTAGCGCCTTCACGGATGGCGCGCAGGAAACGGGTCCACATCAATGCGGTGGTAAGTCCGGCTCCGTGGCCCCGACCGGTTTTGCCGAGCCGGTCACGATCAATGGCTTTGTAGATAGGATGCGTGTACTGGTCGCGATAATTGGCGAGTGGTTCCCATGCATGTGGTTTGGGGCTCTTCTGATCAAGATACACGGATTGCAGATTGCCAGAGAAGTGCCCCTTTGTGCCTTGCACGCGTAGCTCCGCCGTGTGGGGATGCGGCGTGTTCGTATCGTAGTGCATAGTGACCGTGCGCCCACGCTTGGTGCGAATCATCGACACGTTTACGTCACCCTGGTTCATCTTCATGGTGGCGTAGGGGCTGTGTTCGCCGTAGTGCAACTTCGCGTATTCGTTCAGACAGACGGCCTTGGTGCTTTGGGACACCAGATAGTCAAACTGGTCGCCCCGGTTCACATCGAGAACCCAAGCGATGGGCCCGATGGGGTGCGTGGGATAGAGATTCCCGTTGTGATCGATGGAATACTGCAGGCGCCAGGGTTCGCGAGCAGGGTCGTACTTCACCAGACGAAGGTCGTGCACGTATCCGCCCGCGCAATGGAGCAACTCGCCGAACATACCGGCACGGGCCATGGTCAGCACTTGCAGCATGGCCTCTGAGTAGTTAGCCTGCTCCAGCATCATGCAGTGCTTGCCGTTCTTTTCAGAGGCATCCACCAATTGCCAGCACTCGTCTTCGGTGAGGGCGGCGGGCACTTCGGTGGTGGCATGCTTGCCTGCTTCCATGGCGGCCGCGCAGACCTGGGCATGCCACTTCCAGCCGGTGGCGCAGACCACGATATCGAGATCGTCGCGTTCCAGAAGACGCATCCAATCCGTATCATGCTTGCCATAGAGCTTGGGTTCGGGCTTGCCGCTTTCTTTGATCCAACGGCTTGCGCGGTAGAGGTAGGCATCGTTGATATCGCAGACGGCCGGGACCTCGACGCTATCCATGCCGAGCAGAATATCCAGGTGCGCCGAACCACGGTCACCTGTGCCGACGAAACCCACGCGTACGGGCCGGGTGAGCGGCTGCGCGCTGGCGCCACGCTGCCCGGCGGTTACTGCTTCCAACGCTGCCGTCAGCGCCGCGCTACGGGAGAGATTCAGATTTCTTGTGCTGGTCGCCATAGTGCCCTACTTTCGATACCTTTGATGCCTTCTGTGTTGTCTACTTTGCCGATATCGCACTAGACGATTTCGTCGGGGTTGATGGCGGGACGGGAACTCCACTTGCCACGCGTGAAATCCGGAAATTCCTGTAAGGCCGAACGTTGCGCCACGCTGGCTTCGGAGATCGGGAAGATGGCGCTCCAGGCAGCGGCGTCATAGACATCCATATCCGGCGCGAGGCCGGCCTGCAGGCGCTTCACGAGGCGATAGATCAACATGTAGTCGACGCCGCCGTGGCCGCTGGAACTGGCTGTGGGGCCTTTGTCTTTCCAGAGCTGGCTTTCGTATTTCTGACGGTAGGGCTCGGCGTCTTCCCACATGTTCCGGTTGCGCCAACCTTCGTCGTCATCACTTTCGCCACCGCGCAGACTGGCTCCATCGATGAACATCTTGCCCATCATGTGGGAATAGACACCCTTGGAGCATTGGAAGCGGGTGATGTGTTCCTTCACGCGAGGCGTGTTGGTGTCGTAGACCAAGTGAACCAACCGACCCTGGGCGGTGCGCAGGATGGAGGTGTTGACGTCACCCTGCTGGTAGACGGTCTTCGTCCTCCAGTCGTCTTTGCCCCAGGTGCGTTCCGCGAACTCGTTCATGGCTCCGCCACGGGAACTCATGGAGGTGAGCGACGTGTAGCGATCACCGCGATTGATATCGAGCCACCAGGAGATGGGGCCGATGGGATGCGTGGGATAGAGATTGCCGTTGCGCTTGATGGTGTGTTCTAAACGCCAAGGTTCACCGTTGGGAACAGTGTTGAATTTGACTGCGCGCAGATCGTGCATGTAGCCGCCCTCCGCAAAGAGTGGCTCACCCAGCACACCTTCGCGAAGCATCTTGAGCACCATCAGGGTTTCGCGATAGTAACAATCGTTTTCAAGCATCACGCAGTGCTTGCCGGTTTGTTCGGAAGTGTCGACCAACTGCCAGCACTCTTCCACAGTGAGAGCAGCGGGAACCTCGGTGGCTGCGTGTTTGCCCGCCTTCATGGCAGCAATGCAGATGGGCGCATGCCATTGCCATGGGGTGGCGGTCAGCACCAGGTCGAGGTCTTCGCGTTGGCAGAGTTTCTCGAAATCGGTCTCGCTGGAAGAGTAACCCTCCGGGTTTTTGAGGCCGGTATCGGAGACGAGCTTTTGGGCCCGAGCCAGATTCTGCGGGTTGATGTCGCTGATGGCGGGAACGGCGATGTTATCGAGCCGCAACAACTGCCGCAACAGCCCCGTGCCACGACCGCCGACTCCGACAAAGCCAACGCGGAGCGGCTTCACCTGCCCTTGGATGATGGGAGCCGCAGCAAGCGCGGCGGTGGCAGCAGCGCCACTCTGGATGATCTTGCGGCGTGATACGGAAGAAGAAATCACGCGGGAATCAGTCGCATTCGGGGAACCCATGTTTGCTGAGTGTAGATGCCAGGGAGAGGAGATGCAATATGCGCGAGGAGAAAATAGAAGGTCTTCGCCATAATTTTTAAAGAAAGATTACAAAGTCGGCGGAGAATGATTTCGAAATGCTGTGCGCAACGTGTGGGACACTAAAAATTCTGTTTATGAGCGCCCCAAGCCCGACGAAACCCGCAGTCAAAATTGAGCTGGATACAACCAGGAAAATACGCACCCGCAATAAGAGGTATTACCGGGTGAACCACTGGCCGATATGGATTTTCGTGTTCTTCCTGATTCCTGGGCCGCTGACCTTTGAGTTGTTCGCTAATGGATTCAACAGCTCGATGAAGTGGTGGTTGCTGGTGGTATTGATCGGCACGGGCATTGCGGGTTTGCGCGGACGTCTGCCGGGATGTGAACCGGCTCCATACATCATCCGTTTCACAGAAGACAGGCCGAACCCCATATACCGACGGATCTGTTACACCGTTGCCTGGGGAGCCGCGATTTCCTATGGCGTGCTGAATCTGGCGGGATTGATTACGGCCATTATCACCGGCACATGGATGCTGAAGCAGATCTATCAGGTGGCCTACTTCCCCATAGTGATTCCCATTTGGATATTGGGAGCGCTGGGAAAACTGCCGCGTGTGAAGCCATCAACAGCAGGTGAAGGGCATGAACGTCGCTACTTCTATGGCACCGTATGGGCCATGTGCATTTCGCAGCCGGTTCTGTGGTTTCTGTATTTGGCAATGCCACTAAATCGAGCCACAGACACACTGAAACTGGTAGTATTTGTGGGGCTGCTAGCAACTGTCGGATACATGAGCTATCGCGGCCTGCTGCCAAGGACTCGGCAGATTTTGCCGGGCGAGATTGCGGCGCTCGATTAAGAAGCAAGCTGTGTCGTGCGAGCGAACTTAGCGGTGACGATGGCTTGGCCGACGTGACGCTGAGTGTGTTCCGCGATGTGAACCACCAAGCCGATGACGGTGGTTGGCAGCTTCTTGCGGCCGACAAAGCGCGGCTCCTGCAATTCCCCCGCACCCAGGCCACGAACGATCTGTTCGCAGCGGGCAAGGGCCTGATCGATCCCCACAAGTAGGTCAGTAAGCACGGGACCAGGGTCGGATTCCTGCGCGAGGAAGGTCATTTGCCTATCCGTGAGCAAACGGCCTTCCAGGTAGGTGCTGAGACGATCTACCGAACCCTGAATGTGCCGCAGTTGGAAACCAACCGAGCCGATGCCATCCCACTCTTTCCATAACTGCTGGAAGGTAAGGTTGTGGGTGTGCCGAGCCAGATCTTCGCGAGCCATTTGGAAGCTCATGAAGAGGGGGGCGACCATGGGGTCGATGCCAGGGATGGGTCCACGCAGCCAGGGTTCTTCCATACCTGTCATGCTACCCCAGTGCGGAATGCCGGGATGCGTCTTTTGGGAACGCAGGCCGGGTGGCTGGACAGGGGACGTTGGGCCACCCTGTCCGATACGAGAGCTAAGGAGTGGGGCGTGAATCTGGCGTGGCGTCGGAGAGTCCCCGATAAAGCGCTGGCCTGCGGTACTTGAGCATGGAGTGCTTGCGCTTCGGGTTTACGGTGATGCGGGCCATGACAATCTGATCGCCTTCGCCTTGGCTATGGGCGAGGATGGTTCCGCTGGCATCAATGAGAAGAGCGCGTTTGGGGTGGACGAACGCAAGATTGACTCCGTTTTCGTAGGCGCGGACACGCATCATCTGATCGTTGATTTCGCCATAACCACCCCAGGCCGGGACGAAGAGGGTGTCTGCTCCCCTGACCGCAAGCAGCCGCGCCGTCTCGGGAACTTGCCGGTCAAAGCAGATCAGACTACCCCAATTTCCATAGGGAGTCTGCGCTATGGGAAAGTCGTTGCCCTTGGTGTTGAAGGGCTCGTCGTCCATGGTGTGGCTTTTGGAATAGTGGAGCGCCACCTGCCCATCCGGGGAGAACATGACGGCAGAGTTGAAGACCTTTCCGTCTCTCTTTTCGGCGAAGCCCAGCATCAGGTAGACGTGAAGTTCTTCGGCCAAGGCACGCACCTGCCCGAGCATTGGGCCATCCAGGGCTTCGGCGGCGTCGCTGGCATAGTGCGCCTGGTCTAGGCCAGGGCTACGGTGTTCGTTCCCCACATAACCTTCCAGGTAGCCTTCGGGAGCCACAATGACCTCGGCGCCCTTTGCTGCGGCCTGCCGAGCATAACGCGCGAGTTTGTCGAGGTTTTGCTGTTTCCGCCAGGGTTCCGGTGTGAGGCTGAGGGCCGCCAGGACAAACCCTCGTTCCGTGGGCGTATTTGATTGGGCATTCTGGGCAGGAGCCAGAAGCGCCGCGAGTAGAAGGGACAGGCACAGCCAAAGTGAGCGGGACAGCCAGAGGCAACGGTGCAGAAGCATGCGGGGATTGTACTGACAGCGTGAGAACTGTGCAAGGACGAAAACGGGTCTGACCTGGGAAGAACGCGGCGCAGATTCCGTAGAAAGAGTTCTAGGACCGGTGCACGGAATAGGGCAAAGTATACTGGAAGACATAGCGGGTGACGGGGCGAGGTTGGTAAATGAGCAAGTTCTACATTGAAACTTTCGGATGCCAGATGAATGCGCATGATTCCGAAAAGGTGATCGGAACCATGTTGGCGAGCGGCTATACCCAGGTGGAAACGCCGGATGACGCCGACGTCGTGCTCTACAACACTTGCAGCATCCGCGATAAGGCAGAGCAGAAGGTCTATCACCGGTTGGACCAGTTCAAGTACGGCACCAAGGGAAAACGCTTCGGCGTACTTGGCTGCGTGGCGCAGCAGGAAGGGGAGGCCATTTTTGAAAAGGCTCCGCACGTGAGTCTGGTGGTGGGTTCGGCCAGCTATAACAAGCTGCCGGAACTGCTGGTGCAGTTGGAATCTGGCGAGAAGCGCGTTACCGGGCTGAGCCTGGATACGGACGATACTTTTGAAACGCCGCTGACCCGGCGCGACAATCCACACAAGGCCTACATCACGATCATTGAAGGCTGCGATAAGAACTGTACCTACTGCGTGGTGCCGTTTACACGTGGACGGGAACGTAGCCGTACCTCAGAGAGCGTGATGCAGGAAGCCCAGCAACTGGTGGACCTGGGGTACACGGAAATCATGCTGCTGGGCCAGAACGTGAACAGCTACCGGGACCCGTCGCCCGCGGGATGGGACTTCGCGACGCTGCTGCAGCGCATGGGCGAGATCAAGGGATTGAAGCGCGTGCGCTTTACGACATCGCACCCCCGGGATTTCGTGAAAGAAATCGTAGACGCGATTGCCGAGAATCCGGTGCTCTGTAACTTTGTACATCTGCCGGTGCAGAGCGGTTCGACCAGCGTATTGGCTGGCATGGATCGCCTGTATACGCGGGAACGCTATCTGGAGTGCATTGAGTGGATGAAGTCGTCGAAGCGGGAAATTGCGCTATCGACCGATATCATTGTGGGATTCCCGGGCGAGACCGAACGGGACTTTGAGGATACGATGTCATTGCTGGACTTGGTGCAGTACAGCTCCATTTTCAGTTTTAAGTATTCACCGCGTCCGAACACCGGAGCCCTGGCATTGGGCGATCACATTCCGGAAGAGGAAAAACGGCGGCGGCTGCTGATTCTGCAGGAACATCAGCGGGGCATCCAGATTTCGCTGAACGAAGCGTGTGTGGGGCGCGTCGAAGAAGTGCTGGTGGAAGGTTTCAATCGGAACACGAACCAGTGGATCGGTAAGACGACGCAGCATCGGACCTTGAATTTTTCTCATCAAGGTGATGAGAATCTGGTCGGGCAGTATCGTATGGTACGGGTTACGCGGTCGGGACCAAACTCCCTGGCTGGTGAATCCGTCTCTATACAGTAGACGGCCACTCGGCCCGTACGTAAACCGATGGAAATCGGCAGGAATGCAATGAGAGGAGCACGATGATGGAAGTCGAAATGAAAATCCGTGGCTTGATGATGGACCCGGTGACGCAGATGCCCATCGTGATTCTGAAAGATCTGGACGGCAAGTCGGTACTTCCCATCTGGGTAGGAATTTACGAAGCGAACGCGATTGCGCTGGAAATCGAAAAGGTGGCGACGCCACGCCCCCTGACCCACGACCTGATCAAGACCCTGCTGCTTGGCATGGAAACGTCATTGCAAAAGGTTGTGGTGAGCGAACTGAAGGACGACACCTTCTATGCCGTAATCTGGCTGGAAAAAGACGGAAAGCTGATGTCCGTAGATTCCCGCCCCAGCGATGCGCTGGCGCTGGCGCTGCGGTTGGATTGCCCGATTTTCGTAAACGAGGATGTTCTGCGCAGTTCAAGCACAGATTCCACTACGTCCGAAAAGGCCACCAGCGACGAACTGAAGCGTTGGCTGGAGAACCTGAACGATGAGGATTTGGGCCGCTACAAGATGTAGGCGGTAACACCCACGTGATGCAGGCATTAAACCCAGAGGAAGTCGAACGTCGTATGGAAGCGACGCTAACACGCATGGTGGAGGCAGGTTTCCAGATCATCCCTCTGGAGGATATGGAAGCGTTCTATCTGGTGACGCGCGATAACCTGGTGTGCTTTGTGCAACGCCAGGAGAGCGGCGCGTTTGGGTCTTCTGGAAATCCTGGAAAGGTGAGCGAGAACGGCATGAACACCTTTCTGTGGAAGGGCGAGGGCCAGGGGACCTTTGTCGCGAAGGGTTGGCGCGAAGAGGCTACCGCGGAGGAATGCGAAGCGGTAGCGCGGTTTTCCCGGGAACTTCGGCTGGCCTTACAAACTACCGCCTAGTTAACGTAACGATGGGAAATGGCTGGGGGAAGTGTCATGACTTTGGAGTGACGCTGTTTACCAGACGGAAAAAGAAATGGCCGGATAATCCATGTGGATTATCCGGCCATTTGCTTGCGCGATTTATGACGCCTGCAGGTCGCTCACTTTCGTGAATTACTCGGCAACGCGATACTTGGCCTGCTCGCCGTCGATCAGGAATTCCAGGTTGAACGGCGACTGGGTCATCTTCTGGGCAACGCCCCAGAATTCGACCACGGTACCGGCAGCCAAGGGAGCCTTGAGCGGCGTTCCGAACACCAGGGTGACTTCTGGCGTGCTGGCATCGGAGAGAGCAAGCTTAGCGGTCTTGCGATCCGATTCCACAACGGTACCCTTCAACGGGGCTTGTTCGGACTGGGGAACTAGCGCGTCCTTCATGCCGCCGGAGAAGTACTCCGAACCATTCTCGGCGGTAAGAGCGCTCTTCAGGCGTTGCCAGAAGTAAAGCTGCGGCTGTTCGGTCTTCAGCTTGTCGTCGGCGGCAGCCTTGGACTCGCCTTCGCTGAGGACTTTAAAATCAGCCGGGGGCAAAGCCTGGCTCTTCGCAAGGGTACGCAACTCCTCCAGACCAGCGGCGTCTTCCCCGTGGTAACGGTTATAGGCGTTGGTGAAGAAGGTATCGATTTGCTGACGAGGAGCATCCGGCAAAGCTCCGGGACCCGTATAGGAGGCGGCGCGGGCGTAGTGGAAGAGCGCCTTGGACTGCTTCTCGGTATTTTTCTGAGCCAGAATGACGTTGCCGAGCATGGAGCTGATCTGTGCGTCTTCTGCCTTTACCTTCAAGCTGGATTCGAAATTGGACTCAGCCTTTTCGTTATCCTTGCGCTGCATGGCCACAAAGCCGGCGCACTTGTAACCAAGGGCGTGCATTTCTTTTTCGACGGGAGGCCACTGGGCCGCGTCGACTTCCGCCGGCTTGGCGACGGTGGAGAGAATGGAGCCAGCCTTTTCAGCACGAGCCAAGTCTTCTTCCGCCGTCATGTTGTTGCCAAGGGTGAGGGTGCAAACCCAGTAATTGGCAGTAATGTCGTTGGGATTGGCGCCGAGGATTTTCTCCGCAGCAGCGATCATGCCCTTGGGATCGTTGGCCGCTTTATAGGCGTTGAGTTCAAGGGTTGGACGGGCATCGGCGTAATCCGATTCCGGGTACTTCTCTGTCCACTCTTTGAGCAGCGCCAGAGCCTTCGCTCCGTCATTTGCCTGCACAGCAGTGGTAAGGGCTACGTAGAGATCATACTCAGCGCGGTCTTTCCAGTTCTTCTGTGCTTGTGCCCAAGCGCCAGAAACGGTCATGGCTGCAATGGCAGCACCGATTAATGCTTTCCCAATGAGAGCTCGCACTATGTGCCTCCTGAAAGAACTATTCCTGGCCCGATTCCTGAAGCCCGTACAAAGTTGAGTCTTGCAGTTGCCGTCTAAGCGTTTCGGTTTTCCTGAGCCAGTCTCTGAATGGAGTGGCGACAAGCACCACAGGCTATCCAACCGCGCGGGGCAGTCCAGACGCTAGCGTTATTTTAGTAGACACCGATTGATTTGTCTCGGTGCCCTGCAGCATGAACGTACCGGCAGAAGGATCAAACTTGGAACCGGAATTGAGAAGAATAGCACGTCACGCGCTGCGGCTGGATGTCTCCATATCCTAACGCGAGCGTGCACACAATTGCATCTGACGAATGGTAATCGTCAGGGTGGCTACGGTTAGGGGCCGAAGGTGGCTGGGAGGGTTCGGCCCAGTGCTTTCACTCTGTTGGACGGTGTGTGCTATCATCCGCGTTTCGCCCATGCGCTACCTAGACCTGGGAATTATTCTTCTCTATTTAATCGGCATCACCTGGTTCGGCGCGCGGTTTCGCTCGTCGCAGAAGACGCTGAAAGACTATTTTTTAGGCGGAAAATCCGCGCCATGGTGGGCGATTTCCCTTTCCATCGTCTCGGCGGAAACCAGCACACTGACCATCATCGGCACACCTGCGCTCGCTTTTGGCGGCAACCTGGCGTTTCTGCAATTGGTATTTGGCTACCTGCTGGCGCGCTTGATCATCATCACCGTATTTCTACCGCAGTATTACAAAGGCGAACTTTTCACAGCTTATGAATTGATGCGCAACCGCTTCGGGGAAGGGGTGCGGCAGGTGACGGCCGGCATCTTTCTGGTTACCCGAGCTCTGGCGGAAGGGGTGCGCGTCTACGCGATTTCCATTGTGGTTGCCATCATTCTGGGGTCCGGGGAGACCGTTTCCATCGTCATTATTCTGCTGCTGACGTTGTTTTACACATTTGAAGGCGGCATGACGGCGGTGATCTGGACCGACGTGGTGCAGATGTTCATGTACGTGGCGGGGGCCATTCTGAGCTTCTTCGTGATTCTTTCCCACGTGGATGGGGGAATGACGCATGTGTGGCAGGTGGCGGAAGCTGCGGGGAAATTGCAGATTTTCGATTTCAGTTTCTCGTTCAGCCGGGAATTTTTCTCACAGCCGTATACCTTTGTAGCGGGATTTCTGGGCGGCACCTTTTTAACCACGGCCACGCATGGCACCGAACAGCTGATGGTGCAGCGTCTGTTGGCTGCCCGCAATGAAAAAGAAAGCCGCACGGCTCTGCTGGCAAGCTGGGGCGTGATTTTCTTCCAGTTCGTGCTGTTTCTGGCCATCGGCATTCTTCTCTATGTCTATTACATGGACAACGGCATGGCCATTCCGGGGCCGACCGAGCGGGACAAGATCTATCCGCGGTTTATTTGGGAGTTTCTGCCGGTAGGTGCGGCGGGCCTGGTGATGGCGGCCATTCTAGCGGCGGCAATGAGCAACATCAGTGCAGCTTTGAATTCGCTGGCATCGACCACAATTATGGATTTTTACCGTCCGCTGCGCGGGCTTACGGGCAAAGATGACGCACAGGACAGCAAGAGATCGTTGTTGCTGGCGCGCTACGCCACGGTGTTCTGGGGCGGTGTGCTGCTGGTGATTGCCCTGATGGCGCGGCAATGGGGAAATGTACTGGAAGCCGGATTGACTGTCGCCTCCATTTCCGTGGGCGCCTTGCTCGGCGTATTTCTGCTGGGAATTTTGAATCGGCATGCGGGCACGAAGGGCACCATTGTCGGTGTGCTGGGTGGCCTTTCCGCCGTGGTGTTTTTGAAGTTTGGAACCGACGTCGCATGGACCTGGTATGTAATCGTTGGTTCGCTGACCACATTTCTGATTGGATCACTGCTGTCTCCGTTGATAGATAGGCCGCGCGAAGGAGTAGCAGGATGAGTGAACAAAGCAGCCGCACAGGCGGGGTAGAACTAAGCCGGGAACTCGGCCTAGCTGCGTCGATTGCCATTGTGATTGGCACGGTGATTGGCAGCGGCATTTTTCTGGTGCCTAAGGCCATGATTCTGCGGGTGGGGTCACCCGATATGGTGCTGGCCATCTTTGTGATCGGCGGATTACTTTCCGTTTTCGGCGCGCTTTCCTATGCGGAGCTGGCGGCAGCAATGCCGGAGGCGGGCGGAGAATATGTGTACCTGCGGGAAGCTTACGGTCCGTTTTGGGGCTTTCTCTATGGCTGGATTCAGACGCTGATTGCCAAGAGCGGATCGATTGCGGCCATCGCTACTGGTTTCATGTTGTATTGCGGGAATTTCTTTCCGCTGTTTGAGCAAACCATCTTTGAGATTCCCCTGCCCATTGGACCGGGAGGAGGTCCGCTGCCCATACGCTATGGGCAGGTGGCGGCCTCGTCCCTGATTCTGTTTCTGGCGGGCGTCAACTACCTGGGCGTCCGGATTGGCGGCGTGGTGCAGACCATCTTCACGGTTTTGAAGGTGGGTCTGATTTTGGCAGTTGTGGTGATCGGTCTGTTGATGGGTGACGGTTCGGTGTCGCACTACACGGAGAGCATCACCGCTAGCAACACTGCCACCGTGGGAACCGTAACCGCGTTCTTTGCAGCGATGGTTTCCGCATTGTGGGCCTATGACGGGTGGAACAACCTGAGCATGGTGTCGTCGGAGATCAAGAACCCGAGCCGCAACCTGCCGATCTCCCTGATTATGGGAACGCTGGCAGTGATGGCCATCTATCTGGCTACAAACCTTGCGTACTTCTATGTGCTTTCGCCGGACCAGGTAGCAGGCGCAGACCGGGTTGCTGCGGAAATGATGCGGACGATTCTGGGAGATACGGGGGCAGCCGCAGTGAGCGTGGTGGCCATGATCTCTATGTTCGCGGCGCTGAACGGCAGCATTCTCAGCGGATCTCGCGTGACCTATGCCATGGCCAAGGACGGCCTATTCTTTCAGAAAATGGCGGTGGTAAATCCGGAACACCGTACCCCCGGAAATGCGCTGCTATTTATGAGCGCGATGGCCGGCATTCTGGTGTTTTCCGGACGTTATGAGGAAATTATCACGTATGTGATTTTCACAAGTTGGATTCTGTACGGAATGACCACAGCCGCCGTGCTGGTGATGCGCAAGAAACGCCCGGATCTGGTGCGGCCTTACCGCACGCTGGGATACCCAGTGGTGCCCATTCTGTTTGTGGTGGCGGCATGCTGTATTCTCGTTTCCACATTGCTGGAATCGCCCCGGGAAAGCCTGATGGGGCTGAGCCTGATTGTGATTGCCTGGCCGTTCTATCAGTACTGGTCTAGGAAAAAACTTCGGGAGAATGTCCCGGCTTAGAACCCTGTTTTCCCATATTTTTGTTCGCTACGCACTCATTTCCCTGATTAAATCCGCTGTTCCATATTGAATTGACCGCCCGATTGGGATAAAACATCAGAGCAACAATTTTCCTTTTCAATGAAAGTGACCGCGCAGGCGGGTGCTGACGGGAGGGGGACCGACGTTGGACAGGCGGAAAATTCAGGGGCTGGATCGCATAATATGTCCCATCAACTTTGCTGGGAAACATACCGCCTGGAAATACTGGGAGCAGCAAATTTATGGATATTGGCAAGATTCTTGCGGAGTTAAAAGAGGAACGGCAGAATCTGGATGAAGCCATTGTCGTTCTGGAACGGCTTGCTAAGGGGCGGGGCAGACGACGAGGAAGACCACCTTCATGGCTTGCGGTGGCGACGGAAACCGCAGCAGAGGCGCCCAAACGTCGAGGCCGCCCACCGGGAAGCAAGAACAAGGCGAGAGCCGAAGTTTAGAATTATCTTCACGTTTCCAAAGAAAAGCCCCCACCCCCGCTCGTAGCGGGGTGGGGGCTTTTCTCTTTCGATTCAGCGCAGTTCCGAACTAGCATCCGACGACGCGGGTGGACGCGGCTAGTCCAGATAGAGGAGATGCCGCTGACGACGGATCATGAAGTCTTCCAGAGCCTCTGTCCAGGTAGTGACAAGAGTCCGGGGATCGTGCGCTGCCTGGAAGGCGGCGACGGCGGCGGCGTTCCCGATCAACTTCTCATTCCGTTTGAAATCGATGGAGCCGGGATAGAGCTTCTGGAGTGCGACAGCCAATTCAGCGCCGAGTTCGGTGGGACGCACCGATTCCCGATGGTTGACGAGAATGCGCACGCCCTGAATGCGTTTTCCTTTGAAATTCGACGCGGTAGGGGTAAAGGTGACGGGATAAAAACGTACACCAGGAATATCTCTTTTATTGAGATATTCGGAAAGCTGGAGGCCATTGATCCAATCGGCGCCGATCATTTGGAACGGAGAATCCGTACCACGACCAACGGAGTAATTGGTGGAGGATTCGAGCATGGCGACACCGGGATAGAGCAAAGCCTGTTCCAGATTGCGCATGTTCGGAGATGGGTTGACCCAGGATTGCCCGAGCGAGTCGAACCAGTCGCCCCGTTGCCACCCCCGCATTTTTACTACTTCCAGAGGCATGGTCATGTTCTTTTCGGAATGGAACATCTTGGCAAGTTCGCCAATGGTCATGCCGTGGCGTGTGGGAATGGTGTGATAGCCAATGAACGATTGGAGCGGCAGATCGAGCATGGGCCCTTCCACATAAACACCGGTAATGGGATTGGGCCGATCTAGCACGACAAAAGGAATTCCGCGTTTATCCGCCTCTTCCATGGCAACGCCCATGGTGGAAATGTAGGTATAAAAGCGAGCGCCAATATCCTGAATATCGAAAACCAGCATGTCCACGCCATCAAAGGTGGAGCGCGGAAATTCGCGGGAGCCACTACTGCGATAGAGGCTGGCGACGGGGAGATCGGTCTTGGCGTCGCGGGTATCGTCGATGTTGGGTTGGTCCAGGGCTCCGGCAATGCCGTGTTCGGGGGAATAGAGCTTTGTGAGTTGGACCCCCGCCTTCACCATGGCATCGATATTCCGTGTGACACCATCGCGCAGCAGACCGGTGTGATTGGTGATGAGTCCGACGCGCTTGCCTTTGAGCGAGGCGAAGCCCTGGGACTGAAGAACATCCACGCCATTTTCCACGACGGCATCGCGATTGACGACACGGCGGTTGCCGGGTCCCCATATGGTTTCGCCATAGCTGGTGAGGCTGACGCGCTCGCCGGTGACGCCGGAGAGTTCCGCAGCCAGAGTTGCGACCTTAGCGCGCAGGGGCACGATGGATTTGCGTGTGGGATGCACGGAGTTACTCAGCAGGATGACGTAGCTGCGCGTGGCAGGGTCGATCCAGATACTGGTGCCCGTGAAGCCCGTGTGTCCAAAGCTGCCTACGGGATAGAGTTCGCCACGGTTGGAAGAGAAGCGGGAGTCAATGTCCCACCCAAGGCCGCGGATATCGGGCTGCGCAGCCGGGGAGGCGGGCGAAGTCATTTTGATGACGGTGGCCTGGGATAGAATACGCTTGCCATCGAGTTCACCGCCGGAAAGCAGCATGTCTGCAAAGCGGGACAGGTCAGCGGCGGTAGTGAACAGGCCGGCGTGGCCCGCGACTCCGCCCATGTAGCGCGTGGTGGGATCGTGCACGACGCCGTGCAGAATTTTGCCGTCGGTACGCTCTGTGGGGGCGATGCGCGGCAGCAACGCGGGGGATGGCAGAAAGCTAGTGTCTTTCATGCCGAGGGGCTTGAAGATGTGTTCCGCGGCATACTGATCGATGCGCTGACCAGAAACCGCGCGGACAACTTCCGCGAGCAGGATGAAATTGATGTCGCTGTAGATGAAGCGCTGACCGGGTGTAGCGACCGGCTTATCTTTCAGAGCGAGAGCGATGCCGGTGGCTTCCCCGCTCCAGGCTGGCACCAGATCCACATCTGGACGAAGCCCGGAAAAGTGCGTAAGCAGGTCACGCACCGTGATGTCGCTTTTTCCACCCTGGAACTTGGGCAGATAGCCGGTAACGGGGTCACCGAGGCGAATGCGGCCTTGTTCCCACAACTGCATGACGGCGGTGGTAGTCGCCACCACTTTGGTCAAGGATGCGGCATCGAAGATGGTGTCCTCTTCCATGGGGAGCTTGCTGGGCAGCAAGGCTCGATTGCCATAAACCTTACGATGCAGCACATTGCCGGGTTGCCCGACCCAGACAACGGCTCCGGGAATGGTGCCGTTATCGACCTCCGACTGGATAACCGAATCCATAAACTGGGAAGGGTCCGCGGCTGCCCCCAAAGCTGCCACGCTGCCAGCCAATAGGGCGCAAACAAGAGCCAAAGAAAGATGTCGCTTCATGGGAAAATACCGGATCATTGCAGTTTTGCAGCTACCTCATCCAAAATACGGGCGAGTTCGAAATCCTTGATGGAGATGCCGTCGGCGTCGTGCGTGGTGAGCGAAACCTCCACGGTTTGGTAGACGTTGCTCCATTCGGGATGGTGGTTCATCTTCTCGATACGGAGAGCGGCCATGGACATAAACCCGAAGGCCTGCACAAAGTCAGCAAACCGATATGACTTGTAGAGTTTTTCGTCGTTAACGACCCAGCCGGTAAGTGACGCCAGGGCAGCATCCCGTTCCGTCACCGAGAGTTTGGAGACTTCTGGGCGTTTGGTTACTTTCGACATCGTGGTACCTCCATGTGTCTTTCGGTTAGGTACGACGCCGGGCGCAACCAAGGCAGGTCGAAAGAGACGAGAAGACCTTGCTGCGGCGCGACGTGGGTTGAAGTCTTTTCATCGTATCCCGAAACAGATCAGTATCCGCACCCCGAAACGACAGACCGACCGGCAGGGCTGACGTCTCGGGAGTATGATGCTTGTGTATCATTTATTCGAGATTTCTTGGAGACTTCCAGCACTTGAGGTGCATCCAAAGAGCGTGCATAAGGAAGAAAGCCTTATTCGAGAGTTTGCGGAAACGCTCTCCGGAAGCGATCAGAAGCTTCCTGCGCTACGCATGGATCTGGATTTTCAGCCATCCCCGAGCGAGGAACAACCGGGTTTGCTGATTCGGGACCCTTTTCGTTATTCCGACACCACGCTGATCATTCCGAAGTATCTGCTACGGTTCCTTCCTTACTTTGACGGGCAACACACCAGCGAACAGTTGATTCACGAGGTAGAGCATTGTGCAGGTCGCGACAATGCGGTGCGGCTGGAAGCACATCTGCGGGAAACGCTGGAGAACGCTGGTTTTCTGCATGGAAAGCGTTTCGACCAGCTGAAGCAGCAGGCCCTTGAGGCATTCCGCAAGAGTGAGATACGGACGCCGAGCCACGCGGGCGCGGCCTACCCAGCTGATGCGGGAACGTTGCGGGAATACTTGGATAGTCATTTGCGAGCATTCCGCAAAGATGTGGCAGAAGGGGAACAGAAGGACGCCCCGCTTGGAGTAGCGGCGCCACACATCAGCTTTGAAGGCGGTTGGCGGAGTTATGCCGAAGCGGTGCAGGCGTTGGAAAAGACGGATCCGGAGAGCCTGTTCGTGATTCTGGGAACGTCGCACTATGGCGAGCCGAATAAGATCGGCATCACCACCAAGGCCTTCACCACACCGCTGGGCACGACCAAGCCGGAACCGGGTCTAGTGGAATCGTTAGCGGAAGACTGCGCGGATGCGGTCACCGTGGAAGACTACTGCCACGCGGTGGACCATTCCATTGAGTTCCACGTGCTGCTGTTGCAGTATGCCGTGAAACCCGAGGTACGCGTTGTCCCGATTCTGGTGGGTTCGTTTCTGGATGCGATGCAGCACGAAACACAGCCTAGGGAATGCCCGCGCATGCAGCAGGTCTTTAAGGCGCTACGCGAACTGGCTGCCCGAGAAGGACGGAAGATCGTGTGGCTGATGAGCATCGACATGGCGCACATGGGGCGCCGGTATGGCGATGCGTTCCAGGCCGTTGCGCATGAGGGGGAAATGGCCGAGGTGCGGAAGCTGGATGAAGCACGCATCGAGATGCTACAGCAGGGTCGCGCGGATGCGTTCTGGAAAGACGTGAACCAACGCGATGGCGAGTTAAAATGGTGCGGATCTTCGACGCTCTACACCTTTACGCAGATCTACCCGGAAGCAAAAGCGGCACTGCTCAGCTACGAGCAATGGAACATTGATGCCGAGAGCACGGTTTCTTTCGGCACGTTGGAGTTTCGCAGCTAAAGCGGCTCGACTGGCAGCGCAAGATTAGAGACGCTTGCTCCCCATTTCATTCCGGATAGCAGTCGCTTCCCTTCCCGGCCTTACGGCTGATTCTCCCTTTTTTTCCCTTCCTTTCGTTCCCATACGCTATTGCACTGCCGTGAGATTCCGGTAGAGGGCGGCCCTTCTGTATACAAAATCCACCTTGCACGGCGCTTGCGCGGAAAGAGCTTGCTGCCGGTTGGGAGCTAAGTGCGGCATCATGTATCCATGCTTTGCTCGCTTCGACTTTGCTTTCTGATCGGTGTATTGGTGGCGCTATGCGCAGCCCGGGTGGAACGCGTGGACGTGCAATGGTCCGGGCCGGTGCTGGACGGCAAGGCTTTCGGCAAGACAGGCGCTTATGAAGCGGCACGCGGCGTGATTCACTTTTCGGTGGACCCGAATTCCAGCGAGAATAGTCAGATTGTCGACTTGAAGCTGGCCCCCGTGGGCGCGGATGGCGAAGTGAAGTTCTCCGCGGACTTCTATCTGCTGTGGCCGCAGGATCCGCGAAAAGGGAATGGTACGGTTCTGAGCGAGGCGGTGAACCGGGGCAACAAGCTGATGCTGGAGTTCTTTCAGGGAGCCGTGCGCGCCGCGCACCCCACGGGACCAGAACATTTCGGTGACGGCTTTTTGATGGAGCAAGGCTTCACGCTGCTGTGGGTAGGTTGGCAGCCGGACATGCCGAAAAACGAGGGTTTGGTGCGCGTGCATCTGCCGGTGGCAAAGAACGCGGATGGTTCGGCGATTCGGGGGTTGGTGCGGTCTGAGGTGATTGTGGCGGACCGGGTGTATGACTACAACCTGGGAGACCGGGACCATCAGGCCTATCCGGTAGCCGATGCCAAGGATACACGGAATGTGCTGACGGTGCGGGACACTCCGCAGGGGTCGCGCGCGGTGATTCCTCGTGACAAGTGGAAGTTTGCCCGCATGGAAAACGGCAAAGCGGTAGACGACCCGACACGCGTGTTTCTGGATGGGGGCTTTGAGCCGCACCGGATTTATGACGTGGTGTACGTAGCGGAGAATCCTCCGGTTGTGGGACTAGGCATTGCCGCATTACGGGATTCCGCGTCTTACCTGAAGCATGCCGAAGGCGCATTGTTTGGCGTGGAGGACTATCACTACGAACGCGTAATTGCGTTCGGTGTGTCGCAGAGCGGACGGTTGCTACGCAGCCTGCTCTACTATGGGCTAAACGAAGACGAGGATGGACGCAGAGCCTTTGACGGCATTCTGTCGCATGTGGCTGGTGGCGGAAGAGGCAGCTTCAATCAGCGGTTCGCGCAGCCGTCCCGCGATGGTCGACCCTTCGCGCAGTTTCTCTATCCCATCGACATCTATCCGTTCAGTGACAAGGCGCAGGAAGACCCCGAGACAGGGCGGGATGAAGGGATTTTGACAAGGCAGACGATGCACCAGGACACAGTGCCGAAGATCTTCTACACCAATTCGGCTTACGAATACTGGGGCCGGGCCGCTTCGCAGATTCATACCACACTGGATGGCAAGAAAGACCTGGAGTTGGAAGACACGACGAGGATCTATATGTTTGCGGGAACGCAGCACGGAGTAGGCCCGTGGACGCCGAAGAAGCAGGGATCGCTGCAGTACGGAAACAACCACGACTACATGCCTCCGTTGCGTGCGCTGCTGGTGGCGCTGGATGCCTGGGTGCGCGATGGGAAGGAACCGCCATTGAGCCAATACCCGCGCTTCCGCGATAAGAACCTGACGGCCCCGGAGAAGCTGAAGTGGCCGAAGATTGCAGGCGCGCCGTTGGTGACCAACATTCAGCGTGCATACCGGGTGGACTATGGGCCGCGTTTTCTGACGGAAGGCATCATCGACAAGGAACCACCCGTGGGCGGCAAAGCATTCCCGCTGTTTGTGTCGCAGGTGGACGCGGACGGCAATGAATTGGCGGGGATCCGTCTGCCGGAGATCACCGTACCCCTGGCGACGTATACAGGATGGAACCCTTTCGATGGGAAGAGTGGACCGAGCTCACAGTTGACGAGCATGGTGGGGAGCTTTCTGCCATTGCCTCGCGACAAGGCGGAAGCCAGGGCAAAGAGCGATGGTCGCAGACCGATTGAGGGACGCTACGCGAGCCGCGATGCATATCTGAAAGAAGCTCGCGCGGCGGCGCAGGTGTTGGTGCGGGATGGTTATCTGCTGGAACGGGATGTGGACGGAGTCGTGAACCGCTGCGCGCGGCTTTGGGATTGGGTGATGGAACAGCCTGCTGTCGGTCAGTAGGCATCACAAGAATGAGAAAGGCTCCTTTGCCATGATGGCAGCGGAGCCCTTTTTATTTTCTACAATCCAGTGCCGTCGCGGTCTAGAGATTGCCACGTTTGAGTTCAGCGGCAAGATAGTCACTGGAACGCCACGCCAAGGCCAAGATGGTGAGCGTGGGGTTCTTTTCGCTGGCGGTGGTGAAGGATGCACCATCCGGGACGAAGACGTTCTTCACCTCGTGCATCTGACAGAAGCCATTCAGGGCGGAGCGCTTTTTGTCGTCGCCCATACGGCAGGTGGAGTGTTCATGGATGGCGCTGCCGTAGACGTCGATGGCTCCGCGCTGGTAGGGCAGAGGTTCGATCTTCCCCGCGGCAAAGACGGCTTCCACCATGTCGTACATTTCCTGCACCATGGTGCGTTCGTTCTCACCGACTTTGAAGTGGATGTGTGGAATGGGAACACCAAAGGCGTCGACCTGTGATTCATCGACGGTGATGCGATTGTCTTTGTAGCCGAGCACTTCTCCGTAGGGATGCATGGCGACTAGGGCGGGATAACGTCGCTTGACGTCGGCTTTGAAGGAGGCTCCGAAGCCACCTAGCTGTTTGGCGAAACCAGGAACTCCGTGGGCCCCGGTATTCCAGAACTGACTGCCGTAGCCGCGTAGGAACTTGCGGTTGGAGAAAGGCCGACGGTGATTGAAGCGCGGCATATAGATATGCTCGCCGCCGATGCCATCGTCATTGCGCGTGGGCGTACCCAAAAGTTCCGGAGCGAAACCATAGACGTGAAAACGCACCTGTTCGCTGAGGTAGCGACCGATGACGTCGTTGGAGTTGCCGATGCCGTTGGGATATTTGTGGGATTTGGAGTTCAGCAGAATGCGCGTGGAATCGACACAAGAGGCGGCGACCACGACCACGTCGGCATAGACTTTGTGTTCTTCTTTGCTGTTGCGATCGAAGTATTGCACACCGTCTGCAAGGCCCTTTTCGTTGACGAGCACACGTGCAACCACAGCATTGTCGATGATGGTGAGCCGACCCGTTTTGAAAGCGGGCTCCAGCAGATAGTCTGAGGAGTTGAAGAAGGCGCTGACGTCGCAGCCATGGCCGCAGGCCCCGCAATAGTGACATTTCGCGCGGCCATTGTGCGGTTGGGTGAGGACGGCGCGACGGCCAGACACGATATCGACGCCCACTTTGGCGCCGGCACGCTGCAGAAGCACTTCGCCACAACGGAGTGCGGGCGCAGGCAGATGATAGCGGCTGCCGGGTAGGGAGTCCTGATCGTCATCGCCGCCACAGACACCGATCAACTGCTCGACCTTGTCATAGTAGGGCGCGACGTCTTTGTAGCGAATGGGCCAAGGAATCTCCCAGCCATCTTTGGCAGGGCCTTCGAAATCAAGATCGGAATAGCGTAGCGAGACGCGACCCCATATGTTGGTTTTTCCGCCACGTCCCCAGACGCGTATGAGTTCGAAATGATCGCCACCTTTGGTGCTGTAAGGAGCCAAGTCTGGTGTGGTGGTGAATTGCGGCGGGTTCTGCCCTTTCAGATAGCGGTCGCGGGTTTCCCAGGGTTTGACGTGGCTCCAGAAGGAACTGCGCCGAAACTTTTCGCCAGCATCTAGAAGCAGAACGTCTACCCCTTGGCGGGTAAGATTCCACGCCATCATGCCACCGGCGGCCCCGCTGCCCACAATAAGCACCCGATGCCGTTGCGGCTCCCGTTGTACTGCGGCGGATTGGGATTGGAGCATCATTCCGCGGCCCCCTGGGTATGATCGTGCGTGCAGCCCTCAAAGTCTTTGAGATAGGTATTGGCGTTCCAACCAAGCTCCACGTTGAGGCCGGGCTTCGAGGAATAGTAGGCATCGATGGTGAGGTTCTTAAGCAACGAAAAGGCCCGTCCGTCTTCGGTGTCGAGCGAGGAGCTCATCTGGGTCAGAACCTCATCCTGCTGGGAAGGCGTCAGTTGCGTGATGGGCCTTCCGGCCGCGGTGTTCACACGCGCCAGTGCGGCGAAGATGGCATCGGCCATACCGTCTTTACGGGTGGCGAGCCAGTCGATTTGATCCGCCACTCCGACGTCGGCTGCTCCCGGTGTATCGGTGCGGGGAATGATGCGATCACAGACGGCAGTCAGCCAATCGCGCTTTTCGCCCGTGATGAGCTTCGGCGTATAGCCGGACTTTTCCTGAACGGATGAGTTGCCGTTGTGTTCGGTATGGGCATGCTGGGCCTGCGCGGGAAGAATGGGAAGGAGCACTGCGGCAGCCGCTACAGAGGTGGCGGCCATGCCCTTCAGCGCAGTGCGACGATCCGGTTCGGGCGGTTCCGGTAGCTTCGGAAGGCGTGGGGTATCGGCCATGGTCGTATCACGATATCAAACTGGAATGGGATGTATGGATTGGGATGTTCCAAAGACGTCTTGATTGTCGTGATGACGACGCAGGAAGCAGCCAAGCTTACCTGGCAAGTTACACTGGAAAGAGCTAAGTCTGGTTTCAGATGTGTCGACAGAGCATGTTGGCGGCCGAATGTGATGGCCGTATGAGATGCGCTACGTTCCTGAGCCGACATAGATTTTGTGGGTGACCGCTGCCGTTCGGGCAGGTTCTAGTGAGTAGATTGTTGATGTCAGGATTCCCTCAATGGCGCGGCTTTGCGCTGGTTCTATTTCCCTTACTCTGGACGCTTGGCTTGCAGGCGGAAGCACGCCTGGGTTTCACGGCATCCCGCCTCGGCTCGCTGCGAAGTGCGGCGGAAAAACCGGAAGATCGTCGCGGTCAGATTCTACAGGCTCTGCGGCAATCGGTTGAACCAGCGGCAACTGCGGGGAAGGCTGGAAGTTCCACAGAGGAGCCTGCGGAGACCGTGGATGTGCTCAGCGCTCGCGCCACCCGTGCTGCTGCCGTATTTGCGGTGACGGGAAAGGCGGAGTATGCGGAAGCCGCCTACGTGGCGTTGCGGGCGACACAGGAACTAAGCAAAGGCAAGGATGGCTCTCGGGAATTGGCCGAGCGCGGCGGACACAGTCTGGCGCTGGCTTACGTGTGGGACTGGGCAAAAGAGGGGTTGTCGTCTGACAAACAGAAGTGGCTGCGTGATGCGGCGATGGCTGAGTTGGCTACCTGGGCGGCGGCGGACGAGAAGACTGACGCGGCTTCGGCCCCTGAAGCTAGCAGTGAGATGGCCATTCGCAGAGGCAGTGAACTGGTACTGCTGCTGGCATTGGGCGAAGAGACGAAACGGTCTGCGCGTTATGCGCTGCTGAAACAAGAACTCTCACGTCACATGCAGGCCTTCGACGAAATTGGCGTTTCTGCCGAGGGGAGCGCTTACCCAGCGTCCGGCGGGCCGTTCCTGCTGAAGGCTTTGTTGGCGCTGCGGGATGTGGGGGATACGGAACTGGACGTGGAGGCGGCTCGCCATGCCTGGTGGCGCCAAGCCATGTATGCAGGCGCATTTTCGCAACATGCTGATGGGCAGATGCGGCAATGGTTGGTAAGCGGGCACGGAGCGGCAACATCGGGTGATGCAGGCTGGGCGAGCTTGTTGCTGGGCTTTGTACCGGAAAAGGACCTGCCGTATTACCTCTGGTGGTATCAGCATCACTTGGGTACGGAGTCTGGCCTGCCGGCGGCCGCTCGCTTTGACCCTCAGGGGGATGGACGTGTTTGGGCAATGTTACTGCTGCCCCCTGCGTCTCCCGTGCTGGACCCCACGGGCGTTTACCCGACGGGCATTCGCGGATCTGGTGGAACGGTGTTTCTGCGTAACCGCTGGAAGAACCGAAGCGATATTCAGATGGCCATTCAGGCTGGCGCCTATGGCATCTCGGTTCTGGCGCATGGCGAGACTTGGCTGGGAAGCCCTGGGAAGGACGAAGGCGAGAACGCTGCGACGACGCTGTTGGTGGATGGAAAGGCTCCGACGGGAGCAGGAACAATCGCGCGAGCAGAATTCTGGCCTGACGGCGCGTTGGTTGTGATGGAGGCATCTGAAGCCTACCGCGCGTTTGGGGTTGAATCTGCGGAACGCCAAGTGCTGGTGCACTTTCACCCTGCCAGCGATGACTTGATTCTGAGCACGCTGGACAGGGTGGAGGGAGCCGAAAGCCACACGTATACCTGGCAGGTGAATTTAGGAGAGCCCGGGGAGACACGCCGTGTGGTGCGTGATCGTCGATTTACGCCGACTCCAAATCAGCCACTGGTATTCATTGGCGGGGGTTGGCCGATGTGCAGTGTAACGGGACAGGGACGAGGATTGGAGCCCAAGGAAAACCTGCAACTTCAGTATCAGGACCCGTTGCGAGCGCAGAAGACCGGCACGAAGGTTGACCTATGGATGGAACTGCAGTGGCGCTGCGTGGGCGGCGCCATGGATGCCAGAAGCAGGGCGATTGTGGAGTTCCCTCGGCTTTATGGTCAGGTGGTACGCGATGCGTCAGGCAACCTCCAGTTGCAGCGACCCGCGATGACGCCGGTGGCGCGTCCGGTGGTGGGAACTCCGAGTGTCGGAGCGCCGGAATAATGCTGTTTGGGAATCACAATCATCGGAACTTGTCGTCAAAGACCCGCAGCAGCGGCGACACCTCGCCCTCGGGCGGACCGGGGTATCGCCGGTACCCCGGCGAGAAAAACTGGGGCTGGGACTGAGCCCCCGCCCTAAAGGACGGGGCTATACTCTTCGCTGGCTAACGCAACTGCGAATCACACTCTTCGCTGGCTAACGCCATGGCAAACCACGAATAGGGTCTCCATCAAGATCTCCCCTACAGATCGTTTTGCGTTGGTGTGAACGCTTTCCGGACTGGCGGGAGCATGCCCTAACGTTTCGAGAACAACCAGAAAAGCACGCTGAGGATGGCGCTCAGCAACAGACAGGTGGTGAGCGGGAAATAGAAGGAACCGCGTTCGCCTTCCCACGCGATATCGCCGGGAAGACGGCCCAGGTGGAAGGGTAGACGGTCGCTATAGCGAAAGAGAAACCCGGCCGCGGTGAGCACAACACCGAGGACAATCAACGTGCGACCGAGTTCCTCTTTCATCATCTTGGACGCGCCCTTTTTCTGAATTGGTACAGCCGTCTGGAGGCTGGCGCTGCGCTTGTTCGCGGCCTACCGCGCAGAGTCGGAAGTCAGCAACGAAAGGTCTTGCAGCACAAGTGGTCTCTCGGTGTAGAAGGGCTCCGCCAGCGCAAGGTTTCCTGCCAATCCGTAGCTAACCGCAAGCGCACGAACGCGTTCCGTCACGGTCTGTTCGGAGTGGAAGGGTAGAATGCGCGTGGCAACGGGACGCTCGCCGGGCAACGCTTCCAACTGACTCTGATAGCAGAGCAATGCGTTCCCCTTGCTTTGCAGATCTTCTTCGCGCAACGGCGCGAGCACAGTGGGGGGAAGAAGGGCATCCGCAGCGCCTTGCAGAATCAACTGCGGGGCGAAAGGTTCCAGGTCGTCATCCAGCTTGCCCCAACCAGAGGCATGGCAGGCGTCACGCAGCATTGCAGCGGCGTAGGCATGATCCGGGTAGCTGCGTTGCGGGTGCGGGCCGATGACGATGGTTGGGCGTAAAGAGCGAATGATGCCCGCCAGCGTCATGCGAGCCATGATGTGGTTTTCCAACCGACCGTCAGGCAAGCCCAGGTTCCCGCGCCAGGCGATTCCCAGTGCTGCGGCGGCATCATCGGCCTCTTTGAGACGCTGCTGTGGAGTACCGCGCTCGGCCATATCGCCGTTGGTCAAATCCAGAATGCCCACGCGCTTGCCTTGTGAAGCCACCTGATGCAGAAGGCCGCCACAGAACCATTCTGCGTCGCCCGGGTGGGCAGCGACCGCGAGCAGGTGCAGAGGGTCTACCTGAGTAACGTCGAGCAGGGGATAAAACACGAAGGTAAACTCCTCTTTTTTCGAAATCAATCGTAGGACGCGATATAGGGCTGCGGACGGCTTTTCCAGAGCCAACCAAGAAAGACTCCGGCAGCGAAACCACCAATATGGGCGAACCAAGCAGTGCCGCCAGCAGCGGCGGATTGGCCAATGGAATAGGCTCCGCTGACTATCTGAATGAGCAGCCAGTAAAGCAGCATGAAAACGGCCGGCACTTCCACGGTGGTCAGAAAGACGATGATGGGTATCAGTGTGAGAATGCGGCTGCGCGGGAACTTCACCAGATAGGCGCCCATAACACCCGCAATGGCTCCGCTGGCCCCAACGGTCGGCGCGGGGGAACCGTAGTTTAGCCCCAAATGCAGCAGACCCGCAGCTAGTCCACACAAGACATAAAAGAACAGGAAACGCCCGTGTCCGAAGGCATCTTCGACGTTATCGCCGAAGACCCACAGGAACCACATGTTTCCGATGATGTGCATCCACCCGCCATGCAGAAACATGTAGGTGAACAGGGTGTGGATTTGAAAGGCATCCGGCACCACGGCCCAGGAACGGAAGAGCAGATTCAGCCCCATGGGCGAAAGGCTCATTTCGTACAAAAAGACCAGCACGTTCAGAGCGATGAGCAGCATCACCACGTAGGGTTTGGAATGGCTTGGCTGCGTATCACGAAGGGGAATCATGCGGGTTTCAACAGAGCTAGGACGTTCAAATGCCCTTCTGACATCTCAACACAAAGTCTTTGTTAATGCGACGTTCGGCGCGCGCCATCAGGGAACGAGCCTGCTCCACGGTGGAGATGCCGCCACGAGCGCCAATGGCCGTGCAATTCAGGGCCGCCAGAGCGTTTGAGAATTCCATGGCTTCCAGAAGAGGCATCTCCTGCAGCAGGGTGTAGCAGAAGGCCCCGTGGAAGATGTCTCCCGCGCCGGTGGTGTCTTCACAATTTACGACGTAGGCAGGGGCGTAGATGAAACGGCCTTCGAACCGGGCGAGCGAGCCGTGGTGACCGAGGGTCATGGCAGCGACACGCATGCCGTATTGATTCTGAATGCGTTCCAGCGCGTGGAAGGGATCTTTCTCACCGGTCCAGGCGGTAGGGAACTCGGAAGAGGTGATGAGGTAATCCACATTGGGCAGGACTTCCTCGAAGCCCTTGTAGATCGTGTCGACATCCACGGTAACCGGAATGTTGTGCTTACGGGCAATGGCGGCAGCTTTGGCGACCGCGGGGGTGTCGTGGCCGTCAATGTGCAGCAGACGGGTGTTGGCGATCATATCTTCGCGGATGTCATCCGCTTCGAGACGAAGGCTATCGGCGCGGTTCCATAGGACGGTGCGCTCGCCAGTGCTTTTGTCGATCAGAATGTAGGCGGTCTGGTTGGGGCAACCCTTCATCACCTTGACGTCGCTGATATCGATGCCCGAGCCCTGCAGGCTTTCCATCTGGATTTGACCGCGGAGGTCGTCGCCGACGGTGCCGATGTACTTGGTGTTCAGGCCTAGCTTGGCGCATTGCACCATCGCGCTGGCGACCTGGCCACCGGGGCTGTACATCTCTTCATCGAAGGCGACCTTGCCAGCGTAGGCAGGGAACTTGGGGAGCAGGACAAGGGTGTCGGTTGCGTTCAGGCCAACACCGGTGACGTCGAACTGGGGCATAAGCAGTGAGCGTAACACAGCGCCGACCGGCTACACATGCAGGGGGAATTGTTTCCGCCGTTTGCGGCTGGCAACAGCTTGCTCGCCGGGGTTGTCGGGCACGGATGGAAGCTAGGCTGGACAGCACCCCGGAAAAACGGGAAACGACCAGGGATCAGGAACGAAAGAGAACGAACTCGCGAATTTTTTCCTGCAAGGCGGAATCCCGCAGACTGGCGAAAGCGATGATGGAGTTGTGGTCTTCGCCGGGGTAGACCTCGCTTTCGACATCCACTTTGGCCTCACGCAGCTTGGACAAAAACTCCGGTTCCTGCTGACGCACCATGCTGGCGTCTTCGGAACCCGAGACCACCAGAAACGGGGGAGCACCGGAGCGGATGTATTGGTGTGGAGAGGCTTGGCGCCACAGGTCGGGGTCTGCGCCGAAGGCGTATTCGAAGCCTCGCGGGATTTGGTAGATGCCGCTGATGGTGATGACCCCGCGCAGAACGGTAGGGTCCAGGTGATGGAACTGCAGATAGCGGGGATCAAGCGCAACCAGAGCAGCAATCTGCGCGCCGGAAGAGTGGCCAGCTAGAAAGATCTTGTCCGGATTGCCACCCATGTTGCTGATGTTGTCCCGCACCCAGGTGATGCAGGCCGCAGCGTCTTTCAAGGGTTCCGGAAAGGGATATTGGGGGGCCTGGGAGAAACTGGGAATGACGCAGGCGGTGCGCCCCATCACCAGGCTGACACCGAGAGGAACGTACTGCCGACGGTGCCCGGAACGCCAAGCTCCGCCGTGGAAGAAGATGACGACCGGCGCTTTTCCCCGGCTTTCGTCACGATAGACGTCGAGCCTGCGAGAGTCGGCGTCAACGCGGGTGGCGAGCCGGTAAGAAATGCTATGCCCTACACGGACGTAGTTGGGGATATCTGATTTCAACTGCGCGAAATACTGCTGCGCGCGGGCTGAGGGCTGCGGGGCCGTCTGGGTGGACGCCGAGGGGGTTTGGGACGCCTGCTGCCCCACGACGACTTGGGCGGAACCAGCGAAAGCACGCGTGCCCCAGAAGGATGCGGTGGCTAGAGAGGCAAGGCTGGTGTAGAGCCAGCGACGACGCGAAAACGCGCCATGGTCAGGTGTGAAAGCGTCGGTCGGAGGTGTGAGGAAGCTTGCCGGTTCAGGCGCTGTATGTTCGCGCACGGAGGGCACAGGAGGCGATGGCTGCGAGACGACAAGGCTCGAGCGAGAAGACATCAGCGGCGCGTTGCCACCTTGTAGACGTAAATGGAGTGAGGACGTTTGAAGCCGGTGATGGTCTCGACGGAGGTTGGCTTCCAACCTTCGATCTCAAAGTCATGCGAAACGACGCAAGCGCCGGGCTTCAGTTCCTTCTCGAGCTTGGGACGGAGAATGGAATTGGCCTCGGAAAGCAGATACATCGTGACGATATCAGCCTCCGCAAGACTGGCCTCCATCATGTCGGTCTGCAACACGCGCACGCGATCCTGGACGCCCGCCTCGACGACCTTGTCCGTAGCGAGTTGTGCCCATTTGGGGGAAATTTCCAGACCAACGGCCTTGGCTTTGTAAGTCTTTGCCGCAGTGACGATGATGCGGCCATCCCCGCAGCCAAGATCATAGACGATCTTTGAATTGTCGACGCCACAAAGCTCCAACATGCGCTCCACGACGTTCATGGGGCTGGTGACGTAAGGAGCCATACTCCGCTTCAGATCTTTTTTCTTGTTCTGCGCAGAGAGATTGGCGCCCATTCCCAGAAAGAGAGCGGCAGCGAGCAGACAGGGAAGGAACTTCATTGCGCCCCCCAGCTTGCGGCGGATTTTTTGGACTTGAACGACTCCATTTGAGCGAAAACCTTGCGAATCGCCGAAAACAGATCCTGGGGCCGATGTACAGAGAACTCCTGCCCACGGAAGAAGTTCACGGCATGTCCGATGGCATCGCGCCAAGGGGTGTCCCTTGGGTTCAAATTATAGTTCACATAGAACATCGGAAAGTTCAACGTACCGACACCACTCAGCAGTTCTTTCGGCGGATTGGCTTCCAGCATGACCTTAGGACCAACAAAGATCATGCCGTCCACATCGCTTTCCTTCGCCACTTCAGACGTAATGAAGTTGGTGAGGAATGCCGTGTCGCTGTTCCTTTCCGCCAGCAAGCTATAGCGAATGGTTCCCTGGTTCAATGTATTGACTGCTTCCCCGATGGCCGGATAGTTAATCTGGGTGACGGCATCCTGACGGTGCAAAATGCGCTGCTCGCGGACGTTGAAAACCACGACGGACACGCGCCCGACCCGTTCATCCTGAGAAATCGTCCGGAGAATGGAGGCGAGGGCGGCCATATCCACGGGCTGCAGGGCCGCGGATTTGGTGTTCAGCGGAGCAAAATGCACCAGCACCTTCACATGGAGTGACGCGTCATTTGGCTGTTTTGGTACAGCCACTTCCGTAGAGGATTCAAAAGGATGCTGAGAGGCGTGACGAACGGCGCCAGGGGGGAGAGTAATAGGGGAAACAACGTCGGGCGTGGAGACGACGTCAAAGTTCCAGAAACCCGCGCAGACACGTTCCTTGCGGTCGCGCATCAACCAATCTACCTTGTACTTACCTGCCCCCGCGACAATCGTTCCCTGCAGGAAGGCGCTCCCTTTGGGCTCCGGATCATCTTCACCGACTTCCAGTTCGGGAACACGGAAGCGCTGAATGAAATAGCGCTTTTCCTTCGGGTTGTCGAGGGAGTAGACGCGGAACATGACGCTCAGCAGGTTTTCACCGCCTACCAGGTCCGCGAGCGGCACTTCCGCGGTGTAGCCAGCGTGGTAGTTCATGTCGAAGCCCAGAACAGGCTCACTACGATCGACCTTGCAACGCAGGTCGTCACGTGGCTGTTCGGCCTCGAAGATGGCAAGGTCAGAAATGGCGATATTCACGCCGGTATACTCTGCCGGAGCTACCATGTCCTGCCCCAGGGCCAGAACGGTGGAGAACGCGCAGAGAGTAAGGAGCGATCTGATGCGACAAAACTTCCGGAGTAGAGCCATACGGATGCGCGCCCAAGTGATCTTGCTTTCTTCAGCGGAAGATCAGGAAATCGCAACAACAAAGCAGCCTGACACAGGACAGGGCGTCAGCTGGACTACCGGGTCCGGCCCCGCGAATGCCGGGCACGAAATGATTGGTATTAGTATATGAAAACAATCGGCGGCAAGGGGGAGTCCACCACATACTCTCCGCTCAAGAGCGGTACTGGTATTTCATGCAAACGTGCGCAAAACCCTCCTACTCGCCCCCAGACATTTCATGTATACATCTCGACATGGAATGCATACTTGCGAACCGCTGACGGGAAGAAAAACACGGCTAATCTACTGATTTTGAATGCCCACATGATTGGGCATTCAGCGTGCACTGAAGGGTCCCATGGAAGAGACATCACGCAACATCGAACTTTATGAATTCGTCCATGCCGCAAAAAAGGAAGGCGCAGGGGATGAATTTCTGGTGAATTTGCTGCAACAACGTGGCTGGACGGCCGAGGAGGCGTACGGCGCGGTGGCCGCCTACTGGGAGCAGCATGTGGGAATGCCTGCTCCGCGGCGTGGGAAGACCGTCGAGTCATCCCGGCAAGCTTTTCTGTATCTGCTGAACTTTCTGGCCCTTTCGGTGTGGGCTCCGGCGATGGGACACGTCCTGTTCCGTCTGATTGACCATTGGATTCCCGACGCCATTCGCCCTTATAGCTATGAATGGACACTTTCTTCGGTGAGTTGGAGCATTGCCGCCATGGTGGTGGGGTTTCCGCTACATCTGTGGATCTCCCGGATGCTGGTGCAGGGCATGGAGGCCGACGGAGGGGTGCGACAGAGCGTGATACAGCGCTGGTTGACCCACGCAGCGTTACTGGGCACGGCGGGCACCGTGATCGTCAATCTGATCTGCTTTGTGGCGTACTTTCTGACTGGCGAGGTGACGGCACGGTTCACCTTGAAATCTCTGGTGGTGATGGCAATCTGTAGCGGGGTCTTCTTCTACTACCTGCGGACGCTTTCGCCAAAGGTGGTGGAGGGAGGACGCACCGCCATTCACCGCGCATTTGCACTGCTGGCTGGCGTCTGTGTGCTGGCAACCCTTGCCACCGGCCTGCTGGTGACCGGTGGACCGGGCGACCAGCGTCGACTGGCAGAGGATCGGTTGCGTGTAAGCGATCTGCAGGCCATCGACTACGCCATGCGTGCGTGGTACCGGAAAGCAAAAACGGAAGGCAAAGATGAGTTGCTGCCTGCGAGCCTGGAAATGCTGGCCAAAGATCGGGATGTGCGCATCACGGATAGAAGTGGCGGCGCAGCGTATACCTACCAAGTTCTGGAAGGCTCGCAGTACCAGTTGTGCGCAACCTTCGCACGGGAAAAGCCAATAAACAGAGGGGCGGAATGGGAAGGGGACGACCGATGGCAACACCCGGCTGGCTACCATTGTTATGTGATGGACGCCGCATCCGATGTGAATCCGCAAGGCACAGCCAGATAGGGTCATAGCTAGTTTCACCGGGTATTGCTCTTGTGCTTTGCCAGTGTGCTTCGGTAACAACCGATGGGTGTCTCAGCCGTCCGCTAGCGCAAAGAAGCAAGAAAAGATAAAGGCCCGTTCGTTCGCCAGCGTGGCGAACGAACGGGCCTTTCATTTGCTTTAGGATGGAACCGGAAAGCGGCGAAAAGAACCCGCTACTTCTTCCAACCCCAGGCATCCACCATGACGTCGAACAGGTAGGTATTGGGAAAGAAGCCACGGACCTTATCCGACCCAGGTCCAACGGCTACCGCCACCACATCCTCTCCGGTGTGTTTCCGGTTGATGTGCACGTTGGGGAGGTTTACCGGGTCTTTGCTTGCGCCCTTGGCCTGCCATTCTTCGTAACCCTTCAGGAAGGGTTCACCCGGACCGCCGCCATTCACGAAAAGGCCGAAGGAGTGGTCAGCCGTGAACAGAAGCAGGGTTTCCTGCATGTTCACACGGCCCTGAATTTCCTTGATGAGCTTGTCGAAGGCGATCAGCCGTTCGAGACCCGCTTTAGCGTTATCCGTGTGGGCATCCCATTCCACCATCAGGAAGTAACCTTTGGGAGACTTTTCCAGAATGTCGAGGGTTTTCAGGGTGGCGGCGCGGACGTCGATGTTGTCGGCGACCACGATAGGGCGCGGGTTCGACGGCGAGATTTCGTCCAGCGAAGAGGCGATGGGGCGATTGTATTGCTTGGCAAGGGCTTCGAAGCTGGTTCCTTTGCTGCTGAGTTGCTGACCGATACGTTCGCGGCCAGTGCCCATCAATACGTCGACACCATCGCCGAAGCGGGGCTGGAAGGCCTGTGGGAAGATCTCTCCCCACTTGCCTCGGTCATTGGCGTGCGCGTAGCAGGCGGCGGGCGTGGCATCGGCGACCGACTGACTGGTGACCACTCCCGTGCGGAGCCCCTTCTCTTCGGCGTATTCCAGAATGGTCTTCAGAATCTTGCCATCCTTTTCACCGCGCACCACATCGGGGCCTTGGCTGATGATGCCGTTTTGGGTTTTCACGCCAGTGACGATGGAGGTCATGCCGTTGGCGGAATCGGAAACCCAACGGTCGACGGGCATGGTGTCGCTAAGGCCGACATTCTTCCAGCTCTGGATGTGCAGCTTCTGCGGTCCGTCGTAGCCCAGAAGGCTGGCAGCGTGCAGAGTGGAAAGACCACCCGCGTCCGCCAGAAAAAGGATCACATTCTTGGCGCGTTCCGGTCGCTTCTGACCGGGAGCAAGGAAGGTGGCGCTGCATGTAAGCAGAATGAGTAGAAGTATCCGAGTGGACATGACCCTAAGAGTATATCGAGAGATTTCTGACGTATTTTGTAGATATGCCGCTAATGGATGGGGAATCGAATGGAATCGGCAAATATTATTCTCTTTTAATAGATGATTCTTACAGAAGGCTTTCTCCCGGATGACATTTGTCTGACAGCTTCCCGGATATTGCGGCTGCTTCGCGAGACTTTCTGTATACTCGACGCATCAAGGAACACGACGACGCTGCCGTGCAAACTGCCTTTCATTCTTTGATTTTACGGGGAACCATCACCGGCGCTATTCCGAGAAGCGTGCCACACGAGGGATGAGATTGCCACAACGGTATACAGCTTCCATGGGGAAATTTGGCGATGAAACCGATGCATCTGAAGGCGACAGGTCCCGTATTCTCCTCCCCTCATTGACCGGTGGGCATTCATAACCATTGACGCCATGGAAGAGGTCGCATATATCGCCCAATTATTGATATCGAGATATTAAGAACACACCCAAAAGCACCCGCCCACAAGATGCCCATCGCCCTGCCGACTTTTCGACAGGCTGCGGACTCGCTGCGACTCGCTCTTCGCCGGAGTGGATCTCGCAATCGTTTGCATTCTCGCCGCCCAACCAGCAACCATAGAAGATTGGCAACCGACTCTGGGTGGACATCCGCGGGTGACCAATGCCGTGTGCAGGGAAACCAGCAGCAAGGCACTGGGTCGCGCTGACAATGGGGTCGCACTGACAATGGGGAGAATGAGCTTGCAGGCAAAGATTGGCATTATCGGCGGCAGTGGATTGTACTCCATGCCTGGTTTCGACGTGACGGAAGAGGTTGTGGTGGATACGCCATTTGGCAGTCCGTCTGACCCCTACATCGTCGGTACGCTGGAAGGCAAACCGGTTGCCTTTTTGGCGCGCCATGGCCGGGGACACCGCATTCTGCCCACGGAGTTGAACTACCGCGCGAACATCTATGGCATGAAGAAGCTCGGCGTGGATTACATTCTGTCGCTGAGCGCGGTGGGATCTCTGCAGGAAGAGCACCGTCCGCTGGAGTTTTTCATTCCGGACCAATTCGTGGATCGCGCCCTGAAACGCCAAAGCACCTTCTTCGGCGAAGGTTTGGTGGCGCATGCCAGCTTTGCGGACCCCATTTCGCCCGAACTGGCGGATATCGCCCTTGCCGCTTGCAAGGAAGCCGGAGTAACCGCGAAACGCGGGGGAACCTACCTTTGTATGGAAGGCCCGGCCTTCTCGTCCCGCGCCGAATCGAACCTCTACCGGTCCTGGGGTATGGACGTGATTGGCATGACCAACGCGACCGAAGCCAAGCTGGCGCGTGAGGCGGAAATTGCCTACGTCACCATCGCCATGGTGACCGACTATGACTGCTGGCACGAAGCGCACGACGCCGTGACGGTGGAAGAGATTATCGGAAACCTTCACCAGAACGCCGAGAACGCGGCAAAGGTAGTGAAGGCTGCCGTGAGGATGCTGGATTTGGACCTGCCCTGCGCGGCACACCACGCCTTGCGTCATGCGCTGATCACCGATAAAGCAGTGGTGCCTGCCACTACCAAAGAAAGACTGTGGCCAATCATCGGCAAGTACTTCGCATAGAGCGGCGTACAGGACGACGAGACGCACAGAATTACGCATAGAGCAATCCACGAGAGCGCAGGCGATAGTAGCAGCACGGCCCCGATACGATGTCTATTTCCACCGAAAGTCTAGCCGCAGCGGCGGAGACCCTGCTGGCATCGTGCCTGGCGAACCCAAAATCCCCGGATGGCGAGGCGCTGGAGACGTTGCTTGTAGCAATCGCCAGCCGTGATGGCGAGGTGGCGACGGCAGCGGCCCGGCTGTTTATTGGCCGGGTAGTGGAAGGGCTTTCGGACCGTTTTGAGCCCGCCCTCGTGGATTGCTATGTAGATCTGTTTTCCCAGGCTGTGGCTCGCTGCCACCCGTTGTGGAGCAGCGATTACCTGACGCAGCGCTATCAGCAGTTGAGCCAGGGGCATTCCCCCGCCTCCGCCTTGCCCGTCGACGAAGTTTTTGTACTTTCCCGCATAACCTTGGGCGCGGACATCGCAATTACCAGCGTATTTCTGGATGCGGTGAGCAAACGGTACCCGCAAGCGCGCGTGTGGCTGGTGGGTTCCGCCAAGAATCACGAACTTTTCTCGGGACGCGTACGGCACTGGCCCTTTGATTACCCCCGAGGCGGCACGTTGCGGGAACGCATTCAATGTGTAGATGAGTTGGTGGGGCTGGGGGAAGAACCCGGGGCAGTGCTGATTGACCCGGACTCCCGTATTTCTCAATTGGGTCTGCTGCCGCTGCTGCCATCAGACCGCACGCTATTCTTCGAAAGCCGCGCGGCAGATCCGGATTCCCCACGCAGTTTGAGCGATATCGCCTCCAGCTTCTGCTTCCTGCGTCTGGCGGTTCCTGATGCGCGTCCGTTTCTGGCCCTTCCTGAATCTCTGAGGGAAGAGGCACGCCATGACCGGGAGGCGCTGACGGCGGCTCCGGTAACGATCAGCCTGGGGGTAGGCGGGAACCCAGCGAAACGTCTCGATACCGCGTTTGAAGCCAGCTTGCTGCGAACCATCGCCGAGACAGGGCGACCGCTATGGATTGATGCCGGGGCGGGTGGCGCAGAAGCTGAGTGGGTGCGCGCCGCGATTGATCAGGCGGGCTTGGCCCAGGGGCAGGTTCAGGTGCTGGATGGGTCGTTCGCCAAGTTCTGCGCGTATATTGCGGAGAGCGCCTTCTATGTGGGCTATGACTCCGCTGGCCAGCACGCGGCGGCGGCGCTGGGGATTCCCGGATTTACCTTCTTCCGGGGATTTGTAAATGAACGGATGATGCAACGCTGGACGCCTCGTGGCCCGCAGCAAAGTGTCTTTCCGCTCTCCTCGGAGACCTCGCCTCAGGACGCGTTGCACGCGCTGGCATCCGCACTGCAACGCTTGGCCAATCCACATAACGCTTAGCCTGATACATCGGTCAGACGCGAACAGAAACAAAACGGGCCGCCGGAGTGAATACCGGGCGGCCCGTTTTTTGCTATCGGACTGGGTGTCCAGCCTGTGCAGCTACCAGCGGATCTTTGCCGGGAAATACTCAGCGATCAGTTCCTCGTAGTAGGGGCGCAAGGCAACCGGGTCGGGCTTGGTGTCACCCTTGGAGTACAAATCATAGGGGTTGAACTTACGAACCCAGTCGAACATCTGCTGGTCGCGTTCGGTCATCAGGTGCGTATAGGCGCCTTCCCGATGGCCCGGGTAGAAGGAGTGGTAGCGAATCATCCACAGCGCTTCTTCCGGCAGATAGTCTTTCACCACGTGGTAGAGGTATTCGTCGTGGCCCCAGGAAAGTTGGACCTTATCCATGCCGCAGTTCGGTTCATAGATGCCGCACTGAGTTTGGAATTCCGGCCGGTTGATATCGGGGTTTTGCTGGAAGAACTCGTGAAATACGATCTTGTCGCTCCACGCGCAGCCCACCGGGAAGGTATCCCCGACAACAGCCCATTGGGGCTCGCCCCATAGGCACATCACCTTACCGAGATCGTGAATGAGACCGGTCAACTGCATCCAGCGCGGATGGCCATCGGCGCGAATGGCTTCGGCGGCCTGCAGGTTGTGTTCGATCTGCGAAAGGTCGGTATCCGGGTCACTGTCATCGACGAGAGTATTCAGATACTCCATCGCTTCCCAAATGCCCATTTCACGGCGGTTCAGGGAGAGGTACTCCTCACGCTTCTGCATGACGAAGTCATAGGTTTGATTGATGTGGTTCAGGCGGTAGAACTCACGGACACGCGGAGGTACGGTATCCCCGTAGTCACGGAATTCTTCTTTCGCCTTACCCGGACGATAGCGTTCTTTGACCTCGTCGTCCCATTCTTCAAGCCCGAGCAGGGGGCCGGGGGCGTTTACGATAGCATGCAGATCGGTAGACATAGCACCTCCCTTTGGCCTGAGATTATCAAACTTTCAGGTTGCGTGGAAGGGGCCGGTTGCCGGGACGGAGGCCGAATCTTCCACTAGGAAGTGGGATCGGGGGGCCAGTGAGGCGTGGGCACCCGCTGGACACCATCCGGAGGTCCAAGTTCCTGCACAAGCTGGGAAATCGTCTTTTCGAGGAGAGGGTGACGGAGGTCTGGAGCAATCTCAACGAGTGGCTGCAGGACAAAGTGCCGGAGGTGGAGGCGAGGATGTGGAACGGTAAGGCCTTCCAGATCTAGACAGTGTCCATCCCAGAACAGCAGGTCAAGATCAATCGTACGCGGACCGTCTTTGACTACTCGGACCCGGCCCATTTGTTGCTCGATGTTGAGCAACAATGCCAGAAAGGTTTCGGGCGTGGCGTTGGTTTGGATGCCGACGGCGATATTGAGGAACCAATCCTGATCGAGGAAACCGACGGGTTCGGTGCGGTACAGCGACGAGACATGGGTGACTACGCCGTGGTCACGCAAGAACGCGAGGGCTTGCGCCAGATTGGCCTGCTTGTCACCAAGATTGGAGCCGAGCCCCACCCATGCCTGTACCGCCATGATTTACTCCGACTTGCCGGAGGCGGAGCGGAAACGCTCCATCTCAATAGCCGGGAACTTGACGTTGCGTCCGTAGAGCGCGCCGGGCTTGCGGAGAAGCAGGCGTACGGATAGCAGCGGAAAGTTGCGCAGGACGGCAGCGCAGATGGTTTCCGCCAGCGATTCCACTAGCACCCATTCCCGCAACGACGCGATCTGGTGCATCAAGTCCAACACATGCACGTAGTCAACAGTATCGGCGAGATCCTCGCTGTGGGCAGCGGGCCTCAGGTCGAGGCGCATGCTGAGGTCCATCACAAGGTTTTGGGGGCTGGCACGTTCCTCGGCGGTGATGCCGATGCGGCAGGGGATGACGGCTTCGAAAAGGTGAATCTGATCGCTCATTGAGAAATGCTCCTGACGGCATCGACGACAAGTAACGCTCGTTTGCAAGCGGCAACGTCGTGGACACGAACCGCATGCGCGCCATTCATGGCGGAAATGACACAGGCCGCAATGGTGCCTTCCACGCGTTCGTGCGGCTTCGAACCGGGGGACAAAGACCCGATGAAGGCTTTGCGAGAGGGCCCGACCAAGATGGGTGCTCCTAATTCGTGGAAGGCTTCTAGTTGCCGCAGCAACTGGAAGTTGTGTGCGGCGGTCTTCCCAAAACCAATGCCAGGATCGACGGCGACATCGGCGATACCCGATTCGCGCGCGATCTGCAGGCATTTCGCCAGTTCTTCCCGAACCTCCAGGACGACATCACCATAGGTCGGGTTGTGTTGCATGGTGCGGGGCGTGCCCTGCATATGCATGGCGACGGCTGCCCCGCCGTGCTGCGCGATGACCGCACGCATCTCGGCGCTACGAAGGCCCGAAATGTCATTGACGATGCGGGCTCCGCGCTGCAGGCAGGCATCGGCCACGGCAGGTTTCATGGTGTCGATGGATACCACGCAAGCAGGCTGCCGCGCCAAGATTCCCTCGATCACCGGCAAGACGCGACGCAGCTCTTCTTCCGCGGAAACGGCTTCAGAGCCGGGCCGTGTGCTTTCCCCGCCAACGTCCAAAATATCCGCACCTTGGGCCAATAAGTCGAAAGCATGCGCGATGGCCGCAGCGTGGTCGAGGTAGCGGCCCCCATCAGAAAAGGAATCGGGCGTGACGTTGACGATGCCCATCACCACGGTATGGGGAGCACGGAATAGGGAAGAAGAAAGATCGGGCACGCTTCTCTTATCGTATCGCGGCGCATCTCAGGACATGAGAGGGAGAGGACGGGGTTTGTACGGGATTTTCGTTTCAGATCGACACACGGAAAGAGAAGGATCTGTTTTCCCGAGAATTTCGGAGAGCGCCCGAGACTAGAAGGTGGAACGAAGCATCTGAGGCGCCGCTGCTTGTGAACGGATTGTTCATGAGCGCGGGACTGCCCCTATCGACGGAGGTCGACAACATGAATCTCACCTACAGGAATTCGCTTCTCGCCGTTTTGCTGGCCGCCGTACTTGTTTGCCCCATGCGAGCGGTGCTGCTGAACAACGACTACAGCGGCTTGGACAATCTGGCAAACTTCGACGGCTTACCCGGAACAACTTGGGGGACCGCGCTGACCGGTTCCGCCGTGGAAGTTTTCAATGACGGGACGCTGACGGTAAACCTGGGCGGCTACAACCTGAATGACTTCAGTTCCCGGCCTGTGTATGGCATGAACCAGTTGATCGGCAGCGGCACGCCCACGGATGGATACCTACGCATTCCCCATTGGGACGGAGGACCGAACGCGACATTTCAGCAAGGTATCGAGTTCAACGTGATTGGTGGCGCGGTATCGGCAATTGGCATACACATCAGTTCGGTCAGCGTCAGCCTGCCCTCTCTGACAGACATCCAACTACAGATCTTCGATGCCGATGGGACGGTGTTGGAATCGTTCACGATTACTTCGAGTTCTACCCCGAGCCTTGGCAGCCTGGCAACGGTGAACAACGATGCTTCCGCTGGATTGTTTGTCGGGTTTTCGACAGGCGCCAACAACATCACGCGCTTCCGGTTGGTAGGCGGGGACATCGTGCTGGATGACTTGCGGTTCCGCACCCTGGACGACGAAGGGCCGGGGGGCCCTGGGGAAGGCCCAGGCGATCCGCAAGCGGTTCCGGAAGCGAGCACCTTTGCGCTTTGCGGCAGCGTGCTCGCAGGGTTGGCGTGGCTGCACCGCCGACGCAACCGCTAGTAGACCTTTTTACAGACACATACGGCGAAATTACGAAACGAAGCCAGTTCCTGCGGAAAGTTATTCCACAAACAAAGAGAGGGGCAGATCACTCAGGATCCGCCCCTCTCTTGCTGATTGCGATAGGCGATGCTCGGTCACGACTGACGCGCCCCTATTTCGGCGGCGCGGGAGCAGGCAGGGCGTCGGCTGGCTTCTCTTCCATCTGCTCCGCATCCAGTGCTTCGATATCGGCATCGAAATTGAAGTTGATGGTAGCCTCTGTGCTGTACTTGCGGTACATGCGGAATTCCACTTCGTTCTTGGTGAGCACACGGTCCGCACGCATACGGACTTCGGCGCGGAGCGGGAGGACGAATTCACTGTCGCCGATCTTGGTGAAATCGTAGTCCAGGGTGGTCCAGGCCTGCGATAGCGGATAACTCGGCGGAATGCCCTTCGTCTGCATGGCGATGCGCATGATGAGTTCCGTGTCGGCATCCACATAGATGAGCCCCTCATGAGCGGCAACGATGGGATCGAGATCCTGATACTTCATCGTCCATTCGGAACGTTCCCGCGAGACCTGATAGAAAAACACGTGCATCAGACGTCCGCGCAGGGTGCCATACCGAAGCCACCGGAAGTTGGTCTCGGTTTTGGGCGCGAAGATTTCCCGCAGCAAGGTACCGAATTCCCCGGAGCTGGTGGCTCCGCCGACGTCGCGCAAAGAGACGTTCTGGACGGGCCTGCTGTTCACGAGAATGACTTCGTAGTTTTCCCGGTCTTCGTAGTAGGAGAGCTTGGCGGTAACGGTGTCCTGTTTTTGCCATAGCTCCATGCCAGAAGGATCGGCATAGCGCCGGGTAACCTGGACACAAATGAAGTCGGGAAGGCTCTTGTCGTAGTTCTCCGCGTACTCTCGAATGCCCTTCAGAAGGGTGTCCTGCTGTTCCTTGGTTGGAGCAGGTCGAGTGGGTGGCGGGACTTTTTCTGTGGGCCTAGAAGCCGGAGCCCCTGGTAAGGAGGCAGAACGGGCTTCGAGGGCTTTCAAGGCTTCTTCGGTCCTGGGGCCAATGCCGACCGACTTCATCTCAAGAAGGAAGTCAGCCGGCATGCGCGTGGTGAGCTTTACGCGGCCAAGGTAAGCGGCGACGTCTTTATCGGCGTTCTTCATCTTCACGGAAGAAGTGAGGAAGGCCTCGAGACGGTCGACGGTAAGGGTTTGCGCCCCGGCCAAAGCCGTGAACACGAGGAACGCTAGTGCGGTGACAATCCGGACCATATATATATTGTCTGTTACGTTCGCGGGAAAGGTATCGTTGCACCTCTCCCGCAATCGAACAAAGGCCCCCTGGACGGGCAGGATGACGACAGACCGGAGAAAGGCCGAGCTAGTTTCGGACCGTTTTACGGATGGCATCCTGGACCAGGGGGGCCATGATCCGGTAGCCAGCAGCATTCGGGTGGAGGCCGTCATCCGAGGTATTGCGCTTCAGAAAGCCGCCTTCATCGGCAAGAGCTTGATGGTAATCAACGACCGTCAGATTACGCGTGCGAGCCGTGTTTTTGATCCAAGTGTTAAGCGCAAGAATGCGGGATGGCGAGCGGCGCAGGGTCTGCTGGAAACGCGGGCCACGCTCCAACGCATAGTCGCTGACTGGAAGCAGCGTGCAAAGGATCACCTTGATGCGATGCTTTTCAGCAAGATCGATGATCATCGTCAGATTCTGTTCGGTGGCGTCCGAGGAAACGCCCCGGCCAATGTCGTTGGTGCCAGCAAGAATCACGACGGCCTGCGGGGCGAGGTCAACGACATCCTGCTTAAAACGGCCTAGCATCTGTCCCGTGATCTGTCCGCTGATGCCACGGTTTACAAAATCACTGCCGGAGAAATACTCTTCCAGGCGCCAGGCATCGGTGATGGAGTCGCCGAGAAAGACGACGCGGGGATTGCGAGCGCCGGGGCGCGGGAGCTTGGAGTTGGCGTCGCGATACCGAGCGCGATTGTCCCAGTCCGAACCACGGATGGTGCGCTCCCCACCCTCCATCAGATTCATGTGCAGGGCTTCCAACTGGGTGTTGAGAAGACGGAGTTCGGTGATCTGGCGGGCGGCTGTTTCGGGCAGCGGGTAGGGTTTTTCCAACGCATCAAAAAGCTGCAAGTAAGCGCGAACATTGGTGATGAGTTTGTAAACGAACACCATATTACGCATCTGCCCATTGCCATTCAGATTGGTAACGGCCTGCTTGGCAGCTTCCAGCAGCGGCTCAGTGGTACGCGAGAGGTTTGGCACCAGAATGGCGGTGCTCTCCATGAGATCAGCGCTGCGCGCGTATGCAGCAAGTGTTTCGTCCGCTGTCCAGGAGGACGGAGTCTTCGCCTTCGCCGCCTCGGTCTGTTGGGCAAAGGTAGACAGAAGGCCCCCCAGACAGAGGAGCATCAGCGCCAGAATGCATGCAGACCGAAGGGAGGAACAAGACCGACGAAAGAGATCGGCCGTCCGCAAAAGTTGCGAGGATCGGCCACGTTGGGAAAAAGAAAGTCTACGGGACATAACGAGAAAATCCGATGGAAACCAGGAACCTTACCAATATACTGATACCCACTGCGCAAATGCGCCCGGAAAGCGGCGAGTGGGGGCTGTGAGGCAAGGATGAGGACGCAATCCAGCGGATAGGGATATCGGGGAACCGCGCAGCGTCCCCAACATTCCGTGCTGATTTTGGTTCAGATTCCGCTTTTCCTCAATGGGCACACACTTGAAAAGAAACGACGGATTTCTGAGCTTTCCCTGGTTCGGAATTCGTACAGATAAGCATGAATAGTCATTGAAGACCTCTTCGGCTGGTGACATCATTTAAGGGAGTCGAGGTACCAACAGAACCATGAACCTGGCAGCAAAGTACACCCGCACGGAATTACTCGAAGACGGGGAGATACAGAAATGGCGAGGCACGAACCGGGCCACGGGAGGGGACATCATCCTCTATGTGTACACGGGCGCCATTGCGGGTGGACAACTGCCATCGCAGTATTCCAGCGCGTCGATGGAACAGAAGCTGGGGCTAAGCGGCCATCGGCTGGACGAGGGTGTGTTCGGGTTGTCGCCGTGTGTGGTGTACGAGGAATCGGCTGCGTTCTCGACCGCGAAGCCAGGAGTGTTTCGGGCGCCCAGCATTCCCGATAGCTCCGACAAGAACGAGATCCCCAAGGCGTTTGCACCGGCGGCCCCGCCCTCGGCTCCGGTTCCGGCGGCCCCTGTAGTCGCGCCGATTGCGAGCGCGCCGGAAGCGCCCAAGACGGATGGGCCTGGTGAATTTACGTCGATGTTTGCGGCGCTATCTTCAGAGGCCCCGGCGCCGGAGGCAGCGGCTGCAAAAGCGCCGGAGCCCGTTGCGCCGCCAACGTTTGCGCCGAGCGTGCCGCCCGTTCCCGCTGTGGAGCCGGTGATGCCCGCGCCGGCGGCTGAGCCCGTGGCGGAAGAAAAATCCAAGCCCGGTGCATTCACCGAGCTGAATATGGCCTTTGATGCCGAGAAGGCAGAAGAACTGAACGCAGCCAGCGCTCCTGCCGTGGAACCCGTTCCGGAAGCGGCGCCGGAGCCGCCAGCTAGCCCCGTGCGTGGGACATTCACAGAAATGTACCTGGCAGTGGATGCGAATAACTTTGAACCATCCGCGCCAGAGGCTGCCCCTGCGACGGCTCCGCGAGGAGCCTTCACAGAAATGTATTTGGCGATGGACCCGAATGCGCTATCGCCCGTGGGATCTACCATACCGAAGCAGCCCGAGCCGACGACGCAACCAGAAGCGGTAGCGCAGCCGACACCTGCAGAGGCCCCAAAGACAGAGGAAACACCAGCGCGCGGAACCTTCACGGAGATGTATCTGGCGGTAAACCCGGATGCATTGCCGACGCCAGCTACCAGCCCGGCGCCGGTGGCGTCCACAACACCGGCAGCGCCAGCGACGAGCAGTGGCGAACCGGTGGGCGAGTTCACTCGCATGTTCCTGGGGCCGGATGCGGAAGCGGCATCACCTGCGAGCGAGCCAAACAAGATTGAACCCAACAAGGCAGCAGCTACGCCCGCGGCACCGACGTTTCAGCCTGCTACCAACGATGCGCCCGGCGAGTTCACACAGATGTTCCGCGCGGATCTTTCCACGGCTCCAGCGACGGAATCCGCTGCCCCTGCGAAGCCCATGGCGTCGGCAGAAGCTGTAGCACCCGCGACGCCATTTGATGCGCCTGCGTCGCCACCCGTAGCTCCGGCTGCAAAGACCACGGATTCGGAAGCGACCGTGGTGTTGCCCACGATGAGCGAAGGAGCTGCTGGCGAAAAGTATTCCAGTTCCTCGCCGGCGAAGGGGCCCATTCGCTTTACGCCGCAACCGGAAGCGCGTGAGGGCGCCGCAGCCCCGCGCAGTACGCCGGGTGAAGGCCTGGGCGAGTTCACCATGATGTTCGCAAGTCTGCCTGAGACAGGAGCTTACCCTGGCGTGGCGAAGGAAAGCCCCGCCGCGCCGGAGCCTCCGGCAGCACAGCAGCCAACAGCGCCGAAGATGGACGAGCCCATGGCTCCACCGTTGGAAGATCTATCTGTCACGCAGCCGCTGCCGACAGCTTCCGCTGCCGGTTTTGGCGAAGCGCCGACGCCACCCGCAGCACCGCTTCCGCCCGCTGCCGCAGCGCCGGTGGCTCCGAAGTTTGAGATGCCTGCTCCGTCAAAGCCAAGCACTGCAGGCGAACCCGGCGAGTTCACCCAGTTTTTCAAGGCTGGAGAAATCGACGCAATTCGGGATGAAGTTTCCGCAAAGAGCCCGAGCGCGCCCGCGCCGGTGAGTTCGGCGGCCCCGGCAAACCCCGGCAGTTCGTCAGCTTCTGCGGGACTCCCCATGCCCCCAGCCTCAAAGCCGGATGCCTCCGGCGTAGGGTCACAGACTCCGGGCGAGTTCACGATGATGTTCTCCGCAGCGGATCTGGGTGTGGACACAGGCGCGGCCAAGCCGCCCGCCGGAAGCGCCCCGGCTTCGCCGTTTGGCGCAGCCAGCGGCGGAGTTGGCACGCCGAGCGAGATCAACAAGCCGAGTGACGCTGGTGAGTTCACGCAGATGTTCCGCGCGGCGGAATCTCCGTCCAGTGGAAGCGATCCGTTTGCGACTCCACCGAGTTCGAAACCAGGACCAGCTTTTTCGCCAGCGCCCTTCCCAAGCGATTCTTCTGACCCGTCATCGTTCCCGCCGTTGAGTGGTTCTGGAAGTGGTGGTTCTGGAAGTGGCAGCTCTGACGCGGGCCCGAGCTTCACGCAGTACTTCCGGGCGGCAGACGCGGACGCCGGCTTTGGTTCGCCATCGTCACCGGGTTATGGCAATGAGGCGCCGTCTCCGTATGCAGCTCCGCTTTCGGGCAGTGGGTCTCTTTCGAGCGATGCGCCGTTATCGAGCAACGCTCCGATTCCCGACCCGTCGCCGAAGAGTGATGCCCCGAGTTACGGCAGTGGCGGCGGTAGTGATTTCGGAGGAGGCGGAGCGACCCAGTTCTTCCAGATGCCTGCGGGCGTCGCGCCACAAGCTCCCATGGAACCGGCCGCGCCGGTTGGACCAGGGGAGTACACGCGTATGATCTCTGGCGCGGAAGTGCAGGCGGCTCTTGAGAGCGGCGGGGCAGGCTCCCCAGGAGGAAGTCCTGCAGCACCCGCAGCCGGGGGAGGCCCGAGCTTTGGAGTACCCATGCCCGGCGTGAGTGCACCGAGCGTCAGTGGACCGTATATGCAGGGACCAAGCGTAAGCAGTTCCGGGGTGAGCGGGCCTTATGCACACGGGCCTTCCATGAGCCAGCCCAGCGTGCACGCGCCCCATATTCCAACGCCCAGCATGAGTGGCCCGAGCATGCGAGGACCGAGTATGAGCGGACCTAGCATGAGTGGCCCCAGCGTCAGCGGTAGTGGCGTCAGCGGCCCGAGCTTTGCGGGTCCACACGCGTCAGGCCCCAGCATGAGCGGCCCGAACGTAAATGCACCCGGCATGGGATCCCAGAACATCGGGATGCCTGCTGCTGGAACGGGCGCGCCGCAAGCTCCGGCAACGGGAGGATCGAGCGCGAGCAAGCTGATCATCTTCGTCACCATCATTGTGACGATCATTGCGGTGTCGCTGGTGCTGATGGTTGCTTACTTCGCGTTGAAGACCTAGCAGCGACGCGCAAGCCTTCTTTTCCGAATACACACGAAAGGTCCCCCACCCCCAAGTGGGGGACCTTTTTCTATCGGTCCAGCTGTTTCAAATTCTGAGGATTTCGATTTCCATGAGCATTCCGTTTGAGATCCATGCGCCCGCTGCCGACAAGCCGGAGCCACTCTACACGACGTTGCGAGAAGGCTTCCAGAGTGCGGGCTATACGCGAGCCGCATTGTGCGCGCATTTGGAGTTACGTTCTTTTACGGAACTCTTTGAGGGCCGTGTGCTGGACGCTTACTCCACCCTGATTGATTCGCCCTTCACCGCATTGTGCCAAGTGTTTATTCTGGGACGGGCAGTAGAACCGATTCTGCTGAGAAGCAATCTTGGCGATGCATTCGTAGACGCGGCCATCGAGGTAGGCCTGCTGGTCCCGTTTACCGTGGAAGAGGTCTCCGCGCTGCTGGCGACGGCGTGCCTGTATCCGGTAGAGGACCTATGGATTGCGTCAGACCGGATTGCACAGTTGCCGGGGAGTACGGATACCAAGCCGCGCAAGGATGTGGTGTACCCGGCGGCGACCCACAGCGTGGAGAACTTTCTGAACCTGATGCCACGGCTGCGCTATGGGCGATTTTTGGAGGCCTGTGGAGGATGCGGGCCTGCCGCGCTGCTTGCTGGCCGTTTCTCAGATAAGAGCATCGCGAGCGATCTGGAACCACGATCCGCCGCCTTTGCCGCATTCAACGGACGTTTGCAGGGACTCACCAATTTTCATTCGATTGCGGGTTCGTACTACGAGGGAGCAGAAGGACAATTCGACTGCATCGCCGCACATCCGCCTTATATGCCGAGCTTGGATTCCGTGGAGACCTACTATGGTGGAGGCATTGACGGATCAGAGGTGCTGCGGGGACTACTTTCTCCGTTACAAGAGAAGCTTGCTCCCGGTGGGTATTTCTATGCGGTATCCACGGTGCCGCGGAAGGAAAACGGATCGTACACGCAGCAGGTGAGGCAATGGATTGCTGGGGACACGAGCACTTTGGACGTTGGTGTGTTCGTGCTTTCCACCTTCTCGATGTATATGCTTTCGTTGAGCACGGCGGTGAAGGGGAACCGCGGCCACAGCTTCCAATCTCGCCTGCTAAAGGCGTGGCAGGACTTGGGTTATGCGGAGTTCGCGTTGGCGGCGATCTTGGTCCGACGCCACGATGATGAAACCAATGCAACAAACTGCCAACGGATATCGACTGACAGTACTACGTGGGAAGACTTAATCCATGCCCTGCATTGGGAGAAACGCGCACGGGAGCCGGAGACACTGGCGGCACTGATGGAGAACCCGTTGGGGTTACCCGAAAGCTTCCGCATTCAATCCACGCACGTGGCAGCGGAAGGAGCTCTGCACAGCATTCAAGTGCGCGCGCAAGTGGAAGAAGCCTTCAAGAGCGAAGCAGCCATCGAGGAATGGATGAGCTATCTATTTGCCCGCGTGGATGGCGAGAAGACAGGAACGGACCTGATGGTGAGTTTGTTGGAAGACGGGGTGCTGCTGCCCGACACGCCACCCGTGCAATTCGCGCAACTGTTGGCGAGCTTTGTGGGCGCGGGACTAGTGGCGTCACCGGTTTATGCGCAACTGCCCGAGAGTCGAGGGGTGTAACGCGCGAGGTCGGCATCGATCGGCTCGACCTCACGTGGCTGAACTGTATCTGCCGACCTCTATTTGTTTGCTTCCCTGGGCAGTAGAATGACCAGTTCCAGTTCCGGCGTGGGAAAGTCCGCCGGCACGTAGGCCGCGAAGTTGCGCGCGCGCGTGACGGCTTCCCAGGCTGGCCCAGCCTGGTTGAGGCTGTAGTACTGATAATCGAGCTTCACCGGAATCGCCGACGGCGGCGAAGGCACGTGCGTGAGCGTAATCCCGGGCAACGCCTGTTTCACCAGATGATCGATATGCGTGGCGGAACAAGTTTTGACCAACATCGGAACACGCGAAATCAATTGCTGTTCCGGCACCTTTGACGATACCGCCAAATACATCTTTGTTCCCTGAATATATTTCTCATTATCCAAGGCAGCAGCATAGATAAACGGCTGTGTAAGTTTCAGCGGAATCGATATGCAATTGCTGGGGACAACGGTTTCCAGCAATATGCGGATCTTCTCATCCAAGTCAAAAATACATTTACCGAGTTTCGCGTGGTCATAGACCGGAAGATCCTGCGGCTTAATGTCGAAGGAAAACGTGGTGAGCGAACCTGCGAGGGAAAGCATCATCTGATAGAGCACTTCGGGATGACCCCGGCGTACTTCATAGATGTGGCGGAGCAGCGGCAGATAGGTGTTTGCCGTGTAGAGCAGCCAGAAATTGGCAATATCCGTAGCTGTGAAATCAGCAAGGCTTTGTTTGCGCTGGCGACGCGAAGACGAAAGCGTGGTGCTCTTGGAGGTGAGAATTTCCACCAACCGACGAGCAATGGCCAATACTGACTCACTGGCGCCGATATTCAGGATTGGCGGCACATACTGCATATCCTGCCGATATACACCGGCCTCGGTACGGATAATACGTGCGGCCCCCATAACCGCATAACCTTCATGCGGATCCAAGTCAGTAAGAAAACGAAAGTTCTTCTGGGCAACATGAACAGGCTTTTCAATAATGCCGTTATTTTCGTCACGAAAGTTACGGACGGTGGAGCGATAGCGGGTATCTGGCGCATCGAGCCCCATCGCGACATTCATCGTCTTTTCGCGATAGAGGGGAAGAGCAAGAAAAATCTCAGTGTCATTACGGTTCGCGGCAATACACTCATCGAGCGGACGTTCTGGAGGAAGACGGTCCGCATCGGGGAAAGAAAAGGGCAGGCCATCCGGCATGATGCCACTGGCGCGGGTGAACGAGACCAAGCCTTCGGCAAGCGCTTCCTGATTCAGAAGGATCTCGGAGAAGCCCCAAGGCCGGAACTGCGTGCCCGCGATGTGCGCGTACAGGACGTTTTCAAGGAAACGACTCTGCACTTGCAGGTGCTGCGGAGTAAGGAAGGTGCCTTTTGCCCAGACGACCGGCTGAAGGGATTTCATAGCCATTCAAACTAGCAATCCGTAGTGTATCCTGCAATCCATAAAACAAGCGAAAGAAAAGTCTGGTGAGCCTGATCCCTTTCAAATCAGAGGTTCGCTAAGCATAGTGAACCGGTAAGAAAGTCAAGCACACCGGACGGCGCGAGGGCCCGAGAGGCTGGGAAAACGAAGCAACTCACGGGCGCTCAAGCAGCCGAGAATGTCGGACAAAGGGACGGGAGAGGATGCGACAGCCCTCCCCATTCGGGAATCTAGTAAACGAGTTGACGTTTTGGTAATATCTACTCGCTAGCTGGGGCCACGGTCGAAACCCAAAATCCGAAAAAATCTGAAGCCAGGAGTCTGAGATGGCGCAACAAAGCGTTCAGAAGAAGCTTGAGCGAGTGCGCTCCCCGCGCGTCCACATCACCTACGATGTGGAAGTCGGCGACGCAATTGAAATCAAGGAAATCCCTTTTGTGATGGGTGTGTTGGGAGACTTCTCCGGACAGCCCAAGGAAGCGCTCCCACGTCTACGGGACCGCAAATTTGTGGAAGTAAATCCTGACAACTTCGACGACGTACTGGCAGGATTCAAACCGCACTTGGCGTTCTCTGTGGAGAACAAGCTGAGTGAAGATCCGGACGCCGGACAGATCAAGGTAGACCTGAACTTCCAGAGCCTGGATGATTTCAGCCCCGCCGCCGTAGCCCGGCAGGTGAAACCGTTGCGCGAACTGCTAGACCTTCGCGACAAACTGTCTGACCTGCGCGGTAGCCTCCAGGGCAACGACAAGCTCGACGAGATGCTGATGGAAACCGTGAAAGACACGGACAAGCTCGACAAGCTGAAGAAGGAACTGGGCCTGGGAGGTAGCGGCGATGAGTGATATGGAAAAGCAGGTAGCCGCCGCTGAGGCGGTGACACAGGAAGCCAGCCTGATCGACCAGATTATTGACGGCGGACGGTTGGCGGGACGCGATGCGGCCACCCGGACCCGGAACAAGGACATCATCAAAGAGTTCCTCGGGCAATTCCTGGAAGGCTCGATGACGGTGTCCCGCGACACGGAAGCGATGATCAATGCGCGTATCGCGCAGATCGATCACCTAGTGTCGATTCAGTTGAACGAAGTGCTGCACCACCAGGATTTCCAGAAGCTGGAAGCGAGCTGGCGCGGACTGAAGATGCTGATGGACCGGAGCGAAACCGGCACGCAGCTGAAGATCAAGGTTCTCAACGTCAACAAACGCGAACTGCTGCGTGACCTGCAGCGCGCTGCGGAGTTCGACCAGAGCGCCCTGTTCAAGAAAGTGTACGAAGAAGAATTCGGTGTCTTCGGCGGCACGCCCTTCGCAGCGCTGGTAGGCGACTACGAATTCGGACGGCACCCGGAAGATATCGAGTTGCTGGAGAAGGTCTCTCAGGTGGCATCCGCAGCGCACGCCCCGTTCCTGACGGCGGCATCGCACGAAATGTTCAACCTGGACAGCTTCGCACAACTGGACGCGCCGCGTGATTTGGCCAAGATCTTCGACACCAATGAGTACGCGAAGTGGAAGAGCTTCCGGAACTCCGAAGATTCCCGGTATGTAGCGTTGACCTGCCCGCACGTCATGATGCGCTTGCCGTATGGCAAAGAAGGCGTGCAGGTAGAAGACTTCGCCTACGAAGAGGGCGTAGACGGCACGGAACACAACAAGTATTTGTGGGGCAACGCCGCCTATGCACTGGCAACCCGCCTGACGAACGCATTCGCCCAGTATGGCTGGTGCGCAGCGATCCGCGGCGTGGAAGGCGGCGGCCTGATGGATGGGCTTCCGGTACACACCTTCCGCACCGATGACGGCGATGTGGCGATGAAGTGCCCGACGGAGGTCGCGATTACCGACCGCCGTGAAAAGGAACTGGCGGACAACGGCTTCGTTCCTCTGGTGCATAGCAAGGGCACGGACTATGCAGCGTTTTTCAGTGTGCAATCCGCGCAGAAGGCGAAGCTTTACGACAAAGACTCCGCCAACGCCAACGCACGGCTCTCGACGCAGTTGCCGTACCTACTGGCCATGTGCCGGTTTGCGCACTATCTGAAAGCGATGATGCGGGACAAAATCGGCAGCTTCATGTCTCGTTCGGAATGCGAAGTGTTCCTGAACAAATGGATTTCGAATTACGTGACGATGGACGATTCGGCACCGCAATCCGTAAAGGCATCGAAACCGCTGCGTGAAGCACGCATTGATGTGATGGAGATTCCAGGAAAGCCTGGCGCCTACCGGGCAGTCTCCTTCCTGCGTCCGCACTTCCAGCTGGATGAGCTTTCTGTTTCTCTCCGCTTGGTGGCAGATCTTCCGCCACCCGCGAAGGGTTAACCGATAACAAACAAACGCGTGGCGCTCGAGACAGGGCGCCACGCGACAGAAACCAAGATCGAAACTTTAACTTTTTCAACGAGGGTAAACGAAAATGGCAGCCAATGTTTTCTTGAAATTCACGCCTGAAGAAAAGGGCGAATCGAAGCAGGCCGGTTACGAAGGACAGATCGAGATTCTGTCCTTCTCCTGGGGCGTAAGCCAAGCCGCAGGGTTCAGCTACGGTGAAGGCGGCGGCGTCTCCAAGGCGAACGTACAGGATTTGTCGGTATCCTTCCGGCAGAACCCCTCCAGCCCGAAGCTGATGCAGAGCTGCGCACTCGGCAAGCACTATGACGATGCCCTTCTCACCTGCCTGAAGGCCGCTGGTGAAGGCCAGGAGAAGTACCTGGAAATCACGCTGACTGACGTCATCATCAGCTCCTACCAGACTGGCGGTTCCGGCGACGACATTCCGATCGAGAGCCTGTCCCTCAACTTCGCGAAGGTGAAGGAAGAGTACTTCAAGCAGGACGATAAGGGTGTGACGAAGTCCGCCGCGATCGGTCAGTACAACCAGCAGACCGGCAAGAAGGACTAGTTATCCAGTCCAGACAGGGGCGCCACATGCCTTTGCGCAATGTGGCGCCCTGCCTTTATCCGATTGGACAGAGTTCTTCTGATAGAACGGGCTCATTGCGGGGAGGGATAGGTCCATGGCAGTCAACTTTTTAATGCAATTTACGGCAAACGGACAAGTCCTCAATGGGGAGTCGAAAGCTGCCCGTTATGAGACCTGGATCGAAGTGATTGCCTATGAGTTCGCGGGACAACGCGGCCAAGCCGGTAGCGCGGGAGGCGGACGAATGGGAGCGCCAACCCTGGGAAATTTCGTTCTGCGCAAACGGGTGGATTCGGCATCCCCACTGCTCTTCAAAGCGTTCACGAACAATGAACAGTGCGAACTCAAACTAGTGATGAGGAAGAGCGGCGGGGAAATGCAGGACTACATGCGTATTGAACTGAAGCAGGGCGTGATTGCGAAGCTGGTGCAAGGCAACCTGGCGTTCGGCGGAGAGATGGCGGAAGAGGAAGTGCACTTAAGCTATCAGTCTCTGAAGATGATATACGACGTACAAGATCAGAAGACGGGCATCGTGCGTGGCGGTATTGAGCACGAATATATTGTTCGCGGCGCATAGCGTCAAAGGCCACTGGCGGAGACGGAACACCGTCCCGTGAGAGAGGTCTGGTATCTGAAGTCGGCCGACCGGTGAGGCGCATCGTTCCACTGGCATTGGCGGATATTTTGTGGTGATCCAAATCTGTTAGTACCTGGGAAGTCCATGAAGAAAGAATCAGACCTGCTGAAGGCGGGCAAACTTAGTGAAGCTCTGCAAACCGTGATTCAGACCGTGCGGGACAACCCGACGGATGACAAGGCGCGGACCTTCCTCTTTGAACTCCTTTGCTTTTCGGGCGAGTATGACCGCGCGGAGAAGCACCTCGATGCGTTGCTCGAGAACAAGACGGAAACCTTGCATGGTTCCCTGCTCTACAAGGCGGCGTTGCATGCACAGCGTACAAGAGAGAGCTTTTTCGCGAACAGCGAATACAAGAATGCGTCTGCCGAGACGGCGCCCGTAGTAAGCGCGACGATCAACGGGAAGGCATATTCCAGCGTCCGGGATGCAGATCCACGCATTGGCGCCCGGTTGGAAGTGTTTGCAGGCGGCAGCTTCATGTGGATTCCGTTCCAGCACCTGGAACGTGTGGACATTGAACAACCGCGCAAGTTGCGGGATCTGCTGTGGACTCCTGCCCGCGTGGTTCCGACTGCGACCTTCAAAGAAGAACTGGGCGACGTGTTGCTGCCCGCACTGACCGCCGAAGCCACTCGTGATGAGAGTGAACTGGTGAAGCTGGGGCGGGAAACCTACTTCGGCATCGACGAGGATGGCTATGAGATTCCTGTGGGGCAAAAACTGATTCTGGCGGATGACGAGGAGATCCCGCTGTTGGAGATCCGAGAACTCGTCTTCGTTCCTCCCACTCCGGAGGAATAAGCTCTCATGCCGCTGAAGGGAAATCTGCTCGCTCCCATCTCGGAGAGTAAACCGTGTGGCGAAAACATGCGTTACGCCCCGGTGATGGAACAAATCAAGCAGGCCCGGGAAGAAGATGACGGGCTAGACCAAGGCGACTGGAAGCGCGAAGTCAAACGCGCGGACTGGAACCTGGTGTTGAAGCTCGGCCAGAAGGTTCTAACCGAGCAAAGCAAAGACTTGCAGGTGGCCGCGTGGCTAACCGAAGCCTTACTGCGGAAAGACGGCGTGACAGGTTTGACCGAAGGGTTGAACCTGATTCGCGAGCTATTGGATACCTACTGGGATCAGCTCTATCCCCGCTTCGAAGAGGATTACTTCGAGGCGGAGGATTTGGCGACTCCCGTGGAGTGGGTAGCCACGCAATTGGTGGATGCGGTTCGGAACCTGGAAGTGACAGCGACCGGGCGCACCTGGGTTGAACAGCAGGATGCGCGACGCGTCCCCACCGAAGAAGAAGCGAACGACAACTGGGAAACCAAGGGAAAGCAGCGCCGCGAGGCGATTGCCGAAGGCAAACTAACCCCCGAGGAATTTGAGGGTGAGTTTGAAGCCACGCCGAAGTCGTTCTATGCCGAGTCCTACCAGGAGTTCGCCGATGCGCTTGCAGCGCTTTCGGAACTCGATAACCTGTGCCAAGACAAATTTGCCGATGTAGCCCCTGGCTTCGCTCCCCTGCGTAACACGCTGGAAGAGGTGCAGGGGACAATTCGCGTTTTCCTGGTGCGGAAACGAGAAATCGAACCAGATCCGGAACCAGAGCCCGAACCGGAAGAGGAAGAGGAAGAAGAAGAGGAAAGCTACGAAGAGCCCGCCGTCGAAGTATCGATGGAGTATGAAGAGGCTCCTGCAGAGGAAGAAGCCGCCAAGCCCGCCAAGAAGAAGGGCGGACCTGGGGCGCTTTCACCGGAACCTACCGATGCGGCCGACGCGTTCCAGCGTGTGGTGACCGCAGCAAAATATCTGCGGACACAGGCCCCGGAAAGCCCGGTTTCGTATCTACTGCTGCGCGCGCTACGGTGGGGCGAACTGCGGGCGCAAGGATCCGGCAGCTATGACCTTCGCCAGTTCGACCCGCCCACGACAGAAATTCGCCAACAGCTGAAAGCGGCTGCGATGGATGATGACTGGGCGACGGTTCTGGAAGTCGCCGAAGCAGCTGCGGGATCGACGGCTGGGCGCGCGTGGCTGGATGGCCAACGCTATACGATTAGCGCGCTGAAGTACCAAGGCTACCGTGCTGCGGCAGACTCGGTGGTCTCTCTACTGCGCGGGGTGTTGGAAGATTTCCCCGAACTGCAGGCCCAGACGTTGATGGACGACACAGCGACAGCGAATGCGGAAACGCAGGCGTGGCTGCTGAAACTGTTCCCTCCCCCACCGGAACCAGAGCCGGAACCAGAACCTGAGCCTGAACCAGAGCCGGAACCGGTGTATCGCCGTCAGGCTGCCGTACCCGTGGATGAGGACGAGACGCCTCCGGGTGAACCGGACATCTATGAGCAGGCCACCGAGATGGCGGCACGCGGCAACGTAAGCGGCGCGATGGCCTTGCTGTCGAGCGCCGTAGCCACGGAACGTTCGGGACGGGGCAAATTCCTGCGACGTGTCCAACTCGCTCAGATTTGCATGGGGGCCAAACGTCCGGGAATGGCTCGCAACATTTTGGAAGAGGTGGTGCAGGAAGTGGAGACCCGGCGTCTGGAGGAGTGGGAAAGCCCCGACATTCTCGCCCAGCCACTGAGCTTGCTGTACCAAACCATGGGAAATAGCGAAGAAGAGATTCCGCGAAAGCGTGAATTGTATGCAAAGATTTGCCGGTTGGATCCCGCGATGGCACTGGATATCGACCCGGTGGACTAGGCGGAGTGCAGAGAAACGGACTGTACTTCCCTGTAGAAGGCAGATCTGACGAGTGGATTTTTCGCTCGTGTGTACAATTGGATTCGATCCATCGCATCCGGCGTGAAAAGGCGCCGGAGCCCCAGGAAAGCTAGAGCATGTCCCGTTACCGGCCAGAGGAACTCGTCACACTCTCCGTGTTGGACCGGCTGTTTGATCCGAACCCGGAAGAAGCAGCGGATCCGCCTATTACGCGGGGGGAGAGCCTGCGCCGGATGAAGGTTGCGCTGAAGCGGGACATGGAATGGTTGCTGAATACGCGCCGGAGTCCGGTAATGGAAGAACTGGGCGACGATCCGGGTGAACTGAAACGGAGCCTGTTGAATTTCGGGCTACCGGACATCAGTTCGATGAGCGTGCAATCCGGCAAGGACCACAATCGGATTCTGCGGCAGATGGAAGAAGCGATTCAGTATTTTGAGCCGCGACTTAAGAATGTGCGGGTGACCCTACAGCCTGTAAACAAGTCATCGCGGATGTTACGGTTTGTGATTGAAGCTTTGCTGATGATTGATCCGGCCCCTGAACAAGTGCGTTTCGATACGGTGGTTGAGTTGACCTCCGGTGATATCGAGGTGCGAGGAGAAGGCAGTGCGTGAGGAACTTCTGCTCTACTATGAGCGCGAACTCACCTACATGCGTCAACTGGGGGCGGAATTTGCGGAGAAGTATCCGAAGATCGCCTCCCGCCTGATGCTGGAGCCGGATCGCTGCGAAGATCCGCACGTCGAACGGCTGCTGGAAGGCTTTGCGTTTCTAGCGGCGCGCATCCACCTGAAGATCGACGATGAGTTCCCGGAAATCACCCAGGGACTGCTGAACACGTTGTATCCCCACTACGTGCGTCCACTGCCGTGCATGACGGTGGTGGAGATGACGGTTGATCCGGAACAGGGCAAACAGTCCGCGGGCATGAAGATCCCACGGGATACCGTGATGTATTCCCGGCGTGTGAATAACCTGGCCTGCCGATTTCAGACAAGCTACGACACCACCATTTGGCCTGTGACGCTGCAACAGGCGGAATGGAAGACGCCAGACCGGTTATCGCCGGTGATCAAGAATCCGGACTGCGCCGCAGTGCTGAGCCTGCAATTCCAGCTGATGCCGGACGTCCAGTTCGCGCAGTTGGAGATGGGCGCGATTCGCCTGTATCTGCAAGGCGAGAGCAACCTGGTGCACTCGCTGTACGAACTTCTCAACAATAACTGCTTTGAAATTCTGATCAGGAACCCAAAGAACAAGACTGCAGCTCCCATCGCGTTGCCGCCATCCGCACTGCGGCCCGTGGGCTTTGAACACGATGAAGGTCTGCTGCCATACTCGCGGCGCTCATTTCTGGGTTACCGGTTGCTGCAGGAGTATTTCGCGTTCCCGGAGAAGTTCTTCTTTCTGGACATTACGCAGCTGGAAGCATTGCAGAGCGCCGGGTTCGACGACAGCTTTGAGGTGGTGTTCCAGATCAGCCGCTTCGACCAGCCGGAACGGCAACAGGTTCTGGAAGTGGGCGTCAGCACAAAGACGATCCGGCTGAACTGCGTGCCGGTGGTGAACCTGTTCCAGCAGACCGCGGAACCGATTCTGATTAACCACCAGCGCTACGAATACCCGGTGATTGCGGACCAGCGGCGGCAATCAGCGATGGAAGTATTTTCCATTGATGATGTGGTGAGCACGCGCCCGAATAGCAGCGAGGTGATTCGCTACGAGCCCTTCTATTCTTACCGGCACGCGGCGGTACGGGATAAGAACCAGACGTTCTGGTTAGCAACCCGCAGGGCATCAAACAGACCCCAGGACACCGGGACAGACATGTACATCTCCCTGGTGGACCTTTCGAACCGACCGCTTGTGCCAAATGTCGATACGTTGACGGTTCGCTGCACGTGTACGAACCGGGACTTGCCATCGCGGCTCGCGTTTGGGAGCGAGGCCGGCGACTTCGAGATGGAAGGGTTCTCGGCGATCAAGAAGATTGTGGCGTTGCGGAAGCCAACCCGCTCGATTCCTCCTCCGGTGGGAAGAGGTCTGTTGTGGCGGCTGATTTCGCATCTCTCTTTGAACTATTTATCGCTGGTCAATGACGGAAAAGAAGCCCTGCAGGAAATCCTGAAGCTGTATAATTTTTCCGATTCCGCCTATCTGGAAAAGCAGATTCTGGGCATCGAGTCGGTGCACAGCGAACCCCATTTTGCGCGCATTCTGAACGACACGGGCATCAGCTTTGTGCGCGGCGTGCGCGTGCACATGGACTTCGATGAGGAACAATTCGTGGGTGGCGGCGTGTATCTGTTCGCGAGCGTATTGGAGCGGTTTCTGGGACTCTATGCGGCCATGAACAGCTTCTCGCAGCTTTCGGTTTCGACGAAGCAGCGAAGGGAGGTTTTGCGCGAATGGCCCCCAAGAGCCGGCGATCAAATACTCCTGTAATTCCGCGTGTGAAAGAAGTGCCCGTGAAGAAGGCATTTCTGGACTTCCCGCAGGGCTTCGAATTTTTCCAAACAATCCGGCTGTTGGAACGCTTACAGCCAGACCGGGCGCGCATTGGCGACTTTGTTTCACCGCGCAAAGAGATCGTACGGATTGGCGCCCACGCGAGCATGACCTTTCCGGCATCTTACATTCAGGATGCGACTTGGAAAGAAGGCGAATCTCCATTTCTGGTTGTGAACTTCATGGGTGTAACCGGGCCCATGGGAGTGCTGCCGCATTACTACACGGTGATGCTGATGGATCGCCTGCGGAACAAGGACCGGGTTCTGCAACGGTTTCTGGATCTGTTCAACCATCGCATCGTCTCGCTGTTTTACCGGGCCTGGGAAAAGTATCACTACGGCATTGCGTATGAGCGTGGTGGGTTGGACCCGTTTTCGCGGAACCTGCTGGACTTGGCGGGCCTGGGCACTAAGGGCATGCAAGGCAGGCTGGCGGTGCGGGACGAAGCCGTTGTTTTCTATGCGGGGCTATTCGGGCAGCGACCGCGATCTGCGCTCGGCCTGGAGCAGGTGCTATCCGACTACTTCGCTGTGTCGGTAAAGGTACAGCAATTTGTGGGCGCCTGGTATAAGGTGGACGCAAGCACGCAGTGCGAACTGGATGATTGGGGATATCAGGTATCGCGCCAACTGGGCGTGGGAGCGCTGGTGGGGGACGAAGTTTTCAGCCACCAGAGCAAGGTGCGGGTGAAGGTTGGCCCGCTCAACCTGAAACAGTATAAGGATTTCTTACCCGATGGTTCGGCACACGAACCATTACGGTCGCTGGTGCGCTTTTGGGCGGGAGATTCACTGGAATATGAAGTACAGTTGATACTCGACCGGGAGAACGTACCGAGCTGCAACCTTGGGGGAGAGCAGTCTGAACCGCCACGTCTTGGTTGGCTCTCCTGGGTGAGAAATAAGGCGCAAACGCATGACCCGGATGAGACGATTTTGCGCCTTTGAATACTAGGGACGACTGCACCGTAAGTAACGACATCGCCCGAAGAGATACCGAAAACTCGACCGAAGAATCTGAACGAGAGGAACACGGACATGGCAGTGAACTTGAAGTCCTTGGTGGGGAAGCTCAATGATTTGACGCGCTCCACCTTGGAGGCGTCCGCGGGGCTTTGCCTTTCGCGCACCAACTACGACGTAGAGATTGAACACTATTTGAGCAAGCTGCTCGACCAGACAGATTCCGATGCGAAGCGGATTTTGAAACACTTCGGGATCGATCCGTCGCGGCTGGGGACGCAGCTTTCCAAGTCGCTGGACCTGTTGAAGACAGGGAATGCGCGTACGCCGTCGTTCAGCCCGCATCTGGTGAAGATGTTTTCGGAAGCATGGACGATCGGGTCGCTGGATTTCGCGCAGCCGAAGATCCGCAGCGGCATCGTTCTGCTCGCCATCGCGTCGAACGAAGAGTTGTCGCGGATGGTGAACGAGAGCTCGCGTGAATTCGCGAAGATTGAGCCGGAAGTTCTGAAGAAGGAATTCTTCTCGATTGTGACGGGGTCGTCGGAGGATGACTTCGCTGACCTGCCGGGCACAGGCGCAGCCGATGGTGGAGCACCGGGCAAAGTGGGCGGCAAGACGCCGAACCTGGACCAGTTCACGATCGACCTGACCGCAAAAGCGAAGGAAGGCAAGATCGACCCGGTGTTGGGCCGCGATAAGGAAGTCCGGCAGATTGTCGACATCCTGATGCGCCGCCGTCAGAACAATCCGATTCTGACTGGTGAAGCCGGCGTGGGTAAGACGGCTGTGGTGGAAGGCTTCGCGCAACGCGTGGCTGATGGCGATGTGCCGCCGCCGTTGAAGAACGTGGCGATCCGTTCATTGGATTTGGCGCTGCTACAGGCAGGCGCAGGCATCAAGGGCGAGTTTGAAAACCGTCTGAAGGGCCTGATTGAAGAAGTGAAGAGCTCGGCGACGCCGATTATTCTATTCATCGACGAAGCGCACACCATGATTGGCGCGGGTGGACAGGCTGGACAGGGTGACGCCGCCAACCTGCTGAAGCCCGCACTGGCGCGTGGTGAACTACGCACGATCGCGGCGACGACCTGGTCTGAATACAAGAAATACTTCGAGAAAGACCCCGCCTTGGCCCGCCGCTTCCAGGTGGTGAAGGTGGAAGAGCCGACCGAAGAGGTCTGCAAGGTGATGATGCGTGGCGTGGTGTCCACGATGGAAAAGCACCATAACGTGCGGGTGCTGGATGAAGCGGTTTCGGCTGCTGTTGGACTTTCGCACCGCTATCTGGCCGGACGCCAACTGCCCGACAAGGCTGTGAGCATTCTGGACACAGCGTGCGCTCGGTTGGCCCTGACCCAGACTGCCACTCCGCCCGCCATTGAGGATCTGCGTCGCACACTGCAAGATCTGGAAGTGCAGGAACGCATTCTGCAGCGCGAAGTGGTGACGGGCACGGACCACGCGGAGAAGCTGAAGGATATCGAAGAGAACCGTAACGCATCTACCGAAGAACTGAAAGCACTGGAGGCCCGCTTCGAAAAAGAGAGCGGCATGGTGCTGAAGATGCGCGAATTGCGCGGGAAGTTGGAAGGCACGCCCGGCGACGAAGCCACGCTAGCAGAGCTGAAGGGCCTGGAAGCGGAATTGGAAGCGTTGCAGGGTGAGACGCCACTGCTGCGCGTCTGTGTGGATGCCCAGGTGGTGAGCGAAGTGTTGGCGGCTTGGACGGGTATTCCCGTCGGCAAGATGCTGAAGGACGAAATCGCCACGGTGCTGACACTGGGAGACCAGCTTGGCAAGCGGCTGATCGGCCAAGACCATGCGTTGAAGATCATCGCGCAGCGCGTGGTGACGTCCCGCGCGGGCATGGACGATCCCGTCAAACCGGTGGGCGTATTCATGCTGGTAGGCCCCAGCGGCGTGGGTAAGACGGAAACGGCTTTGGCGTTGTCTGACCTGCTATACGGTGGCGAGCGCAACATGATTTCGATCAACATGTCGGAATTCCAGGAAGCGCACACCGTCTCTACCCTGAAGGGAGCGCCTCCGGGCTACGTGGGCTATGGCGAAGGTGGCGTGCTGACGGAAGCCGTGCGTCGCCGTCCGTACTCCGTGGTGCTGCTGGACGAAGTGGAAAAGGCTCACCCGGACGTGCTGGAGCTATTCTTCCAGGTCTTCGATAAAGGCCAGATGGAAGATGGCGAAGGCCGCGAGATTGACTTCAAGAACTGCATCATCCTGCTAACGAGCAATGCGGCAACAGAGACGATGATGAAACTGACGGCAGATCCCGAAACTATGCCTTCGCATGAGGGTCTGGTGAAGGCGATTAAGCCGGAACTCGACAAGGTGTTCAAGCCGGCGTTCCTGGGCCGTATGGTGATTGTGCCTTACTACCCGATTCGCGACGAGGCATTGAAAACCATCATCCGTCTGAAGCTGGGCAAGATCCAAAAGCGCATTGCGGGCAACCACAAGGTGGCGTTGGAATACACCCCAGCGTTGATTGACGCCGTGGCGGATCGCTGCACGGAAGTGGAGAGCGGCGCGCGTAACGTGGACAATATTCTGACGAACTCGCTGCTGCCGGAAGTATCACGGGAATTGCTGAGCCGTATGGCGGAAGGGTTGCCCCTTTCTACGATTACCGTGGACGTGGACGAAAACGGAGCCTTTACCTACCAGTTCTAGGCAAGGTTCCCACCAGTGACAGTGCGGTCCGTTCGTCATGGAATGAATGCCTGACGCCATGACTAGCGAGACCAGATGTTTCGAAACAGCGCCGGTGATCCCACCGGCGCTGTTTTTTCGCAAGGTTTGTACGAGACACAAAGGTAGACAGACGAAGAACCGGATCCCTCGGAGGAAGACAGCATGGCCCAGTATTCGCAAAATGAGAGCCCGATCGCGATTGGCACCGCGCTGGGCACGGACAAACTGCTCCTTACCGAAATGACGCATGAGGCCGGCGTCTCCCAGCCTTTCAGCATTCGCATTCGGGCACTATCGGAAGACAAGAATCTGAACATCAAGAGCCTGCTGCGAACCCAGGCCACTGTGCGAATCAACCTGACCGACGACCTGGAAGCGCCGACGATGAAGTATCTGAACGGCAAAGTGATTCGGGCGTCCGTGCTGGAAGAGAGCGAATTTCTTACTGAGTATGAAGTAGAGATGATTCCGTGGTTCTCTTTCCTGAAGCTGCATCAGGATTGCCGGATCTTCCAGAACAAGACCACGCAGGAGATTGTGGAGATCATCTTCGGCGACTTGCAGTACACCGACTACTCGTTTGATCTGCAAGGATCCGGAACGCCGCGCGAGTACTGCGTGCAGTACCGGGAAACCACCTTCGACTTCATTTCCCGCCTGCTGGAAGAAGAAGGTTACTGGTATTACTTCAAGCACGAAGATGGCAAGCACATCATGCAGATCAGCAACGCGAACAGCAAGTTCCCGGTTTGCACGAAAAAGACCATCCACTACGACACGACAAAGAACACCGAGTGGGAAGACGAAATTCTGGCCTCCCAATACTCAAAAATCGCGCGAACCTCGGTAGAGACGCGGCGCGACTACAACTTCGAGAACCCCAGTCTGGATCTGACTTCGTCGCTGACCAGCGGCAACACTGGCGGGTCTGAAGAGCTTTACGATTACCCGGGCATGTATTTGCAGAAGAGCCAGGGTGACTCCATTGTGGACCTGCTAATCGATCACCACGACTCCCATGTAACGATGGCGACGATCAAGACGGGAACACGCGCGCTGGCATGCGGTAATCGTGTTACCGTTTCCGACCACTTCCACGGTGCGGTGAACACGGAAATGGTGATTCTGGAGATTCGCGAACGGACTTCCTTTTCGGGCTATCGCAGCACGGCCCTGAATCCCGATTCCGCGGATGAACTCCAGGTCTTCAAGTACTCGAACGAGTGTGTGGTGATTCCGAACGAAGGCGACTATCGTCCCCAACGAAAAACCCCGATCCCCATGGTGCGTGGCATTCAGACCGCTGTGGTGGTGGGACCTTCGAACGAAGAGATTTACACCGATAAGTACGGACGCATCAAGGTGCAGTTCCACTGGGACCGCTTGGGCAAGAAGAACGAAGACAGCTCCTGCTGGATCCGGTTTTCCACGGCGTGGGCAGGCAAGAATTGGGGCATGATCTCGATTCCGCGTATCGGGCAGGAGGTGGTGGTGGACTTTCTGGAAGGCCACCCGGACCGCCCGCTGGTGATCGGCAGCGTATACAACGCAGAGCAGATGCCGCCCTATGCCCTGCCAGGCAGCGCGACGCAAAGCGGCATTAAGTCTCGGTCGAGCAAGCAGGGCGGCGCCGATAACTATAACGAAATCCGCTTCGAGGATCTGAAGGGGTCGGAAGACTTCGTAATCCAGGCCGAGAAGGACATGAACACGCTGGTCAAAAATGACCGGAACACCACGATCCGCGACGGCAACGATTCCCTGACCATCGAGAAGGGCGACCGCTCGACGGACGTACAGACCGGCGGCATGACCACGAAGATCAAGAAAGACTACAAGCTCGAGGTGCAGGGCAACATCGACGAGGAAGCGAAAGGCGCGATTAAGGAAAAGGCAGGCACCACACACAAGACGGAAGCCGGAACCACGATGAACATCAAGGCCGGCACGATGATGACGATTGAGGCGGGCACGCAGATCGAAATCAAAGCGGGCAGCGGCAAGATCGTGCTGAATGCGATGGGCGTGACGATCACCGGCACGCTGGTGAAGATCAACTAAAGCACGAACAACGCGACTTCCCTTCCCGACATTCTGATTCTTTCCCCATGGGGCCCGCGTGGCCCCATTTTTCGTGATGGATGGGGGAAATGCGCGCAAGATCGCAGGAAGATCCGTGGAGCGCTGGCTATGAGGGAGCTTGCTCACGGATACTCATAGGCATGGTGGTTCTTCATCTTGAGGTGGCTTCCCCACAAACCGACCTCATTGTTGCCGAGTTGTATGAGGCCGGCGTGCTTGGCATAACTGAAACCCTGGCAGGCGAGGGCATCACGCGTCTGGATGCCTATCTGGACAATGAGGCCGCAGCGCAGGAACTAGAAGCCCGGTTTGCGGAGTGGAACCCTCGTATCTCCGTGGCCGATGAACGGGACTGGGTGGCGCATTCGCGCTCGCAGTGGAAGGCGATTCCGGTAGGCGATCGGTTCTATCTGGCTCCGGAGTGGGAGTCCGCCGTGGAAGTGCCAGAGGGCCGCATTCTGCTGCCGATGCCGGTAGGCCAGGGCTTTGGTTCTGGCGCGCATGAGAGCACCCAACTAGCGCTATCCGCACTGGAACATACGCAAGTGGAAGGCTCCAATGTGTTGGACTTGGGGACAGGGAGCGGCATTCTTCTGGCCGCTGCCAAAGCAATGGGCGCTGCGTCGCTGTGTGGCTGCGATACAGACCCAGTGGCTATTGAGGCGGCACAGAGCTATTTGCAGGCGCAACGACTGCAGGCTTCGCTCTTTGTGGGCTCCATTGACGCGGTGAAACCCAGGCGCTTCAACCTGATTCTGGCGAATCTGAACGCCACGCTCATTCTGAACCTGCTGGATGACCTGTTTGGCGCGTTGCGACCGCACGGTCGATTGATTCTGAGCGGGATTCTGCGGGAAGAGGGTGACGTGATTCACCGGGTGTTGAACGAAACACCGGGCGTGACGCGTGTCTACCATTCCGCGCTGGGAGACTGGGTTAATTTTCGCGTGACGACCTCGGTGCACTGAGCTGATTCCAGAGAGTTTTCTACCGGGTGCTGTGCAGACGCGCATGACGCGCGCGGCCCATGGTTCGGCAGCTTGACCGGTCGGCCTGGTTGTTCTTGGAGCACGGGCAGGTTCCAGAGGTACTGATATTGGATCGGCTTATATTTGTTGCTGGCTAAGGACTTCGCTTGTGGGCTGCACTACAATGAAGGCCGTGAATGCGATTCCGTTCAATGAAGCCAGGCAGTTGATTACACGGCAGATCCAGGCTGCCTACCCGGTGCCTCGGGTGGAGATGTTGCCGCTCGATCAGATTTCCGGGCGTATTCTCGCCCAAGCGGTGGCTGGCGACCGGGATTATCCACCGATAGACAAGTCTTTGCGGGATGGATACGCGGTGCGCGCGGCAGACCTTCCCGGCGCATTGGAAGTGATTTCCGAAGTGCGCGCGGGTGTCGAATCCGACGTGGAGGTTGGTCCGAAACAAGCGATCGAGATCATGACCGGAGCCCCGATTCCCCGCGGCGCTGATACGGTGGTGATGATCGAAAAGACCCGGCGCGAAGGCAATCTGGTTTACATTGATGGAACCTATGAGGCGGGCTACTCCATCAATGCGCAGGGCAGCGATGCCCGCCGCGGCGAACTGGTGCTGCATCCCGGACACCGGCTGGGTTACGCGGAGATCTGCATGCTGGCCACCTTTGGGTATACCCAGGTGCAGGTGTTCCTGAAACCCACCGTTGCCATTCTAAGCACTGGCGACGAGGTGGTGGATGTCGACAAGACCCCGACGGATGCGCAAGTACGAAACTCCAATGTGCACGCGTTGGTGACCCAGGTAAGGAAGTCAGGCGGACACCCCGTGGCGTTTCCCATCGTGCCAGATAACGCGGAGGCGTTGCGCGCGGCTCTGAAGGAAGCGCTGAGATACGACTGCATTCTGTTCAGCGGTGGGGTTTCCGCAGGCAAGTACGACTTGGTGGAGACGGTGCTGGCGGAGTTTGGCGCGGAGTTCTACATCAATCGCGTGGCGATTCGACCGGGCCAACCTTTCGTCTTCGGCAAGCTGCGCGAACGTTTCTTCTGCGGCCTGCCGGGAAACCCGGCCTCTACGATGATCACGTATGAGATATTCGCTCGCGGCATGGTGGAACTGCTGGCCGGTGTGCCAGAAACACGATTGCCTTTGCTGCGAGGCCGGTTAACGCGACCATTGGCGGAACTGCCGGGGCTGACACGATTTTTGCCCGCTCGTCTGGAGGCGGACGGATTCAGCGTGACACCTCTGCCGTGGAAGGGTTCGAGCGATGTGCCCGCCATGGCTCGCTGTGACTGCTTCATTATGGTGGAAGCGGATCGTGGACGGTGCGAAGCGGGCGAGTGGGTGGCGACGATGATGAAATCGAAGTCGCAATAGACGCTAAATGGTAGTAGACGCAAGGCCGCCCTTGCCGTTCGACACATAGCTAGGACTCCAGACGGGGGATTCCGGGCGGAGCGCCACTGAGATGCGCTCCGCCCATTCAATTTCATGTCATCACTTTCGCATTTCGACGACGCCGGTAACCTGCACATGGTGGATGTAGGGGGAAAGGCGACCACACTCCGTAGCGCGCGCGCCCATGCCTTTGTGGTGATGACGCCAGAAGTGATTGCGGCGCTGCCGGAGAACCCGAAGGGAAATCCGCTGGAGGTGGCGCGCATCGCGGGCATTCAAGCGGCGAAGCGAACGGCAGAGCTGATTCCGCTCTGCCACAGCTTGCCGCTTTCCTACGTGGACATCGCGGTCAGCGTGGAGGCAGAGGGCATACGTCTGGTGAGCGAGGCGCGGACGAGCGCGCAGACCGGCGTTGAGATGGAAGCGCTTACGGCGGTAAGCGTGGCAGCTTTGACAGTCTATGACATGACCAAAGCGCTCTCTAAGGGAATTGAGATCCGGGAAATCTATCTGCTAGAGAAAACAGGCGGGAAGTCCGGAGACTATCACCGCCCGTAGTCGCTAACGCTGGGAGCCGCTCGTAGCGGCAGATGCTGGAATCCTCATTGCCGATGCTAGAGCACGTCAATCGTGTTTTCGATGGCCTCGGGGCTGATATAAAAGTGTGGAGATAGACGCACCCAACCCTGGCGCGGCGCGGCCGTGATGTTACGCTTGCGCAGTTCGCCCATCGTGACGCGATAATCCGTACCCGGCTTGCGAATGGAAACGATTCCGGCCGCTGTCTCCGGCGTCCGCACCCCCAGGACCTCATAGCCTTTCTCCACGGCGGCGCTTGCCAGACGGTCAGCTGCGGCAATCACGTCGGGACCAATACGCTCCACACCGACTTCAAGCAGAAAATCAATAGCAGCACGCAAACCATAGATGGATATGGTGTTTAGTGTTCCACATTCGTAACGCCCTGCATCGGGACGAAGTTTCATTTCCCGGTTTGAATAATCGGAGAAGTTATCAATGTTGGTCCAGCCGAATTCGATGGGTTCGATGCGATCTTGCCAGGACTTGCGGATGTACAGCACGCCGCAACCTTCGGGGCCGAGCATCCACTTGTGGCCATCAGCGGATAGGGCGTCGATCTTGCAGCGTTCGACGTCGAGCGGTATGACTCCAAGACCCTGGATGGCGTCGACAAAAAAGAAACACCTGTGACGGTTGCAGATGTCCCCGATGGCTTCGAGGTTCGCACGGTAACCGGAAAGATACTGGACGAAGCTGATGGCGAGCAACTTGGCTCCGCGGACGGCAGTCTCGATCTGATCTAGGGAATCGGTGGCGGAAAGCCAGGTGATCTCGACACCGCGGGCTTCCAAACGAAGCCAGGGGAAATAGTTGGCGGGAAACTCTTCCCGGAAGGCGACGATGCGATCGCCAGCCTTCCAATCGAGGCCGAGCGCGACGGTGGCGATGCCCTCGGAAGTATTCTTCACGATGGCAATTTCGTCGCGATGGGCTCCGATGAGGCGAGCCGCGCTGACGCGGAATTCCTCGTAACACTTTTCCCAATCAGGGTAGTGGAATGATCCGTTGTTAAGGGCATCTTCGGCCAGCCACTGCATGGCCTCCGCGGCGGATCGGCAGAGGGGCGCGACTGCGGCATGATTGAGATAAATGAGTGATTTGGTAACAGGGAATTGCGATTGGTATTGCTGATGGAGCGTGCGGGAATTTGCCGCGATGCTCGCCAGTTGCTGGAAACCCATATCCTCCACTGTACGTTATCTAGATTGCCGACCGTGTTGCGGAGAACCGCTCCCAGGTGAGCCGTGTATCCGCAGGATGCCACTGCTGGCGCAGTTAGATTTAGCGCGATTTGGGGAACGTAACCAGCGGCGAAAAGCTGAGGGGGAAAATCGGGCGAAGCCTGAGAAGGGGCTGACACATCTAACGAAGAGAGTATGCAGCCCCGATTGGTGTGAGGATATCGCAGAGGATCTCAACCTTGCCATGCCCCACGCAGCGGTTCCAGCCTTGCTGCCGGAGAATAGAATACGGGCAACGGCGGGCAGCGAATCGCGTTACGATAGGGCAAAATCGCTGTGCGTTCCGAATGCACATGCCGATAACGAGAAGGCCTGTATCTAGTCGGCGAAGCGTAACGATAGTTGTTCTCTCCTGAAACAGGAGCCAGTTCCGGGCTGGAAGGAAAATCCGGGCGGAGGACCCAATGAGGCTAAGAGTGACATCCCGATTTGCGGCGGCCCTAGTGGCTATCGCACTGGCCATTCCATCCAACGCCCTTGCGCAGGGAAAGAAGAAGAATAACCCTGACGAGATCGGTAATCGCGACGTCGACGGGGGCGTGAACTTCTATTCGCTGGAAAAGGAAATTGCCCTCGGCAAACAGTTGGCGACGGAAATCGAACGCCAGGCAAAGATTGTTGATGACCCCATCATCAGCGAGTATGTGAATCGCGTCGGACAGAACCTGGTGCGCAATTCCGACGTGAAGGTGCCCGTATCGATC